>Ga0307379_10014542_pt1 | contig 10139 bp, 9 predicted proteins | sample UN2MG_FD_202237 | JGI IMG/M metagenome (GOLD analysis project Ga0307379, IMG submission 202237) | Soil microbial communities from Risofladan, Vaasa, Finland - UN-2 | ecosystem: Environmental > Terrestrial > Soil > Coastal area > Acid sulfate soil | place: Finland: Risofladan, Vaasa | collected... | reverse complement strand
TGAACGGTGACTCCGAACAGCTCCTGCACCCGGATCGACAGCACCGGGGCGCCACTACCATAGTCAATCACCACCCGGTCCCCCAGCGGCGTCTCAAAATGGTTCGGCGCGGCCCGGTCAATCTCGCGCAGTGTCTCCCAATCGAGCGTCGCCCGCAGCAGAGCGCCGAGGTCCAGCCGCGCCGCCTCCTCGACCCGGCGCATGCCGCTCAGGTGCGGCGTCAGCCATTGTTCGAGGCTGGCGGTCAGCCCGGCGTCCGACCAATCCGGCAGCCGCCCCGCCAACCCACCACCCTGCGCACGGAGCCACTCGATGCGGTCCCGCAGGCTCATCGCCCCCTTGGGCCAGTCCAAAACGGCAATCCCAAGCGCCCGGATACCGGTCGCCAGCGCCGCGCCCAGCATCTCCGGCGGCGCATCGCGCCACTTGCGATCGGCCAGCGCGACGGCGCCGAACATCTCGCGGCTGCGGGCCTCGACCTGACGGGTGCGCGGCGACCATTCGGCGATATTTCGCCACACGATCTGCGCGCCATGCAACGACCGCAAATCCGCCTCCGACAACCCAGCGGCCAGCCGGATTGTCGCCTCGCGCCCGGTATCCTCCAGATCGGCGGCCACGATCAGCCGCAGTGCCGCCATCGGGTCATCCGCCGCCAGCGCCGCACCACGCCCGCCCGACAACAGATAGCGCGGGTCATCGCCGGGCCGCCGCAACCCAACCCGATCAGGGTACGCCAGCGACAGCAGCTGCCCAACCCTAGCGGCCGCCTTAACCGGATCGGCCTTGCCCGGCACCAACCGCCGCGCCTCGGCTCGGATGCGCTCGACCGCAGCCCGATCCACCTCAAACCCATGTTCCGCCGCGAACCGCTTCGGGTCACCCAAGCCCGCCAGCCGCAGCGCCAGATCGGCGGGCGGCCTGCCCCCATTGCGCATCTGGCCCCGCAGCGGATCACGCTCGCCCAGCAAGGCCGCGATCAGCGCCGCCTCGGCGCCCTCGCCGCTCTCCCCGGCGCGGATCATCATATGGGCCAGGCGGGGATGGGTCGGCTGCGCCGCCATCGCCTTGCCATGGGTGGTGATGCGCCCGTCGCCATCCAGCGCCCCCAGCGCCGCCAACAACTTGCGCGCCTCGGCCAGCGCCAGGCCAGGAGGCTGTTCGAGGAAACCCATGCTGCCAGGATCATCAATCCCCCACTGCGCCAGTTCCAGCGCCAGCGGCGCCAGATCGGCCTCCAGTATCTCCGGCGGTGCGAACGCTGACAGGGCGCCCTCCTCGCCCTCCGTCCACATGCGATAGCAAAACCCCGGCCCCAGCCGCCCTGCCCGGCCGCGCCGTTGGTTGGCCTCGGCCCGGCTAACCGGCACGGTCACCAGCCGCGACATGCCGGTGCCGGGGTTCATCCGCGCCCGCCGCGCCCGGCCGCAATCGACAACGATGCCGATGCCCTCGACAGTCAGCGAAGTTTCGGCGATGGCGGTCGCCAACACGACCTTGCGGCGGCCTTGACGATCGGCAAACAGCGCCGCCCGCTGCCGCGCAAAGGGCAATGCGCCGTATAGCGGACACAGCACCACCTCCGGATGCCGCCGCCCCAGCGCAGCCGAAACCCGGTTGATCTCGCCCGCCCCGGGCAGGAACACCAGCGCATCACCGCTGGCCTCCGCCAAAGCCCGCGAGACCAGATCCGCCGCCGCATCCTCAAACCGCGGCCCGCGCGCTTCTGGTCTGGAGGCTGGCGGTTTCGCCCAAGCACGCTCCAGCCAGCGGGTCTCGACAGCAAACATCCGCCCGGCGCTTTCGATCACCGGCGCATTTCCCATCACCCGCGACACAGCACCAGTATCCAGCGTCGCCGACATCGCCAGCAGCCGCAGCTCCGGCCGCAGCGCCCCTTGCACCTCCAGCGCCAGCGCCAATCCCAGATCGGTGTGGATCGAGCGCTCGTGGATCTCGTCGAACAGAACTGCCGCGATCCCCGCCAGTTCCGGATCGGTTTGCAGCATTCGGGTCAGGATGCCCTCGGTCACCACCTCGATCCGGGTCGCCTTCGACACCCGACTCTCGCCTCGGATACGGTAGCCGACGGTGCCACCGACAGCCTCGCCCAACAGCTCCGCCATCCGCTCGGCGGCGGCGCGGGCGGCAATGCGGCGTGGCTCCAGCATCAGGATGCGCCCGGCACCGGCCCACCCCGTAGTCAGCAGCGCCAGCGGCACCTGTGTCGTTTTACCGGCCCCCGGCGGAGCCGCCAGAACCGCATTGCACCCGTTCTCCAACGCGCCGAGCAGCGCCGGAAGGGTGGCGTCAATCGGAAGCGCCGGGAACGTCGGTTGCACAGTGATGCGACCCCCTTTCATGCGGCCTCTTTCGAGCGAGATCTCGCCACAGCTATTCTCGCAACAACAGCACTGCTAGCCCGAACGAGGTCTGGCCAACCGCTCGAACCGCATGGAACAACCCATCGCTGCGTTGCTCGTAGAACAGCGCAAAGGGCCGCCGCGCCTCGGCTCCCATCAGCTTCGGCTTGAACCCGGCGATCCGCACATAGACCGCATCGCAGCGGGTCCGATCGCCAACACGCAGTGGCGGGCCGATCGCGATCGCCCAGCGCCGCGATCCGTCGAACATCTCGGCGGTCTGGTTGCAAATCGCATCGGCCGTGGCCGGCGCGAATGCCTCGTATGACGCGCTCAACGGGTCAGCGATACCTTCCATGCCCTCCGGCGACATCGACCATGGCCGGACTCGGTAGGCAGGCTCCGCCCGTATCTCCAAAGCCCCGTTCCCATAGGACATCTCGACTTGTTGGCGGTGCGTCAGCTCATAGGCATCGGCGACGAACCGCAGCGGCGACAGCCCGTCGACGTCAATCATGCCCACGGCCTCGCCAACGACACCGGCGGTGAAGAAGAACCCGACAATCCCGGCGGTCTGTGCTTTGACCCTTGCGCTGTAGGTGCCATCCCCGTCAGGGCGCTTGTTGAACGCGGCCTCGACCGCCATCTCACCGGCCCAGATCCCGCCCAGATAGAAATCATAGACGGCCCGGTGGCTGGATACCACCGGCACCCCTGCCCCGGCGCCAGGCATCGCCACCAGCATTGCCGCGCAAACCAGCAATCCGCCCAGAACCTTCCGCCCCATCCGCGCCTACCTTCAATTGCACCAAATGCCCCGAAGCCGTTACAAGGGGCAGATACATCATAAGCCAGCCGGGAACGCCATGACACAAGCACAGATCGACGCCCTGGCCCGGCGCCTGGCAACCGGCGAGCGCCGGGCGCTGGCCCAGGCCATCACCCTGGCGGAATCGACCCGGCCCGATCACCGCGCCGCCACCCGCATGTTGCTCCAATCGATCGGCCAAACCCAGCTTGGCGCCATCCGCATCGGCCTCTCGGGCACGCCCGGTGTTGGCAAATCGACCTTCATCGAGGCGTTTGGGATGATGCTGGTCGAGCAAGGGTTGAAGGTGGCGGTGCTGGCGGTCGACCCAACCTCGGCCCGCTCCGGTGGCTCGATCCTCGGCGACAAGACCCGGATGGAGCGCCTCGCCCGCTCGACCAATGCCTTCATCCGCCCCTCGCCCAGCCAGATGGAGCTTGGTGGGGTCGGCCGCCGCACCCGCGAGGCGATCAGGCTGGTCGAGGCGGCGGGCTTTGATGTGGTGCTGGTCGAGACCGTCGGCGTCGGCCAGTCCGAGGTCATGGTGGCCGAGATGACCGACATCTTCGTGCTGCTGCTGGCCCCCGCCGGCGGCGATGAATTGCAGGGCGTCAAGCGCGGCATCATGGAGATCGCCGATCTGGTGGTGGTCAACAAGGCCGACGGCGCACTGAAGCCGGTCGCCGAGGGCACCCGCGCCGACTACGCAGGGGCGCTGCGCCTGATGCGCCAACGCAAGCGCGACCCGGAGGGTTTTCCGGCGGCGCTTACCGCCTCGGCGCTAACCAGCGATGGTCTGGCCGACATCTGGGACCGGATCCGCACCCTGGATGCCTGGCGCCGCGAAAGCGGCTGGTTTGCCCGCCACCGCGCCGAACAGGCAGTGCGTTGGATGCGCAACGCGATCGAGCGCGGGGCGGTCGAGCAGTTCTATGCCCACCCCGGCGTCGCTAAACGCCTGCCTGAACTCGAAGCCCAGGTCGCCACCGGCACCCTGCCGCCGGAAGACGCCGCCGATCACGTGCTGGCGCTGCTCCGCGACGGTGAATAAGATCGGAGGATACCGATGGAGAACGCAATGCTGGACAACCCCGAAACCCTTGCCGCCCAGTTCCTTCGCGACGGCTACATCTTCCCGAACCCGGCGATGAGCGCCGCGCAAGCCGCCGACTATCGGGCCCGGCTTGAAGCCGTCGAGCATGCGGTCAAGGACGACCCGGCCCGGCGCAAAACCCTCCGGCGCTACTCCAACATCGTGCTCGATTTTGTCGACGAGATCACCCGGCTGCCGTCGATCACCGACCGGGCCGCGGCGGTGCTTGGCCCGGACATTCTGGTGCTCGACGCCTCGTTCTTCATCAAGGAGCCCCGCTCGTCGAACTATGTCACCTGGCATCAGGACCTGCATTACTGGGGGCTGGACGGCGAGGACGAGGCCACCGCCTGGGTCGCCCTCTCGCCCGCAACGCCTGCGTCGGGCTGCATGCGCTTCGTCCCCGGCTCGCACCGCCAGATCGTCGACCACCGCGACACCTTCGACGACCAGAACCTGCTGACCCGGGGCCAGGAGGTGGCGGTCGCCGTCGACGAGAGCGATGCGGTCGATGTGGTTCTCGCCCCCGGCGAATTCTCGCTCCATCACGGCCGGGTCTTCCATGCCTCCGAGCCCAACACCTCGGACGACCGGCGCATCGGCTTGGCGATCCGCTACATCGCCACGCGCATGAAAACCGCCGGCGGCACGCCAATGTCGGCGATGCTGGTCCGGGGCCAGGACCGGCACGGCAATTTCATCCTGACCAAACCGCCCTGCGGCGTCCTGACCGACCGCGATATGGCCCGCTACGAGGGCATCGCCGGGCAGCGCAATGCCGCCATGTTCAAAGGCGCCAAACTACCCTGAAAGGCAGCACACAAACCGACCCGGCCGTGCTTGACTAACCCCGGCCGACGGCGTAGACACCGCACTCTCGAATTTACTCGATCACGGGTCCGGGCGCGGGTCGCCGCGACTTCCCTTGATCGCACTTGGCTCAGAAGGAATACACGATGTCACGTCGCTGCGAACTGTCTGGAAAAGGCGTGCTGACCGGAAACCGGGTCAGCCACTCGAACATCAAAACCCGCCGACGTTTCCTGCCGAACCTGAATGATGTCAGCCTGCAGAGCGAAACCCTCGGCCGCGTCTTCAAGTTCCGCATCGCCGCCTCGACCCTGCGCACGGTCGATCATCGCGGCGGGCTCGACGCGTACCTCGCCAAAGCCCACGACGAGGAACTGTCGCCGCACGCGCTGAAGGTGAAAAAGGATATCGCGGCAGCCCTCGCTGGCTGACCCGCCCTGCCTAACCAAATTACGCGGCGCGGGCCCAACCCGCGCCGTTTTGCGTTTCGGCTTGCCCACTTTCCCGGGCTTGACCCGGGACCCCGACCCCCTGCAAACGACTGCGCACCAAAAAGTTTAAGATCTCGGCTCAAGGCCGGGAAATCAATAGGAAAAATGGCTACCCGCTGCCGCCCAGCAACCCTGCCACCCAATCCGGCACCGTCTCGCTCGCTGGCCCCAGCAGGCGCTGATCGAAAACCGCGGCATTCTCCGACGGCTCCAGATTGATCTCCAGCGTCCGCGCCCCCCGGTGGCGCGCATCGGCCACAAAACCCGCCGCAGGATAGACCGAGCCGGAGGTCCCGATGGCAGCAAACAGGTCGCTGTCGGCGATCCGCGCCCAGATTTCCTCCATGTGATAAGGCATCTCGCCGAACCACACCACGTCGGGCCTGACCGTCCCGACAGCGGCACATGAATGGCAATGATCGTCAAGCGCCATGGCGCCCGCCCAACCCCATTGATGCCCGCATGCCGCACACAGCGCCCGCAGGATCTGGCCATGCATGTGGATCACCCCGGACGATCCGCCACGCTCGTGCAGGTCGTCGATGTTCTGGGTCACCAGCGTCACCCGGCCCTGATACTCGCGCTGCAACCGGGCGATCGCCGCATGCGCCGCATTCGGCTCGGCACCCCGGCAATTGGCCCGGCGCGCATTGTAGAAATCCAGCACCAGACCCGGATCCCGCGCATACCCCTCCGGCGTCGCCACGTCGGCGAAGTCATACTTCGTCCACAACCCACCCACATCCCGGAACGTCCCCAACCCCGATTCCGCCGAAACCCCGGCACCAGTCAGAATGACAATGTGGCCCTCACGCACCCCAACCCTACCGCAACAGATTGAGCGCCATCTCCCGCATTTCCTCGTAACGCGGAACCTGCGTGCGAAACTCGATCGTGTGGTGTTCCTCGGGGTCGAACAGGTCGAGATGGTAGCGCCGCTGATCCGGCCCGATCTCGCCCCGCTCGCGGGCAAGTTCGGTCTGGTAGTTGAATGAACCGACCAGCAACACCTTCCGCTCGCAATCGTCGTAGACCAGAAAGAACATGTAGACCTTGGCATACTCGCCCACCAGCGGGCCGAACTCGATGGCGAATATCTCGCCGGCATCGGTTCTAAGGGTCTCGCGGACCTTATGCTCCTGCGGCCCCGGCCCGAGGAAATCCGGCCAGATCTCGATCAGACATCCCTTCGGCCGCACCTGGGCGACGCTGGGGTCGGCGGGCAATACCAGCGCCAATACGGCGGCAGCCAGAAAAATCTTCAAACAGCGCTTGATCATCGAGTATTCCTTTGCTTCAACCCACCATGATGTGCCGCCCAGTCTAACGCCCCGGATCACCGAAGGGAATCCCCATGACCACCCGCATCCTTTGCGTCTGCCTCGGCAACACCTGCCGCTCGCCAATGGCGCAAGGGGCGATCGCAACCATGGCCGCCGCCGCCGGGCTGACCCTTGAGGTCGATAGCGCCGGCCTCGGCGCCTGGCATGCCGGCAAACCACCCGACCCGCGCGGCCTGACCACGGCGGCGAAGCGCGGCTACGACAACGCCGCCCAGCGCTCGCGGCTGATCACGCCCACGGATTTCGACGCTTTTGATCTGATCCTGGCCATGGACGCCAGCAACCTCGCCCGGCTGGAGGAAATCCGCCCCCCTGGCGCCGGCGCCAGGATCCGCCTGTTCCACCCCTCGGGCCGCGACATCCCCGACCCCTACTACGGCGACCTGCCCGACTACGAGCACGCGCTCGACCTGATCGAGGCGGCGGCGGCTGATCTGATCGCCAAGCTTGCCTTGCCCGCTTGACGCGACCCCGGAGCCGCCCCATAAGACCCGCGCCATGACCGACCTCTCACACATCCGCAACTTCTCGATCGTCGCCCATATCGACCATGGGAAGTCCACGCTCGCCGACCGGCTGATCCAGTCGACCGGCGGCCTGACCGCGCGCGAGATGAAGGCCCAGGTCCTCGACAGCATGGACATCGAGCGTGAGCGCGGCATCACCATCAAGGCCCAGACCGTGCGCCTGAACTACCACGCCCGCGACGGCCGCGACTACATCCTGAACCTGATCGACACGCCGGGCCATGTCGACTTCGCCTACGAGGTCTCCCGCTCGATGCGCGCGGTCGAGGGCTCGCTGCTGGTGGTCGACGCCTCCCAGGGGGTCGAGGCGCAAACCCTCGCCAATGTCTACCAGGCGTTGGATGCCGACCACGAGATTGTCCCGGTCCTGAACAAGATCGACCTGCCGGCGGCCGAGCCTGAACAGGTCGCCACCCAGATCGAGGACGTCATCGGCATCGACGCCTCGAACGCCGTGCTGATCTCGGCCAAGACCGGCATCGGCATCGAGGACGTGCTGGAAGCCGTGGTCACCCGCCTGCCGCCGCCCAAGGGCGACCGTGACGCGCCCCTGAAAGCCATGCTGGTCGACAGCTGGTATGACGCCTATCTCGGCGTCGTCGTGCTGGTGCGCATCATCGACGGCGTGCTGCGTAAGGGTGACCGGATCCGGATGATGCAGACCAACGCGGTCTACGGCGTCGATCAGGTCGGCGTCTTCACGCCGAAGATGACCCAGACCGACATTCTGGGGCCGGGCGAGCTTGGCTTCCTGACAGGCTCGATCAAGCAGGTCCGCGACACAAGGGTCGGCGACACCATCACCCATGAGCGCAAGAGCTGCGACCAGGCGCTGCCCGGCTTCAAACCGGCCCAGCCGGTGGTGTTCTGCGGCCTGTTCCCGGTCGACAGCTCGGAATTCGAGGCTTTGCGTGAGGCGGTCGAGAAACTCTCCCTGAACGACGCCAGCTTCTCCCACGAGATGGAGACCTCGGCAGCCCTCGGCTTCGGTTTCCGCTGCGGCTTTCTCGGCCTGCTGCACCTCGAGGTGATCCGCGACCGGCTGGAACGCGAATACGCCATCGACCTGATCACCACAGCGCCCTCGGTGGTCTATCACCTGCACCTGACCGACGGCACCATGCGCGAGATGCACAACCCGGCCGACATGCCCGACCCGGTAAAGGTTGACCGCATCGAGGAGCCGTGGATCAAGGCGACCATCCTGGTGCCGGACGAATACCTCGGCGATATCCTGAAACTGTGCCAGGACCGCCGCGGCGTCCAGATCGACCTCACCTATGCCGGCTCGCGCGCCATGGTGGTCTACCGCCTGCCGCTGAACGAGGTGGTGTTCGACTTCTACGACAAACTGAAAAGCGTCAGCCGCGGCTATGCCAGCTTCGACTACCAGATGGACGGGTACGAGCCGGAATATCTGGTGAAAATGCAGATCCTGGTCAACGAGGAGCCGGTGGATGCCCTCAGCATAATAGTCCACCGCGACCGCGCCGAGGGCCGTGGCCGCTCGATGTGCGAAAAGCTGAAGGAACTGATCCCCCAGCACATGTTCAAGGTGCCGATCCAGGCGGCAATCGGCGGCCGGGTGATCGCCCGCGAGACGATCTCGGCGCTGAGGAAAGACGTGACGGCGAAATGCTACGGCGGCGACGTTACGCGGAAACGCAAGTTGCTCGACAAGCAGAAAGCCGGTAAAAAGAAGATGCGCCAGTTCGGCAAGGTGGAGATTCCGCAGCAGGCGTTCATTAATGCGTTGAAGATGGATGGATAGCAGTACAGATTCTGATTTAGCGATGCTGTTGGCGAAAGAACGAGCGGATGGTCGTAAATTCGCAAATGAACTACTTTGGGAAAATATCAATTCTAGAGCGTGATCCGCGAACCCTGAATCATTGAAGGGATTCCCTTTTGTCGGTTGAGATGCGATTCTTCGCCCCAAACAAAAAAGGGGCAGAGGATGAGCGGAGCCTTCTCAGCCGATCTTCGGGGTCGGGTGCTTGATGCAGTCGAAGCGGGATCATCTGTGCGCCGGGCTGCGGCGCGTTTCGGGGTTGGGGTATCGACGGCGATCCGGTGGGTGCGGCGGTGGCGTGAGACTGGCGAGCGGACGGCCCGCAAGCAGGGCCATCCGATCCGTTCCAAGCTCGATGCGCATAATGCTTACCTTCTTGGCCTGATCGAACAGACGGTCGACATCACGCTCGACGAGATGCGCCACCGCCTGGCAGAGGAGCGCGGCGTGCGCGCCGGCTACGGGACGATGTGGCGGTTCTTCGACCGGCGAAGGATCACGGTGAAAAAAAGACGGGCCATGCGGCTGAGCAGGAGCGCGCCGATGTGAGGGCGGCGCGGGAGGTGTGGTTCGCCGATCAACCCGATCTCGACCCGACGCGCCTGATCTTCATCGATGAAACCGGTCTGAACACGAAAATGGCGCGCATGCGCGGGCGTTGCCGGAAGGGTGAACGGCTCTTCGCCAGCATTCCCCATGGTCACTGGCGCACGACGACCTTCGTCGCCGGGCTGCGCCTGGGTGGCCTCGGCGCCCCGATGCTGCTCGACGGCGCGATGAACGGTGACGCCTTCCTCGCCTATGTCGAGCACGTGCTGGTCCCGGAACTGCAGCCTGGCGATATCGTCATCATGGACAATCTCAGCGTCCACAAGGGCGCGGCGATCCGGGGCGCGATCCAGGCGGCAGGGG
>Ga0307379_10014539_pt1 | contig 10140 bp, 12 predicted proteins | sample UN2MG_FD_202237 | JGI IMG/M metagenome (GOLD analysis project Ga0307379, IMG submission 202237) | Soil microbial communities from Risofladan, Vaasa, Finland - UN-2 | ecosystem: Environmental > Terrestrial > Soil > Coastal area > Acid sulfate soil | place: Finland: Risofladan, Vaasa | collected... | reverse complement strand
GCCTGCTGCTACACTCGCGTCATCCCGCTTACTTTACGTGAAAGTGACCCCCGCCATGCCGCTCGGAATGTACCAGGCCTCGGTGCCTGCTTTTCTGCAAATGCTGACCAATTTTTCTGCGATCTTGGAGAAGGCCGAAGCGTTCGCCGCCGAGGGCAAGATTGACCCCGAGGTGCTCCTGAACTGGCGACTCGTGCCGGACATGTTTCCCCTAAAGCGCCAGGTCCAGATCGTGACCGACTTCGCCAAGGGAACCCCGGCCCGGCTCGCCGGCGCGGAAGTCCCGAAATATGCCGACGACGAGACCTGTCCTTTCCGAAAATTCCATCCGGCCTGGATTCGCATTGTAAGGCAGAATCATCGCATCATTGAGAGCGATGTTTGCGATCCTGCACGCGCTCGAAATCTTCGTCACCGACCTGTTCAAGTCGCGGTGCCGGCTTGGGGCTGAGAATTTACTTCTCCGCCATCAGCTAACCATCGCCATGCGGCAGGCACCGCCTCGTCTTCGACTGCGTGGCAGTGATCGCGCGCTGCTCACATGGATGACCCGGGTTTGGCCTAGCCTTCTTGGTGCGGTGCAAGTGGTTCAGCCGGAGACGATCCTGCGTTGGCATCGCGCTGGCTTCAAAATGTTTTGGCGTTGGAAATCGCGTCATAGGGCAGGGCGGCCAAGGATCGATCGTGGCCTGCGCGATCTGATCCGGCGGATGAGTAGAGAAAACCCACTTTGGGGCGCATCCCGGATCCATGGCGAGCTTCTGATGCTTGGCTTTGAGGTGGCCCAGTCGACGGTCTCGAAATATATGGCGCGACCTTCGAAGCTGCCGTCGCAACCCTGGAAGACGTTTCTGCGAAATCACGCTGAGGCGATTGCCGCTATCGATATGTGCGTTGTGCCGACGCTGAACTTTGATCTCTTGTTTGCGTTCCTGGTCCTGGGTCACGGCCGGCGACAGCTGTTGTGGTTCGAGGTGACACGGCATCCGACAGCCGCGTGGCTGGCTCGGCAGATCACCGAGGCGTTTCCCTGGACCTCGGCGCCAGCCTACCTGGTGCGCGACAACGACCGCGCCTACGGACATGTCTTCACGTCTCGGGTGAGGGCGATGGGTATCCGCGACCGACCGATCTCTCCTGGGTCGCCGTGGCAGAATGGCTGTGCCGAACGGTTGATCGGCACATTGCGCCGCGAGTGTCTGGATCAAGTGGTGATCTTCAGCGAGATGCACCTGCGGCGAATCCTTTCCGCTTATGCGGCGTATTACAATCAAGCGCGCACGCACTTGGCATTACAGAAAGATGCGCCCTCACATCGAGCAATTCAACGCTCTGGCGCCATTGTCGCCATTCCGATCCTGGCTGGACTGCACCACCAATACGTCCGGATATGATCTTCGGAAAGGACAGGAGAAGTTCGCAGAGTGTGTTGCGGCGATCGGTTGAATCGGCAACCCAAAGCGGACATTGCACGTTAGTAGAGATGCTTCAGAGTTCATGCAACTGCGGCGATCGTGCGTTCCCTTGATCCGACGATGACATCTGTGATCCGGCGCGGGCGCTCAAGCGCCGCGAAGTGGCCCGTCTGCTGCAGCGTGATCAGGCGCGCCTTTGGCAGTTCGTCCGCGTTGCGCCGACGTTCCTCGGGTGTCGACCAGTCATGGTCGCCATAAATGAAAGTCACCGGCGCCTTAACGTCCTTGTAGCGCGCGCGGGCCTTGCTCCACGACCGCCAGCCGGCAAACGTTCTGCGCTCGACGTAACGGTAGCCCTTTCGCCGGCCCACACGGTCGAATTCGGATAGCAGGTCGCGCGGCAGATTGCGCTTGTCATAGAAGCCCCCGCTCAAGACCCAGCGCAGAAAGAGCTTGTTCTCAAGGGCGGCATTGACGGCTCCGAAGAACGGTACCGCGTAGCTGCCAATTGCGATGTTGGCAAACATGTTCCCGCGCCGCACGCCGTCGCCGTAGCGGCGGTCGTAATCGTAGGGGTTCGAGGCGACAACGGCCCTCACGCGATCAGGCAATGCGGCCGCCGCGGTGAGCGCAAGTACGCCGCCAATGGATTCGCCGGCTAGCGTGACATCTTTGAGATCAAGCTTTTCGATGAAGGAGATAACTGCGGCCCGGAAGTAAGGCTCGTCATAGGCGGCGCGCGTGTCGACCGAGGAGTACCCATGCCCAGGCAGATCGATGGCGTAGACCGTGAAATGCTGCTGTAGAATCGGCACGATCTTGTCAAAGTACTCAAGCTGTGTGCGGATCGTGTGCAACAGAACGAGGGGTTTGCCAGAGCCCGCCATTTTGTAGCGCAGGCTCATGCGATCGCTGATGCGGACGTCGTGAACGGTATCAGTTGCGGTACGGTCTAACATGGGATTCTCCTATTGCTTGGTCGGGTTGCTGATACGTGAGTGGCTCTCAAGCGGGTGCGCTTCCCTTGAGTTCATCGTGGCCCCCTGATGGGGCGTGCGCGTCGGCGCCGTTGCCAAGCCAAACCGCCGCCGCCTGGATGGCGTTCAAGGTGATGAAGAACGTCACGACGAGCGTGGGCGCGAGCACCATCGGGAACTCGAAGAGCGCCCGCCCATCCGGCAAGCTGGTGAACGTGTGAAAGGGGCCAGGGAGGCCGAGCTGGATCAGAAACGGCGCCGGGAGGATCACGGCGATCCCGACGAGGTTCCAGACGATGAGCCCACGCGGCCCCAGCACATTCCATTTGCCCGACAGGCCGAGCGCGAGCGCCGACAATCCGAACAGGAAATCCGGAAGGCCCACGAAATAGGCGAAGAATGCCGGGAAGGCGCCGATATATACCTTGTAGAGACTGCCCAATGCGGCGATCCGCAGCGCGTGGATGAGCACCATCGCGCGCGTGCGCCGGTACGCAATTGTCAGCAGCGCGTGGCGAAGTGAAGGGCTCGCCAACACCATGATCGCCGTTAGCGCGATCGGCACGAGTGGCAGCCAAAGACCAGGGAGAAGACTGTAGAACATCTGTGTCTCGTAATCGCCCGCTATGGCCAGATGCGACGTGGTCAGACCCCACGCGCCCAACGCCGCGAGCCAGACGATGATCCACGCGAGACCCTTTGGGCCAATCCAACGATGTCTGAAGCTCCCGACGGCAAGCCACACCCAAAATGCGCCGAGAGCGGCGGCAAGAAAGGGAAGTGTTGATGGCTGGTTCACCGCAGGTGATCCTCGTAAGTATCGCTAGAGGCAAAAATCGGCGCCAAGCGCTCCCTGTGAGAGCGGTTAGACGACCGCGCGTACCGGCTGTGGCGCATCGGTCTGTTCGAGCAGATGGAGCTCGCTTCGCTCAGCCGACGCACGCCAGTCAGGGTTGTCATTTGCGTGCACCGGATTTTTCAGAAGTGGATACCCTTGTTCGCGCTCGTAGGCGTGCACGTCGGCAGGGCGTGTCCCGAGCATGCGGAGCACAAAAGCAAATGCATCGAGCTTGCTTCCCAACTTCAGACTTGGATGAATGAGGGCGGGGTTGGCCATATATCGCCGGGCAATGTTCTCGAAGTCTTCGGGCGGCGCTCCGGTGACCTTCTCCACGTGGTCCGTGGGCGCGCCCAGTTCAAAGGCGCCTCCTTTGAGGGCCTCGGCGTAGTAGCGCATCTGCGACATCTCAGAGAGCGGGAACCCCTGTGCCATTGCCGCTTTGAGAAACATCTTAAAGGGCACGTCGCGATACTTGACGTTGCGGCCGAGCACTTTCGCAAGCGTTGCGGCGATGTCGGCGGGACAGAGCAGCTTCGGCCCCGTCGGCCGATAGCTCTTGCCGATATGTGGCCCCGGGTTCATCAGAACTCCTGCCGCGACGCGCCCGATGTCTTCGTTCGACGGCGGTGCGTTCAGCCCATTACCAAAGGGCGCCGCCAGCATCCCCAAATGGGCGATCGCCGGTAGGCCCAACAGGTATACGAACGCGAACAGTCCTGGGTTGACGTGGACCACATCCACCGACGGCATCCACCGATACAGATTGTTGGCGAGCCAATGCTCTCGCGTAACGAATGACGGGTCTGTGGGACTGGGAAGCCACTGACTTAGAAGCGCGACCACTTCCAGTTTCGCGCTTTCGGCGGCGAGCGCAAAAACGGCGGCGTTGTGAAGCAGGTTGGGCGCGAAAGGCGGACAATGATAGGCGCGCTGAACGTCATCGAGGGCCATCGACACGTCTCTGTAGTCGAACATGTCGCCGATGAAGAGCTCGGCACCGGCTCTCTCGAGCGCTTCGGCGCGCGCGTCCCTGCGTCGGACAAACGCGCGCACGGGATAGCCATTTGCAAGTAGCTCCATCACTGTTGGCGCGCCGGTTCGTCCGACCGCGGACGTCACGAGAATTTTGGGTTTTGTCATCTTCATTCTCCATTATCCTTCTTAGGTACGTGTAGATGCACGTTCTTGGTAAAAAAAAGTCAGGTGCTTCGCGCATCGGCGACAGTCGCGGCGAGATCATCGAGAAGGCCGGACCAGCGCTTGAGCCCGAGCCCCGCAACTACTTTCGACTGCATCTCTTGCCAATGCGGCAGGGCGTCCTTGAAGGCTTTGGATCCTTTCGCCGTCAGTTTGATCCTGCGCACGCGCTGATCCCGCTCGTTCTCAATGGCGACAAGGCCCTGCGCGATGAGTGGCTTGAGGTTGCGCGTCAACGTCGTGCGATCCAAGACGAGGGCTTCCGCGAGATGGGTCAGCGGTAGATCACCGCGCTTCGTCAACGTTGCCAGCACGGTAAACTGCGTTGCTTTCAATCCGGTTGGCCGTAGGGCGGCCTCGTACCTTTGGGTGACGACACGGGCGGCTTTGCGCAGGTTTGCGCACGTGCAGGCCGCCACATTGGCAGGGGTACGTTGCTCAGATTTTCTCTCGGGCTGGCTCATGTACGTGTATATGCACGTTATTGGAAGCCTTGTCAAGTCGCATTACGAGAATCGAGCCGCTGGGCCTTGTGCTCGGACATGTCGCCTTGTGGCACTGAGGAGACATGCACCCTGGTGCGCGCCACGTCCGCTAGGTGCCATTAGCGGACGTCAGAGAGTGGGCCAGGGATGTCCGGTAGAAAGCAACTACATACCTTCAAAGGGCGTGATCACCTGCTTTGCGCCACGCGGAAAAGCCGCCATGGAGGTGTCGCCCACTCTTAAGCCCGGCCTCCTGCGCAAGCTGGACCGCCATGGCAGAGCGCTCGCCGAAGGCGCAATAAAAGAGAAGCGACTTCGTGGCGCCAAGCTCGCGCAAGACGCCGCCGGGCTTGAGCGCGTCGGCAATACTGGCATACGGCACATGCAATGAGCCCGGGATCTCCCCGTGCTTGGCACGTTCGCGGTCCTCGCGGAGATCGACAATGGCTACGTCGCGCCGATTGAGTAGAGAGTTGAGCTCGGATGCCTGCACAGCCCAGCCACGATTAGCGATCTCGTCTTGCGCCAGCCCCACCCGCGCATTGGCCGGGACGGCGGTGTCCATCATCTTAGGATTGGGAAGATGGAGATTGCTCATCAGCTCAATATACTCATCGACCGTCTTCGCCTGGAGCCGGGGGTTGAAGGCGCGCTCTTCGGCGATTGTGCTGACCGTCTCGCCCTTGTAGTCGTGCGCGGGATAGACGAGCGTGTCTTCGGGCAGCTTGAGCAGCCGGTTGAAGATGGAATCATATTGCTGCCGCGCATCGCCATTTTGGAAATCGGTGCGGCCGGTGCCGCGGATGAGCAGCGTGTCACCAGTGAACACTCGGTCGGCCATGGTGAAGGAATAGGAATCGTCGGTGTGGCCCGGCGTATATATGGCGCCGAGCTGCAGGCCCTCGATGTCGACCGTCTCGCCGTCGCCAACGCGCATGGAGACAACGTCGGCCTTTGTCTGCTCCCCCATCACCGTGACGCACAGGGTGCGGTCGCGCAGGGCCCCAAGCCCTGTGACATGGTCCGCGTGGAGGTGAGTATCGACCGCCTTAACGAGCCTTAGGTCGAGCTCGTTCAGGAGCTGGATGTAGCGGTCGACTTTCTCCAGCACAGGATCGATGATCAGCGCCTCGCCGCCTTTCCTACTGGCGAGGACATAGCTGTAGGTGCTGGAGACGGAATCGAACAGCTGGCGGAAGATCATGCCGTGCCTCCGGTGGTTTCAAAGTGCCTGGGCGCACGCGTTTGCGTGACGAACCGCGCTAAACCGATGCCGACGAGCATGGCCGGCACGAAAATGAGGGTGCCCTTGGCCAGAAGCGGCAGCGAGGTGACGGCGGGGCCGGGACAAAAGCCAGACAGCCCCCAGCCGATGCCGAAGAGGGCAGGTCCGATCACGATACGTGCATCAAGATCTTTCGCTGTGGGCAAATGGAACCGCTCGGCAAACAGAGGCGAGCGCTCACGCAAGGCCAGCCGATAGCCGATGAACGTCACCACCACGGCGCCTCCCATGACGAAAGCGAGGCTCGGGTCGAAGGTACCGGCGACATCGAGAAAGTTCTGAACCTTGGCCGGATCGGCCATGCCACCGATTACAAGGCCGAGCCCGAAGATGAGCCCGGCAATCAAGCTAAGGGCGAGACGAAGCATCGCGCTCAGCCTCCGATCACATGGCGCACCACGAATATCGTGGCAAAACCCATCGCCATGAAAATGGCGGTGGCGACCAGCGAGCGGCGCGAGAGGCGTGCGAGCCCGCACACGCCATGCCCACTCGTGCAGCCGCCGCCATAGACGGTGCCAAATCCGACCAGCAGGCCCGCGACAGCCATCAAACCCGCATTAGCCGACACGGTTTGGATCACGGATGCACCGATTACCGCCGAGTAGAAAAGCGGCGCTGCCATCAGCCCCGCCACGAAAGCCACGGCGCTTGCCGAATCCGTATCGCGGTAAGGGGGAAATAAGCGCGCCAATATTCCGCTGATGCCGGCGATGCGCCCGTTGAATAGCATCAGCAATACTGCGGACAGCCCGATTAACATGCCGCCGATGGTGGAAGCGACTGGCGTGAAGGGTGTGATGGTGGTCATGGCGCCATGCTACGCTGGCTGTCATCCTTGTTCAAAGGCTCGCTCGGCCGCAAAAAGCATGAGGAACACGGTCACAAGATGAAGCCATTGCCACATCTGTACGAAGTCAGCCTTTCCGGTGGTCCAACAGGTCATGCAACGCTATTGGCCGCCGGGGTCCCCCCGTTACACTCGGCGCCGCCAAAGGAGTTTGACGGCCCTGGCGATGCATGGAGCCCTGAGCAGTTCCTGCTCGCCGCCGTGGGAACGTGCTTCATGTTCACATTCCGGGCGGTCGCGCTGGCTTCCAAATTCGACTACTCGTCGCTTGATCTGTCGGGCAGCGGGACGCTGCGCCGACCGCATTTCAAGGAGCTTCGCGCCGGTTCATTCCGCACTTGGGCCGGGGCATCCGCCACCGCATGGCGCCTGTTGCCCGCTACATTCACCGCGACTGAACGCCGATAACGTGACAAAGCCATTCGAGCTTATCAGGCTTAGTAGCCAGCACCCGACACGCAAAAAATAATCCTTGCGGCATTGGCGCGCCTCCCAGATCGAATGCTATCTCAAGTGCCCTAGATCTTCTCGCGCCAAGTGCCAACAACTGCCTTAGAGGATGGCATGGTCGAGGTGCAAATAACGCTGGTTGCGGGCCCCCGCAACCAGCGTTACTTGCACCCCCGTTCCCTTGGAGCGGGGGTGTTTGTTTGCGAGGCTGATAAGGGCTGCAAGCTCGCCATAGAGCTCCACGCGGAGGTTGCCATTCTCTGGCACGAGCCGGATCTCATCGATGAGCTCACGTATGCATTCAGCGGCCTCCAGTCGGGTGCCCTCGTCATTGAGGGCTTCGGCGAGGTTGATCACCTTTTGGCGGTAGAGTTTGGCAAGGTTCGGGTGCAGTCGCGGCATGGGAGGGGGTGCTGCTTGTTTCTGAGCAAGGAGTTTGACTCGCCTGGCCTCTAGGACCGCCATTTCGTCCATTACAGCGGTACCGGGGACGCCCGCCTTGATGGCATCAATCAACCTGTGGATCTCGCGCTCGGTTTTCTCGAGATCGCGCGTGCTGCGTTCGTAGTTCAGATCTTCTTGGGCCCTCTGCCGATTCACTTCTCTGTGGAACTCGTCAATGAATGCGGTAACGAGCTCTGGGTGCATCAGATGGTCTTTGAGCCCCTCCAGCACCGTGGCTTCAATCTCGTCTCGCCGCATCGTCAGCAGGTTATCGCAGGTTCCTTTGTTGCGGGCGGTGGAGCAGCCGTAGTGGGACTGACTGATTTTCGAGAACCCGCCACCACAGATTCCACACTTCAGAAGGCCTGAGAGGAGATAACTGGGTCGGCGGGCGCGCTCGGAGCGAATGCCTTTGTCCTTGGTCATGACCCGGGACCGGGAGTGCTGCTGCCGCTCCTTGACCGAGCCCCAGAGATGGTCGTCGATGATCCGTAAGTGGGGCACTTCCTCGATGACCCATTTGGCTTTCGGATTAAGCCGGGCCTGGCGCTTTCCGGTATCTGGATCCTTCACGAACTCCTGGCGGTTCCAGATTAAGCGGCCGACATAAAGCTCGTTGTTGAGGATCCCGGTGCCCCGCTGCCAATTGCCGTAGATGGTGGAAGGTCCCCAACTCCTGTTGGCGGGACCGGGAATCCCCTCTTTGTTCAGGGCTTGGGCGATCGCTCTGGGAGAGCGGCCCTGTGCGAACTCTTGGAAGATTCGGCGGACAATTGCGGCCTCGCCTTCATTGATACGGCGTCCGCCGCGTTGGACTTCGCCGCATGCATCGGCCTCGTGCACCACGTCATAGCCGAAGCTCAGACCGCCGCCTGATTTGCCCTGACGAATCCGACCTTCCAGACCGCGCCGCGTCTTGTGAGCGAGGTCCTTCAGGAACAGTGCGTTCATAGTGCCTTTGAGGCCGACATGTAGTTCACCGATCTCGCCCTCCGAGAAAGTGACCAATCGCACTTCTGCGAAGCAAAGCTGCTTGAACAGACCCGCGATATTCTCCTGGTCACGCGAGAGGCGATCGAGGGCTTCGGCCACTAGGACATCAAAGCGGCCTGCCCGAGCATCCTCGAGCATCTTCTGGTACCCAGGCCGCAAGGTGGTAGCGCCGCTGATGGCATGGTCAGAATAAACCTCACCGAGTTGCCATTGCCTCGCGGCTGATCGTCGATGGCGCACGTCGCAACTGACAGGCAATCGTTCGAAGAGACAGCTGCGCCCTCAGCCCTCGGGAGATCTCCTCGCGCTCGGACAGCCTCAACGCCAGACGCGACCGCTTCCGCGCCGGCGGTCGGATCCCGCCGGTCCGGGACAGAAGCGGATAGATCGACGACGAGTTGCGATCGAACATCCGCCCGATCGAACTCATCGACTCCCCGCGCTGCCAGCGATCCCAGATCTCCGCCTTCTGCTTCTCCGTGAAATAGATCCGTCCGCGATAGCCCATCCTGAACACTCCATCTTTCCTCAAAGATTGAAGTGTTGCGGCCACCCTTTGAACCCGCCACCCAAAGCAGACATCCGGCTTTAGCGTTGGTCTCAAAGCAACGCGTGCGCAACTGCGATTTCAGCAGCAGCGGCTTGAGCCATTCATGACATTAGAATCTATGAGGCTATGGGAGTGATCCACCCAAGGCGATCAACCGTATCCCTATGTCGGATTAATGTGCGGGGTCGGATCGATGAACTATGCTTTAGCGTATATGGTCGCCGCGGTTAGCTTTCTTCTGCTTGATTTTATCTGGCTGGGCTTCGTTGCGAAGAGCTTCTATCGGCAGGAAATCGGCGCGCTTCTGCTCGATAAGTTCAATATGGCGGCCGCGATCGGCTTCTATCTCGTCTTTGTCGTTGGCGTCGTGATCTTCGCTGTGCTCCCGGCCTTGCAGGCTGGATCGTGGAAGACCGCCCTTCTTTACGGTGCCCTGTTCGGGTTCTTCACCTACGCCACCTACGACATGACCAATCTCGCCACCCTGAAAGGGTGGAGCCTTTCCGTCACGTTCGTCGACATAGCCTGGGGCACGCTGCTCACGGGAACAGCGTCGCTCCTCGGCTACGCGGCAGCGCGGACTGTGAGTGGCTAGGCTCGCTTGCGCGCCAAGTAAGTGATCCGACACTCCGCCCCGTGCGTATCGTGACGGT
>Ga0307379_10014536_pt1 | contig 10142 bp, 20 predicted proteins | sample UN2MG_FD_202237 | JGI IMG/M metagenome (GOLD analysis project Ga0307379, IMG submission 202237) | Soil microbial communities from Risofladan, Vaasa, Finland - UN-2 | ecosystem: Environmental > Terrestrial > Soil > Coastal area > Acid sulfate soil | place: Finland: Risofladan, Vaasa | collected... | reverse complement strand
ACCCGCAGCCGCGCCACAGGGGGTCATGTCCCTGGGGGCGCGGTACTTATGAATCTTGCATTGGATACCGTGTGCGCCCGGACACTGAGGATCTCCGAGCAAAGCCGCTGGGTAGAGCAGATTCGCGAAGTTGTGAAAGCCGCACCGCTGGTGCGCCCGCATACTCCCAACGGCCTGCCGATGCGCGTGCGGGTATCCGCAGCAGGCCGGCTGGGCTGGGTGGGAGACTGGGCGTATCGATACGACCCTGTCCAGAAGAACGGGCGCGACTGGCCGCCGATGCCGCCTGAGTGGACGGCCGTGGCCGACGAGGTAGCCGGCCCGCAGCCATGGGACTCTGCCATCATCAACTGGTATGACCCCGACGCCTCGCTGGGCTGGCACGAAGACAAGAACGAACGCGACCTGTCGCTGCCCATCGTCACCATATCCCTCGGGGACGCCTGCTCCTGGGCAGTCCGGGATGAGGCTGGTAAACCACATCGAACCAGGTTAGAGTCGGGGGATATCACGCTGTTGGCCGGAGACACCCGGAACTGTATGCATACCGTGGAGCGCATTATTGAAGCGCCATTGCTATCCCCGCTGCGAAGGCGGGGGCGAATCAGCGTGACTATGAGGGTCGCTGGATGAAACCGATGGAGCACCTGGGGTACGACCCCTACAAGAATGACGGGCTTACGAAGGAGCTTCGCCGCCGCCTTCGTAAGCAGCTTGATTATCGCTTGGGCAACACATTGTTCAGGCGCGTCTCGGGCGTCGTCCGGGACGAGATCGAATGGATGCTAAATCCATGCCGGCACCATGACCGCAGGTCTGTCTGTCAGGTTTGCGAGCCGATGTCTCAGAAGACAATCTCCAGCCTGAATTACCAGATGAAGAGGCACGGCAAAACCAGGATGGGCTGCGCTCCGCTCCGGAAACGAAGGAAGCGCCTTCACAAGAAGCTGGCGAAGCGGGGATTCTCCGCGAGCCCGACCTCTATTATTTGGTCATCGCCGACGCCTGGATATGGGACTCAGGATACAAAGTACGATTGGCTAGCCTAAATGGAGATATGGTTATGTGTGAACATGAAATGCTGCGAGACGCAAAAGACAACGTGATCGTTGTGAGCATGAAGACAACATGGCGCACCGATCCATCGGAGGTCGTTGGCTTTCCAGCAAGAATCTGCAGCAAATGCAGGAGTATCTATGTGCCCGGGACTGTATCCGAATCCTTCAAGTTGCAGGGGTCACCAGAAGGGGAAAGGCTTCTGTCGCGATGACGCTGGTCAGTGAAAGTATTGCGCCCTATCGCGAGCAGAACGCGCTCTATCAGGACGTGTGGGATTGGGATGTGATTGTGTACCCAGATTGGTCGATTCGCGTTTTGTGCATGACGAATGGCTGTTTGTATGAGTACGGCCACATGGGGCGCGATTGTGATTGTGGTGAGAAGCCGCGGATGTCCTCTCCGATTGTGGACGAGTACAAGCACCCGCTGAAGGAAGACCTTCGCACCCCGAGGCTGGGGGCCGCGCGATGCCTGCTGGGTATTGTGGAGGGGGATTCGATTCCGGTGATGTCGGGCAAGGCGTACCGTCTCAATGGCCCACGAACTCCTCACGAGGGCTTTAGGGGCGCTTCTATCTGGGAGATGTACAAGCAAGAGGTTAGGCGAGAGGTTGAAGAAGAGATAAGGGCAGGGGGATTTTTCCAAAGACTGTGGGGATGGATGCAGGAATGATCAAATACGGAGATTGGAAGTGGACGTGTGATGGCTGCGGCCATTCAGAGACCCATCCCTCGCACCGCGGCATCACGGGGTGGTTCGAGATTCAGGTGGTCCCATCGTTTATGCTGGGAGGCCGGAACAAGTATAACCTCTGTCCCAAATGCGCCATCAAGGCGAAGGAAGTGTCTGAGAAGAAGTTTCCATTTGCGGAAGAGGGCGGGGAGGGTTGCGCCAGCCGACAAGTCCGAGAGGGCTCGATAATGGCCCCTATGTCACCCACAAAAACAATGTCGGCTCCGCCGTGCCCTTGGTGCTGGAAGCAGAGGGCAACGCAACAAAAGGATGGCTGGTGGCAATGCCCTTGCGGAAAGTCATTCGGGACTGGTGACTGTGAAATAGTTTTGAAGGTGGTTTCATGGCCAACCCCCGACGAGCCCGGATGGTGGGAGGCGCAGGTTTATGGCCCGGAGGCGGGTCCGGGCGAAGGTAATGAAAACTCTTTTTGGAGCGCCGCGCCAGATCGCGCCACCGCGATCGGTGAGGCCGTCCTCAAGGCGATGGAGAAAATGCAAGGCCTCCCTCCGCTCAGGGCTCCGCGCGATCTAGACCGGGGTGAGTACCTCGACCTGTTGGCAAAGGGCCAGGTGACGGACGAAGAGCGGTTGATCTATCTCGAAGGCTGCTACATGACAGACGACCTCTCCCGAGACAGCCGGTCGAGTCTGAGCGCAGAGATTGACGGGCTGCGGAAGAAGATTCACCAGAACAATCCGAAGTGGCTATCATCCTGAGCGCTTTCCATCTTCGTAAAGACTCGGAGAAAATCTTGGGAATCTGACGGTCATGGTACGTCATGGTAGGTGGTGCGCCCAAAAAACATTGGACGCCGTTTTGGTGGCGTCATATGATTTCACCCTGTATGTCGAATCTACACCTAGTCCGCTATCGCGAGGAGCTTGGGTTTTCTTCTTGGGCATTCTCCAAGCTGCTGGAGATAGCGCCAGTGACCTACCTGAAGTATGAGAGGATGGAACTATCTCCGCTGGAGACCCGGACAGGCCAATGGCGAAAATCTGCTAGACTGATTGCAGAATTTCATGGTGTAGACCCATCAGAATTATGGCCTCGCGTAGCGCTTCAAATGAGAAGGGCCATTGGAATAAAAAGTCTTCGTGAGGATCCATTTCCGTCCGCTGAAGATGTATGTATTGAAGGGGAGCTTGAATATGAGATGTTGCGTGCGATCAGAACCTTGCCCCTGCGCGGTCGGATAGTCATTTATAGGAGATTCGGGTTCGATGAGAGCGGTGGGCATACATTCCGGATGATCGGAAATAGGATCGGCAGGAGCCCTGAGGCCGTGTCGCGAGTAGAGAGGGACTCGCTGCGTGAGCTTAGACATCCCAAGATTAGCAAACGGCTGAAGGATTTTGTGCTGGACCGATGATATCTGATGAGAAGAAGCGAGCCTGTGGTTCCTGCGGCGAACCTATCACCGACAAGAATCGGCGTAAGGGACTCAACAGCCTGTGCTCGAACTGCCGGATGCCCCACATGCTGGTCTCCAACATGGGCGAGGGCAGAGCCCGGTGTGACCTGTGTGGCTATATGGATGCATATGACAACTTGCGGTTGCTGGACTGTGGGAACCCCGACCTATCCGCTTGCGAAAGTTGCGGAGGTACGCCATACTGTGAGCCCGACTGCGCGATGATCGCTGATATGCTCGCAGACCCCAAGGTATACGTAGTCGGATTTGGATCGGAGAAATGAGCCGGCCACCGCGGAAGAAGCGGACCGGCGCCGTCGCCAACCAGCTTACCCGGGCGATTGTTAGTCGCAAGAAGATTGAAGTTACAGAGAATGACCGCGGTAAGATTGATATTTGGGTCGCCGGACAATATATTGGGTGGCTCGAAAAGGACATGGCAGAAGAGATTTTGAGCCGTGACTGAGGTAAGGAAATACACACCAGAAGAAGTCTGGAAGCTGTACCGCGGCGTGCGAGACCCATGCGAGAAGTGCCGTGGGTCCGGCGCGGTCATGTACGGAAGCACATCGACGTGGAGAGGCGGCGTCGGCGGCGCTGCCATGACGAGAAACGTGTGTGATGTCTGCTGGGGGAGCGGTGATAAACACAAGGTTTGGGAAGACCTTCGGGCATGGCGTGACCGCGACCAAGAGATGTCCAGGGAGCAGGCTTTCAAGTATTTGAAGTCTGCGTTTGGCGCAACTCTATCAAGCCTGCGCAAAGACCTCCTCATATTTGCCGATATTATCGATAAGGAAACGAGGCGGCGGAAGCTGCCAGAGGGAACAGATGAGTTTTGGTATAAGCGCAACGCTGAAGTATTTTCGCGGTCGATTAGAAGACTCTGTGGCGAAGAGGTGGATGAGTGGTAGGGGTGGCGGCGGGTACTCCAAGCTCCCGTTGATCGAGTGGCCATTCATGGACGCGTACATACTGAAGTACCCGACGGGGTCGTATCTGCCGTCGCATAGAGACCCACTGTTCGTGGCCGACCACTACCGGTGCAATGTTGTCCTCCAGCATGCCGACGAAGGCGGTCGATTCATTTGTGACAAGACGATCTTGAAGGTTGGCCGCCTGGCGATCTTCAGGTCAGACGAGGCCACCCATGAGGTCACAAAGGTCATCCGGGGAACCCGGCTTGTTTTGTCACTGGGGCTGGCGGTGTAATGCCGCTCTATTCATACCGGTGTGGGTCTTGTGGCCATGAGTTTGAGGAGATTCAGAAATTCTCCGACCCTCCAGTCAAGACATGCCCCGAGTGTTCTGGCACCGTCGAGAAGCAGATTGCCGCCGGAAGCTTTGTGCTCAAGGGCGGCGGCTGGTACCGAGACGGCTACGCCAAGAAGAAAGAAACCGCCGCTACCAAGACCAAAGAAAAGCTGATCAAGGAAAAGACATGAATCCAGTAGAGAAAAGATTACGCTGCGCCAACCATAAGCCGACCTTTGAAAAGCAGGACGGCGGGTCCGTCACCTACCTTTGCGGAAAATGCGGATGGCGCGGAAGGTTTGGCGTCGCCAGCGATAGGAAGCAGACGGGCGGTCGATGACCGCGATGCAACTGTGCGAAGCATGGCTCCGCGGGGAACCCTGCTTCGGCAAGCTCATGGACGTGGCCCTGGAAGAGCTTTTCGACCTGGAGTACGAGTTGCAACACGAGTTTGGCTGCGGGGCGGAGGTGTCGGCCCACTGGGCCGAAGGATGGTCGGTGCCACACCCCATTCTTCAGAACAAGGTGGTAGATTTCATCATGGAGGTGTCGTTACGATGAACAGGGCAATGGGAACATGTAGTATCTGCGGCGGCTGCGTATCCGTCCCGACGGTCTGGTGGGGCGTGATACCGCCTACGCCGACCTGCGAAGCCTGCGGCGCGGTCCCCGTGGAGGCACACGGCCCCGTGATCCCGATGAGACCAGGCAGGCGTGGTAGATCCTCCAATCTTGAATTCCGGACCACAGGAACATCCTGGGGACGCCCTCGTGCCAGAAATTCCTCATAGAAAGGTTGTTGCACTGCCCCCGGGCGGCGGCGCACTGCTTGAATGCGGCCACACGACATGGGTGGAGTACGGGGAGGCTGCTATCCAGTGTATGGATTGCGTAAAAGAGCCTGCTGATAAAATTATGCAAGGGCGATACCGGCTGGCGGCTGAATGTCAGCAAACGGTGACAGAGGCTTTGTGGGATAGAATATCTGGGGCTTTTGTGCCAGCAGTGTCGGATCTTAAGTGGATTGTACAATACAATATTGATACCGAGGGAACTCCCTTTTAGGGGGGAAGGAACAATGTCATGTCGAGTATGAAAGACGACCAGGATTATCGGGAGCAGATTCGCCTCAAGGCGAAGAACGACTTCAATCAAGAACTGACCGAAGATCACATCACGATGTGTATCTACGAGGAAGAGCAGGAGAGGCTCTCCTTCTTCCACGGGCATTTGTATATCAACCCGCGTCGCATTTGGACGAATGGCGATTGGCTAAACAAAGTTCAATGGAGCAAGACGATTGACGGGTACCGCGTTCTCGCTCAGCGCAATGGCCTGTGCCGCGTGGACGAGCCGGTTTGGGAAAAGGATGAGGATGGCAAGCTTATTTGCTGCAAGGTGTCGGTGTGGCGTCGGGGTCCGGATGGATACGCGGAGGGACCATACATAGGGATTGCCCACTACGATGAATTCGTTCAGCTTTCGGATGAGTACAAGGACCGGAAGAAGACGGGCAAGAAGGTTCCGAATCGTCAGTGGAATACGAGCCCTTTGAATCAGCTTTCGATTTGCGCAGAGCGACAGGCGCATCGGAAGGCGGGGCTTGACCACACCAAGATTACCGATGACATCGTGGACCTGCAGCCTCGGGGGACCATTGATGAGCCGACGGATGTGGAGGATGTGGATGTGGAGGAGGTAGCAGAGGCCTCGTCCACGACGGCTGCTACCTTGGAGTTCCCCAAGGCCCACAGGGGCTGCGAGTATCGTGGTGCGATGATTGTGATGACAGTTGCGGGTCCAACGTGGTGGGCGGTGTTCCTGGACGACGGAAAGAAGGTTGTATTCGGACGCGAGGGCGATGTGCTGGTAGAGCAGGAAGTTACAGATCGTGAATTCGAGTTCGCGGGCGGGGCCGAGTGGATCGAGGGCTCCGTGTACTACGATAAGTCCAAGGTGGTTGCGGTGACCACGAAGGGGCGCAATGCTGTCCTGGAGTTGGATTCTGGATTCAAGGTGAAGCTGGACCAGTGGGGCAGGGAGGTGGGAAGGAAGGCGGCGGACAGGGCGCCGGAAGAGCCCGCCAAGGAAGAGGCCGTCGAGGAAGAACCCCCCAAGGAGGAACCCACCGAGGAGAAGGCGGCCGAGGGGGATACGGAATTCGACAAGGCGATGTTGTTGGCGAAGGATTGTAGTGGGGCTAGTATGGAAGAAATTCGCAAGGGGACGATCACGCTCCTGGCTTTTTGGTGCAAGAATATGAATGGCGGTGTGAAGGTCTCGCCGAAAACGGCATACGTAGACCTGGTCGGCGTGGCGATTGGCGACGGGGACAAGATGCGCGTGGAGGATTACCGAGCGCTGTTCGAGACCCTTCAAGAGAAGATCCAGGAGAAAGCCGCATGATGAGGTGCACAAAATGCAGCGGCACAGGCAGCGAGGGGTTCATCACCTTCTTGCGCTGCGGCCGGTGTAGCGGCACGGGCGATGAGCCGAAGGACGCGCTTGTCCCCTACTCCCCGGAGTTGATTGTGGTGCCGAGCGGGCCGGTGATCACGGCGCTGAAGGAAGGCCCAGAAGCTGTAGAAAAGAAACTGACTTCTCAGAAGAAGAGGCAAGAGAAGCCCGATCTCGGGCCAGATTATTCCATCCCGCCGCCCTCACCGTACCCGAGTAGCCACGCCCCTTATTCATACGGGGCATCGCAAGGCTGCGTCGAGAGCAACCGGGTGTTCGACAATTCCTCGCCGGAAGAAGAGAAGCCTCGCGTACGACCGATCAGCCAGTTCTTCGACATAACACCCGGTTGTCCAGAGCCGCTCATTTTCGGCTTCAAGCACCTGTCGCGAGACCTCTATAACCAGGAGGTGTTCCTGCACGAGATCGGCTTTGACAGTAAGAACAAATACATGATCAAGGCCTCTCATCAAGGATATATGTTCCTGGAGGCCTTCTACACCGGACTCGGGGTGAAGGCCGTTATGGATGAGCCCTGCAGGATTTATCCGATTCAGGACATAAGATTCGACCTGGACCCGCAGGATAAAAATCCAGACCTTCCCACGGACCGCATGGCCCTGACCGTGTGGATTGAAGAACGGGAAACGCAGATGGTTCAGATGTACCCAATGAACAGGGGCTATGGCCCAACCTATAGTCGGGGTTATGGCCAGAGGTAAGCCGTATTGGGCAAAGGATGATGAATGGGGTGAGCACCTCTATACGCCCGATTACAACCCCGACTTCAATACGGCAATGAAGGATTTGGTCCCAGATACGGAACGCAGGTGGGATAAGAGAAAGCGGGCATGGTGGATTTCGCACGCGTGGTTGGACGAGGTGGACTCACTGCTCAGGCTTCACTATGAAGATTTTTCGGAGACGCGGGAGTATTAGAAGATGGAAAATCTACTAGACCGAGACCTGCTCATCATTGACGTGGAGTCGAACGGCCTGTGGGGCCAACCCTTCGCGGTCGGGGCCGTGCGTATGACTTCCGGAGGGCGGGTTATCCGGAGCTTTGGAATGCGATGCAACATTGATGAGGTGCCCGATGAGTGGGTTGTAAATAACGAGATCGAGGAAATGCTGGAGGAGTTGCCCAAGGTGGAGAACCCGAGGGCGTTGATGGCAGCGTTTATCGAGTGGTACTCAGGAGAGGGCATCACTGCGGCCATCCGATCCGGGGTGGACAGGGGCCGCAATACGTTTGTAGACACTGGCTTTCCTGTGGATTGCAGGTTCCTGGACCTCATGCGTTTGGATGAAAAATGGCAGTCGCTTTCGCCGTATCCGCTGTATGATGTTTCTAGTATAATTATGGCAGCGGGAGGTCCACCAAATGTGGATAGACTTGAGTATGCAAAAGAGCTTATCGGAGAGAAGAAGGGGACTGCCCACGATCCATTGTGGGACGCAGAGCTATCTGGGCTATGCGCGATTCGGGCTCTCAGGAGGCTACAAGCACTACACGGGGGGCGATGATCGCCTATGGCTTCTAGGCGTACTGGTCATCATCAGCGTGCTCGGGGCCGTGTACCTCGTGGGCGCGGCCCTGTAGACCTTCCCAAGGCAGCCAGTCAAGAAATGCACGCGCTACGCGCGGCCAAGAAGAGATACGGGGTGGAGGTGGGGCTTCTTGGGATGTGTGAGGTGAGGAGTCAGATTCAGCAAGGCTGCTCAAAGCTCCTGGAGCGCCAGAGCAACCGCGTGGCCATCCACGAGGTCCACTGGTCCGACGTCCGCATGGTAGTGGTCTACGACAACGTCAGGCACACTCTCGTGACGTTCCTGCCCCCGGAGTTCGAGCCCGGAGTCCGACCATGGAAGAGATAGGGCAGACGGTCACCGCGGCGGGAGACCTTCCGCAGGGCGTAGACTTATGGTCGCTGACTCCCAACTTCAGGCTGAAGGTGTTCAGGGATAGCGCGCGGTTTTCTGCATATGCGGATAGACTGGCGGACCTATCTGCGACGAATGCCATTCTTATCGTGTGGATAAGGGTTCAGAACTTCGCGGATAACAATTTCTGGTATCCATCGTTCAAGCAATGGATACGCCATGGCATAGTGCTATCTGGAAGCGCCGAGAGAACGCATATGGGAATCGTGTTCTCAAACTCGGCTGACAGCAGATGGGGCACGAAGACTCTGTGGAGCACGTCCGGGGGTGTCAAGTGTTCACAAACGTGCAAGTGGGTATTAGGGAGGACGTTCGGGAAGGCCGGCGGTTTGGTATGTGACCCGTATGCCAGATCTCCGTATCTTGCAGTATGGTGCCGGAGATTGGGTATCGGATATCGTGGGTATGCACGCGATAAGGCAGTGCTGGACGCTATTGAGAACGAACTTGCGCAAACGGAGATTCCTGGTATACAAGAGGAACTCCCACTCCTTATCAAGAATGGAGAATAGGAAGAAACATGGCCAGAAAATATAGCGAACGTATCGAAAACATGGATGACGCGGCCCGCGAAGAGCTTGATACCCGGATCCGGGAATATGAAGCGAAGCACGGCTGGCAGGCCGCGCTGGCGAAATACAAGCCGTCTCCGATCCAGCTTCGCGCAATCAAGGCCGGCAAGGACGCCACCAAGGCCAAGGCAAAGAAGAAGACAAAGACTGAGGTTGAGGCCGCCGCCAAGAAGAAGACCAAGAAGGCCGTCAAGAAGGAGGCCAAGAAGGAGGCCAAGAAGGAGGCCAAGAAGGAGGCCAAGAAGGCTCCCAAGAAGAAGACTGCCAAAAAGACCGCCAAGAAGGCGGCCAAGGCAGAGGCCGCGAAGAGGAAGCCCGGCCGCCCCAAGGGCAGCGGCAATAAGAAGAAGGCCAAGAAGAACGGCGTGGCTGTCAAGTCCCAGGGGGACGTCATCGTTGAGGGCAAGATTGATGCGACTCAATTCGTAAGCATGATCCTGAGCCACAGCGAACGCCTGGTGAAGGCTGCACGAGCATAGGTTTTGGGATAGCCGGAGGGGTTGAGTAAATAACTCCTCCGGCTTACCATACGCAGCCTAATGTCCGCATTGCTCAACAGTTTCTGGTTACGGCAGTTTGTTGCAGCGGCTCGCTCGACGGTCGAGAAGAAGCCGGAGATTGCGCAGGCGTGGCCCGACTTCTTCGACAACACGGAGGGTATTGGGCCGGTCAAGCGCCCGCTCTTCTATAAGGACAAGCGGAGCGGA
>Ga0307379_10014535_pt1 | contig 10142 bp, 8 predicted proteins | sample UN2MG_FD_202237 | JGI IMG/M metagenome (GOLD analysis project Ga0307379, IMG submission 202237) | Soil microbial communities from Risofladan, Vaasa, Finland - UN-2 | ecosystem: Environmental > Terrestrial > Soil > Coastal area > Acid sulfate soil | place: Finland: Risofladan, Vaasa | collected... | reverse complement strand
CCTGGAACGGGATGCTGAAGGCGCAGCCCGGCGGCGGGAAGGCGGCGACCGTGTCCAGCGTCCAGTTGATGGCGGTGTAGGTGCCGTCGGCGTTCACCGTGATCTGGCAGTCGTCGGTCGAGGTGGGAGCGCACTCCTCGGCCGCGTCGGCCGGCGTGTCGCACTGGTTCTGGACCCGCACCGTGCAGAACTCCGGGGGGAAGCCGTCGACCAGAGACCAGCCGACCGGCGCCCAGGTCCCGCCGGCGGCGTTGACCACCGTCAGGTCGATGTCGCAGAAGTCCGTGCCCGTGCTCGGCGTCACCGTGGGGATGGTGGTGTCGGTCTCAGAGTCGCAGCACTCGACGTCCTCGCACTGGACGACCCGGATGATGCCGCCCGGTGGAGGCACACCATCGGTCAAGGGGTCCCAGCCGACAGCGGTCGCCACACCGCCGGCGCTGATCGTGACGTAGTAGATCCGCCCAGTGTCGGACTCGTTGCAGACAATGGTCTGCGGGTCGGGGGGCTCGACGAAGGGGAAGCAGATCTCGGCGATGCGCACGCAGCAGTCGCAGGGCGGGATCTCCCCGACACCTGACCAGCCGATGGCCTCCCACGTCAGGTCGGCGCCGTCCCAGTTCAGGCGGATCGGATCGACGCAGGCTTCCTCGCACTCGACCGGCGGGCCGACGAGCTCGGCGATCTCGATCGTGCAGTCACATGGCGGGAACTCAGCGGTCGGGTCCCAGCGGATCGGCTCCCAGGTCCCGTCCCAGTTCACGCGCACCAGGCAGGGCTCGACGTCAGCGGTGGCCGCGTCGGGCTCGAAGGTCACGGCCTCGCCGACGGTGAGCAGGCAGTCCTCGGGCGGGACGCCGATGGTGTCGGGGTCCCAGCCCACGGCGCACCACGTCCCGTCGTGGCGGATCTCGATGGGGCACTCCGGGCGGGGCACCTCACGGGTGACGACCTGGGTGGTGGTCGGCAGGCACGGGTTGCAGCCGAGCGTCTCGAGGTCCAGGCAGTACTCGACGTCGCGCGGGAAGGGCTCGTCGATCGCGCACCAGTCGATCTCGCTGAAGATGTACGGGAGCTCGGAGCAGAGGGTGAACTCCACCTGGATGAGCGGGCAGCCGCAGTCCGTGCAGCAGGAGCCGGCGCGGTCGATGACCTCGGGCCCGCTGGTCACCCCGGTCCGGTGGAGGAAGCGGGGGAACTCAGGCCCGTTCGAGAAGGGCAGCGACTCGATCGGGAACGCAGCCTGGTCGAAGCCGGGGACGTAGGAGTAGCAGATGATGTCGCCGGAATTGGTGACGGCGAACGGCGTGGCGTCGCCGGCGAGCGCCCAGACCTCGGCGATCGTCACCAGCGTGGCGGCCTGCGGGTCGTCGAAGGCATCGCACCCGAAGGTCTGCGGGTCCTTGGCGAAGTCGAACTCGTAGGTCTGCGGGTCGATCATGGCGACGGAGAGCATCGTCGCGAAGGGCATGAAGAAGGAGTAGGTGGTGCTGCCGTAGGTGAACGTCCACTCGGCGTTGTCCTCGCCGATGACCGGCGCTCCGATGCAGACCGGCAGCGCGCCGTCGTCGCCCGGGACCAGCGTGGCGGCAATCACGTTGGTGAGGTTCGGGTCCTCGACGCGCACCCGCCAGGAGGCCCCCAGGTCGGTGATCGTGAGCGTCACGTCGTCGATCTCGTTGACCACGGTGGCGGCGTTCTGCTCGAGGCCGCAGATGGTCTCGGGCGCGCAGCACCGAAGCATCATCAGGTCGCCCAGGGCGCAGTCCTCGCAGGCTCCACCGGTGAGCGCCTCGGTGAGCCACTGGAGGCCGTACTCGGCACCACAGCAGGTCTTCCCGAACAGCCAGCCGGTGACCGTCAGGCAGCGAGGGCCGCGCCGCAGCGGGCCGAGCGTGCCCCCGCCGATCGCTCCGTCGATGACCTCGCGCCGCAGCGTCGAGTCGAAGCCGGTGACCGACTCCACGAACATGCCGGCGAACTCCGCCGAGTCAGGGACGAGGGGGTCGTACCAGGGCGCGTCGTCCGCAGCCGGGTTGGTGTAGGCGCCATCGGTGCCGGTGCCCTGGTCGCAGAACAGCGGGTCGAGCGACTCGCACTGGCAGCCCGGCGTGATCGACAGCGTCGGGAGCTTCAGGCCGTTCGCCAGGTACGCGACCGTGCGGCGGTTGTTCCACAGCTCGGTGCTGGCGTAGTAGCCGTAGCCGTTCCACACGGGACGGTCCCTCTCCTAGAGGCGGCGATGGCGGCGAACCTGGGCCCGCTCTCGCGTCTCGATCTTGGACATGATCTCGTCAGCGCTGGTGCCGGAGACGTGGAACGTGTTGCCCCCTACGGCGACGACCTCGACGCCCGATCGCCCGGCCGTCTGGCCCGAGGTTACCGCCGACCCACCGCCCACCGAGGACACCGGCGACGCCGCCTGTGAGAGCAGGCCGATGAGACCCGACGCCGTGGCGAGGCGAGCGGCGCGCTGAGGATCGTCCAGCGGGATCACGACCTCGTCCGCCGCACCCTCGCCAACCCACGTCAGCGTCGGCTGCGTGAAGATCCCACCGTGCGCGGCTCCGGGGAAGATGAACCCGGAGAGGATGCTCGCGATGTCGATGTTGGCCACGATGTCGGCGATCTTCTGCGGGATGCCCTGGCGGTTGTATTCGCGGATCTTGGCCAGCGCGTCGGCGATCGGCTCGGTCGCGCCGAGCTCGTCGACCAGCAGATCCTTCTCCTCGGGCGTCAGCTCTAGCCAGGTCATCAGGTCTTCCGATGCGATCTCGATGGCCTCGGTCCCGAGGTCCTCCACGATGATCGTCTTGGCGAGCTGCGGCGGCAGGTTGGCGAAGTCGAGCACCTCGCCGTTGAGACCGATCAGCCCGTCCACCGCCGGCAGCGACGCGCCATCCATGGAACTCGTCACCTCGAGCAGGACTCCGACCCCGCTCTCGATGTCGGTGAACGCCTTGAGCTGGCCGGTGAGGTCGGTCACCTCGGCGACCTGGCCGTCGGGCATGTTCACGGTGAAGGTGGTCCCGGCCTCGCCGCCCTCGAGGAACGGCTGCAAGGCGTCAAGCTCGGAGAGCTCGGCGCCGGCGTCGACCAGGGCAACCCGGATCTGTGCGATGTTGTCCGGCGAGAGCAGCGCCGCGAGGTCTGGCGGGAGAGCAACGCCCTCCGTCTCGGCGAGCTCCATGCCGACCTGCAGGATCAGACCCTCGGGCCCGAACACGTCGAGCGCGTCCAGCGAGGTGCCGCCGAACACCCGGGCGAACTCGGTGTCGAGCTCGCCGGCGAGCGCATCGGGGAGCTCGACCCGGAACTCGAGGATCCTGTCGATCTGCGCCTGGAGCTCGGCCTGCTTGGCCTCGGGGTCGAGGGTCTGGTCGGACACGATGGCGTCGAAGATGCTCTGGAAGTCCTGCGGAATGTCGCGGATCTTGCCGGTGAGCTCGATGTCGCCGACCGCGATGTCGCCCTTGGCCAGATCCGCGAGCGTCCCGTCCTTCCCGAAGAAGGCCTCGATGTCGGTGGTCAGCCCCTCGATCGCCTCGACCGTGTTGACGGCTCCACCATCGAGCCGGCCGAGAGCGCTGTTGAACGCGTCGACCGCTTCGGCCGCAGCATCGAAGGCGCCGGCATTCTCGGAAGCCGAGACGAACAGGGGGTGGATCGCGCTGTCGATGATGCGCGGCCCGGTCTCCCCGACGTGGGCGAGCGACGAGTCGAACTCCCGAGCGCGCCGGATGGCGGTGAGCCACGTATCGGCCTGGTCCTCGAGCGAGGCCGTCAGGGCCGGAGCTTCGCCATTGGCGAACTGGGTGAACTTGGTTCCAAGACGGCTGAGCACACCATCGGTCTGGCCGAAGGAGAACAGCGCCGCGTCACCTCCGTCGATGTACGCCTGGCGCAACTCCGTCAGTGCAGTGAGTGCCTCCTCGACGGAGACGTCCGGCTCGGCCTCGTTCAACGACTCAGCCATCCTGGGAAGGTCTTCGTCGAGCAGCTTGGTGAGGTTGTCCTGGCCGGGGATGGTGAAGCCGATGTTGAACTCCACGTCACCGGCAGCGACCTGCGCCTCGCGCAAGGCGACCAGCCGAGCGTCCGTCTCGTCAGCCCCATCAGCCACCGCCTCGAGCGCAGCGATGTAGACATCGAGCCCGTTGGCCGCGCCACGCGAAGCGATCTCCCCGGACTCCAACAGGTCGGTGATCCGGCCGAGGTCATCGAGCCGACCTGCCTCCTCGAGCTCCTTCAGTACCTTCGCCCGCAGGTTCTCGCCCGCAGCGTTCCCCTCCTTCGCCGCGGTGTTCTCGTCAAGCGCGGCGGTCTCATCGCGCAGCGCCGCGGTGTCGGCGAGCACGGCCTCGGTGAAGGACTCGACCCTGGCCTCGGCCTCTGCCTCGGCCGCCTTGCGGTTGTTCATGATCGTGGTGACACCGATGAAGGCTGCGCCCAGGCCGGCGATCACCGGACCGCCGAGCGTGCCGAGGCTCGTCGCGAGCTTGCCGGCGTTGGCCGCGAGGGCCGGCGCCGTGGCCGCAGCCGCCGACGTCGAGAAGGCGGTGAGCGCGGCGGACGTGGCCGAGAGCACCTTGGTGAGGGCGATCCCGAGGATGCCCCTGCGCAGGAGGACGAAGGCCGCAGCGGCCGCGAGCACCGGGCCGGGGATCCCGTCGATCACCTTCGCCAGGAGCTCGATCGGTACGACGAGCGCCTGAGCCAGGGGGGTGACGAGCTGGAGGCTGACGCCGAGCGCGGGGCCGAGCGCCTCGGTGAGCTGGAGGAGCGCGGGCAGCAGGCCCTCGATCGCGACGTCCAGAAGGTCCGCCCAGACAGGCTCGACCGCCTCGCCGGCCGCGAGCTTGATCTCCTCGACGGCAGCCCGCGCGACGTCGGTCTTGAAGGCGATCCCGTCGGCCATCGTCTCGAAGGCGACCTGCGTGGCGCCCGCAGCGTTGTCCATCTCCGCTAGGGCGTTGCGGAACTTCTGCGCGCCGACCTCGGAGGTCAGGGTCAGGGCAGCGTTGCCGGCCTCGACCGAGCCGAACAGGTCGTTGATGGCCAGGCCCGAGTCGTCGGCCGCCTGCTGCATGAAGGCGAGCGCGTCGGCGACGTTGCCGCCTTGGCCGGCGAAGTCCCGGAACGAGACGCCAGCCGTCTCCTCGAAGGTGGCCGCTGCATCGGAGCCTGCCTTGGAGAGCTCGAGGAGGAGCTGCCGGAGCTGGGTGGCGGCGACGCGCGTCGGCACGCCGGCGGCGGTCATCGCAGCGAGGCCGGCGGTGACGTTCTCGAACTCGAGCCCGAGCGCCGCGGCGACCGGCGTCACCTGGAACAGGCGGTTGGAGAGCTGCTCGAAGTCCGTCTTGCCGAGCTTCACGGCGGTGAACATGAGGTCCGACGCCTGGGTGGCGTTGACCGTCTCCTCGCCGTAGGCGTTGACGACCGAGGTGATCCCGTCCACGGCCGTCTCGAGCGAGGTGACGCCGCCGATCTGGGCAGCGACGGCGGTCTCCATGAACTCGAAGACGTTGTCGCTGGGCACGCCGGCCGAGATGGCCTGATAGAGCGCGGGCACGGTCTCGTCGGTGAGCAGACCGAACTCCGTGCCGAGCGAGACGATGTCGTCGGTCATCTCGCCCATCGCGTCGGCCGTGATCCCCGGCATCAGGGTGAAGACCTCGCGCATCCCCTTGTCGAAGTCGGCGAAGGCCTTGAGCGAGGTGGCCACGAAGGCGAGCACCGCCGCCTCGGCAGCGAGGAAGGGGTTCTTCAGGCCGGCCTCGATTGCCGAGCCGAGCCGGCCGAGCGGACCGTTCAGACCCGAGAGGGTGCCGCTGAAGTCCTCAGCCGCCTTGCTCGAGTCCTCGAGCGGCTTCTTGACGGCGTCGCCGATCTTCTGGCCGGCCTTGGCCGCGGCACTCTCGGCCGCCTTCAGCGAGCCCGAGAGCTGGCCCTGGAGGGTGGAGGCGAAGCGGTCCGTCTTGGGGAGGACCTCGACGAACGCGCGCCCGATCGGTGCGGCCACGGACTACCTCACCTCGGCGTTCGGGATGGTGCGCATGTTGGTCAAGTCTTGCAGGCCGTCGCCCCACCAGGAGGGGACGGGCGCGCCCTTGAGCTCGTCGGGCAGCCAGTCGTCGTCTGCGGTGCGCACCGGGCCGTCAGGCCTGTCAGCCAGCGGACCCCCGCTCCGGTAGGCGTAGCCGCCAACCTGGGCCGCCTGGGGGGAAGCCACGAGCTCAGGCGGGGCCGTGCCCGTGGCGATGATGTGGAGCACGGCGTTGCGGTCGATGTTCGGGGTCTCGAGCACGATGGCCGCCACGAACGAGACGAACTGGGCAGCCGGCAGGCGGAGCAGTCCACCTGGCTCGTGGCCGGCGGTGAGCCATCGCCCCTCGACCGCCGGCCAGTGTTCAGCCGCCCAGCCTACGACTGCTCGGGCGGCGGCGTAGGGCGCGCCGTTGACTCCGTGATGATCCTCGTGCAGAGCTCGTCGACGATGCCCGGACCGGCGGCCTTCAGCTTCTCGACGGTCGCGACGAAGGACCGCTTCTGCTTCGGGTCCACGGTCGTGAGGATGAGCTCCAGCGCGCCGGCGTACTGCTCGCGCTGGGTCCTCGCCCCCATGAACTTCGCCAGCAGCCAGCCGTTGACGGGGAGCTGGAACTCCCACTCCTTGCCGCCGAGCTTGACCGGGAGCACGTCCCAGCCCTCCTCGCCCGAGGCCTCCGCGATTGCGGCGTCCAGGTCGAACACCTCTCGTGCCATGCTCTCTCTCCCTGTTCAGCCGGCCGCAGCGACGAGCGCGTTCATGAGGAACGGATCGGCGTCGGTGCCGGGGTGATTGACCTTCGATGTGAAGACGACGCTCCCGCCGGCCTTGAACCGGAGGACCTTCGCTCGCTTGGGCGTGATCGGGTGCGCCCTCGTGCCGTTGTGCACATAGAGGGCGTACTCGACGTTGGTCCCGATGCCGGCGCCGGGCTTGCCGTTCACGTTGATCTGGACCGTGACGATCGAGCCGGCCAGCCGTCCCGTGTCGACCGGTGCCAGCCGCTTCGCCAGGGCCTCGACCTTGCGGCCACGCCGCATCATGTCCATGGCGACCGGGCCCTGCGGCGAGTTGAGGTACGACTGGATCGCACCGAGACTGAGCTGGACTGTGGAGGCCACCTCGACAGGCTAGCAGCAGGGGCCGACGTGGAAGGAGAGGGTCATGCTCCACCCGGCGCACCCGCCCCTCGGTCCCTCGGGGGTCATCGGCCCGAACCACACGTCCGAGCAGTCGAGGTCCGGACCGCCCGCCGAGTCCGGGAAGATCGACCCGTCGGCGGCCGCGGCCACGAGGCAGCACCACATGACGCGCGCGTCGATCAGCAGGTCCTGCGCGGCCTGCGACGTCTCGGCGCTCGGGGGGAACGGGTTGAACGGGTTGTCCTTCAGGGCGGGGTAGCACGGCCGCATCAGCGAGACGGTCATGTCGGCGGCCATCGTGACGTCGCCGCAGCGGACCGACGCGGTGTCGGCGTTGAGGTCGTTCGGGAACGAGCGGGTCGGGCGGAGCTGCGGGAACCACGTCGCGAGGAAGTCGCAGCAGTCATCCGGCGGCGAGCCGTGCACCGGGAAGCAGTCCTTGGGCCGACCGAGCACCGAGTCCGACTCGAGGCAGTCGCACACGAGCTCGGCAACGTGGACGGCCAGGTCGGCCAGCACGCCGGGGTTGGCGAGGGGGAAGCCGTACGGGGGCATCAGGGACGGATGATCGGGTCGGCTCGGGTCTGGCCACGGCGCGTGTCGTCGGCTCGGTGGACCCGGCCGCGGCGCTTGAGCTTCGTCGGGTTCACCGTCGACAGCCAGAGGTCAGCCTCGTAGATCCCGGTCAGCCCCTCGGCCAGGAACTCGAGCGGGTCGGCGAAGACCATCGACACGCCCTGTCGATCGATCTCACGGAGCCGCTGCGGGAGGATGCACCCCTCGGCGCCGCAGCGAGCGAGCGCGAGCTGGCAGGCGAGGATGCGCGCCGCCAGGCGACCGCCGGCCGGGACGTCGCGGCCGTAGTCGTAGGTGATCTGCCAGGTGCCGACGTCGCCGCCGACGCCCGAGTCCCCGCTGAAGTCGTTGGTGCAGGGCCACGATCCGCCGTCCACCCGGACCAGCCGGCGGTAGGCGCGCACTTCGTAGGCATCGGCAGCGAGCACGACGCCGTCGATCACGACCTCGATCCCGACGCCGGGGTCGCCGGCGATGGGGGCGGGGAGCTCGACGCTCGGCTCGCAGCAGTCGCCACAGCACGAGCCCGACGTCGAGCAGTTGGCGAACCCGCCACCAGCGATCGGGACCGGGATGCTCGGGTAGCCGGCGCCGGCGTGGAGCCAGTTCTCGGTGAGGTGCCAGGACCGGCACCCGTCGGCGCACGAGCCACACCCGCCACAGCCGCAGTTGCGCCCCTTGCACGGTCGGACCAAGCGCGGGCAGATGCCCGGGAACCGCCGGCCCGACAAGCCGAACAGCAGCTCGGACGCGACGTCGATGACCTCGGTCAGGTCGTAGAGGGGGTCCAGTCCCGTGCAGCAGTCGCGGACCTCGGCCGGCGTGGTCCACGGCCCGCAGGGGCCAGAGGGTGGGGAGGGCACGACCCGAGCGTACCCGCGCCCCGGCTGCCGGCAGAGGGAGGGCGTCAGATCCCGAGGTCGGGGTGCGCCAGGAAGTAGCCGGCGCACGCCTCGTCGGCGATGACGTCGAGCACGTAGCCATCGATGCCGCGGCCGGCCTCAGACCGCTCGAGATCCCACAGGACGTCGGACTGGAGGGCGGGGTAGTCGACGAGATCGGTGGCCGACTCGCCGGGGTCGGCCTCGAGCAGCCCCTCGATGTGAACCGCCGCGAGGCGCTCGGCCTCGCGACGGACATCGGCTGAGGCGCTCATGCCCGCCGCGCCAGGTTGGCGGCGAGCTCGATCGCCAGGGACTCGCCCATGGCGATGAGGTCCTCGAGGGTCGCGCCCTCGGGGATCTGGCGGGCGATGCCCTCGATCGGGGCGGTGCCCTCGGTGGCGGGCATCGCCGCACGCCGGCGGGTGGCCGGGCGACCGGGGAAGGTGTGGGGCCGCATCGCCATGATGTGCAGCGAGGGCGGCACGTTGATGTAGCGGGAGATCCCCACGAAGGTCCGGGGCTCGGCGCCGGTGATGTCCTCGAGGGACTGGAACGGGTTGGTCGTGCTCGTCGTGCTCATGTGTCTATCTAATCGTGCCGGTGTGACCGCGTCAAGTTTCTCTAGACAGGCGAGGCGGTGGCCCCACGCGACGAGGCCCCGCTGCACTGCCCGGCGGAGGGCGGTGAGCGGGGCCTTCGACGCGGCTCGGGAACAGGGATGGACCCGGGCCGGCTCGGTCGCCGGTCGACTCAGGGAGCATCGCTCGGGGAGTAGGCGCAGTCGAGGTGAGCGGGGAGCTCCTCGACGCACTGCCACGCCAGAGCGCCGCCGCCCTGGATGGCGGCCTGGTCGGCGAGCGTCCAGGTGTCGGCGACTGCGCCCGCCGGCAGGACCGGCGGAGGCAGCAGCGACCAGGTGCCCGTGAAGATGTCGTACGCGGGGAAGGTCGCGCCCGGCAGGGACGGGAACCAGTTGGCGTTCGGCTCGGCGTAGCCCTTCAGCGTGATCTCGAGGATCTCGTTGTTGAACTCGAGCGACCCGCTGATCTGCCAGTTGTCCGTCTTGGGCAGGAGCCACTGGACATACGGAGGCTCGTCGCCGGCGATCGCCGGGTTGTCGCACGTCCCGTTCTTGGCGTTCTTCGACCACAGCTCCAGCATCCGACCGTCCACGCAGGGATCGGTCTGGGCCGGCATGACGCCGCCCTTGATGTCGCCCGGCGCGGCGCCGTCCAGGGGGATGACGCCGAGCAGGATCTCGAGCTGCGGGAAGGGGACGCCGCAGAGCGTGAGCTCGAGGTCGAACCCCTTGAGGCGGTCGCAGTCCTTGTCCCGGATGCAGATGTCGCCGCACGCGTTCTTCATCACGAGGTCGTCACCGGCCTCGAGGTCGGGCGTGATCGAGAGCAGCGAGAACGCCTTCACGACCGTGCGGGACATCGCGTCGAGCGGGTCGGTGCTGATCCCGCAGTTGTCGAGCCTGGTGGTCCG
>Ga0307379_10014534_pt1 | contig 10143 bp, 8 predicted proteins | sample UN2MG_FD_202237 | JGI IMG/M metagenome (GOLD analysis project Ga0307379, IMG submission 202237) | Soil microbial communities from Risofladan, Vaasa, Finland - UN-2 | ecosystem: Environmental > Terrestrial > Soil > Coastal area > Acid sulfate soil | place: Finland: Risofladan, Vaasa | collected... | reverse complement strand
TATTGGGGGCAAAGGTGACCATCTCCATATCTATGAGCTCTGCTCCTGCTCGGTAGGCCATCCCTTGGCCATCTCCAGTCAGCTCATCGGCCCCGGCATTGAATCGGTATGCTTGATGCCATCCGCCTGTCGCCAGGATCACGGCTTTTGCACGGAAGAGGACATAATCTCCGGTTGTGAAGTCCATTCCAAGTGCGCCGACGACACGACCATGGTTGACGAGGAGGTCGAAAACCGTCACTCCTTCCACACGAGTGACTGCGTGACTCGCTTCCTGGGCAAGACCGCGACGCAACGCAGCACAGATCGACATCCCGGTGGTGATAAGGGCACGTTCCTCAGTGCCGCGAACGCTCATCCCCCACCCCAGCAATTCCTCCACCCGCGGCCCCGCACAGCGCGTGTACATGTCAACAAGGTTTTCGTCGTTTAGGTTGAAACCTTCAACGAGGATGTCCCGCGCCCACGCCTCCGGGCCGTCATCGGGCCTATCTGAATAGCCAAGCCTGTGCAGGCTACGTCCATCGGCCATGATATCAGCCCCCGAGATGACGGTGGCCCCGCTTCTCCCCAGGGGCCCCTTGCTTACCACGGTCACCGACCCTGTCCTCGCGGCTTCGATTGCTGCACGCATACCTGCGCCACCACTGCCGATGACTAGTACATCACTCTTATGTTCCTGCACTTATCCTCCTTGGTCGACCAATGCCGGGCCCTGATAAATCACTTGACCCGGATTCCCTTCTCCCCCTGTTGCATGATCTGGCGCAGGATGCGCTCTTTGGATTCCACAATATGCTCTTGCATGAGCCGTTTTGCCTCTGCTGAGTCTCGAATGACCAACGCGTGTACAATACGCCTGCTATCTTCCTGCTCTTCGGTCAATCCCTGAGCGCTCATCAGTGGATCTCGCATGCGCAATCGAGCGCTATCGCGCAGCAGGCGAGCTATGAAGTCGGCAAGCCTTGAGTTGCCTGAGAGCTCAGCTATATGAAGATGGAATGCATCGTGGAAATGGAGATATTCCTCAGGTGAGAGATCCTCTTGATTCAACTCCCTCGCCCACGCCTGATCCGACTCCTGCACTGCCTCCAGCTCGGCCTCGCTCGCGCGTTGCACGGCAATAGCCACCGCTTCGCCTTCGAGAACGACTCGCAAGTCAAAGATTTCATACACATCTTGAACGCTAATTGGAGTGACCCGGTAACCTACGCGGGGAATGACCTCAACCAAGCCTTCTTGGCTGAGAAGAGCTAGCGCTTCGCGAACAGGAGTCTTGCTCACGTTGTACTCCTCTGCAAGGCGCGCCTCTACCAGAACCTGGTCAGAGGAAATCTGCCAGGTGATAATCTTGTTTCGAATCGACCGAAAGATTCGGTCCGCCAAGGAAAGGCGTTCGCTAGCGCCAATGTTGCGTACTGTTCTCCCACCGATAGAGCTCACGCGATCACCCCGGTATTCAAATATGTCACGTAATATATTACGCACTATATAACACGAAATTGGTTCGTTGTCAAGTGGGCCTAAAGCGAACAGCAGCAAGACGCCTTGACATTCCAGGTAACAGGTTATCTAATGGAGAGGCGCAATGTCGCCACTAGAGAAGGCGGAGCAAGATATGGCTGAGACGTTTTACGAGATTCGCAGGATGATTGCTGATGACGCTGAGGCGGTTGTGGAGCTGTCACAGCTCTTCGAGCCGGTGTCAACGACACTTTGGCGGGGGCTCGATGCTAAAGAGGGAGTCGATTGGGTGCGAGAACGATTGGATCTGCCCGAGTGGGCCGGTTTCGTCGCGGAGGTTGAACACGAGCTCATCGCGTTTGCTATCTGCAAGGACATAAATGACGACACGCGTGGGTTCATATTTCCACAGGCAAACGAGACGGTGCACCTTCTTTATCTTGCAGTCGATGAAGCCTTCCGTGGACAGGGCGTCGCACGTGCGCTCCTTGCCGAGTGTGAGAAGCTGGCACTCGCATGGGGACGAAGCGGCCTCCTCCTTGATGTCGCTAACGACAACCCGGCACTGCGCATCTACGAGCGATTCGGGTTTAAAGAGCTCGGCTCGCTCGTCTTCCTGCGCAAGTCGCTCTGATCTTCTCCTACTCAGGCACGGGGACAGTTATGTTCTGGCTGACCGGATCGGACATCGCTCCTTTTGAATCGACGACAACGAGTTCCACCATCGTAGGAAGAGGCAGCTCAACCGGGTACTCCACCGTGAGAATCGGATCGGTCACGGTCTTCGTTGTGCCAAGGGGAGCAATGATCGTTACTCCGTCTTCATGGAATGCCCACATGTAGTTTACGATCTCATCGTTGTCCGGATCGGTCGATCCTGATGCGTCGAGGATGACGACAAGTTGACTGTCAGGATTGTTCAGATCAACACCCCGCGTAACAGTGAACGACGCCACCGGCGAGTGATTGGGGAAGAGGAAACAACCGCCAACTCCAATTACAGCCATCAAGAGAAGACCAAGGAAGATCAATCGCCATCTGTTCATAGAACCACCTCCATCGACCACAATACCAGAAACCGCCCCTGGAATACTAGCCCTGTGCCACATCCCGTAGGACGCGCGCGACGAGCTCACCGATCACCTCGCGCCTGTAGTCAGCGCTGGCACGCACATCATCGATCGGAGATACGCCGCGCGTAGCAGCCACCTTCGCCTGCTCGATCAGCGCGGGAATGACCTTCTTCCCGGTCAGTTCTGCCTCCAGTTCGTGTAATCTGATTGGCCGCGGAGCGACGGACCCGGCTGCCAAGCGAATCTCACCGATCCTATCATCCTTCATGCTGACGAGCGCACCGAGCGATGCGATGGCGATGATCATCGCCTTGCGTCGCCCCACCTTATGGAAGAAGGGAGAGAACTTCGCGCTGGGAATAGGGAGCAAGACACTTCGCACGAATTCACCGCTTGCAAGCGCGGTCTTCCCCGGTGCGACGAGGAAGTCCTCTACAGGGATCTGCCGCTCACCCCGCATTCCAGAGATGATCACCTCAGCCTGATAGAGAAGGAGCGGAATGGCGCTGTCGGCCGCTGGGGAGGCGTTCACCAGGTTCCCGCCGAGGGTGGCACGGTTCCTGATCTGGGTCGAGCCGAGGGTACATAGTACCGTTTTCAGCAGCGGGAGTTTCCCTATAACCACCGGATCGGCAATGATCTCACCCACCGTGGTCGCGGCGCCGATGATCACACGATCATTCTTCTGTTCGATTCCTCGCAGGCCCTCTGTCTCCGAGATGTCAAGGAGCAACTGGGGATCGACCGCTCCAGAGCGCATCTTAACGACGAGGTCAGTCCCCCCGCACAGGATGCGTGCCCCTGGCTCCTCGATCCGTGCGAGAAGCTCCGGCACCGTCCTTATCTTCACGTAGTGACGCATATTCATCCTCCAATAACATCCTTGGGTCGATCGATGTCGATCGTTGCCCCAGGATCGTCCACTTCGACCAACACGAGATCCTCCTCGTGTTGGGAGATATAGTCGCGAGCACCGATCTCCCCACGCAGCGTGGGGATCAGCCCGTCGCGGCACCCGCGATCGAGATAAACCGGAAAACCGCGCGTTCCGTTGTAGATGGGGGCGACAATCTTCGTTCCTGTTCGCGCCCTCTCTATGATCGATCTCACGGTCTCCTGTTTCACGTATGGCATGTCCGCATGAGCGATGAGAAAGCCATTTGCCTCCTGAGATACGAGGCTAACTCCAAGAGCGAGCGAGCTTGCCATCCCGCTCTCATAATTCGCGTTTCTTGCAACGATACAGCCGGAAAGATCAACCTCTTTCTCGATCAATGTTGCCTTGTAGCCGAGGACGACGATGATTCGACCAATCCCCGCACCGCGCAGGGTTTCTACCACCCGCGCTAACGCTGGTTGGCCATCGATCTCGACGAGCGGTTTGATCACGCCCATCCGCTCGCCCTTTCCCGCCGCGAGGAGTATCGCTTCGATCTGTGACGCTCCGCTCAACCCTTCTCCTGTCGCATCAGTTCCGCCGCGTAACGGACCGCATCGAGGATCTTCGCGTAGCCGGTGCAGCGGCAGAGATTCCCCTCCAGCGCGGCCATGATCTCCTCATTGCTCGGTTCTGAGTTAGAAGTCAGGAGAGCATAGGTGGACATGATAAACCCCGGCGTGCAGAACCCGCACTGTACCGACCCTTTCTCCACAAAAGCTCGTTGGATCGGATGGAGTTCTTCTCCTTCTGCAATCCCCTCCACTGTCAACACGTCTTTACCGTCCACCTGTGGGGCGAGGACGAGACAGGAGGCGACCGCCTTTCCATCGATGAGGACGGTGCAGGCACCGCACTCCCCTTCTCCACACCCCTCCTTGGCGCCGGTCAGTTGCAGGTCGTCGCGGATGAGGTCGAGCAGGCGCTGGTCCTCGGGAACATCCAGTTCCACGGAGCGTCCATTCACTGTAAAACTGATCTTCATAGGTGTTCCTTTACTTCAGCGAGGGAGGGCTCGATCTCGATCGCTGACCCTGCCACGCGTTTCGCGGTGACGATGTCCTTGAGGCCGTTCCCGGTGACCATCACCGCCGCTCTCTTTCCCGCGATCTTCCCCTCCGCGGACATCTTCAATAACCCCGCGAAGGGAGCTGCTCCGGCCGGCTCGGGGAAGACGCCCGTCTTTCTGGCCATCGTCGCGATCGCGGCCATGATCTGTTCATCGCTCACGGTAATGAATTCACCACCGTTTGCGTGCACGTACGTCACCGCTTTCACGATGTCGCGCGGCTTTCCGACGCAGATGCTGTCCGCGATGGTCTCCGCCTCGATGTCATCGATGGCGACGGTCTTCCCATCGTATTTTTCAAACGCGGCGGCGATCGGCGCCGAGCCCTCCGCCTGAACCCCGATCACCCGCGGGAGGCGATCGATCATTCCCAACTGCAGTAGCTCAGCGAACCCCTTGCAGATTCCGCTCACCACCGAACCATCACCGACGCCGACGAAGACGACATCCGGTGGATCCCACGCGAGCTGTTCAGCAAGCTCAAGGGCGCCGGTCTTCTTCCCCTCCACGAGGTACGGGTTCACGGCAGCGGAGCGGTTGTACCAGCCGAACTCCGCCGCCGCCTCGGCGGTGAGATCGTAGGCAACGTCGTACGATCCGTTGACGAGGAACACCTTTGCCCCGTAGATGAGAAGCTGCGTCACCTTCGCCTCGGGCGCGGTGCGCGGGACGAAGATCATCGTCTCCAGTTCCGTTGCCGCGGAGAAACCGGCAAGCGAACTCGCCGCGTTACCCGTGGAGGCAGCGGTGACCACGCGCTTCTTCTTCTCTTGCGCCTTGATCACCACGACCGAGCTTGCCCGGTCCTTGTACGATGCGGTCGGGTTCTGACCATCGTCCTTGATGTACAGGGACTTCAGTCCGTATTCGCTAGCCAGTTTGGGAAATGCGTAGACTGGCGTGTACCCAACGCGTAGGGGCTGGATGAAGCGACGATCCTCGATTGGAAGGAGCGGCAAGTATCTCCACATCGTGCGTTCCGCATCACGCGCGAGTGTCTCCCGATTGAACACCTTAGAGACCTGTTTGTAGTCGTAAATGACCTCTAGCGTCCCGCGCCGTGGCCCGCAATCCGGGCACGTGTACTCGATATCCTTCTCCGAGAACTTCCGTCCACATGTTATGCAACGTAACGCCTTCACCTCTCCCATCCTGATCTTCTCCTTCCTCTACTCTGCCGTTACTACGCGAAGAACGGTAGCGATCTGTGTACCCCACGCAGGACGCTGGCCATTGTCGCAATGCGCAAGAGCGACAGGTTCCCGTCGAATTCTTTTTTCAGATGCATTCCTTCAACTTTCAGTTCCGGCGAGAGGGTGATTATCACGTGTTCGTCCTCGTACTCCATCTTCTCGCCAACGATCCTCAGTTGCACCTCGCTCCCGTTGTAACGGGACCTGATGCGGTTATTATCGATCTTAAACGCGTTCTCCTCCTCCTGCTCAAAGTCTCCTTCATCGAGGAATAGGCGCGGTTTGTCCAGGTAGGGGTTCCCGTCGTGGACGCAGAAGGTAGTACAAACGCCGCAGTTATTGCAGAAGTCATCGACATGCAGTATCTGCCTGTCTTGGTTCAGCGAGAGTCTCTCTTCTCCCACAACCTGCAGGGTGCCGCCGTGACAACTAAGTACCGGAAGCGTTGCTTGGAACGGAGTGATGCGGTACGTGTAGTTCGCGCGATTCGGGCAGACTTCCACGCACTTATCGCACACGGTGGAACACTGCAGGCAGCGCGACGCCTCGGCGTGGGCCTCCTCCTCGGTGAACGCCTTCTCCACCAGATCGAAGCCCGATCGCAGTGCAAGGGGAAGGACGGAGGGGCGCACCTGTGGCCCTTTACGCGCACGCTCACGCTTGACCTCTATAATCTCCTCTTCGGATAGGCTCGGATGCTGAACTTCTAGCCGTTTATACTCGACTCCCAGCTTTAGACAGATCGCCTTTGCCGCACGGCACCCGTCTGAAGCCCCCTGGATGATCGTCGCCGGCCCGCGCGTCGCGTCGCCTCCGGCGTAGATGCAGGCCACACCGGCATCCCCGGTACCCTCTTCAGCGGCTATTCGCCCCCTGTCGGTGACTGAGATTCCGCTCCCATCGAGGAACGTAAGCTCGGGGCGTTGGCCAATGGCAATGATCATCGTGTCGGCAGGGATGTCGATCTCGCTTCCCTCGATCGTGACGGGACGTCGCCTCCCATCGGGACCAGGTTCGCCGAGCTTGTTGCGCAGACACTTGATGGCGACGATCTTTCCGTCCTTGCGGATCATGCACACCGGGGATAGCAGCTCATCAATGCTGTTCCCCTCAGCTAGCAGATCTTCGATTTCGTCCACATCCGCCGGCATCTCCGCTCTGGTGCGACGGTAGATCACCGTTGTTGGCACACCAGCAACACGGGCCGCCGTGCGCGCTGCGTCCATCGCCGTGTTCCCACCACCGATGACGACGATCTTCTCCCCGAGGTCAACCTTCTCGCCACGTCGCACGCGCTCCAGCATATCAAGTGCGGTGAAGGTCCCTTCTCCGTTAGCTCCGTCGATGTCAAGCTCCGCGTCGCGCTGGAATCCGCTTCCCACGTAGACTGCGGAGAACCCCTGTTTGAGAAGCCCTTCCGGAGGGGTATCAATCGGATGGCGAGTCTCTATCTTCACGCCGAGGTTCCTGATCCGCTCGACATCCGCATCGATGACCTCCTGCGGGAGGCGAAACTTGGGAGCGATCGCCGGCATCCCGCCAACTCTATCCTTGGCCTCAAAGATGGTTACATCGATCCCGTTCAGCGCCAGGAACGAAGCGGCGGAGAGACCGGAGGGCCCGCTCCCGATCACCGCCACCTTCTCAGTGGTTTCTGCAAGCGGTGCGATCGAGGCGTGTCCATTCTCAACCGCGAACCGCTTCAGATCGCGGATCGCCACCGACTCATCGTAGTTGTTGCGCGTACATTTCGTCTGGCAGACATGCGTACAGATGTAGCCCATGACTCCGGGAAGGGGATTTCTGGCAAGGATCACCGACAGGGCGCGGTCGTACTCGCCGTGGGCGATGAGCCACGCGTAGTCGGGGACGTCCTGCTCAACCGGGCAGGTCGCGCTGCACGGGGCGGTGATGCAATCAAACATCGAAAGATCAGAGATGAGCTTGGGAAGGCCGAAGCGGTGGTACTCTACCTTGTAGCGCCGATCTGTGTGTGCGGCCGCGACGGCGTGCGTAAGGTTCGCCAACTTGTCGCTCGCCAGATCGTCGAGGCTCGTCGCTCTCCGCTCCTCCATCGCAGTCTCGATGTTCTCTACGAACTGCAGGAGACGCGAGTACCCGCCCGGCTTGAGCAGTTCCGAGGCGCAGGTCACGGGGCAGGCACCAGAAGAGATGATGTCGACCACGTTCAACGCATCCGCGCCACCGGAGTAAGAGACTTTCAGATCGCCGTCGAACTCTTGCATCAGCTTGTTGAATAGGCTCATCGTAATCGGGTAGAGCGTGCGGCCAGACATGTACATCTCGTCGCCGGGGAGGACATCGCGATGATTGGCCATCGCCAGGGTGTTGCTCAGCTTAACCCCGAAGAAGAGGTTGTGATTGGCCGCTGTCTTCTTCATGTCGCTGATCAGGCGGACCGCCCGCTTGTACTGCAAATCCTTGTCAAAGACAGCATCTGGAATTTCAATATCCGCAAATCCAAGCTCGTTGTGCAGGATGTGCAGGACTTCTTGTTTACCGAGCAGGGTTGGATTGAGCTTGACGATCGTATGCAGGGCGCGTTCTTCGATCAGATAGCGGGCGATCTGCTCGATCTCGTCGGGCGGGCAGCCGTGCATCGTAGAGAGGGTGACGCTGTTCGTCAACCTAGTTGGAATCTCAATATCGGCGAACTCCGGCCATTTATCGGCGAGCATCTGTTTGATGGCGGCGATCTCCTCGGAGGCATCGATCATCGCATCCATTAACTTGACCATGCGCGGCTGCTTGATCCCTTGCAGGTTGTAGCCGACACTCATGTTGAAGATCGTGCCGAACGGCACCTCATTCTCGAATCCGAGCACTCGCCGGAGGATGTGGATCACGGCCCAAGCGTTGATGTACTCCTGCACCGATTCCTCGAGCTTCAGTTCCTGCGACCACTCGACGTTGTACCCCTCGTCGGCCACGTCGATACACGGGCGCGGGATCGTCAGCTCGTCCATGATCTGCACGGTCTTCAGCTCCATGAACCGTCCACCGGAGAGCCATGCCGATATTATGTTCCTCGCCAGTTGAGTGTGCGGCCCGGCGGCCGGGCCAATGGGGGTGGCTAAGTGACTTCCGAACATCTCCGTCGCGTACGGGCTGCCCTTTTTCGGCACGAAGAAGAGCGAGCGATGGATCCCAAAGATGCTCTCGTTGTGTTCATATTCCTGCAGGATCGATCCTAGCAGCTCGGAGAACGATTGAACCCTCAACTTATCTGACATTTCCTTTCCCCCTTCATGAAATCCGCGCCCACAGTGCCGTCGCCTCCTTGCGCGCCTGCGCGTAGACCGCGTCCTCATCGAGGTTGGCAAAATGCGCATCCCTGATCACTGAACGCCCAGCAACGATGAGATCGGAGACGTGCAGGTCATGCACGGCGATTCCAAATAATACGTGCCCGAGGACATTCCCCGCATCGATCGGCGTGGGCGGATCGTAGTCGAACAGGGCGATGTCCGCTTCATACCCGGGAGCGATCCGCCCCAGCTGCGCGCCAAGCAATTGCGAGGCGATGTGCGGGTTGTTGTCAAACAGGATCTTCTGCAGGTCGCCAAAGCCAGCCGCGAGGGAGTCCTCCGTTGATACCTTCTGCAGGATCCCTGCGGTGAACAGCTCGCTCAGCATGTTCGCCCCCAGCCCGTCCGTCCCCAGGCCGACTGTGATCCCTCGCCGCAGGAAGCCGCCCATGTCGAAGACCCCAACTGCATTGTTCATGTTCGATCTAGGATTGTGCACGACGGTCGCCATGCTACCTGCGACCATGTCCTTCTCCGCCTCATCAATATGCAGGCAATGGGCGAGCACGGATCTCTCTCGCAGCAGGTTGAACTTGTAAAGGCGCTCGACGATCCGCATCCCATGCTCAGCCTGGCATTGCTCCTCATCCTCCGGGCCTTCTGCAACATGAATGTGCACTCCAGCGCCTTCGGGGATGCGCTCCGATACCATTGACAGGCTTTCATCGGAGAGGGTGAACGAGGCGTGCAGCCCGAACAGGGCTGTGCACATCGTGTCTGTTGGATCATCACTTGAGAGAAACTCCAGGTTCTCCTCGATCCCCACATCGCGAATTGCCATTCCATCTCGATCGGAGAGCTCGTAGCAGAATGCCCCTCGTAGGCCGATGTCGTCATTCACGGCACCCTTGACGGCGCGCAGGCTGCCGGTAACGGCGTGAGGGCTGGCATGGTGATCGATCAGGGTAGTGACGCCACACCGGGCGGCCTCCATCGCTCCAACCAGCGCGCTTGCGCGCACTGAAGCAGGATCGAGGGCCTTATCCAGCCGCCACCAGAGTTGTTCGAGGATCTGGGTAAACGTGCGCGGGGAGTAGTTCGGCAGAGCCATCCCCCGCGCAAGGCTGCTATACAGGTG
>Ga0307379_10014532_pt1 | contig 10144 bp, 7 predicted proteins | sample UN2MG_FD_202237 | JGI IMG/M metagenome (GOLD analysis project Ga0307379, IMG submission 202237) | Soil microbial communities from Risofladan, Vaasa, Finland - UN-2 | ecosystem: Environmental > Terrestrial > Soil > Coastal area > Acid sulfate soil | place: Finland: Risofladan, Vaasa | collected... | reverse complement strand
AGCTAATGAAAGATGCGAGAAAAAGGAAATTTGATATTCTCTTGGTCTGGAGGTTTGATAGGTTTGCTCGGTCCACAAAACATCTGGTTACTGCATTAGAAGAATTAGAGGGCTTGGGTATTGATTTCTGTTCTTATCAAGACAGTATCGACACTTCTACGAATCACGGGAAATTAGTCTTTACTATTATGGGTGCAATAGCCGAGTTTGAAAGGTCTTTAATCAGAGAAAGGGTATTGGCCGGCATTAGAAAGGCTAAAGAAAACGGAATAAGGCTTGGAAGACCTCCTTTGGAGCTGGATATTGAGAGAATGAAAGACTTGGCCTTGCAAGGGGGCTCTGTTAGAGCAATAGCGAAAGAAATGGAAATTTCGAAAAGTCTTGTGCATAAGGTCCTAAATTCATAGGTGAGAGGTGAGTAAAAGTCGCCGGTTTAGTATAACGTCTTGTGGACAAAAGAAGTTCCCGAAGGCAATTTGGGCGAAGGCGTTAGCCGAAGCCGTATGTCTGCTGTTAAGCGAATGTAGTCGGGCGTTTGCGTATATCATAATACACTATCCTCATTTACTATGGCTTTGTTGCCAATTTTTCAATATTCAATAATAGAGCGGGATCAAAGGACTCGAAGTCCCAACTAGGCAAGTGCCTTTTGTTTTGTTTATATTCTTCCAAAAGTTGTTTAAAGTCATCTGGACTTTGTATATCAAATAAACACTTCATCTTTTCGAAATATCGTTTAGATTCAGCTCGTGCAAATATTTCAAATGGACCAGGGAAATGACCGAGATAAAGTAAAGTTTCTGGCCCCCATCTATCAAATGGCTTTTCGTCATAAAGGTCTGCTCTTATAAAAAGAATAAAATCTGCTTGCATTAAGTATCTAAAATCTATTCCTGTTGTTTGGCACCTTTCCTTAAGTAAATCAGCTCTTAAGGACAAACGACGTAGTTTTAGTCTTTTATTTCTATGTTCCAGGGATTCCATATACCGCCTAAAAACAGAAAATGATACCATAACATCACGTCCATAGTCGGAGTTACCCGGCACATAGTATCTTTGGCTTAGAAGCATTGATGCTTGTTGAAATCGTTCTAATTTTACAAGGATTACTATTGCATATAAAAACAATTCGTGAATAATAAACCTGAAATTATCGAAGTCCCGCCAAGCAGTTGCACCTTTCGGCTCAAAAATATATGGAATAAGAGATTCAAAAAATCTATAGAGACTTTTGATAAACTCTTCTTTTGGCTCATTCCTTGCTATGGTGAAAAAAATTTGAATAGCCTCATTTCTGTAAGGTAAAAATGCTTCGATGTTCTTTATAACGGCTTCATCGAATTCACCTTTGTAGTCTTTAATTCTAAAATTTTCCAAGTTTTGAACGAAAATATCAAAATATTCATTTAAAGCTCCGGCTGCATATGGTTTCCCATCTTTAATCGCGTTAATCGCTCTTCTAAAACTAACTGTGGTGCCTAATGATATTTGTTCGTCTTCAGATAAAAACGTTGGTATTTTTCCTAATTCAGGCTTGGTATACAAAGGTTTATTGTAAATCCATCTCAATAATCTTTCAAAATTTTCTGTATAACTATCAGGCTCGCTTAAATCTATGTAAATTCTTGATTTGTAATATGTTGGCAAGTAAGGGTTCCCAGATTCATCTTTCTCGGCAATAACTACAACGAACTTGTCCTGTTCAACTTTGTCATATATTTCTTTTGATATTATCTGTGTTTCGGTACCTACCCCGCCTTTTCTGCTGTCTGCTTTTTGGGCGTAAACACGGTCGGATACAATAACTATCTTTTTTATCTCTGGATCAGTTACCATTTTTTCCATAAAAGCAATTGCATCATGTCCCTCTTTTAAATCCCATTTATCCAAAATTACATCAACACCAGCTTGTCTTAATTCCGTTGCAAGATTAATGACCCATTGTTCATGCTGAGGACTACTCCAACTATATGATATGAATGCTTTGGGTTTTTCCATTTCAGACACCTTCTAAACGCCCGACTATTTCACATAACTTAAAATAGGCTAAATAGTTCGTCTATGCTCCCAATTTGGCATATTTTGCGAAGTACTTCGTTTATGCGACCTGTAGTAAAGCTCTTCTTGGTGAAGATAGATTGAAAAGTTAATGAAACCAAAGGTATCTTGGCAACCCCGGTTGACCCTTGGTTTTACGCTAACAATTATACAAACAAAAGCTGCCCAATGCAAGAAAGAATCAATGATTATCTGTCCTTTAATGCCTAGATTCAAGGACTGCCAAATTTAGAAGAGTTCCTGTTACAAAATCAGGCTTATACTGTAGATTTTTTTAGGGATTAAAGGACAGGAAGCTTTGATTTTTAACTTGCATAGACAAGCTTAATTTACTATAATTATTTCGCCGTGGGACCAGTGGTGGACTTATATAATCAAGTGGAGGTGGTATGATGGCAAAGAAAAAAAAGAAACGGGCTAAGAAAAAGGCAACTAAGAAAAAAGCACGGAAAGGTGGAGCGGGTAATCCTTGAAATGGGTGGTGTTGAAATGGGTGGTGGCTCAAATCAATAATTCTTATACAGATAAGAAGGGATTTTGGAAAGGGCATAAGGCCTTATTCTAAAAAGAAATCTGTTCATATGAATACTTCTGATAGAATAAAAGAATTATTTATGTTTGGTGGGTTTGTAGTCAATATCATATTAGGAATTAGGAGCTTACTTGCGGACAAATATGTGCAGAGCATTTTTCTTGGAATACTTTTAATCATACTAATTTATCTAATCTATTTGCACATTAAATACATTAGGTTTCCTTTTCAAATGTTGTTATCTGAGATTACTTTGACCATTAAAGATAAGGAAGGCAAAAAAGCCCGTTGTGAGAAAAAACATGTTTTTAGAATATATCGAGATAACATAGTAGACCGTATAGTAGACAAAATTATAGCGGATGGTTCCATTGAAAACATGTCAGTTTCCCCTGGGGAGTTAAGGGACGCACGTAAAGAAGTTGGAATGTATCATATCGAAACGGGATTTAGACACTCTTTACCAAAACAGAAAGAATTCGAACATTCTCTAAGCTTTGACTTCATAAATTCTTTTACAAAATCGATTGAGAGCTATAGTATCTTTGTAGACTACCCAGTTACGAGAAAAGTAATCATTAAAATCATCTTTCCCCGGGAAAGGGAATGTAAAGAGAGCAACATGTTTCTCATAAAAGGAATATTAGAAAAAAGGCTTGAGAAACCAAGTTTTTCTCGATTGAAAGATGGAAGATGCCAGATTCATTGGGAGAGAAAAGGGCTAAAAATGAATGATACATATAAATTGGAGTGGGAGTGGTAAGCATTTGGTATAATGGTATGAATTATTGACAAAGTAAGCAGATGGTTATCACTTTAACAACCTTAAAAGTAAGCCAGCGATATTAAATAAACAAGCAAATGTCATCAAGATACCTTTGGTTCCTTTCGTTTTCTACATTAGCTTCAAAAACGGCAGGTCTGCAAAACCAAAAAGCAATTCTCAAGATTTCTCGTCTGAAAACCCATCTGTCGACGGTAAGAAGGACAAAAAAGACATTTGATATCTTTGTAAATTTTTGTCGATTTTATGCCCGTTTGGACATTTTAATAGACACTTTTGACAGAAGGCTACTATGCGAATATTCGTGGGTTCTACATTCGAAGACTTGAAAAGTCATAGGGCACGAACCATCGATGCTCTAAAAGGGCTGGCTGTTCACGTGGAGGCAATGGAACTTTGGTTTGCCAAGCCTAAGGACCCATTAACTGTATGCCTTGAGCGTGCAAGGGATTCGGATGTGTATATATGCATGGTAGCTTATCGATACGGTTCAATGGTCAGAAAGGGAAAGTCATATACCCAATGTGAATACGAAACTGCAAGAGAAGCAGGTAATGATTGCCTGATTTTCTTAATGAATAAAAACTATCCGATACCCCCAAAGTATGTAGACACAGGCATAGAAAGAGAAAAATTAGAAGAATTTAAGAAGACACTTCGCAAGAATCATGTATGTGCCTTCTTCTCTTCCCCAGAAGACCTGGCACACAAAGTGGTCGAGAGTGTCCGTGACCTCATGAAAGCGAAACGCGTAGAAGGAGCGGCCGCGTTAAACCTAGAGCAGTTTTGGAAAGAAATGCATTCTACATGGGAGGGACTAGAACCGTCAGACCTTCGAATGGAGTTTAACCACAAAGCCGATATTTTGGAATTGATTGAAGCGTTACAAAATCAAATAAAAGGGATTCAGGGATTTCATAAACACATAGGAAGGAGTCATAACCAATTGGAATCAGACTTGAGACTTCTGTTGAAGAGAATTGGCTGTTCTTCTGCTAAGCTCAAAAAGATTCCTTATTATGAGAATCCCTTTTTCCTTCGCGATTGGGAATGGATAACATTATTTCCAAATCGACTTACAGCTTGTCGAATCGTATTAGCTCAATTACGCGTTAAGTGTTTGGAGCTTTTGAGTAAAACCTCTGAATGGAATAAGAAATTGGCAAAGACTTTGGAGAAGGCTAAGAAAGAGCTGAAGAACGCTGTGAAACAAGGGTTCTATATTGATTAGCGATATATCGAATAGTAATTATTTAAGCAGGGTTCTCTAAAAAGTGGAGGTCGCCCCACTTTTTAATTTATGATAGTTGGCATACTAATTGAGAATATTTGCGAGACTGCGGAGAATATATAGAACTGGAAGGATAGGTGTATAATAGGCCTATTCATAGTTATTCGATAAAGACTCTATATTGATGTGTTAAGATTATGGGAGGTCATAAAATGGACGAGAGGGAAAAAATTGGTGAGTTTGAGGCATTACCATTAAGATTTGCATATGAGTTTTTAGCACACAAGGATTTTGAAGACCTGGCAAATAAAATTAAGCAATCAAGAGATAGTTACAAGTCTTATACCTCTACATTGCGCCGAGGTAAAGTTCTTGAATTATTGAAAAAAAATGGGTTGCTTGAGGAATTTATTGATAGATATTGGCCTTTTGGTAAAACTGAGAAAGGCAAGAGGAATATACAGAGATATAAAAGAATTTATGATTCGTTCCTGAATAAGGAAAGTAGTGAAGAAGAAGAGGAAGAAGAGCATATAGAGGAAACAAGCTTTGCATATGAAGAAGACCTTAGAGATTATCTATCGCATAATCTCTCGGTAATTGAACTTGGGTTAAAAATGTTTAAAGACGAAAATGGAGTAGAAGGAATTGAGTATCCTATTGATGCTTATAATAAAAAAGTTGATATTCTTGCAATAGACAAAAACCAAGTCCCTGCAATAATAGAGTTAAAAGTTAGTCGGGGTTACGAGAAGGTTATTGGCCAATGCCTATACTACAAAAATAGAATAAAACAACTCCTTCATTCAAGCAAAGTTAGAATTATTATTATCGCGAAAGAAATAACAACTCAATTAAGAATTGCAACAGAAGGTTTACCTGAGGTTGAGCTGTTTGAATATGAATTGTCTGTCAAAGTAAAAAGGGTAAAATGAATGTCTGTCCTAACCCAATGCGTCGTTAATAAAATATATAAAGCGGGAGTTATTCAAAATGCATTGGGTTTCTCCCGGGCAAGTGGTCATCTATAAATACGATAGATGTGGGAACATAATAATGGGCGTTTTTTTTGCCTTACCGAAGTGTAAAGAATGTATTTCGAAAATTAATTTTCATAACAACTCGCTAAACGCGGATGATTTAAAAGTTAAAGAAGAAAAGCTGAGAAACATATACTTTGCTCCCGTAGGCAATCAGTTTAATTTTGGACTATACAATAATGGTAAAACTCCAAAGATAGTACTCATGGGAATAACAACTAGTCCTACTGCAAGGGACAATTTTTGTAAGGATTATCGTAACTACTATAATAAAAAGCAATCTGTAGAGGAAGCAATAAAAAGCTCTTGTGTAGTAAACATATTTAATAGCAAGCCTCCTACACTTCTAAAAAGATTGTCCAAAATTTTGAATCTTGCCTCTCTTTGGAAGTTAATAGGACTTAACCAAAATATTGAGTTATGTTCAGAAAACTTTCACCATTATATTGATGGAAATACGGATAATGGGTTCAATCGCATAATGAACGATGTGTATTTCACTCAACTCATTTTTTGTGCATCATGCTTGGGAAAAAATGGCAGCAAAGCTCCAAGAGTTAAAGATATTGGCGATAAACACAAGGTATGCATTGATGCTCAAGCCAGATTTTTCGAGTCATTTGACGATAAGGTACTTCTTCTGATATCATTTGGAGCTTCAAGCACTTTCCCTGGATTTAGTAGAATACTAGAAAAATGTGAATACCACACAAAGATATCACATCCAGCCACCGCAAGAGGGTGGAATAAACTTGATATAATGGATTTGCCTAATAAAAAATTTAGGGAAGAAGTCTTATCTATTGCTACTAAGGGATACCGACGCCAAGTTTTAAATTGTTATGGTCAAAAAAACCAAATTAAGGATATAATACAAAAGGTTACCAGCAACATATAATACAGCATAAAAGGTTTGTTCCCAACGGCACTGACCTGATGTCTTGCTTCGCAAAAACTTCTTATACGACAAACGATAGACGAAAGTTAATTCACTTTCAATAAGGTGGAAATTCTTTATGGGAGTTGTATTTGAGTACATAGTATATAGTATAACGACAAGATGTAATATCAATTGTCCAGGTTGTTTCCGAATCGGTTCGGGTTCGGTTGATTTAGCGCTACCTATCTTTATTAAAAATTTACCATTACTTAAAGAAATTGGATGTAAATATCTTAATCTTAGCGGCGGTGAGCCATTATTACATCCTCAGTGGAGGAATTTCGTAAAACTAAGTAAGAAACAAGGAATAATACCAATGTTATCAACAAACGGACTTCTCCTCGAAGATATGTCTGAACCGATTTTAAGGGATTTAGCAGTACTCGCAATTCCGTTAGACGGTGATACTGCTTTAGTGAATGACAAGGTCAGAGGTGTTGGGCATTTCGAAAAGGCAACTTCTCTAATCTTAGAGTACCTACGGGGGAAATTTCCTTTTATACTTAAGGTTAACACAGTTGTTAATAGAAATAATTATCTCCGACTAAATAATATCTTAAAAGTTTTTACAAATAATGAACGTATTATCTGGAAACTCTTTCAATTTACTTCGAGAGGAAACTTCTCTATGCAAGAAGATGATCTTTCGATCTCAACAGAAGATTTCCGGGAAATAGTAGGAAAGATAAAGAAAATACGTGATATCAAATGTAAAATTACTTTTCTTGCAGCAGATGGGGCCTCAAATTACTTGATCGTGAGTCCAAAAGGTGACCTTTTTATTCCTACCGTTAGCAGTTATCGCAAAATATGTAACCTCATAAATGATGATGCGAAAGGATTTATTGAAAAAGACCAAAATTTGAAGGGAAATTCTTTTTCTCAAGTAGTCCTTGGATGTGGTTGATATGAAAAAGCATTTTGAATCCAATATAAAAATGTCCATATCCAAAGCCCAACACTTTTTTGAGCGCAATGTTCGTGAGATTAGTGATGAGTCTAATAGAATACTTTATGGATTTCCTGAGATAGAAGGAAGGGAACGCATAACTGAATGGGGAGCAACGAGTGCAGCTTTAGCAGCTATCAATAAGATAGGGGTCAGTTCTTCTGAAATTCAATCAAAGTTTTATAAAGCTAGAAAATGGCTTATATCTGAACAGCGTAATGGAGGTTGGGAAGCTTCAGGAATTTACTCAGCAGAGGCAACAGCTGGAGTTATGGTTGATCTGTGCTCAATGAATGCACTTGATGCTAAATCAATGAGCTTAGGGATTGATTTTCTTAAACGTTGCTATAGGAATGGTTATTACTTGTCTACCCCAACTTCTACTGGGAAGCCCCATATTTTTCCAACTTTTATTGTGATGAAGTGCTTGGACAGATTTTCACAACTGGAGCATAAGAGCGAAATTCGTCAGTGGATACTTTCCAGTCAAACATCGAACGGGAGGTGGGGTCAAATGCCGAATAGCAATGTAGAAACTTTTGTCCATACAGCATTCGCGCTCAACATTCTTCATTTCTGTGGAGCTTCTTGGGAGGAAATCAGAAATAATTATGAAAATCAAATTAAGTGGATTTTTAGGAATATCAATAACTTAGGATACACTTATGAAGAAATCGAGGTCATACAACCTCAGTCTGATAAAGTTGGTAGGCAATATAAAAGACTTCGCTTGCGACACTTTGCTTTACCACTCATTGGCCATCTTTTTATGGAGATGGGTAACACACAGATGGCGCTTCACATAGCTAGGAAGATAGTTTCGCAGCAGTTTAACGGTGGTTGGGGTCCATCAAAGGATGAACTTACTATGTGGGCTACATATCAAGCTATCGAATATTTAGAATCAATTAAAACACGTACAGTGCCTAGCCTTACTAATTTTAGCTATCTGTCTTCATATTTTTCAGCAATCCCATTTGTTGTGGTTAAATCAATAGTATCTATGATTGGAATATTATTGATTGCTATTTTTCTTCTAAAACCCAATTATCGACCAAATATTCTTGTTGGTTTATTTGTGGTAATTGCTCCATGGATATTTAAAGTTAATAAAACATAAAATTCGGAATTACGGTGCGAACATTCCCTTTTCTTGATAATACCAATTAGCGTAAATACGACTTTACCTGAGAATGGATTCATGCCTGGTCAAATACGAAACCTCTAAAACTTCTGTCCATAAAACCTTAAAAAAATCCTTAGTAACAGCTTGATTTTACCAAGGGTAAATTTCCGAATTTAGCAGTCCCTAAATCTACGCTTTTAGGGACATTTAACGCGAAAACTTGTGATTTTTTCCTTGCCCTAGGTAGTTTCCTTTTGATATAATGATTTTAATTTAAAAATAGCACGACGACAGAGGCTTATACACATATCAGCGCACACGCCATAAGTAAGACTAAAAGACCTTTAGACAGATTAGATTCTCCAGATAAATTAAAGAAATGAACAGTTTCAACCAGAGTCGGTACATCCGAAGTATTTCAGATATCATACCGTATCGGAAGTATATCCGAACTAGTTCGGATATGAACAAGTTAGTTGAAATTGGTTGCTTTAATAAAGAAGCGAAGACGATTAAATATCGTTGGTAAAATTAAAAAGGAGAAATTTATGGCGAATGAAAGAATAACAGAAGACATAGTGAGAAAACATTTTAATTCTTACTCTGATGAATGCACAATAGAAGAACAAAAGTCCTCAATTCCCAAAATTGACAAGTTGCTGAAAAACGCCTCTAAGAAAGGGAGCAAAAAGGGGTATCCTGAATTTATTATTTCTTCACTAAAAAATAATCCTGATTTCATTATAGTAATTGAATGTAAGGCAAACATTGCTAAGCATCAGAGTTCTACATTAGATAAGTACGATGAATATGCAGTGGACGGAGCATTGTTGTATGCATCCTTTCTTTCTAAAGAATATGATGTATTAGCAATTGGCGTAAGTGGACAAAACTCAAAAGAGCTTAAAGTATCGCACTATCTATACTTAAAAGGAGAAAAGAAACATGTCCCGATTCCAGGTAACAAGTTATTAGATATAGAAAGCTACATCAACGGCTATTTAAAAAGCGATGAAAAGTTCAGACAGGATTATAATGCACTTCTTTATTTTTCAAGAGAGTTGAATGTGGAATTACATCACCATAAAATACCAGAAAAGGACCGTGCTTTATTAATCAGTAGTATCCTTATAGCATTAGAGGCTAAAGCATTCCGCAAGGCGTACAAGGAATATGAAAAACCAGAGGAACTTGCTAACTTTTTAGTTGATACTGTTTCAAATGTATTACGAAAGGCAAACCTACTTGGGAAAAGGTTAGAAAATCTGAATATTCAATTTAGTTTTATTCGCACCGATACATCGCTATCAACCAAGCAAGGTGTGTTACAAAATTTGATAGATAGTCTTGATAAACATATAAACACGTTCATAAAATCACACGAATATCATGATGTATTAGGGCAGTTATACATTGAATTTTTACGATATGCTAATAGTGATAAAGGATTAGGTATTGTTCTTACTCCACCACATATCACAGAA
>Ga0307379_10014528_pt1 | contig 10146 bp, 10 predicted proteins | sample UN2MG_FD_202237 | JGI IMG/M metagenome (GOLD analysis project Ga0307379, IMG submission 202237) | Soil microbial communities from Risofladan, Vaasa, Finland - UN-2 | ecosystem: Environmental > Terrestrial > Soil > Coastal area > Acid sulfate soil | place: Finland: Risofladan, Vaasa | collected... | reverse complement strand
CGTTCGTTTTGTGCTCATCTTGGCTCCGCTGCCCGGCGCAAAAAAGCCGCGCCCGGCAGCTCGTACGGCCCGACCTCCGCTTTCTCGATCTCACCGTGGTTGCGCAGGGAAGGCGCATGGAACAGGGGCGCGCCCTCCCTGCTCTTTCCCTTTGGCTTGGCCTGTATTGACTGGCCCTCTCGCATTTGGCTTGGCGTGACTTGGGCCGGGGGGCCGCGAAAAGCGCGTCCCGGCACGTTCGCGATATACTGCAACCACGGGCGACAACAGGACAACCGCCCCCGACCCCTCATAAGAAAAGAAAATGAATAAAGAAATAAATAAAGAAAATAAAGAAAGAAAATAAACAAAGAAATGAATAAAGAAAATAAACAAAGAAATGAATAAAGAAAATAAACAAAGAAAATAAATAAAGAAAAAACCAAAGCACTTGACGCAACGTGAACCTTGGTGTACTCTGGACACATAGCTAGCCCATTTGTTCTGGATTCAACCTATGCTCTACAAATTTCTTTTTACTCTAGCCCGCTACCTGGTAATCGAACATGGCAACCAGATGCACCGCCACAACCAACAGGGGGACCGACTGCAAAGCCTGGGCCGTCCGCAACAGCGACCCACCGCGCTGCGCCGCCCACGGCGGAGGCCAGCCGATCGGCGCCCCAACCGGAAACGATAACGCCCGAACACACGGCTTCTATGCCCACGGACCCACCAGCACGCCGGCACGAGAACTCTCCTCAATCGAAGACATCATCGCCGACCTGGCCAACAAGCAGGCACACTTGTCGGCCTACATCGACGCCTACATCGGCGACATGGAGATCGAGGATCTCAAGGGCCTTCTAGCCCTGCACGCCCAGACCGCCAGCCGCCTCGGTAAACTGCTCCGCGACAAACGCGCCCTGTCCGGCGACGCCGCCGACGGCATCTCCGGCGCCCTCGCCCAGGCCCTCGCCGAGCTGGGCACCGAGCTGGGCGCCGACCTGATCGGGGAGACGATCTGATGTCACCCAACGATCTCCCCCCTGGAGGGAGGACTAAGGGGGGTGGTGAGCAACGCCTACGCACCGTCTTGCGCCAACTCGGCGACGACAAGCGAGCCATCCGTCGCGCTCGCGAACACCAGACCCGGGTCGCCTGGCTGCGCGAACTAAAACGCTTCCTCATCCCGATCGTGCACCTGTTCCGATCACGCATCACGAATCACGAATCACGCACGCATGAACATCATTCAACTCTACCACCTGCTCAAGCCGGCGGAATTCCACCGCATGGTGATCGACTGGCTGCGGAGGATCGACCCCTTCAGTCAGAATGTCGTCGACCGCCCGCTGCGCAAGTACCAGACCGAACCGGCTCGCTCGATCCTTAACAGTATCATGCACGGCCACGGTGATTCGTTCGTGGTCATGATGTCCCGCCAGGCGGGGAAAAACGAGCTGTCCGGCCAGCTCGAGGCCTACCTGATGAATCTCTATCAGCATCTCGGCGGCCAGATCGTCAAAGTCAGCCCTACATTCAAGCCGCAGACGATCAACTCGATCCTGCGCCTCACCGACCGGCTGGAGAACCGCTGGAACAGCGGCCTGTGGGCCAGGCGCGAGGGCTACATCGTGCAGCTCGGACCCGTCCGCTGCCTCTTTTTCTCCGGCGATCCCAATGCTAACGTCGTCGGCGGCACCGCCGACTTGCTGCTCGAGTGCGACGAGGCCCAGGACGTCTCTGTCACCAAATGGGAGAAAGATTTCTCCCCAATGGGTGCATCGACCAACGTCACCACCGTGTTCTGGGGCACGGCCTGGACCTCCGACACCATGCTCGCCCGCCAGGCGGCCCACCTGCAGCAACAAGAAACAAAAGACGGCATCCGCAGGGTCTTCAAATACGCCGCCGACCGGGTCGGCGCCGAAGTGCCCGCTTATGCCCGGTACGTTAAAAATCAAATTGCCCGGCTCGGGCGCAACCACCCGCTGATCAAGACCCAGTATTTTCTCGAAGAGATCGACGGGCAGGCCGGCCTGTTTCCGCCGATGCGCCGGGCCCTGATGCGCGGCGACCACGACCGCCGTCACGAGCCGGATCCGGGGCACAGGTACGCCCTGCTCATCGATGTCGGTGGCGAGGATGAAACTGCCGGCGATGCCATCGATCGCACCATGCTCGCCAACCCGCGCCGCGACGCCACCGCCCTGACCGTCGTCGACATCGAGGTCGTCTATGGCCAACTGCCCGTCTACCGCGTCGTCGATCGCAAATTCTGGCTCGGGGTCAAGCACACCAGTCTCCACGGCCAGATCCTGGCCCTGGCCCGTCACTGGCACGCCATGTTTGTCGTCGTCGACGCCACCGGCATCGGCGCCGGATTGGCTTCATTCCTGACCAAAGCCCTGGGTGAGCTCGTCATCCCGGTCGTATTTTCGCCCAAGGTCAAAAGCGATCTCGGTTGGGATTTCGTGGCTATCATCGAGACCGGCCGTTACCGAGACTATACCGACGACCAGCAGCCGGAGACGAGGCAGTTTTGGCACGAAGTCGGGGCCTGTGAATACATCATCCGCGATGGGCCGGCCAAGCAGATGGCCTGGGGGTGCTGGCAATCACCCGCCTACGACGGCCTCATTGCCCACGGCCACGACGATCTGCTCATCGCCGCCGCACTATGCGCCGTGCTCGATCGCCAAGACTGGCCCGGCACCGGCCCCAGCGCTGTCGTCGACACACCCGACGAGCTGGACGAGATCGACGCCGCCGAGTGGTAAACCACCTGGCACTGTACGTTAATATCCATATCAAATTGGGCTGTGAGTAACAGGAAAGGATATGTAACCACGGGTTGACCTGGGTGACCGTGGTGCTCCCGAGCCAGCGGAGGATCCAAAGTGCCCAGGCGAGAAAGCAGCCCCTGCCAAGCAGTGCCATCCACTGCCAGGCAGCAAACGACAGGAGTGCGGTGATCTGGCAGCCACACTCCACCGAACTTAACCCCCGCTCAAAGTGGGGTTATGATTGGCCCGGGTCCGTGATCGGGGGCAGCTTGCGCACCCCCGATCACCCACCCTATTTGCAGATTTGCCCATTTGCATATGACTATTTTAGACCGTCTCACCAACTTCATATACGACCATGCAATCGACCCGCTCGCCGACTATTTATTCGGACCGGCAATCGAGCAGCGTGTCAATGCCCGCCTGGCCGCCGTCTCCGCCCGCGTCGACGACTCCAGCGGCTGGACCTCCCTCTCCGCCGGCCCCGCCGATCAGCCCTGGTCCGATCACGTCCAGGACATGGACGATGCCCTCGAGGCCTGGCGCAAATCTTTCTTTGCCCGCCGCATCGTCACTCTAGCACGTTCCTACGTTGTCGGCAGCGGGATCATGATATCATCCGCCGATCCCACCATCAACCAGTTCGTACGCTCATTCTGGTCCCATCGCAAAAACCACATCACCACCCGCCTGGGTCCAATGTGCGACGAGCTCACCCGCGCCGGCGAGCTGTTTCCCACCTTGCACACCAACCCCATTGACGGCATGTCCTACGTCCGCTTCGTCCCGGCCCGGCTCATCTCACACGTTCACACCGCCGACAACGACTACGAGACCGAGTTGTCCTACGACGAACTAACTACCGGAGAGCCCAAGGTGTGGATCGGCATCGACCACCCGCGCGCCTTCAAACCGTCGCCCGTTCGCCGCAGGTTGCAGCCGCTTATGGTCCATTATGCGGTCAATCGTCCCATTGGCGCCACCCGCGGTGAGGGCGATCTCGGGCCCGTTCTCCCCTGGATCAAAAGATACACCGAGTGGTTAAAGGACCGGGTTCGCCTCAACCGCCAGCGCACCCGGCAAAGCATCCTCGATATCGAGATCGCCGACGACTCCCTGGTCGAGGACAAGCGCCAGCAGCTCCGCACCCACAACCCCGTCGAATCCGGCATCTATGTCCACGGCCCCGGCGAAAAAACCGAGGCCAAATCCCTCAACATCCGTGCCGCCGACGCCAAAGAAGATGGCCACATCCTGCGCCTGGCTGTAGCCACGGGGGCAAATCTAGGCCTGCACTACCTGGGTGAAGGCGAAAACGTCAACTATGCCACCGCCAAAGAAATGGGCGAGCCCACTGCCCGTTTCTACAGCGAACGGCAGGACGACTTTACCGGTTTCCTCTGTGACCTGGTCACCGTCGCCTACCGCCGCTACTGCGCCGTCCACGATCTTTCTTCCCCCCTCGCGAGAGGGACTGAGGGAGGACTCGATCTCCAACTCATCGTCTCCGTCACCGAGATCGCCCGCGCCGACAACGCCGGGCTGGCCACCGCCGCCAAAGACGTTGTCGAGGCACTCTCTTCCATGCGCGCCCAGGGCTGGATCGACGACCCCACCGCCATCAAGCTCGCCTTCAAATTTGCCGGCGAGGTGATCGACGAAGAGCAGATTCAGAGGATCCTGGCCCAGCCGCCAGCCAACGACGACAGCCAAAAGCCAGAAGCCGAGGATCGGGAATGAACCTGTTATGGACAAACCACAACCCCGATCCAAACACCATCTGCAAGACATGCGCATACTTTATCGACAAGGTATTCGACCCGGTGCTAGCCCTGCCCCTACCCGCCCACCTGGGGTGCTACTGTACCTACTTTCCGACAGACCAAAAGCCCGACAAGTGGAACTGGGAAACCGTCCCAGCGGAAACCCGGCAACATTGGGTCCGTTACGTCGCCTGGCTGCTGCGCACAGGCGCCACCATCCCGATCGTTCTAAAACCTCTACTCCAGGAGGCACGCAAATACAATCGCCGCCGAGAAGAAGAAGAGGAGGAGGAAACGCTAAACCCTATGCCCAATAAATCCCAACCCGCTCAGAACGCCACCATCCGCCCCATTGAAGCCACCATTCACGCCGGATCCGTCCGTCTCAACACCTCTACCGAGCTTGATCAGGAGAGGGGGTCAGGGAGTGAGGTCCCTACCCGCCGCGAATACGACTGCATTTTCATCCGCGCCGGCCGCGTCCGTCGCACCGATGGCACCGACTCCAACTGGCTGATCCCGTCCGATCCGCTGCGCGCCGCCGTCCATCTCTTCGACGGCCTGGCCTGCTACTGTGACCATCCCGAGCTGTTCGGCTTTGGCTGGCACCAGGCACCCCGGACCGACCGTCTGATCGGAGTCACCTCCGATCCGGCCTGGGACGAGGACCTCGACGCCGTCACCGGCACCATCACGCTCTACGACGAAAATCCCAACGCACTGGGGGCGATCATCGGTGACCTCTGGGACCAGATCCTCGCCGACCAATCCGCCGGCAAAGCCGTGCCCCAGGCCGGATTATCCGCTACTCTATGGCACACCACCAATCTCGACGAAGAAAGCGGACTCACCGCCACCACCGAGATCACCAAGGCCGATTCCGTCGATTTCGTTTATTCACCAGGTGCAGGCGGTTACATCCGCTCTGCCCTGGAAGCAATACACAGCACGTACGCCTCATTACCCGGGGCACCGCCGGTGAACTGCACCGCCGCCCCACAACATCCAACAGGAGGTTTCTCAATGCCACCACGAGTACAGAATCCAGAAGCTCCTGCAGAGGTGCAGCCCGCCCCAATCGCTGGGGCCGCCCCGCAGGAACAAATCGCATCCACCCGCTTCGACGAACTCGAAGCCCACATTGCCACGATCAGCAACCAGATCCAAAGCCTGATCGCCGCTGTATCCACCGAACCCGACGTCTCACAGCAGCCCGAGCACCCGGTCCAGCTCGCTGCCTTCCAGGCCCGCCTCGACCAGATCGAAGCCCTCGCGGCCGAGCAGCTCGCCGACAAAACCATCGAAGGCATGGGCCAGCCCACCGGCTCACAGGCCTGGCACATGCGCTCCAGCCTGGACCAGGTCCAACTTGCCCTCGACGCCATGCTCGACGGCGTCCGCCCTCCGGACAACATCCGCCCACTCTCCGGCATCCGCGAACTCTACCACCTGCTCTCCGGAGACTTTGAGTTCACCGGTCTCTTTAACGCCGAACGCGTCTACCTGGCCAACGTCACCAGCTCCACCATGGCCAACGTCACCGCCGACGCCCTCAACAAGCGTGTTATGAACGAGTTTCAAAAATATCCTCAGTGGTGGTTACCCATCATGTCACCGCAGAACTTTAACAGCCTCCAAGACATAGAATGGATCACCCTCGGTGGAGTGGGCGAACTGCCCACCGTCACCGCCGGGGCCGCTTACACCGAGATGACCTGGGACGACATCCAACAGAAAAGCTCCTTTGTCAAAAAAGGCGGCTACCTGGGACTGACCATCGAGGCCATCGACAAAGACGACACCCGCCACCTGCAGAGCGCACCACGCGCCCTGGCCCAAGCCGCCTGGCTGACCCTGTCCAAGGCCATCAGCGCTATCTTTACCGTCAGCAGCGGCACCGGTCCATCGGTGTATTACGACGACTCCAACACGCGGGTCTTGTTCCACACCAGCAACGCCAACTTGGGCACCGCAGCGCTATCCTGGTCGGCGTGGGTCGCCACCCGCACCGCCATGAGAAAACAGACCGAACACAACTCGGACGAAAGACTGGGTGCCCTGACGGCTCCCCGCTTCCTGCTCGTGCCCTCCGACCTCGAGATGACCGGCGTCCAGATCCTGGCCAGCGCCGGCGAACCCGGCACCGCCGACAACGACGTCAACCCCGAGGCCCAGGGCAGCATGCGCGACGAGCGACTGCGCATCGCAAGAAGCCGAGTGATCGTCGTCGACCTGTGGACCGACACCAACAACTGGGCGGCCGTCGCCGACCCGCAGCTCTACCCAACCCTGGGTTTGGGCTTCCGTTGGGGCAACACACCCGAAATCTTTGCTGTCGCCAGCCCCACCGCCGGCCTGATGTTCTCCAACGACGTCATGCCGATCAAAGTTCGGTTTTTCTTTGCTACAGGCCCGATCGACTATCGGGGCCTGTACAAGCACAACGTTTCCTAGTAGGTCGGGTTTCCATACCCGACATCACCACCTTAACAAGAGCTATCAGTCCCGGCGAGTGAGCCCAATCTCCCGCCACTGGACGCAGCAAGCAAGGATCGGGGCTGGTTGGGCAGCACCCGATCCAACCAAACTTACACGTCACGCAGCAGTACACTCTGCTGCAAAGGAGCATTTTTCATGGGTAAATCATCTCTGGCCGGCATCTTTCAGGTCGCCTTCCATATCCTGGGCGAAATGGGTGCCAACGCCGATATCAAGTGGACGGCCCCCTGCGACTGCCAGCTGATCCACGTTTCCGCGGTCCAGTCGGACGCCGACGCCGCCGGGATCACCATCGGCGATTCTACCGATGCCGATGGCTACTGCACCGTCTTTTCCTGCGGTGTGTCCGGCACACCCGTCGAAAAAGAAGCACTCACCGATTTCGACGGCGCCCTGGCCGGCAGCCAGTACCCCGACATCGACGACGGTGACATCATCGCCATCGCCATCGACTACGACTACTACGCCGGAGCAGGCAGCGGTGCAGCCAGCAACGTCACCATCGTGTTGACCTTTGCCCAGGGCTAACCTTTGGGGTTAACGAACCTGCGCGCAGCCAACACGCAGGCTCGATATCCATCTATCGTCCGGCCTCTGATGTCCTCCATCATGCCGGAAACTCCTCCTTTTCGATGGGGGTAGGGCCGCTCACCCTACCCCCTGGAGGGGGAACCAGCGAGCACGGCACTTCCCCCCTCCAGGGGGGACTGAGGGGGGTGAAAGGCCACATATGGCACAATACGTTTCAACCACCATACAAATCACGCGAGCCGACCTGCAGCACCTGCGCCAAGCCACGGGTGTCACCATTCCCATCCACAGCGCATCCAAACACGGCAACACCATCACCTATCACACCCGCAACGGCACATCCACATACACTTTCCCCGCACCCAAGCGCGGAAAGACCAAGAAAGAACGGAGCACCAGATGACCACGGTAACGGATATGTTGTACCACTTGGGAGGGGTGCCGGTGATGACCGGTATCCCCTTCTGCAAGGACAGCCAGTACTATTTCATCGATGGCCGCAACGGATCGGACGGCAACGACGGACGTTCACCCTACACCCCGTTCGCAACCGTCATCGCAGCCGAAGACAAGATGGTGGCCAATCGCCACGACACGGCGTTCATCATCGGCACGGGCAGCGCGATCGCCATGACCGCCGCACTCACGTGGGACAAAAGTTACACCCATCTGATCGGCATCTGTGCGCCCAGCATGACCGCACAGCGCGCAAGGATCACCCACGAGGACGCGACCTACACCGGACTCTCTCCGCTGTTCAACGTCACCGCCTCGGGATGCATTTTCAAAAATTTCTACTGTTTCCAGGGTGTGGCCGATGCTACGAGTCTCGTCAACTGGCAGGTCAGTGGTGGACGCAACTATTTCGAAAACGTCCACTTTGCCGGTGGTGGCCACGCCACATGCGCCGTCGACGGCGCCGCCAGCCTGCGCCTGGTAGGCAGCGAAGGCGAAAACGTATTCAAAGACTGCACCTTTGGCGTCGACACCATTGCCGCCGCCACGGGCGTACGCTGCCTGGCCATCAGCGGCGGCACACCGCGCAACGTCTTCCGAGACTGCCACTTTATATCCTACGCCGGCGCCGGCGGAGCGATGTTCGTCGAGTGGGAAGCGCTGTCGGCGGTCGACCGCTACATGCTGTTCGAGAACTGCTCGTTCATCAACACCGGCCTCACGACCATCGACTCGGCTTTCGTGATGCCCGCCAGCGCACCAGCACACCGGCGTACGTTTCTAAAAAACTGCGCCGGCTATGGCTTTACCGACTGGGACGCCAGCGACCGGGGCTATCTCTATATCTCGGGAGGTACCCAAACCGCTGGAGGATACTCTGGCTTGTTCCAGGCGTCCGCAGTAACCTGATGCCCTGGGTAGAGATCCCGACCGCACCGGCGCAGCTCGCACTCAACAATCGCGGGCAGTTGAGCTGGAACACGACGTTGCAAGTCCTACTCGGCGACCCCAAGTGGGTCGATCTCATGTGGGAAAGCAACACCCGTTGTCTAGGTATCCGGAAGAACAACGCGCCCGGAGGCCTGCTCGTCAGCGCGCAAGGCAACGAATTCAAAATCAACTCGGCGGCAGCTCTCACGGCAGCAGGCATCTCTGTCGCCGAGACCGTGCAGGCGACACCGCAGGAGTGGATACAGGTCACTGCCAACACAGGGTGGGCCGAATGGTTCGGATACCCGCCTATTTTTTACATCACGCTACCAACAGAATAAGGAGCTCAACATGGACAACAAATTCCTATCTCTTCTCAAGTCACGGAAGTTCTGGGCCGCTGTGGTCGGCATCCTCGTCGCCGTCGCCGGCGAACGCGCCGGCATCGATGCCGAACAACTGAACGCAGGCCTCGCCCTGCTGATCACGTACATCCTGGGGACGGCCCTGGAAGACGGCCTCAGCCGCCACTAAACGCAGGACGGGCTCATGAAAGTTTTCGCTCTTTGCCTGGAATCATCCGTCATCTCTGTTCGCAAAGCGTCCGGGGCCGCGCCGCTCACCAGCCCACCGGTCACCATCGACACCTTCGATCCCCGGCAGTTCAGCGGCTACGGTTTCTACTATTTCAAGCTCCACGGCCTGCCCGAGGAACACTTTTGGTACGGCGACGACTACATCACCGCCTGCAGCGCCGAGCAGCTTGCCGCGTGCGACATGGCCGGCGCCATCGTGTTCATCGCCAACTGCCACGCCCTGCCACTACCGGACGAAGATCCATCGCCGATGATCCAGGCCCTCTTTGCCGCCGGGGCCGTAGCCATCGTCGCCGGCCCCGGCGAAAACTATGCCCGCACCCGCACCATCGCCGGGGCCGACCGGCTGGGCAAAACCTTCCGCATGCTCACCTGCAGCGGCATGGACCCGACCAAGGCCTTCCAACTGGCCAAGCTCCAGCTCCAGGCCATCGTCGCCAAGCGCGCCCTGGGCAACAAAAACACCCATGCCGGCGAAGACACGCTCGAATTCAAGCTCATCACAAACCCTAAGGGTCTTGAACACCCTTAGGGTTTAGAAGGAAAACACATGATCGACCGCATCCAATTCACCACCGGCCCCGCCGTCGGCGCCGACGGCGC
>Ga0307379_10014527_pt1 | contig 10146 bp, 12 predicted proteins | sample UN2MG_FD_202237 | JGI IMG/M metagenome (GOLD analysis project Ga0307379, IMG submission 202237) | Soil microbial communities from Risofladan, Vaasa, Finland - UN-2 | ecosystem: Environmental > Terrestrial > Soil > Coastal area > Acid sulfate soil | place: Finland: Risofladan, Vaasa | collected... | reverse complement strand
TCGCGACACGCCGACCGGCCCGCCGGCGTTCGACCTGCCGCGGGGTGGTGACGAATGAGCGACACCAGGGCACCTCGATCCACCGACGGCTCGGCCGGGGTCGATGGCCGACCGGCGGTCCACCCGCTGATCCGATCCGTCAAGCCGGTGATCGACGCGCTCGGCGCATCGTTCGTCGCCGCCGACGACATGGAGGCCAGCGATGTCGCGCTGGTGTGGGAAGGCCGCACGGTTGCCGGCGTCCGGATGCCGCCACTGCACGGAGCGCTCGATCGGTTGATCGACGCCGTCGAAGCCGAACTGGGTGGCCGGTTGCCGTTGCTGTCGCGTGAGGACAAGCAGCGTGCGGTGCGTCTCCTCGACGAACGTGGCGCGTTCATCTTGCGACGAGCCGTCGAGGACGTCGCCGACGCGATGGGTGTCAGCCGCATCACGGTGTACAACTACCTCAACGCGATCCACCGGTGAGTCGCAGGATCGACCATTTCGACGTTGTCGCGTTCGACGCCGACGACACGTTGTGGCGCAGCGAGGACTCCTTCAGATACGCCGAGCGGCGATTCGTCGAACTCGTGTCGCCTCACGCCGCCACCGGTGTCGACGTCGAGGACGCGCTGAAGGCCGTCGAACGAGCCGACATCTCGGTGACCGGCTACGGCGTCAAGGCATTCACTCTGTCGATGGTTCGGGCCGCGATCAACGTCACCGAGGGCCGAATCCCGAGCCGGGTCGTGGGTGAGTTGGCCGACCTCGGACGTTCGATGCTGGTCGACGACGTTCACCTGCTCCCACATGTCAGCGAGGTGCTTGCGGTGGTGTCGCCGAACGTTCGCACGGTGTTGATCACCAAGGGCGACCTCGTACACCAGACCCGCAAGGTCACGACGTCGGGTATCGAGCACCACTTCACCGACATCGAGATCGTCCTCGAGAAGGACCCCGGCACCTACGCGAAGATCCTGCACCGGCTCGACGTGGCGCCTGACCGGTTCCTGATGATCGGCAACTCGGTGCGCAGTGATGTCCTGCCGGTGCTGGCCCTCGGCGGCCATGCGATCCACGTGCCGTATCACATCACCTGGGACCATGAACGCGTCGATCATCACGACGAGGAGGTCGTCGAACTGACCTCGATCGCCGACGTGCCGATCTGGCTCGGACTCACCGAACTCTGACCCGACGCGCCGCAGTCGACCGCGGCGATGAGCGGAGTGACCGGACACGGCGGTTTGGCTCATCGCCGCGGTCGTGGTGCTGTCACAGGCGGAGCAGCTGCACGCGATCGACGCGATGATCGCCGGTCTTGTGCACGATGAGCGAGGCGCGTTCGCGCGTCGGTTCGATGTTCTCGCGGAGGTTGCGTCCGTTGATCTCGTGCCAGATGCGGCGTGCGGTCGCGACCGCCTCGTCGTCGCTGAGTTCGGCGTAGAACCGGAAGAACGAGTCGGGGTCCTGGAACACCGATGCACGCAAGGCGAGGAATCGCTCGATGTACCACTGTTCGATGTCGGTCTCGTCGGCGTCGACATAGATCGAGAAGTCGAAGTAGTCGCTGACGAACTCGGGCGCGCCGCTGCGCGTCTGCAGCACGTTGAGCCCCTCGATGATCACGATGTCGGCGCCGCTCACGACGACGCTCTCGTCGGGCACGATGTCGTACACGACGTGGCTGTACACCGGTGCCTCGACCACGTCGTAGCCGCTCTTGATCTGGCGGAGCACCCGCAGCAATGCCTTGGTGTCGTACGACTCCGGGAACCCTTTACGGTTCATGATGCCGCGTTCTTCGAGCACGTGGTTCGGGTACAGGAAGCCATCGGTGGTGATCAGATCAACCGTGGGGTGATCGGGCCACTGCTCGAGCAGGGCCTGCAGGATGCGGGCGAACGTGCTCTTGCCCACGGCCACGCTGCCTGCGATGCCGATGATGTAGGGCACCTTCGGCGCGATCGTGCCGAGGAACGTCGCTGACACCCGGTGCAGATCCTGAGTGGCGCTGACGTAGAGGTTCAGCAGGCGGCTGAGCGGCAGATAGACCGTAGCGACCTCGTCCAAATCGATTCGCTCGTTGATGCCGCGGAGTCGCTCGAGCTCGGGTTGGGCCAGCGTGAGCGGCGTCGCGGCGCGGAGTTCCGCCCAGGCGTCGCGGTTGAAGTCGAGGTATCGACTGGTGCCGTTGGCCGCCGAGGGAGAGCCGCCGCTCGCGGTCGTGGTCACGCCGACGAGACTAGATCGCTCGGCGCCCGCTGCTCCAAGGCCCGGCCGGTGCACGCCGGCCGGACGTAGTCTGCGCCGGTGGTCGGCACTCGCAAGCAGCTCGGTGCCTGGTACACGCCGTTCGACCTCGTGGACACCGTCGTCGACGCCGTGATCACGGCAGAGTTCGTCGCTGCGCGGCCGCATCCGATCGCCGTGCTCGACCCTGCGTGCGGTGACGGGCGATTCCTCGTGGCTGCGCAACGACGCCTGAACGAGCTCGGCGTCGCGTCCACGGTCACCGGTTGCGACATCGATGACGACGCGATCGAGACGGCGCGGAGCGCGCTGTCGCCGTCGGCTGACCTCCGCCGAGCAGATGCCCTGGCGATGCAGTGGCCCACGAAGCGGTTCGACCTGGTGATCGGCAACCCTCCGTTCCTGTCGCAGATGGCCTCCACGACCAGTCGCGGTGGATCCAGTCGCCGTGGCGGCGGCCCCTACGCCGACGCAGCCGCAGAGTTCCTCGCGCTGGCTGGGGAGCTCGTCGAACCCGACGGCGGACGCGTCGCCCTCGTTCTGCCGCAGTCGATGCTGGCATCGCGAGACGCCGCGGCAATCCGCAGTTCGATCGGTGAGCGTTCACAGATGGTCTGGTCGTGGTGGTCTGACCGGCGAGTGTTCGATGCCCAGGTGCACGTGTGCGTGCTCGCCTTCGCGTTCGGGCAACCCGAGCCCGACGACCGCCGAGCGAACTGGTCGCATGTCGCCACGAGCCGTCAGCGCGTCCCCGCGGTCCCGCGGGACCTCGACGTGAGTGGCCGCCTCGGCGACCGGGCGCGGCTGAACGCGAACTTCCGCGACGAGTACTACGGGATGATTCCGGCGGTCGGCGATCACCCCACGGGACCGCGTCTGATCACCTCTGGCCTCGTCGACCCTGGTCGATCGTGGTGGGGTGAGCGGCCGATCACCTTCGCCAAGCAGCGGTACCGGCGACCCAGGGTCGACCTCGACCAACTCGACGACGACATGCTGCGCTGGGCCCGACGTCGCCTCGTGCCCAAGGTGATCGTTGCGAACCAGACCCGGATCGTCGAAGCGGTGTGTGATCCGGACGGTGAGTGGCTGCCGGGCGTGCCGGTGCTCGGGGTGTATCCCGCGGGCGCCCACTGGGACGACGACCATCGACGACCGATCGCGGAACTCGCTGCGTCTGCGTGGGAGATCGCTGCAGTCCTCACCTCGGCGGTGGCATCGGCCTGGCTGTGGCACCGGGGCGCCGGCACCGGGTTGTCCGCAGACAGCATCCGACTGTCGCCGGTGACACTCGCAGACCTGCCGTGGCCGGCCGGCGACCTCGGCGCGGCCGTGGATGCGCTGCGCGGTGGCGACGTTCGGGGCTGCAATGCCGCGGTCACCGATGCCTACGGGATCACCGAGGGCGTCGCGCTCGTCGCCTGGTGGACGGAGTCACTGCAGCGGATCGAGTTGCGGCAGCCGTCCTCGGCGTGAGTGGCGACCGTGCCGCCATCCGGGCGAACCCGCGACCATCCACAGCAGGGCGAGACCTGCGAGTTCGGTCACGTGGATCAGTTCTGCGAACGGTGTTCGCGATCCGGTCACGATGTCGGCGACGATGCTCACCGTGGTCGTCGCCACGAGTGCAGCGGTGAACGGCAGCAAACCGAACGCCCGATGCGGCTTCCAGGCTGCGTAGGCGAAGCCGATGGCCAGCGCTGCACCGAACGCACCGAGATGGCGTGCAAGGTGAGGACTGGTCCCCGATGCCTCGCCGAACAGCAGTGCGGGCAGGCTCTGAACGAGCATCACCACAGCCACCCAGGCGAGCGCCGGGCGCAGCCAACCACCTCGACCGAGGCGAGCCGGTCGGGCGCGGGCGGTGACGGAGGCGACGAGGCTGGGGACCGGTTCGGCCGGACGAATCCGGATCATGCGATCGATGCGTTCCACGTCGGCCGCGTACTGCCGACAGGAGGAGCAGTGAATGAGATGCGCCTCCGTGGCCGCGAGGTCGTCGCTCGTGGCCTCCCCGTCGGCACGGGCAGACAAGGCCTCGCGGGTGGACTCGCAATCGATGGACTCCATGGTGCAGTCAGTCGTCGACCGAGGGAGATTGGTTCCCGGCGTTCTCCGAAAAGAAACTGACCTTGGTCACATCGGGGAGCAACCGAATCGCTGCGAAACTCTCACCGTGGACCACCTGACCCGACTACTCATCGCAGCGCGCGACGGTGATCGGGTCGCGCTCGAGCGGTTCGTGGCCGAGACACAAGCCGACGTCTGGAAGCTGTGCCGGTATCTGGGCGACGTCGAGTACGCCGACGACCTCGCGCAGGAGACCTACGAGCGGGCGATCGGCTCGATCCACCGGTTCCGTGCCGATGGGTCTGCCCGCGGCTGGCTGCTCACGATCGCCCGCCGGACGTGCGTCGACCACACCCGTCGCGCCGGTCGGCGGCGCCGGACTGCCCGAGCAGTGCTCGACAACACCACCGCCGGATCGATCGGCGGGGTGCCGGCCGCCCCGGACATGTCCGGCCGGGTCGACCTCGACGACGTCTTGGCGCACCTCGACCCCGATCGCCGCAGCGCGTTCGTGCTGACCCAGGTGCTGGGTCTGCAGTACGACGAGGCAGCCGACGTGCTCGACTGCCCCATCGGGACGGTTCGCTCGCGCGTCGCACGAGCTCGCGGCGACCTGGTGACGATGATCCGCGAACCTGGAGACGACGTCGACGACGTGATCGCACGATGACGATGACGATGACGTCGACGACCGGTCGGGCGCAGCGGACACATCTGGAAGTGGAAGAGGAGACGCAACGTGGGTGATTGGCGAGGGACCTACCGTTCGAGGCTCGCTCGCGTCGCCGTCGGGTCGGGCGTCACCATGTTGCTCGCGTTCGCCGCGGTGTCGTGCAGCGACGACGGTGGCTCGGCAGATTCCGGCGCGGCGGCGGCAACCAGCGCGTCGGGCGCTCCGGGTGCCGGCGACGTGGCCAACGGCGAAGTCCTCGCGCGCAGCAAGGGGTGCGCGGGGTGTCATGGTCCGGACTTCGATGGCGGTGCTGGCCCGGGCTGGATCGGCCTCGCCGGATCCGAGGTCGAATTGGTCGATGGGAGCGTCGTCGTGGCCGACACCGACTATCTCGTCCGAGCCATCGCCGATCCGTCGGCCGAGCTCGTTGCCGACTACACGCTGAAGATGCCGGCGAACAACCTGTCCGATGCGGAGATCGTCGACATCGTTGCCTACATCGAGAGCCTTGCTGATGGGTGAGCGACAGGCGCGGCGGTGCCTCACTCGTCGCATGATGCCGGCGGTGATGTTCGCAGCGGCCGGCGCACTGCTGTTGGTCGGCTGTGGCAGCGATGACGGTTCGGCCGACCCGGCCACGACCCCGATCGCCGCGACCGACGCCGATCGCGAACTCGCCGGCATCGTGCGTGAGCCTGCTCCGGTGGTCGATGCCGCGACTGTGCCCTCGCTCACCAGTCCCGGCACCGACGTCGTGTTCCGTGGCGAGCCGGACGGCTTCCAGGCGGTCTACTTCGGTTACACCAATTGTCCGGACGTCTGCCCGACGACGATGGCGGATTGGGCGGTGACGCTGCGGCGCCTGCCCGAGGACATGGCCGCGCAGGTCAGCACCGTGATGGTCACCGTCGACCCCGACCGCGACAACGACATCCTGCCGGGCTACGTGCAGAGCTTCGTCGCCGATGCCGATGCCGCGGGTACCACCGACGCCGAGGTGCTCGCCGCTGCGGCCGAACCATTCGGTGTGAGCTACGACGTCACCACGAACGACGAGGGTGACGTCGAGGTGGCACACAGCGGATTCCTCTACCTCGTCGACGATCAGGGTCGACTCGTCGTCACGTGGCCCTTCGGGACCTCGTCGACCGAGATGGCAGCCGATGTCGAACAACTCTTCGCAGCACAGGACATGTCGTGAGCAGCGTGGTGGCGCGCCGGCGCGCGTGGGTTCGCCCGCTGGCAGGGGTGCTGTTGCTGGGCGGCGTCATCGTCGGCTGCGGCGACGACACCTCCCAGCCTTCGACCGAGGCGGTGAGCGGCAGCGAGGCCGCGACGTTCGAGTACGTGATTCCGGTCGGCGCCGGCGAGGCGCTCGATGCCGGGACACCGCTCGAGATCCTGCCCGCTGAGCTGCAGGTCGACGTCGGCGACACGATTCGCATCGAGAACCAGGACGATCGCGGACACACGGTCGGGCCGTTCTTCGTCGGAGCCAACGAGACGCTGACGCAGCGGTTCTCCACGCCAGGTGAGTTCGAGGGTGTCTGCACGGTGCACCCCAGCGGCGAGCTCGTGTTGATCGTGAACGCATGACGACCTCGTCGGGTGGCCGAATTTGGCGCGCCGTGGTCGGGGTCGTGGCCGGGCTTGGGCTGGCGGGCGCGCTTGCGACTCCGGCATTCGCCGACCCGCCCGGCCCGACCGACTATCAGTCGGAGGTGAGCTCGGTCGAGCCCGAGACACCCGCCATCGAGGTGGGAATCATCGGTGGCGACTCGTTCTTCGAGATGCGAGTCGATCCGGGCGTCGAGGCGATCGTGGTCGGCTACGAGGGCGAGGACTACCTGTGGTTCCGGCCCGACGGCGTGGTCTTCGAGAACCAGAACTCGCCAGCCACGTATCTCAATGCCAATCGGTACGGCAACGACGGCGTACCGCCGACGGCGCGAGCGGACGCCGAGCCGAACTGGGAACAGGTCTCCACCGACGGCTACTGGACGTGGCACGACCATCGGGCGCACTGGATGCAGAGCGCCCGACCGTTTGGGCTCGAGGCGGGTGATCAGATCCTCGAAGCCGTGATCCCGATCGTGGTCGACGGCGAGACCGTCGAGGCCACCGTGATCAGTACCTGGCAGCCCGAGCCCTCGCCGCTGGCGATGTGGCTCGGCGCCCTCGGAGGAGTCGTCATGGCGATCGGCGTCTGGTTCCTTCGTGACCGGCGTGTGCCACCGATCGGTGCGACCGTCCCGCTGGTCGCGCTCGCACTCGGCGTCGGCGCTGCGCAGTTCACCTCGTTGCCGAGCGAGACCGGCCCTCGGGTGATCTGGATCGCGCTGCCGGTCATCGCCGCTGCTTCCGCTGGCGTCGGGCTGGTGTTGGCGACGCGCGGCCGACGCTTCGCCGCCGACGCTGCGCTGCTGCTCGTCGGTGTCGAGTTGGGCGTGTGGGGATTCGTCAAGCGTGACGGCCTGACCGCCGCGATCATTCCGACGGATGCCCCATTCTGGATCGACCGATTCGCAACAGCCGCTGCCCTCGTCGGCGGCGTGCTCGTGGCGGCCGTTGCCGTGTGGTGGCTGTTCGCCGTACCGAAGTCGATCGATGCGTCGATCGATGGCGAGGACGCGGTCAGCGATTCCAGGGAGCCGTCGGGCTCACCGCGCCCGGCCCACCCGTGAGCACGTCGCATCCGTCCTCGGTGACGAGGATGGTGTGCTCGTATTGCGCCGTACGGCGGCCGTCGGCGGTCACCGCGGTCCAGTCGTCGTCCCACACCTTGTAGTTGACGGTGCCGAGCGTGATCATCGGCTCGATCGTGAAGGTCATGCCCGGCCGCATGATGGTGGACGCTCGCGAGTCGTAGTAGTGCAGGACCTGGATGTCGGTGTGGAACTGCTCGCCGATGCCGTGCCCGACGAATGCCCGGACCACCCCGTAGCGGTACTTCTTGGCGTGGTCCTCGATCGCCCTGCCGATGTCGCTCAGCGGGCGGCCTGGCTTCACTGCCTCGATGCCGTGCCAGGTGCACTCCTCGGTGACCTGGACGAGCTGTCGACTCTCGGGGTCGACATCGCCCACGAAGAAGGTGGCGTTGGTGTCGCCGTGCACGCCACCGATGTAGCCGGTGACGTCGATGTTGCAGATCTCGCCGTCCTGCAACGGCCTCGAATCGGGGATGCCGTGGCAGATGACTTCGTTCACCGACGTGCAGCACGCCTTCGGGTAGCCGTGGTAGTTGATCGTGGACGGGTAGGCACCCCGTTCGACGAACAGGTCGTGCACGTAGACGTCGATCTCTTCGGTGGTGACGCCCGGAGCCACCATCTCGCCGGCGAGCCGCAGCACCTCGGCGGCAACCTTGCCGGCATGGCGCATCGCTTCGATCGTGTCGGAGGTCTTGATGCGTGGTTCGTCCCACGCGACGACGTCACCGGTGTCGGCGTAGGGCGGTCGGGCGATCGTGTCGGGAACGCTGCGAATCGGCGTGATGAGCCCGGGCAGCACTCGTCCCTCGGACTTCTTGTGGCATCGCTTGTACTTGCGGCCGCTGCCGCACCAACACGATTCGTTCGCCTTCGGCAAGATGGCGGGCGCTGTTGCCGTCACAGACATGGACCTCAGGATAGGGGCGAGTCGGGACCAGGGCGACCTGGGGGTTCAGATGGGGTGGTGTGCCGCTGGATGCTCGTTCGTGCGTCCTCCGCCGGGCGCGCCTAGCCTGTCCGGCGTGTCCCAGGAAGAGGTGCTTGCGCCCAACGGCATGTCGCCGCTGCTGACCCTTGCGTCGATGGGCGTCGATCGCGAGCGCATCGAAGGTGCCATGAATGACGCCGTGGTCACGCCGGATGCCTATCTCAACGAGATTGCATCGCACCTGATCGTCGCCGGCGGCAAGCGGTTGCGGCCGGTGTTGGCGGTTGCGGGCGCGCAGATCTTCGGAGTTCCGGCAACTCACGACGTCGTGCGCGGTGGTGTGTCCTGCGAACTCGTACACCTCGGATCGCTGTACCACGACGACGTGATGGACGAGGCCGACACGCGACGCGGCGTCGAGACCGTCAACGCAAAATGGGGCAACCTGCAGGCCATCCTCGCCGGCGACTTCCTGTTGTCGCGAGCTTCCGAGATCGCTGCATCGCTCGGCACCGAGGTTGCGGGTCTGCTCGCACGGACGATCGGCTGGCTCTGCGAGGGCCAGATCGAAGAGCTCCGCCACACCTATGACCTGTCGCGTACCGAAGCCAGCTACCTCACCTCGATCCATGGCAAGACAGCGTCGCTCTATGGGACTGCGGCGCGGATCGGCGGCATCGTTGCCGGTCACGACCGCCCGGTGATCGACGCGCTCACTGAGTACGGCAACGCCTACGGCACCGTGTTCCAGATCGTCGACGACATCTTGGACATCACCGCCACCGATGCTCAGCTCGGCAAGCCGGCCGGTCACGACATGGTCGAGGGTGTCTACACGCTCCCGGTGCTGCGGACGCTCGCGCTGGGTACGTCGGCGTCGTCGGAGCTCGCGGATCTGCTCGGTTCGCCGCTCGACGCGGCGGGCCAGGACAAGGCGTTGTCGATCGTTCGATCGAACGATGGCCTCGCGTCGGCCGTCGACACCGCCCGCGACTACGTCGAGCGCGCCGAGAATTGTTGCAGCGACTTCCCGGATTCCGAGGCGACCGCTGCACTGCGTGCAGCGCCGAGAGCCCTGCTCAACTCCGTCTCCGTCACCGCCTGAACGGACGTTCGCGTTTGGGGTGAGCCGATGGGGCAGGCTGTGGCGATGCATGTCGTGATCGTCGGTGCCGGTGAGGTCGGTTGGTATCTCGCCCAACGGCTGGGGGCGGAGGGCAACGACGTGGTGGTCGTCGAGCAGAACGAGGTGATCGCCGCGGCGATCGGCGCGGAGCTCGACGTGCAGGTGGTGGTCGGGAGTGCGACGGTGCCCTCCACCTTGCGGGCTGCAGGCATCGAGCGCGCCGATCTGCTCGCCGGTGTGACCCAGAACGACGAGGTCAACCTGCTCGCTTCGTTGCTCGCCAAGGAGTTCGGAGTCGAGCAGACGGTCGTGCGCATCCAGACCGAGGAGCTGCGTGGCCCGCTGGGCCAGAAGCTGTTGGCGACGATGGGTGCCGACGTCATCATCGACCCCGACGCCGACA
>Ga0307379_10014525_pt1 | contig 10147 bp, 10 predicted proteins | sample UN2MG_FD_202237 | JGI IMG/M metagenome (GOLD analysis project Ga0307379, IMG submission 202237) | Soil microbial communities from Risofladan, Vaasa, Finland - UN-2 | ecosystem: Environmental > Terrestrial > Soil > Coastal area > Acid sulfate soil | place: Finland: Risofladan, Vaasa | collected... | reverse complement strand
TGAAGGTAACATGGAAAACCAGAAAAAATGTTATAGATGAAATAAGCCGGGAATATATGCCGGGATGGACGTAAAAAACCGTGTTATTCACGGTAATTTAAGGCTCTTAAGGTAAATAAAAGTAAAAAAAATCAAATAAAAGGTTGCAAAGTAGTCGATATGGTATATAATATGGCAGAGCTCTTGGGCTCTGCAACTTGGTATGCAGGAATGGAAGGTGTATATGGAAAAATTGCTGAGTATTGAGGAAGTAGCTGAAATTTTAGGGCTGGAGTATAAGACGATTTATCGTCTCGTACGCAATGGTAAACTACCTGCGGCAAAAGTTGGCCGTGTTTACCGGATTTATATGGCCGATTTGGAGTCCTATCTGGAACGGCAAAAAGAGGTTGTCCACGAAGAAGCTACCGGAAAGAAGTCTTTTGCCCAGCGTGAGATTCGCTGCGGAAGCTGCGGAGCCAGGATAGTCAGTGAGCTTGGTATCGCTGGGCGATGTGAAGTCTGCCAGGCTGCCCTTTGCGCAGAATGCTTCGGAATAAAGAAGATAAAAAAATGTAAAACCCATTGGGAAAATAAAACAAGCAAATGAGATAAGTAAATTTATAGGAGATAACCATGAAAAAAATAAATTACATGTTGTTGTCAGTGCTTTTGCTGGCGGCACTATTCTCAGGCTGTCAAAGATTGGACCAGAGAACAGAGCCGGTCGTGATGGCACCAGAACGCACAATGCCTGCGGTAGATGTACCGCCGCAACCCGACAGAAAAGATGTTTATCAGGAGAAGTCTGTCAAACCGACATTTAGGCCTGCAGTACCAGATGAGGATAAAGCTTCGTTGGTATATTACGCTAAACTTGATTTACTGCGGATCCTGATTTGCTCGGATGAAAAAATCCAGGTGGTTAATGAAACACATGATAGCGACGAGCTCTTGCAGAAGGTTACAGAACACTTCACCGACATCGGATTTCGGGTCGTAGAGGGCTCGCCATGCCCTGATTATTCCTCATCAGCCGAAACCTTAAGTACCGTTGCAAATCAACGAGATGTGGATATGTATATTCTGCTTAGAGCCGATGCTAAGCAGGTTGATAAGTTTGGCGATTTCTATTCTTTCGAGGCTGATGCTCGAGGCAAGGTAGCCCAGATTAGCGACAAGGAGCTATTAGCTACCAAAAGTTCATTAGTTCGCGGCAAGCGTGCTTTGAATGAACAACAGGCAGCTGAAAGTGCCCTTGCTGAATGTGGCAAAGAATTAGCTGGAAAGCTGAGCGATGAGATACTTCGCAAAAGTGCACGAGGTGCATTATTGCGGCGAATTAGTGTTGATGGTCTGTACAAGGCTGAGCATGTCGATTATGTGAGAGTGGGTTTATCTAAAAAGGCTGGTATTCAATCAGTAGCACTTAAAAGTTGGGACAAAGGTACCGGCCGAGCAGTTTTCTGGGTACGTCTCGATGCCAGTGTAAAAGAGAATTTGGCAGCTTATCTCGAAGAACTTGATGCAATAAAGCTGAAGGTAGAAAGTTTGGAGAAGACAGATGTTAATTCGCATAAAAAAGGATTGTTGGAATAATCTGAATTTAGGAGACTAATGTTATGGTTAATTCAAGAGCAAAAAAAATAGTCGTTTCTGTAATGGCCATCTTATTGCTGTTTGTAGCAGCAGGTAGTGCCATGGTCGATGTGGGGCGTGCGATGGATACAGCTGTAGAGCAGGCATGCCAGAAGGTAGCAGAACAATTGAATGCGACGAGTTTTGGGGAGATTAAGGCAATAGCAGTACTTCCCTTCTGGGGAGAAGACAAAGATGGATATATCGGCGATACTATAAAAAGCTACTTGAGCAATTCGCCTTACAAAGTAATGGTCCGTTCTACACAGGAATGGGACCAACTTCTTGGTGAGATCAAGTGGAATACATTACGTGAAGATATAATGAATCCTCAAACCATTCAGAATTTTGGCAAAATTGAGGGTTGCGATGCAATAGTATATGGCACAATCAGGCAACGCGAAGCAAATCCATGGACATTTCATGCGATAACTCGTTTGACATTGCATATGGCCGATGTTGAAACTGGACAGATTGTTTGGAGCAGCAAACCGGTTACTTCGTCCGTATGGCTGGAGTGGCCGGAAGTTTTTCAGCTTGCAATTTATCACCCGGTTGTTTGGGTTGTTGGAGGACTGATTATTTTGCTGATTATTTGGATAGCTTTTAAGAAACTATTCCGTGCAGCGACACGGCCTAGATAGAATTTGAAAGGAGTAAACAATGGGAATTTTTTCAAATAGATGTTCGAATCCCGAGTGTAACGCAAGGGTTCCTAAGGCTGCTAAGTTCTGCAACGTTTGTGGTGAGCCGGCTTCTGCGGCTGATACCAACTGTGGCAGATGTGGCGCTGTTGTTGGGGCACAGAGTAAGTTCTGCTGGAGTTGTGGCACAAATCTTGAAGATATGCAAAAAACGCCTCTTTTTGGAAACCGTTGGGTACGCGGTGAAGATGATTTTGCTGTTAGAGTTGATGAATGCGATGTCAAGGGTTTTCTATCTAAAGGTTTGATAGTTGAACACGGCACAAGAGGCATGGTATTTCAGCGAGGTCGATTCTGCGGCTATATCGATGAAGGCAGCTATGATGTAAATGGCTTTCTGAAAAAGGTAAACAATTTCAATCAGACCACTCCCACATCTATAGTTTTAACCGATGCAGGTGATGTCGAACTGCATCTTGAGGCTATAAAACTCTACAGCAAAGAACAAATGGACGTTGATGCAACATTTAAGGCTTTAGTACGATTAAACGACCCTGAGAAGCTTTATACTAATGCATTCAAAAGCCGAAATCAGCTTAGTATTGGCTACCTGGCTGGCTCACTTACCAATGAATTAAGAGCCGCACTTCAAACATATGTTGGTTCACACTCAGTACAAGAGCTTTATAGCAATGCGGAAATTCGTCAGGATGTCCAGCACCAGATGCAGCTCGAATTGGAACCGATCATGGAACGCATCGGTGTTGAAATGGTGGAATTGAGATTTGTTGATTTCTTCTGTCCTGCCTATGATCCAATTCGCGAAGAAGAGGCCGAGCATTATATACATACTCGCAAGACCGATATAGAAATTGATCGCTTGAAACTTGCTCAGCGACTCCGAAAAGAGATGGCCACTGACAAGATGGACAAGATAAAGAACGAAAACGATCTCGAAGATTTCATCAGACAAACCGAACACGAACTGGGCCTCAAAGATGTTATTCGCGGCGATGAAATGGATAAACTAAAACGCCAGTTCTCTTATGAACGCAACAAGGAATTGGTCACTCAGCAAATTGAAATCGAGGGTATTAAAAATGAGAACACTAGAAACCAGGCCAAGCTTGATTTAATATCCAAGATCGAGAGAGATTTAGAGCAAGCAAAGAGCACAGATCAAATCGAACGCCTTGAAGATGAACGGGACTTCTGGGAGGCTGAAAAAGCTATAGAGCTTCGCAAAAAATCACAGCTTGTAGAGTTGGAAGTTGAAGCCAAAACCCTTCAGGAACGCTCTAAAGCATCCGCTCAGGCTCTACTTAGTATTTTAGATGGTCCAGCGGCGGAAAGAATAATGGAACTTGAAAAACTCCGGACAAAGCAAAATCTTACCCCTGACCAACTTATAGTTATGACCGCCGCTGAAAGCCCTCAAGTAGCACATGCTCTTGCAGAAAAATACAAAGCCGATGCATCGATAAATGAAGATAGATTTAAGCAATTGCAGGAATTTATGGCCAAACAAGAGGTAACAGCAAAAGATTCCGCCGACCGTCTGGAACGCGTAATGAATGCCTCATTGCAGCAGATGGGTGCTACAGCCACTTCTCGTGCCCAGGCACATGGTCCAGGTAGTCAAACAGTCGTTACTACTGGCGGCATGGGAGGACCTACTATCATAAATCCACAGAGGCAAATCGGAGAAAAAACTTGTCCTAAATGTAAACAAACAATAGCAGCTGACAGCCGTTTCTGCCCCAATTGCAGGGAAAAATTATAATGGAATATTAGGAAAACACGGAGGGGCAATGAAACGCTGTCCATTTTGTGCAGAAGAAATTCAAGATTATGCTATAAAGTGCAAACACTGTGGTGAAAGGCTCAACAGCCATAGTACGGACACTCTTGACAAAGCGGTTACAATCCCCAGCCATGGTAAACACTCAACCAGCTATGATACTCTCGATGTTGCAGCTACCGAAGGCAGAGATTCAACGATCCTCGCAGGACAATATCGAATCGTCAAAAAAATCGGCGAAGGGGGAATGGGCATTGTTTACCTTGCTGAAGATACTGAGATGGCCAACCGCAAGGTCGCAATAAAAGTCTTGCCTCCGCTGCTTTCCAGAAATACCAGAGCTGTTGAGAATCTGCGAAAAGAAGCTATTACCGCCATAAGCCTTAACCACCCGAACATTATCCGTCTATATGGTTTTCATTCAGACGGCGATATAAAGTTCCTTGTGATGGAATATATTGACGGTGTAACCCTTGAAGAGAAGATATTTAACAGCCCTTCACGAAAACTGACACTTGATGAGACGATTAAGATAGCTGGACAAACAGCCATTGCCCTAGATTATGCACATACCAGAAAGCCGTCTGTTTTTCATCGTGATTTGAAGCCTTCAAATATAATGATATCCGACGATGGAACGGTGAAGCTGCTTGACTTTGGTATTGCCCGGGAAATGAAGGATTCTTATACCCGTGTTACCGGCCAAGATACCTCAGGCACGCTTCCTTACATGTCCCCGCAACAACTTATGGGAGCCAGGCCTGATGCCTCTATGGATATTTACTCCTTAGGGGCGGTTCTGTATGAATGCTTTTCCGGCCACACACCGTTTTATACCGGCGATCTCCGCAGGCAGATAGAAATTAAAAGGCCTGATGACATTGCTGCTTTGCCTGCGGAAATTAATAATGCCTTGCAGAAAGCTCTGGCCAAAGAGCCTAATGAAAGGCCAAAAACAGCAGGACAGTTGATTGAGTTGTTAAAATCTAAGCCCAAGCCTCGAGTTCAGCCTGTAATCGAAAAACCCCCTGTAGTTGAGGAACCTGAGAAGCCTAAGAAACCTGAACCAGTAACAGTCAAGGTCGCTGAAAAATCAGAACCCGTAAAAAGCAAAAAGGGTTTGTGGATAGCTTTGATAATAGCAGTTATTGGTATTATTTCAGTTATTGCTTTGTTTAATCAGCCAAGCAATAGAAGCAGCCGTAAGTCAACCAGTCCCCGTGTTCCGCAGAGAAGTCAACCGGAGGTTTACCGACAGCCGCAAAGCCCACCTGCGCCAACGGTTACAACAAGAACAGGCTCGAAGTCCAACGCCGGCGATGTCATTACCAATTCTATAGGAATGAAGCTTATATATATCCCCGCCGGTGAATTTATGATGGGCAGCCCTTCTAATGAGCAGAATAGGAGTAATGATGAAAGCCCGCAGCATAGAGTGAAGATAAGCAAGGGTTTCTATATGGGTATCTACGAGGTAACTCAGGCTCAATATCAGTCTGTTGTGGGAACAAATCCCAGCAATTTCAAAGGTGACAATTTGCCGGTTGAACAGGTTAGCTGGAATGATGCGACAGAATTCTGCCGTAAACTCAGCCAGAAGGAAGGCAAGACATACCGACTTCCAACAGAGGCCGAATGGGAATATGCCTGTAGGGCGGGGATAACTACAGCCTACCAGTGGGGCAACCAATGGCAAAAAGGTGTATGTAATGCGGAAAATGACGTAGGTTCATCAGAAGACAGTAATGTAGAAATTTTCAGAAAACGAGGTTTGCCAGTAGATAGTACAGTGCCTGTAGGAAGCTTTGCGCCTAACGGTTTTGGCTTATATGATATGCACGGCAATGTGTGGGAATGGTGTCAGGATTGGTATGATTCCAATTTCTATTCGAATAGTCCGAGTGTTGACCCCGAAGGTCCTAACACGGGCACGGCCCGTGTTCTCCGCGGCGGGTCCTGGTACGACCATCCGAGGCTCTGCCGCTCTGCGCTTCGCTACGGGCTCGTGCCCGTCATCCGGAACGACGACTACGGGTTTCGTGTTGTCGTCCTGGACTTTTAACCCTTTGCACTTTGTTCTTTTATACTTTGCAAAGGGGTACAGGGGCGAAGCCCCTGTTCGATAGAAAATTTGAAAATTGTGGATAATTTGATATGAATCTGTGTTTATCATTGGTCAAGATTGTATTAGGAGATCGCGATAATAATGAATATTTGCCCAAATTGCGAAAATGTTTTGAAAGGCGACAGGCCGGAATTTTGTGATCAGTGCGGCTGTGATTTGAGTCGGCAAATTGAACAGCAAACCAGCTCTATTACAAATACGACGCAACCAAAGATTGATCCTGCAAACTTACAAGGAATTGATCCTTCTACAACGCCTGAGCAGAAAGAAGCCGTCTTCCTTGAAAAAATGAAAGCGGCAATGAAGGATGGCAATCTGCCACTCGAAGATATTCCAAAACTCTCGGCTTTGCGCCAGGAACTCGGGATTAGTATGGAGAGAGCAAAAGAGCTATTTGACAAAGCTGTACAGTCTTTTAGGCCGACCCAGCAGGATGACCTGGAAGATAAACCTAAAGGGCATTCTTATGGCTTAGCTCTTCATACCAATGTCAACCGTTTTTATATGGAAGGCTTCAGAGGAGTTCTCGATATAAAGCTGGAGAATCTTTCTGATACTTCATTTGATTCAGTAAAAGTCGAGGTTTCAGGTGATTTACTTGCAAAGACAGAATACTTTAGCACTTTCTTAGAACCCTGCAGGGAAATCAATAAAAAGTTTTCCGTCAAGCCGTCAGATCCAGGCGTAAATTTAGTGCAATTTCGCGTGAATGCCAGATGTGGCGAGCAAATATACGCTTTTTGGGCAGAAGAAGATTTTCCAGTATTTCGTGAGACAAAAGACCTTCGCCAGATATCGATTCAGGCAGAGAAATTCATTGATAACAGCATAGCTGATAATTCCAAAAACATGGGTAACGCTGTTAAGAACCAGATTGGCAGTTTGTTAAGTATCGGCAAAATCAAGGATGCCAACGACCTCATGCGTGAATTTCGAAATCTGACACCACTGTATAAAACGATTCGATTGGAATACGACCCAAAACGCAGTGAAGAATTGAAAAACTCATTGACTATATCTGTCTGCCCACAAGCACCCGCTAAAAGGATTGTAAAGTCTGATAGGGGGTCACTTACGGATACAGCCTCTCTTCATATCGAATCAAAAGAAAAGCCGGTTAATGCAGTCCTCATTGCTAAGCCAACAGTAACAATCGGTCGAGCAAGAAAGTATGATATCATTGCGAGAGTGCTTCCCCGCTCTGCCGAGAACGATCCGAAGTCATTAAGAATCTCTGCGGAACCTCTTCAATGCCAACTTGATTTGACCGAAAAGGGCCTGTTTATAAAGGATATAGGCTCTCCCAATGGGACTACCCTCGACGGCAAAAATGTAGGTTCTAAAGGCGGTCAAATTGATGCCAAAACGAAGGAGCTGGAATTAGCTGGCGTATTTGCGTTATCAATTAAGTGGTGTAATAGCAAACAGGGTCCGAAAGATACTCCTTATGAAGAATCCTTAGCTGATCGTATAGGTCAATTGTGGAAGGTTGGTACCAAAGCTGGAATCAATTCGATAACCTTGGAGCGTATAAATAATCTTGGAATAGATGATTGGAATGGTTCAGAAAGTTACTGCCTGATTTATCGAATGGCAACTGTAGGTTCAGGAAATAATTGTTCAATCCAGTTTGCCGACAAAGGCCTTGAGTCTGTACATGCTGCAATTTTGTATCTTGCTGACCGCTTCTATTTAGAGAATTTGACAGATTTAACCGACGTTACCGTCAACGACACAACTATATCAAAGAACGAACTAATGCCGCTAAGCTTCGGCGACCGAATCCGAATTGCCCGACTCGATATGAAGTTTTTACAAAAATATCAGTTATTTATAGATTCAATCGCCTGATAATTGCAGGGGGGAGATAAAAAAATAGCGTTTTAATGAAGTGGTTGGAGAAATCATTGTTGGCGTGGTCAAATAGCAAAATTGAAAAGAAGGAGAATATGACAGTAGTGGACAAGTGTCCTAAATGTGGAAATGTTTTGGAGGGTGAAATCGCTATAATTTGTATTTTGCCTGCACTCAATGAATTCTCACGTCTATAAATGTTTATACTGTAGGTTTGTAGGAGCCACTATCAATTGTAAAGATTTTTACCCTCCGAGTTGCTTTCGTTTAATTCCTATCAGTAGTCAATTCAAAAGCATATTCTTGTCTGTCAACCTGGCTTGTTGTGTGCACTAAGCCCTTATTCACCAGGTTTTTGGTGTAACCAAAAAATATAAATAGTAGTGCTCCCAAATTTTAACATGGGCTTGACCACGATGTCCCGCGGCCAAGCCCATATTTTGTATGAAAAGGCCGGGGTAAGACATAAAATGCCAGAACCAACAAAAGTCAGCTTCAATCACAGGAAAGATATCTCAGATTACTCCGACTTGGTTGAGATGCTTTTCCCTGGCAATCGAAACCAGCAACATGCAGCAACGTGCATATTATTTGAGCTAAAATGGGTTAATGGCATGGTGCCTAACCTGGCTTATATGGAAAAACGATATGATATCTCACGCAGGATATTGCAAAGAAGCCGGGCTAAACTTTCCAAACTGGGTTTGATCGAACATGTGAGCTATCTGAACAGCCGATATGGCGGCCAGCACGGTTGGAAGCTTTCAACACGGTTTGAACGAGCCTTAAATCAACTGGCTCAGAAATGTGCTGGCTTTAGGGACGCGAAGATAAGTTCTAAAGAGAAGGATTTGATGTTGGTAGAATTTGTAGATGCAAGGCGTAATACAGCCTGCTCTAATAAAATTGAAAGTTTACGATGTGATGCATCTTGAAAGAAAAGTACAGAAGATGGGTTATAGCTTTGCTTGTGATGATTATGATTGCTGTTGTGGCTGATATAACCATCAGAGTTTTACCATCGGCAAAAGCAAAACAACAATCGCGATGCTTAGCAGTACCAACTAAGTTTATTATGGAACATCCTGATTGTGCGGATAAGTTGGTTCAGGCAGTAAATCTGACCAATATACATATTGTCTCGCCCAAGATATTGGAATCCAGCAGATACAAACAATCGATGGAAGCCGACAACACAAACGGTTTAGTGGAAGTTAACCATGTCACTCATCCTAAAGTTTGTATCGAGCAATGGAGGCAGGAACTGATTTCTACGGAGGATACACTACGTTGCATTGATGAATATATTAAAAAGGGGAATTGAGCATATGAGCTATCTGAATGGCCGATATGGTGGCCAGCATGGATGGAGGCTTTCAACTCGCTTCGAGCGAGCCTTAAATCGACTGGCTCAGAAATGTGCAAGCCTCAGGGATACAAAAACAGTTCAAAAGGAAAAAGATTCAATGCTGGTGGAGTTTACGAATAGCCGGCATATTCTTGGAATTTCGAATAATCAGGCTTTATAAGGGCATACGAAGCACTTAATCCCACATTTACAGTCGTTAATTGCCTACTCCTTGAAATATTTCGGTTTTTTTGCTATATTTGCCCTGTATTAGAAATGACGTATCTGAAAGGTAAAAAACAAATGGACTGGCCTATTCCTGAGTTTGATGAGAAACAGGTTCGAGAAAAGGAGCGTAAAGCTGCCGAGTCGTATTATCCGGTTAGAGAATTTGATTGCGTGGCAAAGATGTATGGAAAGCTCGGCGAAACACAACGAGCGGTTGATTGTTATAATTTGGCTAAACGTCCCATTAAAGCAGGACGTCTTGAGGGCGAAAAAGCCTATGATATAAAAGAAACATTTTCTGTTTATGAGATTCTTGAATCACCCAGATGGTATGGCTGGGGTCTTTCTGCTGAAGCACATGAGACCGAAGCCGTGAACTTCACTGCCGAATTGTATGCTACTCTCGGCGACCTCTATTTGGCTATTGTTTCGTATCTTGACTCAGGAATTGAGCCCCCATTTCAATGTTGGCGATTCAGGAACAATCCTCCTTATAGCCAAGAAGAAATGGCCAGTGATCCCGATGTGTG
>Ga0307379_10014523_pt1 | contig 10147 bp, 11 predicted proteins | sample UN2MG_FD_202237 | JGI IMG/M metagenome (GOLD analysis project Ga0307379, IMG submission 202237) | Soil microbial communities from Risofladan, Vaasa, Finland - UN-2 | ecosystem: Environmental > Terrestrial > Soil > Coastal area > Acid sulfate soil | place: Finland: Risofladan, Vaasa | collected... | reverse complement strand
CGAACATCATAGAGGCGGACATGCCGGGTCGCTGGCAGGCCGTCTGCGAGAAGCTCGGGTGGTCGTGCAATCTCAACGGCTGGGCCCGCGAGGTCGAGGCAACCCAGGCCCGCTGGTAGATCGCCCACTGTCCCTACCGAAAACCCCGTCCGTTTTGAATCGTAAGCACTTACGCTGCTTGGCCGCCAGCCATTCTACCGCGCACCGCCGGCGGCGAAGAGGCGCAACTCTCCCCGCAGCGAAGCCGGGCCGAGGGGGGACCCCGGTCGTTCCCAAGCGTCTGCCGACATGCCTGCTGACTCCGATCGCGTAGTGGAATCCTTGCCGAACTCGGGGCCAAGCCCGTTCGGCCAGCGCCTACCACCCCGGATGGAGTTTTCGGGAACCACAGGTATGTGGCGACGGGCCTCGGGAACGCTGTCGGCTTGGACGATGCCTAAGGATACGATCCGAGGTGCTTCCTTCAAGAACGCGGCGCCTTGTTCGGGAAGTCTACGGAAGGAGAACCGATGGTCTACTACAGGAGGGACAGCGCCACGGCGCGCGGTAAAGCGGGCCCACAGCACGTTCAGTACTTGAAGGCGAAGCGATCGATGGCGTTGATCTTGTTGTTGGGCGTCAGGCAGTTCACATGTCCGTCGATATAGAGGAAATTGGCGGTGGCCTGGGACTGGTAGAGGGCGGGATCCCAGGGCAGGACGTGGCGGAAGGCGAACATGGCGCCTATTCCGGACCAGGGCGGGGCCGACGGTTCATCGCCCAAGGGGATCGTATGGGGCGGGGTCGCTGGCCATCGCGCGGAGCAATAGTCGGTCGCTGCCTCGCTTTCGGTGATCAGGAACTGCTCGGTGGGACAGGGGAACTGCTCGAGGATCGGGCCCAAGGTGTAGTACTCCCACCATGGGACGAAGTCGCACCAAAGGGGCTGGACAGGAGGAGGGTCGACTTTTATGCCGTAAGGACCCCACGGCGGTTCATCGCCCCACGTGGGCCCTCCGGACGCGTCACGATTCCACAGAAACATGCGGGGGTAGGGATTGCTGTAGAAACGCATCGATGGGCAGTTCAACCTGTTCTTCGCAGGTGTGTGCCACCCAGTCTGGATGGAAACCTGGTTGTCCTGCCAGTAATCCTTTACGCCGAGGACCTCGACGTTCAGGTACGTGGACCACCCGCGGCTCCGCCATTCCTGGCCCGGGTCACCGTTGCGGTAGCCCCCGCAGTGGCCCGGGGCTCTCCCGCCGTACTTGGCGGCGAAGATGTATGTTAACTGGCCGATAGTCTTGAGATTAAACTGGCACTTCGCCCGGAGGGCTATGCTCTTTGCCCTGGCCAGCATCGGCGTCAGGAGCGATAGCAGCAGCGCGATGATGGCAACCACTACCAGCAGTTCAATGAGTGTGAACGCCCGGGCGATCTGCGATCTGCGAGACATTGACCGGTCTCCTCGGCAGCTGACGCGCACAATGCGACAGGCGCTGTCTTCATGGGTCTGCGCACCCTCAAGGGAGCGGCCGATCCCGGCTCGTGCCGCGAGATGGGCCCGTTCCTCCAACCCTGTCGTTGCATTGACCGTGCGGAGAGCAACCGACCATCCATTATGATCGGCTATGCCCATCCACCGACTCCATCGTATTACAAAGCATCCGGCTTGGCAATGCCTGTCCCTCCCGAGAACCTCGTCCTTGTTGGATGGTAAGCACTTACGTCCCTTCGCCGCTATGCCGAAGGCTCGGGCTTGCTGCCCGGGCCTTCGGCATGTTGGGAGCCAGATCGAGCCCCGGTGGTTGGCCTGGCGTGCGTCTTCAGCAAGGGCGGCTGTCCAGGGGGTTGAACTGAGCCACGTATTCGGCGTTAACCTATGGTGGGCTTGCCCGTCGCATGGGTGCACGGCGCCGTGATTGCTCGTTTGGCGTCGGGCCGACGGCTTGATCTCAAACCTTCGTGCCGATCAGTGTGCCAGGCTCGCCCGTCGGTGGCGCCGGCGGCCGGCCCCGGCAGGCACTCCGTCGGCGGGACGCCCAGGGAGCTCCCGAATGTTGCCGGAAGACGCCTGTATGTCGATCCTGTGGGTGTATCTCCCTGGGCGGGTGGCCGTCGCGGGGTGAGAAGGAAAAAAAAGAGTCCGACGCATGGGAATAATTCGGCCGCGTTAAGCAACTCTATGGACGGCAACGAAGACTCCCAGGCCTTCAACAGATGCGGCGAGCCGCCGGTGGACCTGCGGCTCGCGCGAAGGGCGCGCCATGGCGATGTTGCGGCCTTTCACGCGCTGGTGGATCAGTACGCCTCCTACCTGTTCGCCCTGGCGGTCTCTTTGGTTGGCAATGCGGCCGATGCTGAGGATGTGGTGCAGGAAACGCTAGCAGGCGCCTATCGGGGACTTGGGGCGTTCGAGGAACGCTCGTCGGTCAAGACCTGGCTGACGCGGATCCTCGTGCGCCAGGCAGCCAGGCACCTGGAGCGATCCAGGCGGCGAGGAAGCCACGTGGTCCAGTCCGACGGCGGGTTGGCCTCCGCGTCGGGGCGCGCTTCGACGTCGGACGCCGACGCGAGGATTGACATCGCGGCGGCGGTAGGGTCTCTGTCTCCTGAGCATCGAGACGTCATCGTGCTCAGGGAGTTTCAGGGAATGTCGTATGACGAGATCGCGCAGGTGCTGGCCATCCCGCGGGGGACGGTCGAATCGCGGCTCTACCGCGCGCGACGACGGCTGCAGCAGCTCCTGCGAGACTACCTGGCATAAGCACAGAATGCCTGGAGCCGACCCTATGGCAGGGGTTGGCCAAAGGAATCGCCCATGAACGAGTGTGATCATGCGAGTCTGGTTGGCGCATACCATGACGGCGAGCTGCCCCCGGCGTCGGCTGTGGAATTGGAGGCTCACATCCAGCGGTGCCCCGAGTGCGCCGCGGAGCTGGTGCGGCTGTGCTCGCTATCTCGCGTGCTGGGATCGGCCTCTTGGCCGCAGATGCCTCCGGAGGCGCTGGGACGGCTGCATCGGAAGGTTGATCTGGTAGCCCGCGACGGGATTCGGAAGCTGGCCGAGGCCCTAGCCGGGGTCGCGGCCTCGATCGTCGTGGCCTGCTCAGTTGCGCTGGCCGTCCTGCCCGGCACGGCTGGACCCGCACAAGCCTCTGCGCGGTGGGAAACGGTCGCTGTCTCGCAGCAACAGGCAGAAGCGTCGGCAGCCAGCACCGAGGAGCAGATCGCCTTGTGGATCGTCCAGGAACTCCCAGGGAACGGCACACATGAGTAGGACCCGACTCATCCTGCTTGGCTCTTTCGTGATCGCGTTCGCCGCCGGAGTGCTGACGGGCCTGGTGGTATCCCGGGTCAGGGAGCGTCCGCCCCGTCGTTCGCGGCTGGCCTCGCAGTTGAACCTTACGAAGGAACAGCAGGAGCAGATGCGCAAGATCTGGTCGGACGTGATGAGCCCGTATCAGGGGCGGCGAGGCGAGGGCAGAGCCGCCCTGGCCCAGGAGCGAGACGAGGCGGTGGTTGTGCTCCTGACGGAGGACCAACGGGCAAAACACGAGGCCATCCTCCAGGACTACGCTCGCAAGATGGAAGAGCTTTCGCAGGAGCGCCGGAAGCGTTTTGACGAGGCCGTCGAGCGCACCAAGCGTATACTGACCCCCGAGCAGGCCCGAAAGTACGAAGAGCTGCTCAAGGAACGACGGGCAAGGTCCCCCGGAGGGCCCCCAGCGGAGCATCCGGGACGCAGGTCACCGTGGTCTGACGGCCCTCGTCACCGTCGCGGGCCGTCCCGGAGCAAGCCCGCCGCTGAGACGCAACACGCTCCTCAAGGTGAGGAGTGACTGTCCCTGTTCAGACGTGTTGAAAACCATAGAGAGAAAGGAGCACCCATGTTGCAGCACAAGAGAGTTTTGGCGATGTTGGCGGTCGCAGCCGTCGGAAGCCTGTTGCTTATCGGGCAGGCGATTTCACAGGAGGACACCCAGCCGAGGCGACAGCCGCGCGGCCAACGAGATCCCAACCAGGCGCGCGCGCGGATGGCGGACTTCCGCCAGCGTGCGGCGGATCGCATGAAGGAGTCCCTGGGAGTCACCGACGAGGAGTGGAAGGTTCTCCAGCCTCGGATCGAGAAGGTGCAACAGCTCCAGCGGCAGTCCCGCGGCGGCCGCGGCATGGTGGGCGCTCGGGCCGGGCGACGCGGTCGTCCAGGTGCCGACGCCCCACAGCCTGCGGAGACCGAGAAGTCTGAGGTCCAGAAGAAGACCGAGGCGCTGACCAGTCTGCTGGACGATAAGGCTTCCGGCGCGCCGGCCATCAAGGCGGCCCTCGAGGCCCTCCGCAAGGCGAAGGAGCAGGCCCAGCAGGAGCTGGTGGCTGCCCAGAAGGAGCTGCGCGGAGTCGTGACCGTGCGCCAGGAGGCTCGCCTGGTGCTTACGGGCATACTTAACTGATGACATTGCTCGTCCTCTGCCGGGCGGGCCAAGACGGCCTGCCCGGCGGGGGATCGCATACGGCGATCGGGCGGCCATTGCTGACGCGATGAATGCTGTGCTCTCCAAACTGCTGCTTGTAGGCCTGCTGAAAGAACAGGCGGCCAGGGACGTCGAGGCGCTGACTGCCTCGGGAACCCCTCTGGACAAGGCCCTTCTGGACGCCAGCGGGATCGAGGAAGAGGTGCTGCTGCGCTATCTTTCGGAGGAGTTCCATGTCCCGTACGTGGACCTGGAGCTGTCCCCGCCGGACAAGCAGTTTCTGGCCCAGTTTCCGGCCAGGGTGCTCATGACGCATAGGCTTGTGCCGGTTTCGCAGGACGACGGCGTTGTGACCGTGGCGACGAACCGCCTGTTCGACACCAGCGGTCTGGACGAGCTCCGCATGGCTTGCGGGCGCGAGGTTCGTCCGGCACTGGCGACCTCATCCGAAATCGGGCGATGCATCAACGCCCTGCTTGGCGTCGGCGCCGACACGCTCCAGTCGCTGGTTTCCGAGGCCGACGAGAGCGGCATAGAGGTCGTGGGCGGCGAATCCGACGAAGACATGGACTTGGAAAGTGCCGCACACGACGCATCCATCATCAAGTTCGTCAACCAGGTTCTGGCCGAGGCCATCGATCGTCGTGCCACGGACGTGCACTTCGAGCCCTTCGAGAACGTCCTCCGGGTTCGCTATCGGGTGGACGGCATTCTTCAGGAGGCGAACGTTCCGCCCGAGGTGCGTCAGTTCCAGCCGGCCATCGTATCGCGGGTAAAGATTCTCAGCCGTCTGGACATCGCCGAGAAACGGCTGCCGCAGGACGGACGGATCAAGCTTAAGGTTTCCGGCAGAGAGGTCGACGTTCGCGTGTCGGTTATCCCCATGCTGTACGGCGAGGCGGTCGTTCTGCGACTTCTGGACCGCGGCGCCATGCTGTTGGGGTTGGACCATCTCGGCATGTCCGACGCCGACAGGATGATGTTCGAGGAGATTCTCGCGCTGCCCCACGGCATCGTTCTGGTGACCGGGCCGACGGGAAGCGGCAAGACGACTACTCTGTACGCGGCTCTCTCGCGCATCAACGACATCGAGCGGAAGATCGTGACGATCGAGGACCCGATCGAGTACCACCTTCACGGGATCAACCAGATTCAGGTCTCCACGAAGGCGGGGCTCACGTTCGGGCGGGGTCTGCGGTCGATCCTGCGACACGATCCGGATGTGATCCTCGTGGGCGAAATCCGCGATCTGGAAACAGCGGAGATCGCCGTCCAGGCCTCATTGACCGGCCATCTGGTCTTCTCAACGCTGCACACCAACGACGCCCCCGGCGCCCTGACGCGACTGGTGGACATGGGAATCGAGCCTTACCTGGTGGCCTCGTCGCTGGAGATGGTGGTCGCCCAGCGTCTGGTGCGGTTGATCTGCCCGAACTGCAAGGAGCCCGTCAGGTTCGAGGACGACCCAACGCTCCGCGCCGAGTTCGGCGACGACGCGCCGGAGCAGTACTACCGCGGGACCGGCTGCCGCCACTGCCAGGGCAGCACCTACTTCGGCAGGACCGGGATCTTCGAGATGATGGTCATCGACGATACGATCCGCGCGATGGTGCTTGAGCGCATCTCGTCGGGCGAGATCCGCAGGCAGGCCATGCAGGACGGCATGAAGTGCCTGCGGGACGACGGCTGGCGGCTGATGAGGGCCGGCAGGACGACTCCCTCTGAGGTGCTGCGGGTGACCAAGGACGAACGGCTCAACGGCAGGGGCGGTCGCACGGTATCAGCCGCACACACTCCGACGCCCGGGCCGACGCCCGGATGAGGGATCGAGGCAACGGAAGCATGCCCGTTTTCACGTACAAGGCCATGGACCCGCGGGGCGCAAGGACGTCGGGGGCGCTTTCTGCGCAGAGCCGATCGGCCGCCCTGGAACAGGTCGCACGAAAGGGCCTTGTGCCCGTCTCAGTGAACGAGCAGCAGGCTGCCAGGGCAGCCGGCCGCAGCCTGCGCCTGGGAGGCAACCGGGTCCCGCAGACGATCGTGGAGGCCTTCAGCCGCGAGCTGGCGAATCTGCTGGCCGCCGGCGTCGCAATGATTCGGGCGCTAAGCATCCTCCGTCGGGAGGCCTCTCATCCGGCCGCCAGGAAGCAGTGGGCGGCAATCCACGACGACGTGGCGGAAGGAATGCCGCTTGCCGACGCCATGGGCAAGTGGCCGCGGTCCTTTCCCGCCGTGAACGTGGCGATGGTAAGGGCCGGAGAGACCGGCGGATTCCTGGACGTGGTCCTGACGCAGATCGCGGACCTGCAATCGCGCCAGCGCAACCTCAGGTCCAAGATCCGCAGCGCATTCGCCTATCCGGCCGTGCTGGGCGTGCTGGCCACGGGCGTGCTCATCTTTCTGCTGACCTACTTTATCCCGCGGTTCTCGAGCATCTTCATGGACTTCGGCAGTGCCCTGCCCTCTCTGACGCGCGCCATCGTGGCAATCAGCGAGGCGGTCCTTCAGTACGGGCTGCTCATCGTCCTCGGCGTGGCGGTCATTGCCATCCTCGTGCATCGGGTGCTCAAGAGCCCCTCGGGGCGGCGAATGGCGGAGCGGGCGATCCTGCGCATTCCCGCCGTCGGCGCAGTCGTCGCGCGATTCGCCCTCGTACGCTTCTGCCGGATGCTCGGCACCCTTCTCGGCGCGGGCGTTCCGCTGGTAACATCTCTGCGAGTCGCCCGCGAGGCCATCGGCAATGAGACGCTGGCCGATGCCGTGCACAAGGGTGTAGAGCAGGTACAGCAGGGGCGCTCGCTGGCGAGAAGTCTGGCCGGCAGCGAGAAGCTCTTTCCCGCCTCGGTGGTTGAGATGATCGCCGTGGCGGAGGAGACCGGCCGCCTCGACGCGGAACTCAAGCGGCTCGCGCTCGTCTACGAGGAAGAGCTTGACCGACAGCTTCGGATGCTCGTGGCCCTGGCCGAGCCGGTGCTGCTGTTCGTGATGGCCGGCATCGTCGGGACTATCGTCGTCGGCATGCTGCTGCCGATCTTCACGCTTCAGGAGTTGATTCGCTGACAGGAACCGACAATGAACCACAGAACTCCCCACGACCTTGTCCGTCTCAGGCATCGTCACATGCGGCGGCGCCGCGCCTTTACGCTGGTAGAGCTGCTGCTGGTGCTGGTGATCCTGGCTGTCTTGGCCGTCGTGGTCGTGCCGAAGTTCACCGGGCGGTCGCAGCAGGCGAAGATAACGGCCGCCCAAACGGACATCGCCAACCTGGAGGTGGCGATCGATGCCTTCGAGATCGATTGCTCCCGCTATCCCACGACTGAAGAGGGTATACAGGCGCTCGTCGAGCAGCCTTCGGGCCTTACGGAGTGGAAAGGGCCGTATCTGAAGCGCGGCGTGCCCAAGGACCCCTGGCACAACCCATACGTGTACCAATGCCCCGGACAGCACAACACCAACGGCTATGATATTCACTCCTACGGGCCCGACGGCGATAAGGGCGGCGACGATGACATCACGAACTGGTCCGAGTCCTGAACGTCGCTCCGCCGGCGCGTTCACGCTGCTTGAGCTTATTGCCGTGCTGGTCCTTATCAGCACGGTCCTGGCGATTGCCGCGCCGTCGCTGCGAGGCTTCGTCCGCGGCAGGCAGACCGCGGATGCAGCCGCGAAGGTGCTCGCCCTGACGCACCTGGCCCGCTCCAGGGCGGCCTCACAGGGCTGCATTCATCGCCTGAACTTCGACGCCGAGGCCGGCACGTGCTGGCTGACCATGCAGCAGGCTGGGACGTTCGTGGAGATTGAGGGCAGCCACGGCCGGCACTTCCGGCTGCCCGCCGGGGTGGCGGTTGCGTTGGGCTCGTCTCCGGATGCCGCGTCGCCTCAGTACGTGCAGTTCTACCCGGATGGACGCTGCGATCTGGCGACCATCGAGTTGACAGGCGGGCAAGGAGACGTGCTCCAAGTAACCTGTCTGTCCCCGTCGGAGCGGTTCCGGGTCGTCTCGCCGGAGCAGGACAAACGACCATGATGTCGCCACGGGCATACCGACGGGCCATCCACGGCGGTCGGGCCTTCACGATCATTGAGGTGCTGGCCACCATGACGCTGGCGTCCATCGTCCTGCCGCCGGTCGTGCAGGGGGTCCTGCTGTGCCTGGAGACGGCCGGCCATGCCAAGCTCCAAGCCCGGGCCGCCTCGCTCGCCCAGAGCAAGCTGGACGAGCTTGTGATTACCGGGGAGTTTTACGATGCAGAAATGACGGGAGACTTCGGCGACGATCTGCCGGGGTTCACCTGGGTTGCCCAGACCAACGAGTGGGAAGACCCGCGACTGGTGCAACTGGATGTGTCGGTGGTGTGGACCCGCCGGGGCCAGGAACACCACGTCACCTTGAGCACGCTGGTGTATACGGGGAGCGCCGGTGAATAACCGCCGCAGACAGGCTCGCGCATTCACGCTGTTGGAGCTGCTGGCCGCCACGGCAATGACGGCCGTGCTGGCCGGCTCGCTCTATGCGACGCTGCACACCGCGTTCAAGGCACGGCGCAACGCAACGTCGGCGGTCGAGCAGGTGCGCAAGGCCGAGCTGGCCGTCGAGCTGGTCCGAGCGGACATCGAGTCGGCCGTCGTGCCCAAGGGCATACTGGCGGGAGCCTTCGTCGGTGAAACCGGCGTCAACGAAGCCGGTCAGCCAAGCGATACGCTGGTCCTGCACTGCACGGCCGACGGAGCGGCCCGGACCGAAGGCGCCGGGGACATCCGAATGGTGGAGTTCGCCTTCGAGAGCGACCAAGACGGCAAGGGCATGATCCTACTTCGACGGGTAACGCTTAACCTGCTGGCGACGAGGGTCGAGGAGCCGACAGCCGAGGTGCTCTGTCGCGGGGTGCGGTCGTTCGACCTCATGTACTACGACGGGACCAGCTGGCAAGAGGACTGGGACTCCGGCGCCCACGACAACACCCTTCCCCTGGCGGTGCAGGCGACGCTGGAGCTGGTCGCTGAGGACGGCACAAACGCCGAGGAAGGCGGGTACTGGGTTTCTCGGGTATTCAGGCTCGCGTGCGGGTCGACGGCGGCGAGTGGAGAGGCCGGGGCGGGCCCGTGACGAGGCAACGGATGATGCAGGCGCCTGCACAATTGAGCGGCGGCTCGGTCGGCCTCTGGGCCGACCGGCGGAGGCGCCATGCGCTTCGCGGGCCTCGGCGTCGCAGCCGCGGCACCGTGCTGATCGCCACAATGTGGATACTGATTGTGCTGGCGGGGATGGTGCTGGCCTTCGCCGGGGCGATGCGGATCGAGGGCGCCTGCTCGGCCAACGCAACGGCTCAGCAGCAGGCTTCCGCCGTCGAGAACGGCGCCATCCAGTACGTTCTGGCCTTCCTGGACGGTCTGGAGGGCAGGGTCCCGACCGAGAGCGAGATGCCCTGTCAGGGCATCCAGATCGGCAGAGGAGCATTCTGGATCATCCGCCCGGACTATGAGGACGGGCGGACGGAGGCCTACGGCGTCGTCGACGAGGCGAGCAAGTTGAATCTCAACACCGCCACGGCTGAGATGCTCGCCGCCCTGCCGGAGATGACCCCGGAGATCGCGGCGGCCATCGTGGACTGGCGCGATTCCGACAGCGACCTGACCGCCGGCGGGGCCGAGAGCGAGTACTACCTTCTCCTGCCAGACCCCTACGAATGCAAGAA
>Ga0307379_10014522_pt1 | contig 10147 bp, 4 predicted proteins | sample UN2MG_FD_202237 | JGI IMG/M metagenome (GOLD analysis project Ga0307379, IMG submission 202237) | Soil microbial communities from Risofladan, Vaasa, Finland - UN-2 | ecosystem: Environmental > Terrestrial > Soil > Coastal area > Acid sulfate soil | place: Finland: Risofladan, Vaasa | collected... | reverse complement strand
AGCCCAGTTCCTTGAGGCGCTCTTTGGCGATCATGGCAAGTTCTTCGACGATTTCGATGGTATAAACCTGCTGCGCCATCTCGGCACAGACCGCAGCCTGATAGCCCGAGCCGGTACCAATCTCCAGAACTTTGGATTTGCGAGTGAGCTTTAGAACATCAGTCATAAAGGCCACGATATACGGCTGACTGATAGTTTGCTCATATCCTATGGGCAACGGATTGTCATTATAAGCGGAGCGCTGCTCCGTCGACCGGACAAAAGCATGCCGCGGCACAGTTCTCATCGCAGACAGGACGTTAGGATCCTTAACCATCCGAGCCTCGATTTGCCAGTCGACCATCCTTGCCCGTTCTATGACCCGCTCAGTAAAAGCCGGATGTTTGTGGACAGGACGCAGCACTTTCTTATCGTTAGGATCTTCCATCTCCCGGGCGGGCGGTTGATTCGGCTCTACTGTGGGTTGGTTCGGCTCGGCAAGCGGCTCGTTGGCATCAGCTTTGTTGCCCTGCCCGGCAACAACGGTTTTCGGTTCCATTGTTGTATTAACGGCAAAATAAATTGCTAATCCACCAAGCACTATCAATAAAAACAGAAGTACATAAATCCGTTTCCTGCTTGTTTCCGGGTATTCTTCAATCATTTTCTTAACTATCTTTTCTGAAATTAATTTTACTCGAACAATATTGTAATATCTCGGGTCTCAGAGGAGCGTATTATACCACAGAAATATAAGGTAATTGCAACTATTCTTCTTTTAAATGGCTTTTTTCGGTTGACCAAAGGCGGTTTTCGCATACGGCAACAGTTGGAGATTGCACGTTTTCTATGGATTGCCAACCATCAATCGGCGATTTTTCTGCCTAAATAAATCAAAAAATTTTATAAAAAAATGCCTTGCAACAACGACAAATAAAACTATAATCCCCAAATAGTATCGCGTTAATCGTATAGAAAACATTGAACAGGAGTTATAAACGACAAGATGCTAATATGCGGGCGTAGCTCAGTGGTAGAGCGTCACGTTGCCAACGTGAATGTCGTGAGTTCAAATCTCATCGCCCGCTTTGTTGTAGTTGTTGGTCGGTAGTATTTGGTCGTTTGAGCGGTTATACACGACTTATTTGGATTAAAGCCTCTTTTTACTAAATACCGACGGCTAAATACCAATGGCTAAATAGTATCGGTGAGTCACCGGCTAAATGTAGTTTGGCGTTGGTCTCCGATACGTTTAGGTTCGGCACCTGTCAGGTCTGAGTTTATCGTACTGATAGGCGCAGGATCGAAAATTACGAAGACCGGGCTAAGGGAATTGTTTCCCTGATGCCTTTTTTGTTTATTGATTTAAGGTTTTACAAAACCGTTGGGAGCATGGAAATGGCTGACGAAGAAAAATCCGAAGCACAGAAGGAAGAAGGAACTACTGAGCTGAAGGAATCGGAACAACCCGAAGCACTAAAGGAAGAAGAAACTACCGAGCCGAAGGAATCAGAACAACCCGAAGCACAGAAGGAAGAAGAAACGCCGGAACCGAAAGATATAGTAACAATCGAAGAAGCAGGCCCCTGCAAAAAGAAAGTTACGATAGAAATAGTTCAGGAGAAAATCAAAAAAGCCATAGACGAACAATATGATGAGCTGGGTAAAGAAGCTCTTGTTCCGGGCTTTAGAAAAGGCCGGGCACCCCGCCGGCTTCTGGAGAAGAGATTCGGCAAAGAGACAACAGAGCAAATAAAATTGACTTTATTAGACAACGCGAGCAAGTCGGCGATTGAGGAAAACAAGCTGCAAACCCTCGGTGAGCCGGACATTGACGTTGACAATATCAAGATGCCTGACGAAGGCTCTCTAATATTTGATTTCGAGGTCGAAGTACGCCCCGAATTCGACCTGCCGCAGCTCGAAGGTATTCCAGTCACCAGGACAAAGCTCGAAGTAACGGACGAGCAAATCGACAGAGAGATCGAGCAGATGCAGAGATGGTCTGGTGTATGGACGCCGCGAGAAGAAGGCTCCGTCGAGCTTGAAGACCAGATCATTGCCGATGCGATTCTCAAAATCGAGGGAATTGAAGAAGATGAGAAGCTGGACAACATCGAGATACATGTAAGAAAGAACGGTTTTATCGGTACAATACCCGTAGAGAAACTCGACGAGCTGCTGGTCGGTGCCAATGCGGGTCAAACCAAAGAAACGAGCGTAGAAGTGCCGAAAACTTTCTTCAGAGAAGAATATCGCGGCAAAAAGGTAGATATCCAGATAAGCATCAAAGATATAAAATGGTTAAAACCTGCTGAACTGGACGAAAACATCCTAAAGCGGTACGGCGTCGAAGATAAAGATGAGCTGCGGGAAAAAATCCATGATACTCTCCATGACCGGCTGGAAGCGCAAGGCCGAGCGGAGATGACCGGGCAGATTTCCGAGTATCTGCTCGACAAAACCAACTTAGACCTGCCGGTGAATATTGTCGCCGAGCAGGCCAGCAGCGTGCTTCAAAGACAATATACGAACTTGCTCATGCGAGGACTCTCCCGCGAGCAAATCGGCGAGCAGATAGAGCAGCTTCAGGCCGGCAGTGAACAACAGGCCGAACAACAGTTAAAAACTTTCTTCATCATGGATAAAATTGCCGATAAGCTCGATATTGATGTGAGTAAAGAAGAAATCAACGGCCATATCGCTCAATTAGCAATGCAGAGGCAGCAGCGTCCTGAAAAAATGAAAGAAGATATGGAACGCGACGGCTCGTTAGTCCAGCTAACTTTGGAGGTACGCCAGAATAAATGCATTTCTAAACTGCTCGAAACAGCGGTAATAACCGAGAAAAAGCCTGAGAAAGCTAAAAAAGCCAAAAAAGCTAAGAAACCCGTAAAAAAAGCCACTAATAAAAAGGTAGCTAAAAAATCAGCCGAGCCTGAGGAAAAAAATCCTGAAAATAAATGATATCGGCTCAGTTAAGGGAGTAATGAATGTCTATCGAGCATCGAACACAACATATTGCGAACGGATTCCACTTCGCTAATAACAGCAAAATGGAGACCACAAATATGGACGTTTACAATCAACACGGCCAGTATCAACGCTATCGCCAGATGAGTCTGGACGATATGCTGCTGGAAAACCGCATCGTCTTTCTGATAGGGGATATATCCTATCAAAGGGCAGCCGAAGTCATTATGAAAATGCTGTACCTCGACAACCTTAAGCGCAGCAGCGAAATCAGCTTGTACATCAATTCTCCCGGCGGCAGCGTGGACGATACAATGGCTATTTACGATACTATGCGGTTTGTCAGCTCTCCGATTGCGACCTATTGCATCGGCAGGGCTCAATCCGGGGCGGCGATAATACTGGCAGCCGGCACAAAAGGCAAGCGGCACGCCCTTCCCCACGCCAAAGTCATGCTGCACCAGCCCTGGGGCGGAGTCAGCGGCCAGGCAGCCGATATCAAGATACAGGCAGAAGAGATTCTCAAAGCTAAAGCCATGATAAATGAGCTGCTCTCAATTCATACCGGCCAACCGGTCGAAAAAATCGCCGCTGAGACAGAGAGAGACAGATATATGACTGCCGACGAGGCTCATGAATACGGCCTTATTGATGAAGTCCTTAAAGAAGAAGAGCAAGAGAACAAAGACGATAAAGACAAGAAGTAAAACGCAATACGGGGAAACAAAACATGAGCTTAAATCAGAATCTGGTACCAATAGTCATTGAGAAAAGCGGCCGAACAGAACGTGCCTACGATATTTATTCAAGATTGCTGAAAGACAGAATCATCTTTCTCGGCGGGCCGATTGACGATGCTACTGCTAATTTAATAATCGCCCAGATGCTCTTCCTGAGCAATGAAGATGCCAAGAAGGACATTCATTTTTACATAAATTCTCCGGGCGGCGCAATCACGGCGGGGCTTGCAATCTATGATACGATGCAGTTTTTGCGCTGCGAGGTGGCGACTTATTGCGTTGGGCAGGCAGCAAGCATGGCGGCGGTATTATTGGCCGGCGGCCATGCAGGCAAGCGGTTCCTGCTGGCCAGTAACCGCGTTCTTCTTCATCAGCCGCTGATCTCAGGGCAATTGATCGGACCGGCTACCGACCTGGATATCGAAGCGAAAGAAATATTACGGCTGCGCGCCCGCCTTTATGACATACTGTCTAACCATACAGGCCAAAGCACCGAGAAAGTCGAGAAAGACTGTGACCGGAATCTCTGGCTTGACGCTGCCGAAGCGATCGAATACGGTTTGGCCGACAGGGTACTGCAAAAGGCGCCCGAAATCGTCAAAGACCAGGAGCCGGAGCAAGGATAATGAATGCCCAATGTCCAATGTCAAAAATCAAATATATAAAATCAAAATTGCAGAATTATCGTAAAGCATTAATGATTTCGTTAATTTTGCACTTTGCATTTTGTTTTTTGATTTTTCTCCTTCCGATCGCAGGCTGTGCAACTCCTAATGACAAAGAACCGCCGGCTGCGAAAATTGAGCAACTGACGCAGGAAAACAAAATATTCCAGGAGCAAATCGAACAGTCCAATACCGAAAACAAACAATTGAAAGACCAAATACAGGTACTGTCGGGCCTGCCTGAGAATGTCAGGCTCGAAAATCTCAATCGTATTGAGAAAATCAAAATCGGCAGATATACAGGCTTCTTCGATAAAGACAATGACGGCAAAAAGGAAAAGCTGATCGTTTATATACAGCCGGTCGATGAACAGGGCGACACGATAAAAGCCACCGGCGTCGTAGACATTCAGCTATGGGACCTGAACAAAACCAGCGATCAGGCTATACTCGGTGAGTGGAAAGTAGAGGCTAATGAGCTGAAAAAGCTCTGGTTCGCAACATTGGTAACCATCAACTACAGATTGACATTCGACGTAATTGACATAGTCGGGAGTCTGGAAGAACCATTAACAGTCAAGGTAACCTTCACAGATTACCTGACCGGCAAAGTCTTCATAGAACAGAAGATAATTAAAGCCCCTTAGAAATAAAACAAAATTTCTATACGCGACAAACCTCGATCTCGGCGGCCTGATTAACGTAAGTGTTTAATCCGCCGTGCAACCCTATTGACTGCTAATCTCCACTGCACCGGGCAGATCGCTCTTTGCGGCGTCACCGTACTCAGGCGTTACAACAACATTCCATATCCCTGGCTCGGCTCCTATAATATCGACTTGGCAGGTGATTATATTCTCGTCCACAACCACAACGTCGATAGCGTCAATTATCGTGTCGTTGTCCCGGAAAACGACCAGCTCGGAGTCGATGTTAATCAACCGTCGATCCCCGCCGGCCGAGTTGGTCTGGAAGAACTCGATTTCTTCTCCGGTGGTATTTTCAAAGTAGTCGAGGACCAAATAGTATCTGCCCGCAGCCGGAAAATCGAAGGTCATCGTGCCGTCTGTTCGATTTTGCATCACATCACTCGTCGCCGGATTATGTGGATCCGCATATTCACCGACGAGCTGGCCGTCTATCCACAAGCTGAATCCTTCGTCACAATTCACGCCGAAGTACCGCACCCCCGGAGAAGGAGCGAAAATATAGCCCGTAAACCTCACAGCGAAGTTGTTCGCACCCCTTTGGAACGGCGACGTAAACCTCTGTTCGTTGTAGGTGAATACGCCGCGACTACCGGTATTCCAGAGGTTAATCCATTCATGAACCACACGGATGGGATTGCCAACGCCGCTGCCCGGATCATCCAGCAATAAACTCGCCGCATCAATCCGGTCAAACGCCTGACTGCTCTGGACGTAGAGAGCGTCAAAGCCCACCTCTTCCGAGGTGAGAGTCAGTGCCACGGTGGTCATCGATCCCGGCTCAAAGCCGTCCCCGTTTATCGTGAACTGTACAGTACCATCGTTATACACCTGATTCGGCGTTACCGAGTTAATCACAGAAGGCATTATGCGGGTTACCGTAACCGAATCCGTAGCACCGGTTACGGGATTTCCTACACGGTTTAATCCCTGAAAATTGAGTTGATTCGCGCCTTCTGCTATTTCGACATCCACTTCGAACACGCTGTTGCCCGAGAATTCTACCGGTACGGACGTGCCGTTAACCGAAATCCCCGCCACTTCTATCGGGGCGACCCCCTTGATCGTTACCTTCGATACCGGTGTAAAGAAATCGACGCCGCTGTTGGTCGTTATCTCGAAGGTCAAAGAAGACGGGAGTTGCGTCAGGATATAGCTCCGGCGGTCTCGCACGAACCGTTTGATAGAGTCCCTTCGGCTGCCGTCTTGACCGTCGGCGATCAAAGCGTTAGCCGCATCGTCCAGAAACTTATCGAACTCAGTCGGCGGGTTGGACGTTCCATACGAGGTTTGCCACGGGCCGTTCACTAATTCCGCGAACGCCTGCAGGTACATACGCTTGTACTTGGGATAGTTTATAAACTGATTGACTTCCGGAAAATCGCCCGTTTCCATGGAGAACAGGTTGGTGTAGGCTCCATCGCCGGACCCGAGTGTAAAGTCTATGTCCCAGGGCAGCAGGTACCACTTGCCTTCCGGCAGGGCGTAATAGAAGGTGTTGTTCTTGCCTCGGCGGTATCCGTAGCTGTCCCAGTCGCCGACGGCGTGGCGGATCGCCAGGACCCGTGCCATGTATTCGGGGTGAATGACCGATTCGACATTACTCTCATATTGTATACTGCTCGAAGGTGTATTAAACGCGGCGGCAAAATCCAAAAGATGGTCCCAGTTGTCGTTCTCGCGATGCGAGCGCTTCTCGAATCCCCAGCGATAAGTTTCCTTAAGTCGGGGGTGATCCAAGTCGTATTTCAGGCCTTCATCGAGGTTCGAGTATCCCGTGCCATCGGTTGTGTACTCGAAGTAATCGTCGATCTTGTGAATGTAGCCTTCGTTATCACCCGGAAACCACTTGTCAATGTAATCGCCGTCGATTTTCTGAACGTCTTCGTAGATATTCGAGGTCTGTCCGTTCATGATTAAACGCACGTACTCCTGCATCGAGAACTGCAGCCCCATTTGTTTGTAGAACCAGTACGAGGCGCGTTCCTGGAGCGGGCCCCGATTGCTTTCCTCCATCCCGTCAAGATTTATCTCCACACGGCCCCTGAATTTCCGGTCCGGGTTGAAGTCGATTCGAAAACCGTGGCGGTTGGCGGGATATGGCCGGCGGCCGGAACCGTTGCGCAGGAATGGGCTGCCGCGATGGCGGATCCCGCAATTGTAGAAGACCTCGCTGTTGTTATAGACGAATGTACAATCCATCAGTTCGTTCGATAGATTCGCTCGCGATCCAAAAGTGTTGATCACATCATTGGACATCCAGACGTGATACGTCGCAAACCGGCTGTTAACGAACGTATCACCTATTCGCACCAGGCAGGTTCTGTCCGGCACGTTCGCCGAAGGCTGAAGTTTGGTTGGAAACCGGGTTGTCGCCGAGCCATCGGAGGCCTCAATATAAAATGCTCGCATTGTACCGCTGGAGGCACCCGGAATCGAAGCCGTATAGATGCCGTCCCCGTTGATCGAATCATCGCCGGAACCATTGTCGAGCATAGGTGTACTTGTGAATGTGCCGCTGCCTTCTGAACGGTAGAAAAGAGTAACTGTTCCCACGCCGTCATTGTCGGCAACGCGGGCGGTCACAACAATTGGCTCACCAGCGAGGGGAATGACGGGCAAGTGTCGCACGTTAAGGATATCTGGTCCGCGGTTGGAAACAAACGCCGTGTTTTGCCTGCCCGGCGTGCCCAGGTCCAGGGGCATTGACAACTCGAAAGAATGTGCCGGCCGGGGCGGCTGAACGGGCGATTGCTCGCGCGATGTCCGCAGCAGAAGGAATTGGCTTCCACGCAGCCACCGGGCCCAGCCGCTGAACGTCACCGTGCTCGCGTTAACACTACTAATTGACTGATTGATTCGATTTGCTCCGGGGTCGCCGTGCCCGGTCGAAATCAGGTGCAGCGACCGCGAACCGGAACGGCGGTCTTCGGTGGTCACGAATGAGCGAACGTGATTGCCGAGAATGCGCCAGTTCGACTCGCCACTCTCGAAGCCGTTGTTGCTGAGGCGGTTCGTGCCGTCTATGTTCAGTTCGAGGTTGTCGAGAAGCAGCTCGCCGCGATTGAGTAGAATTATATCGAATATTCTGACCTGACTGTGAGTGTACCTGGAATCGTTGCTGTTAATGGTAAACGAGAACTGCTCCCATACAGCTTTGCCGCTTTCGTCGCTGTCAGCCCATGCGTCGGGCGTACTGTTATCGCCGTCAGGATCGCGCAGTTCCAGGCTGGCTCCCTGGCCGTCGGCCCAGCTCGGCCAGCGACCGCCATCGTAATAAGTCACCTCGTCGGCTGTTACCATCAGAACCTCGACGTCACCGCTTAGCGGATCTACGTCTTTGTATGGGTACGACAGCCGGATACGTTCGCTGTGATCATCGAGCCCACCCGTATAGGGTCCGGCCAGATTCGTGCCTATAATAAGATTGTCATAAACGCCCGCGATAAAGTTCGGGTCTTTTGCCACCACCAGATACGAGTCCGGCGGCATTTCCGTTCCCGGCCCGAAGGTGTAGGTAATGCCGTCGGTGAAAGCCCAGCCGTCCAGTAAGACCGTGCCGGCGCCGCGATTGTACAGCTCGATATACTCGTAGCGTTCGTCCCGCGTGGCGTGATGATACATAATTTCATTGATTACGATGTCGTTTATCGCCGGTTTGGCATTTGGGCCCCCGAACGTCGCCGTAGTCAGAAAGCAGAAAGAGTCGGCTCCGTCCGGGAACCGGCCGAACGCCACTTCCGGCTCCATTGCCCCGTAATCCAATGCATCCAGCACACGAACCGGTATGGGTACCGCATCATCAGTAGCCGCCGTAACATAAATTGTCTCGCCGGAAGCAGACAATCCGAAGCCGAACTCGCCTTCACTGAACGCCCGGAAATCGCCGGCTTCCAGCACGACACCATCCGGAATCTTGTACTTTAGCAGCTCATCCTGATCGTCGCTCAGATAAACGTTGCTAAGATCGACTGCGGCCGGGCCCGGGTTGTAAAGCTCGATTTGGTCGGCACCCGTGGACGCGTCGCTGTTGGCCAGCACCTCGTTGATTACAACTCGGGCACTGGGATCAATGGGACCTTTTTGCGCTTCGATTACCGCACGGAGGATAGGCGTTCCAAGACAGTCGGAGCTGCCGGAGAGGCTTGCATTATGAATCTGGATGGCCAGGACGTTGGTGCCTGGAACCAGCAGGTTTATCCTATTGGACAGGTTCACGTTAGCAACCTTGTCATCCGAAGCCTGTCCCCCGCCCTGGTCGAATAGTGGTGGATTGCCGGAGATATCCCCGGAGTCCGCCACACGCACACCATTCATATACAATACGAAAGCATCGTCATAGTAAACTTCTGCCTCCAGGTCAGACATGCCGCTGACCTGTTCTGCTGAGAGCATAAACGGCAAACGGGCATACACGGAAATATAGTTTCCCCGCATATCGTTCAGTTGCGTCCCGATTAGCTGAAGCTCGCCGGATTCATTGCTATATCCGTACCCGCTGGGACCATCGAGCCATTCTGTTCTGACAGGATAATCGTTGAATCCAGGTTCCGTCCAGGTCGTAGCAGCCTGGCCGCCGGAGCCCGGGGATGGTTCCTGTGTCCCCTTGAAATAGCGCCCCGGGTGGCCAAAGCCCACAAGTGTAACCTGCGTCTGTTCTTCGGAGCCGCCGGCCTGGATTTCATTAGCCCTGCCCGGCGTGCCGCCAATAACCAGACTGGACGACCATGTTGACGCCTCCTGTGGATCGCCGCCCTGCCTGACGAGAATCAGCGAGTGCCCTGCCCCATCCGGCGAAACCGGCCAGGGTCTTTCGTCGTCGTATCGAAATGATATGATAATCTCACCATTGTTGTTGGACAGCTCGATACGCTCACCGTCGTTGCCGAGCCTGCCGCTGAAAGGGCCCAGCACACCGTTTATTGAATATGCCGCCTCCAGGGCAGCCGGATCGCAAGCTATAACCAGGTACTCACCCGCGTTGATAATCGTTCCAGACTCAAATACATACTGAATACCATCCGTGAATGCATAACCGGCGAGGTCTTCGAAAACCGCCCTGTTGTTGTATAATTCAATGAAC
>Ga0307379_10014521_pt1 | contig 10147 bp, 7 predicted proteins | sample UN2MG_FD_202237 | JGI IMG/M metagenome (GOLD analysis project Ga0307379, IMG submission 202237) | Soil microbial communities from Risofladan, Vaasa, Finland - UN-2 | ecosystem: Environmental > Terrestrial > Soil > Coastal area > Acid sulfate soil | place: Finland: Risofladan, Vaasa | collected... | reverse complement strand
TGGAAAAACTGCCGGCCGATCCCCTCAAGTTCCTACCACAGGCGAAACCTGATGGAACTTTCCAGGTGACCTGACCCAGAAGCCTGAGCGTACAATTTTTCCCGTTTCGTGAGCTGGCCCCTAGCTTAGGCGGATTGGCACCGGAGGTGTTTTTGGAGCGTCAACTTGGGCAAATGCAGCGTTTGGCCTAGGCCAAACGCTGCTGATTTTGAATCCGAGGTTGGTCCAAAGATGGGGGGCGCCTCAATAGCCGAGGGAACTCTCATTGAAAATGGGCCAGTTTTCGGGGAACAGGTCAGGGAACCATCGTCCACCTCAGCAGGTAGGACCGTCCTCTCAGGGATTCGTGCAGGTCAGCGTCCCGGGGAAGCTTCCCAGGTTGCCCATGTTGAGCGGCCCGGCGGTGCAGTTCATCACGCCCCCGGGACAGTCGCTTGCCTGGCCGCAAAGTTGCGTGCAGTAGGAGGATGCTCCCGAGCCGTAGCAGATTCCGTGAGAACAGGGATCGTAGCCACCGCCGCAGGGCCCGCCGCCGGTTGCGATGGTAGTGCCGGTCGGGGGCACTCGGCAGAAACCCTGCACCACAGATGAATCTACCAACACCGCCGGGTGGCATTGCATACCGCTCGGACAATCGGGATCGCCGACACAGGCAATCCGGCACTGGCCAATAAAATCGTAGAACGGCTGGGGCTGGCAGGCTTTTTCGGGGGCGGGCGGGCTGACCTGCGAGCAAGCGTAGCCGGGTTGGCACTGCCAGTCGTCAGTGCAGGTGGGGCCGAGGCAATGAGCGCTCTGGCAACTGTAGCCGGCAGGGCACTGCTCGTCGCGGCCGCAGTCTCCCGGGCTAACGACCTCCCAGGCAAAGACACAGGCCGTGTCGTGGCCCAGGTACTGAGTGTTGCAATCGCCCGGCGCCGAACAAATCTCGGTGCACAGGTCGGTGTACCAGGAGCACAGTCCGTTGGCGCAGGTGGAGGCCGAACAGTCATCGCCGGGAGACGCGCCCGGATCGTGCGCCGGACGACACTCGCTGACAATCGAAAGCTGATCGTCCGCCTCGTGATAGGTGCAGACGCCGTCCGGAGAGCAGTCGGCATCGGAGCCGCAAACAGCATAGTCGCGGGCGTAGTAGTCCTTGCTGGGACCTATCACACAACGATATCCCGCAGGCCAGGTGGCGGGATCGGAAGCCGCATCGCACTCGGCGCTGCAATAGTGCTCGAATGAGTCTCCCGCGCAAATCTGACCCGGACAGTCTTGGCTGGTGTCACAGTAGCCGGAACCTAGAAGGAAGCAGTAGGGATACTCGCCAAGAGCCTCAGCCGCGCACTGGTCGCAGGCAGGATAACCGCCGCCGTAGGCAGGGTCACACTGATCACACGCCGCTCCCGCGTAGCCGGTGTTGCAGCTACAGGAACCGTTTGCGCAGTCGCCGTGCCCGCTGCAAGGATCGGGATCGCACGGGTCGTCCACGCAGTTGGGGTAGCCGATGTAGCCGGCGGTGCAAGCATCGCATGTCGTACCGGCGTAGCCGGTGTTGCAGCTACAAGAACCGTCTGCGCAGTCGCCGTGCCCGCTGCAAGGATCGGGATCGCACGGGTCGTCCACGCAGTTGGGGTAGCCGATGTAGCCCGCAGCGCACTGGTCGCAGGCAGGATAACCGCCGCCGTAGGCAGGGTCACACTGATCACACGCCGCCCCCGCGTAGCCGGTGTTGCAGCTACAGGAACCGTTTGCGCAGTCGCCGTGCCCGCTGCAAGGATCGGGATCGCACGGGTCGTCCACGCAGTTGGGGTAGCCGATGTAGCCCGCAGCGCACTGATTGCAGGAGGCGCCCGCGTAGCCCGTGTCGCAGGCGCAGGCACCACCGCTGCACGTCCCGTGCCCGCTGCAAGGGTCGGGATCGCACGGGTCGTCCACGCAGTTGGGGTAGCCGATGTAGCCCGCAGCGCACTGGTCGCAGGAGGCGCCCGCGTAGCCCGTGGAGCAGGTGCAGGCGCCGCCGCTGCATGTCCCGTGGCCGCTGCATGGGTCGGGATCGCATAGATCCGATACGCAGATGCCGCTTTGGTGGCAGTATGGGGTGTCGCTTGAGCAGCTTCCGCAGTCGAAGCCCCTGTTGGGCGAGGAACCGCACTCGAGGTCCAGGCAGTCGTCCATGCATTGGCCCTGGGGGCTGCAATAGTCCGTCGCCCCCTGGCAGGTGCCGCAATCCGCGATCAGGTTCGGCGAGGGGCCGCATTCGCGGCCGGCGCAGTCATAAGACGGATCACGACAGACGTTGTCCAGGCAGACCAGGCCCTCGTTGCACTTGCCGTTGTCCAGGCAGGGCTGGCCGGGGCCGCCCACATCGTAGATGAAGACTTCGCAGCCGGCTTGGAGAAAAGCAACCACGTTCAGTAATAGAACAATAATCCTGGACGCTTTCATCTCACCACCTCCAGACCAGAGAGAAGGTAACGCCCGAGCCGGTGGACTCGACGGTCAAGGCGGCCGTGTTTTTCTCGAACCACTCCCGGTCTCCCGGTGAGAGCGTCCAGAGAACGATGCCGGTGACCAGGCCGGCGAAACCCAGGCCAAGCCCCGCGTACATCAGGCCAGCCCAGGTGCGGCTGCGATCCGCGGCGGCCTGGTCGCCGCTGGCCTTGTGATCCTCCGCGGCCGACTTGGCCATAGAAGCCGACAGGCCACCGAACCCGGCCATTGCAACGCCCGACCAGAAAGTAATGTGGCCCCACTTCTTGTAAGGGTTCATTGGATAAACCATCACCAGTGAAAGATCTACCTTGGTTTGCTTCTCCCCTGCAACGTGAACTTTTTGGCCGGCCTGATCAAAACCCTCCAGTACGGCTTTCACTTCGTAGTTGCCTGGTGTTAATTGCCTTGTAACTGGCGAGATCCCTTCTTTCTTGCCGTTTATAAATACCTTGGCGCCCGCGGGCCTGGTGTTGACCACCAGTGTTCCCGGGCCAATCTTCTTCAGGACAAGCTCGATTTTACTCATCTTGCCCCGCTGTATTTCTACGGACCTCTTGCCGGATAGATATCCGCTGAGATACGCCGATACCAGGTATTTCCTCGACGGCAGATCTTTCGTCAGCGGCGGCTTTCCCGCGAGCTTCTTGTCTATGAAAATCGTTGCGCCCGCGGGCCTGGTGGTCACAACCAGCGTCCCCGGCAGCCCCTCGAGGGGAATCTTGATATTGGTATCCTCTCCATACTTCACCACCGAATCACGACTGGTAACTACGTATCCCTCCATGAACGCCTTGATCTTGTACCTGCCAGCCCTCGACTTGATTCTCACGGGAGACTTGCCGAATTTCTTGCCGTCAATCCAGATCTCGGCGCCTTCTGGATCCGTATCGACAACCAGATACCCCGGGGTCTTCAAATCGAGAGACAATCCGGTCTTCTTGCCCGGTTCAATTGTCGCTTCACTCTCGCCTGCGAAATACCCATCGAGGCTCGCCTTGACCAGATACTTCCCGGCGGCAACCTTTTTTTCCAGCGGTGATCTGCCTATTTTCCTGCCATCAATAATGATATCCGCGCCGGATGGAGTCGTATTCACGACAAGTGTGCCCGGTAAGGCGTTTAGAGAAACCAGCGCCTCTGTCTTCTTGCCTGCCATGACCTCGGCAACTTGCACGGTTTCTCCATATCCCTTTTTCCTGACCGATACCCTGTGCTTGCCCCCGCTCAGGTTCCTTGCCGTAACCGGCGATACTCCAAATTGCTTGTCGTCTATGTAGATCATCGCAGCTTCCGGCTTCGTCCTGACAATCAAGACACCTGTCTCGGCGAGCGACAGAACGACTTCGCTTTTCTCCATCGATCCGACCTTGACGGCCTGTTTTGCCCCGATGAAGCCATCCAGTGTCGCTTTCACCAGGTGGCTTCCGACAGAAACATCTTTTTCCACAGGCGATATTCCAATCTTTTCGCCATCTACCAACACCAGGGCTCCCGACGGCTTAGTCCTGACGACAAGTTTACCAGGCCTAGCAGACAAAGAAATCGTGATACCGACTTGTTTTCCAGATTCTAAATTGATCATGCGGGTGCCATCGAAATAGCCCTTTATACTCGCTTTAATCATGTAGCTGCCTGATCGCAGGCTCTTCTTGACCGGCGATATCCCGGCACGCTCTCCGCTAATCCAAACAATCGCACCTTCAGGCTTGGTTTCTATCGTTACCGTGCCCGGAGGAAGCTCTTGCAATGGCAGGATTAGCTTCGTTCTCTCACCGGCTTCGACTTTCGCCGTTTTCTTTCTTTTTTCGTAGCCATCGAGGCTTGCTTCTACCAGGTAGCTGCCAGGCTTCAGTTCACGGGTGACAGATGATTTTCCGACTTTATCGCCGTTGATCGTTACAAGGGCACCCTTGGGCTCGGTGACGATCTCGAGTACTCCCGGCGGTATTTTCTTGAGCACCATCGAGATAACGGCTTCTTCGCCCGGCTCGACCATCGTTGTTTGTTCTGCTTTGTAATAACCATCCGACGTAGCTGTAACCTTGTATGCATCCGCCTTCTCGTCCATGGATATTGGTGAAATGCCCGCGGAAACTCCGTTTACCGAAACCTGCGCCTTCGACGGAACCGTCTTTACTGTAAGTCTTCCCGGTATCTCGGCCAGCAACTTCTCCGCTTCACTCTTGTGTGGATTTCTTTCCTTGAACTCCGCTAAGAACGAAGTTACAGCCCTCTTGCGACTCTTATTCGTTTCTCTTTTGCTCTTGAATATCCTGACAATTATTTTCCAGGCCTTCTCAATCTTCTCATTCCTGGCCATTTCAAGATTTTTATTGATCAGGTAGTTGTCGAAATCAGATGATTTCGAACTGGCGGCTTGGCCTGTTGTTGCCTTGGCGCAAAGCTTTTGGGCTATCTCCCTGACGGCCTTCAGTAGATATCCTTCGGTACACCTGCCTTCGGCCGTCGCTGCCTGTTCCGCCGTGGATTTCTTCAGGTCGTAGAGGATAGCCGTTACCTGGCACGTATTTGCTATCTTCAGTATTTTTGTCGACAGCGACTTCTGCGCCGCCAATTCTCTTCCCAATTCGATCTGGCAGCTTCGATCGTAGCAAGACTTGTAGCTTCCCTTCTGATACTGCCCCATCCGCTTGCGAAGTTCTTCTGGATGACCTGGTAGCAACCCTCGGCCAACTTGGCAGAAAGATACGATGTCAGGTTCTTGAGTGTTTTTTTCCTGATGCCGGAACCTTCGTCCTGCATGTCGAAGACCGCGACGATTGGCCGATCCTGTGCTTTAGCAAATGACGGAAAGACTATTGCAAGCGCAATGCATGTGCCAAGAACCCGTCTCATCCTTACTAGACCCCCTGTTGATTGTTTCTTATTGCGGAAGCATACCACTAGTCATTGCCTAATCCATAACCAAAATTTCGATTTACTTGGTGGACCACATCGTGAAGTAAAAATACTCTTCCCGAGTGCTGGCGAGACTGCGGCTCCATCAGGCTTCTACTCCGTGTCGGCTCATCACTTCTTCTTTTTCTGTTCCTCCGCAACGTCTCCGATCGCGCTGAATACTTTCTTCCAGTAGGCGCTTACTAATGACTTATCGACAACATGTTGGTCGAGATCACGAGAAGGCAGAATCATCCGGACCGGTTAAGCCAACCCTCTTTTCAAGACTTCGCTTGAAAAAAGGGTAGCTCTCTTTCTGGTGCCCGCTCAGCAGGATTTTCTCAAGCGTCTTGCGGTCCCCCGCGCCGCGGTTTTCAGCGGTTTCCAGCAGCCCTATCCTTCCAAGGGTGCGGCACCTGCAGCGTTTTACCGTGTTGTCCGCGTTTCTCAGCGGCCCCCGTCGTTTGGGGGTTACGGCACCCGGTGTGTGGGGGTGCAGCCCCCGAACTGTGGGGGGTTCGCAATGGTGCCGGCCATCTGAAAGCCGCTTATAAAAACCTCTCCCAGCTCGCGCTCAAAACCTGCCTGCCTCATCTGTAGCGCGTTTTCCTCATGCTGCCGGACCCAATGCGATGTCAAACCCATCCCGACCGCAAAGCCCAGGACCAGGCAGGCGGGCTGAGAATACCGATTCGGCGGCACGGTAGGCGCTGGAGCTTGCCAGGGTGGCCTTCGAAAATAGCGGCTTCGGCCTAAATGTCGAATGCACCTGGCTTGACCAGGTGCTCCAGTCACTCGCCCGCCGGGGGGCGGCAACCCCGCTCATCGAGGATGCCGCCATGTCGTAAAACATCGGTCGAAAAAAATCACCTCCCCGGGCGGCTTTGTGGTATACCCTGCACGTTTTTGAAAAATGGAGCCGGTCTCACGACATGCGCTAGAAAACATCGGATGCATGGCTGCGAAACGCGGAAGGCGTCGATGCATCGTCGTGTCGTGTTGCGGATTGGTACATTTAGCTATGGTTACAATTGGTGAAACCAAAACAACAGCGGGGAATGTCCAATGAAGCTACGAACGATTCTCATGATAATTGCGATGCTCTCGGGATTAAGCCGCTTTGTTTCGGCCGGCGAACAAAAGGGGCCCATCATCGCCGTGTTCGACATCGAGGACAAGGGCTCTCTGATTGCCAAGGACACACTGGACAACCTGGCTGACTTTCTCTCGGCTCGGATGGCCAAGGCGGGCTACAGGATCATCCCGAGGGAGCAGGTGAGAAAGCGGCTTCTGGAAGCCCAGAAGGAATCATACAAGCAATGCTACGACCAGTCGTGTCAGATAGAATTGGGCAGGGAACTGGCCGCACAGAAGACTTTGTCCATCAAGATCCTCAAACTGGGAGCCACCTGCCAGGTAACGGCCGAGCTTTACGACCTGCGACAAGCAACGACCGACCTGGCAACAACCTCCGAGGCAAAGTGCCAAGACGATGAGTCGATGCTCAAGGCATTCACGGCGGTAGCCGAGGACCTGAACCGTCCGTTGCGCGGCAGTCAACGCAGGCTGGAAGACGGCCTTATCGAACTCGAACGACTTGCGAAAAGCGATGACGGCTCCAAGGCCGAACGGGCCAAGAAGGCCTGGAACATCGCCCAGGGAATTGCCCAGGACTCAATGATTGCCAAGGAGGGCAAGGTCAAGGCTCTCAGGAAGTACCTGGATGAATTCAAAGATGCCGTCACGGAGGTATCCGGAAAGGCCGACGCGCTCCTGGTGGAAATCGATCTTGCCAACCTGGTGATCATGTCCTCTCCACCCGGGGCCAAGGTGTATATAAACGGCAAGGAGAGCGGCATTGCGCCGATAACGAAAGAGTTGAAGGCCGGCAAGTACCGGTTGCGCGGCGAATTGGACGGGCATAGCGCGTTCGAGGAAGACGTTGCCCTGCGGCCGGGTGAAAAGCGCGAGCTGAGCATGATGCTGGCCAAGATCAAACCTGGCACGCTGGTGGTCAAGGCAGCGCCTGCCGGGGCCTGGGTTGAGATCGACGGCAAGAACTCAGGGCAGGTTCCTGTTGCCAAGGACCTGGAACCGGGTGAACACGAGGTGAAGGTAAAGCTTTCGGGGTATGTCATCGAAAAGCGCAAGATAAGCGTCAAGGCCGATGATCAAGCCACCCTGGGAGTCGAGTTGAAGATGATTCCAAGCAGGCCCGAGATGCTATGGGGGCACGTGACCTTCTGGACGGGAGTGGGACTGGTCGCCCTGGGCGGGGTTGGGCTCGGTCAGGGCCTATCTCTGCAGAAGGATTACGATGCCGGAGATCTGAACGCTGAGAGTAAGATGAAGGCTTGGACTGGCGTGATGTACGCCGGATTCGGCGCCGGCGCGGCGATGATGATCACGGGTGTGGTCTTGTGGATCCTGGCGCCGGATGAGGTTTCATGGGCCGAGCGAAACAACGGTTACCTGGAGGTTATGTCTACGGGGAACGGCTTGGTGCTGAGCACCGGGGGGAGGTGGTGAAGATGAGGTTAATGATTTTTACAGTGCCTGTCTTTTTCGTATTCTGCGCCTGCGATGTTCTTGTGCCCGCAACGGGCCAGGAGCACCAGCCGTGTTTCGGAGACGGCATATGCCTGGGGGAACTTCAATGCTCGAAGCCTGATAATACTTGTATTGGTATTGAGGAAGATTGCGAAAACGCGGTCTGCTCACCGTCGTCAGCAGGATTCGACTGCGGGACATCATGCTCTGGAGCAACGGAGTCTTGCGTATTCGGGCAATGCGTGAACTGGCAGAATCCGGCTGCCGATCCCCAAATGCAATGGCAAGAAGCGATCGACTACTGCGAGAACTTGACACTTGATGGCCACGACGACTGGCACTTGCCGACAATAAGCGAGCTGCGATCGTTGATCCGCGGCTGTCCGGCTACCGAGACCGGCGGATCCTGCGGCGTTACTGACAGTTGTCTGTCATCGACATGCTCGAATAGTGGTTGTGACGGTTGTTCGTCTGGTGGCGGTCCCGCCGGGGGCTGCTATTGGCTGGATGGGATGGAAGACCCGTGCGAGTACTACTGGTCGTCGTCGTTCTTTGAGGGGTCCCATGATGATGCGGGCGGCGCGATCGAGGTGTCCAACCCATGGCTCGTCAACTTCGACAGCGGCTACGTTGTCAAGGGCAACAACGGCAGTGTGCGTTGTGTAAGGTGAGGCGCGCCGGATGAGGCGTCCTGGGCCGAGCGAAACAACGGTTACCTGGAGGTTACGTCTACGGGCAACGGCTTGGTTCTGAGCGCCGGGGGGAGGTGGTGAAGATGAGGTTAATGATTTTTACAGCGCCTGTCTTTTTCGTATTCTGCGCCTGCGATGTTCTTGTGCCCGCAACGGGCCAGGAGCACCAGCCGTGTTTCGGAGACGGCACATGCCTGGACGGATTCTTCTGCGAGCCGGCAGCAAACCGTTGTCTATTGCCCGAAGAGGACTGTTCGTATCGTGAATGTGGCCCATCACTATTGGGTAATGATTGCGGCACCTGCGCCGGAGAGACTGACTGGTGCAACCAATCAGGGCAATGCGTTGACGACTGTGCCGGAATAGAGTGCGGGCAATCGCCGAACGGGGGTTTCGATTGCGGAACATGTAGTGGGGCAATGGAGTATTGCGTATCCGGGCAATGCGTGGATTTAACCTGGCAGAATCCGCCAGCCGTTGACGTAATGACATGGCAGGATGCCATCGATTACTGCGATGGCCTGACACTTGATGGCCACGACGACTGGCACTTGCCGACGATAAGCGAGCTGCGATCGTTGATTCGCGGGTGCCCGGCTACCGAGACCGGCGGCTCCTGCGGCGTTACTGACAGTTGCCTGTCCTACGAGTCATGCTGGGGCGGTCCTTGTGACGGTTGTTCAACAAACGGCGGACCTGCCACCGGGGGCTGCTACTGGCCGGATGGGATGGAAGGCCCGTGCTCCTGGTACTGGTCGCCGTTGTCCCGACCGGGCGACTCGTCCGACGCATGGGTCGTCCACTTCGACAACGGCTCCGTCGGCACCGCCGTCAAGGTCAACGACAGCTTTGTGCGTTGTGTGCGCGGGGGACCGTGACAGCGCAGCCCTCTGAGTGCGGGGGCCGCACCACAACATACCAGGGTAACGAGCGGGAATTCCCCTGAGTGTACGTGCCTGGACAAAGGGATGTCTGCGACCCGCGCTGGACGGCTGAAGGCGGCTGATAGGGGGTGGGGGAAGGAAAAGGCCCGCCTTGCGGGCCAGGTTGGCCTGGGTGACGACGGTATCGGCGATGAGATCAAACACCCTGCTCTTCGATCTTCGCGCCAAGGATGAGATCAACCGCCTTCTGCGCCTGGGCCGCGGCGATGACTACCATGCGGGGATCGTCCTTCAGTGCTCGAATCCAGCTCTTGATGTAGGCGGCCGTGTTCTCGGTGAGACCCTCCGTGTCGATTCCAGACTCGGACGCCAGGAACGCCGCGCCCGTCTCGGCCACCAACTCCTCGCGGCTGTAAGACTCGCTGCCGAACTTCGCCCACCGGTCGGCGCTGGACCTGCCCAGCCGGCGGGGATGGCCTGTCGAGTGTGTCTTATGCCGATATCGGCATAAGACGCATCATGCCGACTCTCGGATTATGCCGCGTCGAGATTTAATGCGCAGTCAGACTCTAGATCCAAGGTGCGGCCCCACGGCATAATCACCAGTATCGACGAAGCATGCCTGCGATGCCGATGGACCAT
>Ga0307379_10014517_pt1 | contig 10148 bp, 10 predicted proteins | sample UN2MG_FD_202237 | JGI IMG/M metagenome (GOLD analysis project Ga0307379, IMG submission 202237) | Soil microbial communities from Risofladan, Vaasa, Finland - UN-2 | ecosystem: Environmental > Terrestrial > Soil > Coastal area > Acid sulfate soil | place: Finland: Risofladan, Vaasa | collected... | reverse complement strand
TAGGCTATCTTCAACCTGTTCAAGATTATTTCCATGATATCAAGAAACAAATAGTTGATCCTGAAAAACTTACGCACAATGAACGCCTCTTATTTTGTATGTTCCTTACTAATTATCCATTTTTTATATTAGATGCTGATAAACGTTCTGAAACCTTAAATGAGTATTATTCATTTTATTTACCAATATGTGAGAAATATCTTCCACAAAGATTTCCTTTTACTAATGAATTAGATTTCTAATCTTTAAAGGAGGGTGTAACCTGTAATATTAAAACAAGTATTATTTGTTTTTATTTTTTGCTAGTTTTGATTAGTAGGAATCTTGAAGAAGTGTTCTCAGAAAATCTTTAATCTAAGTAGAATAATAATTTCTTGAAAAGAAATGACTGGTGAGATTATCTCAAGGGAGGAAATCATAGCAGAATTAATCAAAGCTTTAGATGATGAGAAAGCACGTGAAAGTATCATGTATACTTTAGCGGATATTGGTGAACCTGCTATACCTTATATTCTTAAATTATTAGATAGTGAGTCGATTGAAACTCAGCAAACTGCTGTCAGAATCCTTGGACGTATAGGTGGTATAACTGTACCTTTACTCATAAATTTAACCAACAATAGACATCACTTAGTTCGATATGAAGCTATCAGGTATTTAGGTCGTTTAGATCATCAAGCATATAGTGCTCTAACTGCTCTTAAACAGCTTAGAAAGGATGAGAGTCCTCTTATCAGAAATAAAGCACAATGGGCTATTAATCGTATCAAGAAAAATTATCATGAGCATACTATCAGTGTTCAATTACCGGAATTGTTTGCTAAATATAAACGCAATGAAATTTCTATCCCCGAAGTAGCTAAAGTGGTGAAATCTTTTGGACGAAAAGGTAAATATGTACTAGACAGTTTTTGTGAAGCTCAAGACGAGGAGCAGTTTTTATTCTTCTTTCGAGTATATGATTACCTAATTTTAACCAAGATTTTCAAAATAAATACTGATGTGTATCAGAAGATAAGAGAGGATCAAACAAAACTTGATTTACTCAAAAGATATAGAGATGCTTGCACATTTTATGGTTTACCTTTGATATATGAAAGCCCATGGAAATACAACTATATATTCAATTTGACCAATTATAGTGAGTGTCGTTTTCTATGGCAAGTAGATGAGGATGATAATGAAGTAGAAGAAATATATCACTTTTTTAGAGAAGTAGCAGATGAAAATCCTTGGCAGTATACTTATTCATTCATTCGTTTTATCATCTTGCTTGATGAAAAAAATAGGTTTCAAGATTTGCTTGATTTCTATGAAGAATATTATCCTCTATATGCTTCAGAATTAAAATTCAAACACCGAAAAGTGTTGGAGGAATATATTGCTATCCGGAAAACACACATACCAGATATTTCCACTAATGCTTTCAAAAAATGACAATACTTGTAAATATTTATTGCTCATTTCTTTTCAAATATTAGCTAGTCTTTCCCGAATTGGACTTCTAGACCTTAAAGAAGAAGTGTGTATCCTATTGCATCAATTTAGTTTATTGTTATTTTTTTGTTTTTATTTTATCTAGTTTCCACTAGTTCTTTTGAAAGCTTGAAGAAGTACTTGTTCAATTTTTATTTTAAGAAATTAAACACTCTTAAACAGAACATTTTAATAATCTTTGGAGTTAAAAATGCTAATAATGTAGTTCTAAAAAAATATTCTCTGAGAGTTAAATCCATGGTTGATGAAACAACTAACTATAAGCAATACGCAAGCAACTACTTTCATGCTCTAGCTAAAACAGCAATAATGATCTTTGTTTCTAGAAGTGCTTTGAAAAATTTTCCTCGCAACCTACCTAAAGAGTCGAAAGAACATTTGAATGCTGACATCCAATTCATGTTAGATCGTCGGAAATTAAAAGATCAAGGTTTTCTTACCGTTGAAGATTATGACACTTTTACCAAAGAGTATGACCCTATAACGAAATTTAGTATTGTATCTTTACTAGCAAACCATTATACAATTGATGCTCTAATGAAATTAGGAGAAGTGGGGAATGCTGATACCAAGCTTGTGGAAATGTTGATTCGAGATGCTTTCAGACAAGATTTCCTCGAAGAGCACAATGTTCCTGATAGAAACCTCACCATTAAAGATTTCAATGCTAAACACGGTTTACCCAATGTCTTAACAATAAATTTCACTCAAGAAAATATCAAGGATTTTTACACGGATACCATTAATTATAATCAGCAATTATTATCCCAAGTAGTGATTACTTCTTTAGCTCAATTTGAATCTTTTCTAGCTGCAAGTATCAAATTGTTCTTAGCCACTACAAGTGCTTTGCAAATAATTACTGAAAAGAATGTGAAAGGTAGGAGAATAAACTACCTTGTTCCAACCATTAAAGAGAATACTGTAACAACGAAAATTCCCATCCCTAGTTTACGATGGCTCAAGTTTCTTAAGCTCTATGAATTTGTTTCTCATAAAAAGATCAATCTATTATATGACACTACAGAAAAGCATTATGAGCTCTTCAAAAGATTCTGGACCATTCGAAATCTACTAGTTCATAATGGTGGAATTATAGATGAAAATTTTGTTAAAAAATTTAATTTACTACCAGAGAAAGTAGGTGCTTCTTTTGAGCTTGATTTCGATGAGATTGGTCAGTTGTTCTTCACTATTTGGCGATTTTCTTTGAGGATTTATGCAAGTTTAACTAATAATAGGTAGAATAACTCTCTTTTTATTTTCTATTTTTTCACATCTATGCATATTGTTGCTAAAATAGACTTCTAGACTAGAAAGAAGTGTGTAACCGATGCATCAATAGTTTTTATCAAATCTATCAAATATCGTTTTGGAGAGTATATTTATTGTTTTAAGAAGCTGATAAAATCAATTTTATATATTCTGTAAAATTTTTATACATAAATGATATTCTATTACTGATTATTTCTACTTGAAAAGGAGATAATTTATTGATAAATGAAAGTTGGATAATTTATAATAGCTTTTTTGATCAAACAATCCATTTTCTTTATAATTATTCGAGGTAGTTTAAATGAAATTATTCAAAATGATAAATGATTATATTTGGAAAATATCACTTGCAATAATAATTTTTAGTCTTATAATTGTTATACCATTCTATATTACTGTAGAAAATTATGAAAAAAATCATTTGCCAGTAAACGATGATCTACTAGTATTAAAAAACGACTTCAATAAAAAAATAACTTCTGAAGCAGTACAAAAAGCTGAAACAATTGATTATGATATTTACGTTTATGGTGATAATCTTTCTGGAATAACAATTTTTTTAGTAACATTTGAAGTTTATAGGCAGAATACACATGCTAATTTCAGCAGTCTATTTGATTATTGGTCTTTTCTTTATTTTGGTGTTAATTATACAAATTGTATAATGGTAAAAGGAGACTCATATTCTCGACATGTTGTAGATTATAATATTAGATTATCGGACATTGATAAATATGTATTTTTATTTTTTAATTTTGGAGAAGAAAATGTTAATATAAATATAGAATTCAAAATAAATAATTTTTACATACAAAATAGACAAAAATTCATTGAGATGATGACAGCTTCATTTGGATTAACTGCACCAATAATTGCTTTAATTTTAGCGTTAAATCAACTTTATGAACTTAGAGAAAAAACTAATAAGATTTCGATCGAAAATAAAAAAATTTCAGTTGAAATTGAAGAAAAGAATAATCCATAAAATTATTCTTATTCTTTATCTTTTCAAGATAGCTTGTCCTTTTCTAAATAAGAATTTCAAAAACCACTTTTCAGTTTCTCTCATTAAAAAATTTGATGGTTTATTTTTAGTGAAAAGTTACATTTAATGTAATAATCTTTATAAAAAATCAAATAGTTAGCTAATAAGGAAAATAAGGGGTTATTCATTATGAGTAGAGAACCTAAATATCTTAATTCTTGGAAAGGGACTGTTTTAAAAGCAATTATTATTGATAATGCTAAGACTTGGTCAGATATTAAATATCATTCACAGCTTTCTGAAAATGATTTGAATCGCGCTCTAGCAGAATTATATGATCTTAAGTTAATCATTAAGAAAAAAGATAATACTTACCAAGTAACTAATCCTCAAATTATTACTGAATATCGTCAATATTACCATAAGGGTTCTATTGTTACTACTTTTAAAGATATTCTTCAAAAACCTGTCCCACGGGTTGTGGATGACAAACATGCTACTATGGTTCAAAAAATACTAAATTATCATCCATTTCAAGTTTATTATAATCAATTAGCTGAATTTACCTTTAATCATTATAATCTAAGAGGGTCAATTGACGTACTTAAATGGGTAATTGATCCAAATGGACTAGCTTATTTCCATATTTATGAGATTAAAACGGAACTAACAAATCTCGGTGAGACAATTCGTCAAATAAATACCTATGTTGAATATATTTCGAAAATAAATGATCCTAGATTAGGGCAATTTAACAACAAAATCATTCATTCATCATTAGTGGTATTGCTTACTGATAGAAATGTTGAGCTTGTTAATCGTTTCAGAGATAAATTACATTTCTCAGGTATTAATGAACTTATTTTTGATGATGAAAAGAGAAATATACTTCATTCTAGAAATATGCTTCAAATACATTCTCCAACTTTCTTACACTTTTAGACCTGAAAGAAGCAGTATGTGCCCTGAACGTTAGTGATTCAATTTAATTATAAAAATATTTAAGAAAGCGAAAAAAAGTATATCTATCTTGCTTATGATTATAATAAGAAATCATTACAAAATCAGTGTTTAGCTGATAATTAGTGAATTGGGTGTTATGAATTTTGAAGAAAAAGATGTTTAAAGAAAGAGTTCGAGTTTTGACAGAAGATGAACGAAAAAGAGGAAGAATCAAAAATTATTTCTTTCCTCCTGAAGAAAATTATAAATCGCTAATTATAATTGGAATAATTTCGATTATCCTGGGAATTGGTATTGCACTAGTCTTTGGAATAGTATACCTAATTATTGGTTTAAATCGCAAAAAGAATTTTAATGCAAATGTAGTTTCAGATTACGAAATTGATACTTTGCTTCGAGATGATATCAATAAAATTCTCCAATATATCCCTAATAAAATAAATATTGATTCTTCTCAATTAATTACAGAACCAATTTATTCAGGCTATTTTCCGTTGTTACAAATTTACGATACGATGAAATATAGTCTTAAATTTGGTAAAGATAAAATTTTTCGTTATACACCAATTAAAATTAATGCTGTTTTATGCACAACCGATGAATTTATTACTTTTGATTTAATTTTTGACTTTTTGAAAGGAAATGCAATCGATCAAGTATCTCAAGCCTACTATTACAAAGATATCGTTTCATTAGCAACGATTACACAGACACTAAAATTATTCGACGGAAATTATACCATCAAAGAAGGATTCGTATTATATACTTCTGCTGGGAGCTCAGTATCTGTAGAATTAATAAATAAAGAATTTTTAAATGATGAGCTATTTAGACAAGTTGCCAGAAGAAGAGCTGAATTAGAATCTTTAGAAAAAGGAGAATATGACTTTATATTACCTGATTATATACCACGAACAAACTCAGAAACAACAATCTTAGCACTTCGTAAAATCATTAGAGATAATAAGAAAATGCTCCGGTAACTATTATGAGGTAAGGAATAAAGGAAGGACCTTATCTTATAATTTTCTTTTTTATTCTTTCATCATCAATATTTAATCTCTTAAGCAACTGTTCAGTTTCTTTTTTCTCATAGGTTAAAGAATTAGCTTTATCTAATAGAAACTCAATCGTAGGTTGAATTCTAAAACCATTTTTTAAATGAAATTCGTGTTTTAAAAGGGCATAAAAATAATAATAAATCGATTTTTCTGGATTTAATTTTATGGCTGCGCTAAGGTATTTCTCTATCTCATTAATTCTATTAAATGTCAAGGTTTTAATTTTATTTCCTTCGATTAAAGAAACTGCATAGTAGAAATAAATTTCACTGCTCTCTGGATTAAATTCTATTGATTTCGTTAACATCTTCTTAGCGAGATCTGCTAATCCTAAATCCAAATAACAAATGCTTAATGCAAAATATATTATCCCATCATTCGGTTTTTTCTCAAGTTGTTCTTTGTAAAACGAGATGTATTTGTTGGTTTTTTCACGATCAAAATTGACCAAATAAGCTAAGGAAGTTATAATAAACTCAGTGTTACAATAATCACACTTGTTGCTATCAAGTTTAATTGGTGCATTGCACTCCGGACATTTATATGATTGAATTTTCATGCTTGAACCTTTTCCCAGTTATATTAATATTGAATTTAATTTAAGCTTTATTGCTTGAGTAAAGATATTTAGTTCATTAAAAAACTCTCGATTAGCAGAAACACTCTTTCTAGCCCTTCAAGAAGCAGTGTGTGACCTATCGTATTAATTGTACATTATATTTTTTTCAGTTAAATTTTAAGATAAACAACAATCTTTAGGTGTGAAAATATAGACTAGCTACTCAACTAATTTATAAAATTCTTCTGTTGAAAGTTTTGAATCATTTATTATTTTGGATAATAAACCTTTACCAATTTCTTCGCCTTTATGATTTGGAACAACAATTAATCGTCCATCTGGGTGTTTCAGAATTATATGACTGCCTTTTTTTCTAACAATAGCAAAACCGATTTTAGTTAACACTTTAATGACTTTTTTAGCTGGTAGAGGTATTAATTTCATCCGATTGGAACCTCTAGAAATTGAATGCCCACAAAGTCCTTTTGTAGATTCCTCTTAAATTCATCATCAACTGTTTCCAGATATAATTCAACAGCTTCTTCGATTCGTACCATCAATTCATTTAAGGATTTAGCTTGTGTGTAGCATCCCGGTAATTCCGGTGCGGAAGCAATGAAGGTTCCATCTTGATCTTTTTCTATTAAGATGGTTATCTTTTTCTTCTCAGTTGTCATTCTACTTCACAATTAAACTTTACATGATTTATATATTTAAACTAATTTCTTATTATGGAATCAACAACGAAGTTATGATAATAATATGAAGTAAACCTTTTACCTAGGCGTGTCATTGCCAAACTGGACTTCTAGACCTTAAAGAAGCAGTGTGTGACCTGAGCATCAATTAAATTTAACAATCTTTTTAAAGTTGTAATATTTCTAAAATTTATGGAAGAGGAAAACGATCTACCATTATTTTTGAACTGTTCAGATGCAATTGGTGTTTATGTTATTGCAAATAAGATACTCGGGATGAGTTTTATTGGATATAGACCAATAATAAATAGTTTCTCTTTTGATTTAATTTGTAAATTAGCTAATAGTACTCTAACTAATACTGCTATACCAACGATGATTCTTAAGAAATATCGCGATTTCTTTGCTATTTATAAAACTTCTTTCCCTTGCTTTATTGGCGGTATAGTTATCGAAGATTACTTCTGTGATTGTTTAGTTTTCAAAATGAGGACACTAGATAATTTCACTACCAAAAATGTGGTTCTATATAACGTAGCTCTTCTTGATTCAAGAGCTTCCAATAAGATGTACATTAATCGATTAGAAGATGAGATTTTTTTAACTGCTGCTGAAGCCTTCCACCTTTTTGCTAATATTTGCCTTACTGGTTCGAATATTCGTATTTATGAAAAGGATATCACAAATCCTTTTTTTGTAAGGAGATCTAGCTATGACTTATCAATATATAAAAAGAATGAAGATGGTTCTGAAAACTTTCCTCCATCATTTGTAATTATCATAGAATCATTTTGCGAAGATTATTATAATTATCTCGAAAACCAAATTACCCAAAATAAGCTCTCCTTAGATTTCTTGTTAAGATTGAATGGCCAATATGTTATTGCATATTATTTGAAAGATTATCCCATAGTTCAACAATTCATCCGAGAAAAAATCAACCTCTTACTTCACAAGTATGATGAGCTTACAATCAATCAAAAAATAACGTATTTTACCTTATTATTAGAAGCTGAAGATATGGGTTCGATACCTGAGATTGATGACTTGGTCAAAGAAAATAAAGCCTTTATTGACACCATCAGTAAAGCTCTTTTGAAACCTTTTCCAAAAGGCATTGGCTCGGAAATTAGCAGAGACGAAGCTTTTCTGGAATATATTAGTAGTGATTATAGATCATATATGAAGCTTAAATGAACATAAAAAAATCAATACATTATTTTTAGAATAGTTAAATCAACAGAAAGAATACCGTCTAAGCGTGTCATTGCCGAAATGGACTTCTAGACCTTAAAGAAGTAGTGTGTAAGAATATCAATAATTAAATTATTTTCCTGTTTTTGAAATGACTAGCTTTAATTCACTTTTTACTTGATGAAAATGTTATTTGTCTTCTCATTATTTTTAATGAAGTTTTTATTAATTTTAAAGAAGATTACTAGGAAATTTAGTAATTCTTTATAGATCATTAGTTGTTAATAGTATTATTAATTCTTGATTTTTGTCAAGTACTTATTTTGCAATTGTTTTAATTTACTAAAAGTTTTGATTATTTCTTCATCGAATGTAGATGGATATTCAATTTTGGAACTACCTGAATATTCAATACCTTCTTTCTTCCATCGTTCATGTGCTATTTTCCAGGAATTGTAATGTTCAATGAATTGAATGATATAAACAGGCAATTTCGCTCCTTCTATAAGGTGTGTTTTCTCCATTAAAATTCTTAACATTTTTTCATTTCTTGGAAAGAAATCATTCTCCACCCAAAATTGCCACAATTTTTGATTTTCTATCTTAATGTTATCAGCATCTTTGATATCTTTATTATTTTTAGTTATTATTTCTCGCAAATCATTGAAACTTATTTGTCCTTCATAACATAAAAATACTAGCGGTCCATATAGTTCTGATAGTTGTTGATTGATATTTTCTAAATTCCTCATAATATTTTGTTTCTTCTCTTCTCGGTAATCTGCTAGAATATGATTTATAATCCAACCTATAATTGAAACTGTACCAGCTATAATTGAAACTATTACGGCAACTTCCAAATTGAATCCTTTCCTGTTATAGCAAACTATTTCTGTATGTTGATATATTGTTAGTAAATTATTTACTCATCAATTTTTTAATCTTAACAATTTAATTTATTTTTGTTGTGACTTTTTAAATGTCATAATACATCTATATTATGTTAATACCTTAAAAAGTTTAAAATCTCTTCTTAAATATTATTTGGAATGAGATATCCCTATGGATCTTTATTATGAAGCTATTTTCCCAATCTTGATTCTGATATTCAACAAGCTCTTGGATTTTTTTGTAACAAATCTTTTCTATCATTCTAACCTTCTAATCTTTCAAGAAGTGTGTGACCTGTAGCATCAATAATTTTTTATTTATTCATCATATTTATTAGAACGAGAGATGTTACATTGTCTGATTTTTCCAAATATTATAAATACAAAAAGTCCAACAAACATCCTTATGTTCTTTTCTTTGCCATTTTTTTCCTTTTACTTAGTTTCTTTTAAGTTTTTTATTGTTTGTATCTTAGATATATTATCGGTCATTGGTGGTATAGTTTTGGCATTATCTTTGCTGTTACAAGTTTCTTTCCTTTCCTTGTCTTTCTTATTCTTATTATCTACTACTTTAATTTACGTTCATCTTACAAACGTCTAAATAAAGGCGTCTGAGCTGCCACTTGCTATTTTTTATTCTTTTCCTAGCTTTTCCTGGTTTTCTCAAGACTTGATGCAGTGCCTTTTATTGTTCATATGCTTAATTTTTCTATTTATTATTAGAATGCTTCCAGAAGTCAAATATGATGATGGTGGTAAAAAAGAATGGTAACCATTCAAATATATAGTATTCAAGAAAATAACAAAAAAGTAGATTATCCTTTGTAATTATTCCTTACCTCTAAAATCCTTGCTTCTTCATTCTTTTTATATTTTTTAATTTAATTAATTCAATACACCTAAGCGTGTCATTACTGAACTGGACTTCTAGACCTTCAAGAAGAAATGAGTTTTTGTATCTTCTACTACAATTTATCACTGATTTCTTTTGGTAATAATTTTAATAGGCGATTATTTTTTTTA
>Ga0307379_10014514_pt1 | contig 10149 bp, 11 predicted proteins | sample UN2MG_FD_202237 | JGI IMG/M metagenome (GOLD analysis project Ga0307379, IMG submission 202237) | Soil microbial communities from Risofladan, Vaasa, Finland - UN-2 | ecosystem: Environmental > Terrestrial > Soil > Coastal area > Acid sulfate soil | place: Finland: Risofladan, Vaasa | collected... | reverse complement strand
AACGTAGGTGTCATTGTGTATAAAGTCAGGAACAACGCCAGGCCTATTATGGCTACAGTGGGTGGTATGGTTTGCGTAGTCAAAGCGCGCCGAATAAAAGCCAGAACAATAACTATTCTCGTGAACGATGTCATCATTACTAAAAGGCTTGGCAAAATCGCCAGACCGCTGAAGATGATTACCAGTTTGACAGGAGTCGACCAATCTTTACCTTCGGTCTCGTTGGCCGTTGCCTTGTCTATGACAGTCATTAAATCCCCGATGCTCGGAACACCGAGTGCCGGGGCACTTACTTCAGATGCATCGTTTGGAAGCCTCGGCAGTTCAGGCTGCTCGATTGCATTGGCGCCCTGACCAAAGGACATGCCGGCAAACATCAGAATAATAACCGCAGGAAAAAACAATCTATAAAGCTTACAGGCCATCTATATTCTCAATTATAATTCGCTTCTGAAGCTGATAAATCCATTATCTCGCCGGTCAGGTCGGCCAGCTTATTAATATTCTCATTTGTGCTGCCTATTAGTAACCGCCGATTGCCTATTTCGAGTAAATGTACCGCCTTGCGGGGCCCGATATGGACCGTTTCGACGATACGGATTTCTTTGCCGGGCAGGTTGGTAATCTTTGGCAGGAGCTTTTTGGAAACGTAAATCGCCGCTATAAATAGAGCAATAACAAACAAAACCGCAAGGACTGCTCTAATGAAAAAACCTTCTCCGCCGGGATTAAAGTCCGATCCACTGAAAAAATTGGGATCATTTGCAAACAAGGGGCTATTTGTCGACTCCGTATCTGTTTGCGGCCGGTTGGGGTCGGGCTGCGACTTTTCAGGCTCCGTTCCATCAGTCGCGGACTGGGCCGAGCAGATTACCAGCACACCGGCAACCAACGCAACCGTTATCAATAACACAATGTTTTTTTTCTTTAATTCAACCACACTTCAAAGCACATCAAATACAATTCTCGGGCTGTCATTATCGCGACATACTACGAGCACACTAATATGTATTCTGAGTGCAAATAGCGTGCCGAAATGCTAAAATGGGCGTTGATACATCATCAGCAGCGATTTTCAGGTAAGAATCGCGCGCACGCATATAAAAGTTGTCGAAAAACTTGACAAGCGTATAAATTAATCACTCGCCCTTAAAACTGCGATTAGTATCTGCGAACGCTTCGAAATCGGGCTGTCCCGCCCCACCCAATCACCTCCCGGGCCCGCTCCCCAGGAATAAACAGACCATTTGGATTGACCGCCGGTGAGGCTACGCCGTGATTGCCCCGCCCCTGCCGCAGACAGAGTTCCCCGCAGAAAATCCGCCGCCGTTCGGGCACGCCTCGCCGAGAGTAACCACTTCTCTTTATCACTCTTTCCATCAGAGGCCAGGCCGAGAACATATAGCTCGACTGGCTTTCGGCCGACATTCTGCTGCAAATCCAGGCAAAATCCGCGCAGGAACTTCCTCGCCGGCTCATTCAGATCGTCGCTACCAGGCGAAAAGTGAACGTTAGCTACCGAAAAACTGGTCCTTTCAGCGACAATTTGCGAAGGCATAATTGTTGTCATTTGTTTAAGTTTTTCAATAATCCGGCGAAGCTCTTCCGCCCTTGCATCAACAGTCCTTCGTTCGGCCACCTCATCGGCATTTTTTATGTAGTGGATGGTTTTAAGGTTGCCCATTTGAACTGGTTCTCCCCTTCCGAAAAACACTCCCAGCCCGATGTATCTAATCGACTCCAGAAAAGCGTCCTTGCCTTTGTTAAAAAGTTCGGGATCCTGGGTAGAAGCCAGGGTTTGCAGCATTACGAAGAACGTCAGCAGCAGTGTGACCATATCCGAAAAAGTCACGATATAACTCGGGACTTTAGGCCCCCCATCCTCGATAATCAGACGCGGACGCTTCAATTGTAAATACTCCGTTGCAACAACACTATTTCAACCGTGCGTTCAGTTTCCGACAATCCCGAACCCGGCCGGCCATTACCCAAACTCCCTTTAGCGAAGGTACCTTCGGCCGAGATGCTGAAACTATCTCTGTCAAGGTTTTGCTCTTTCGTGAGATATTCCATCACCGCCCATGCCCGTGGCAGGCCGAAGTATTCACTGGCTTGATTGTTTGTCGGCCCGTTTTCACTGATAACGATCCGGCTGGGCGATTCTCTTAAGAACGGCGCCATTGTATCCATAATACGGAGCCCCTCCGGCGAAAGAGCTGATCCGTTAGCCCAAAAAACCTTCTTCGATGAGATTAAGAATGCCACGCCGGTGGTGAGATTCGTCATCTTAGTTTCCTTCATCAAGCCGTCCTTAAATCCCTGCTCCGAAGTGCTTGTCTCGCTGCCTTTGTCGGGTTTAGATAAATATTTGACCGGAGGCAGATACAACAACGCGTCTCTATCAATTTGAAAAGTCGGAGCAATACTGGTAAAAGCATTTGAGTATATTACCTTCAAATTCCGAAAAACCCTGTCGTCATCAAAAGATGAAAAACTCAAGAGAAGCACAAAGAATGTTAACAACAGCGTCATGCAATCGCTGAAAGTCACCATCCATTCCGGTGCGCCCGGCGCTTCATCGGATTCCACCTTTTTGTTTGCGCGCCCCATTATATATTCGCCTTGACTTCTTCTCGCCTGCTCTGTGAAATAAACGCCTGCATTTTTTCTCGAATCGTGGTGGGATTATCACCTTGCGCGATAGCGCAGACCCCTTCTACGATCATTTCCATTGAGATTGTCTCCGCCTTCGAGTAAATCCCCAATTTTCCGGCCAATGGAATAAAAATCAAATTAGCGGAAAATGCGCCGTAAAAGGTTGTAAGCAAAGCCACCGCCATTCCGGCACCAATATCCTCCGGCGAGGACAGGTTTTTAAGCATCTGGACCAGCCCGATGAGCGTCCCGACCATCCCAAAGGCAGGAGCCGCCGCACCCATAAATTCCAGAATCTTTTTACCAGTCGAATGCCGGTCTCGAAGATTGTCTATCTCCAGAGACATCAGGTCCCTTATCGCGTCAGGTTCCTGTCCGTCCACAAGCATCTGCATGCCCTTGATGAAAAATATATCGCTTATCTTGGGAATCTCCTGCTCCAGGGCCAGTGCCCCGTCACGTCTGTTGATCGCGGCAAAATTCACCATATTTTGTATCAATTCGGATGGTGACGGGATCTTGGTTACAATCGTTTTTTTGACTACGGAGAATATTCCAAGAAACTGAGGCAGAGAAAAATGTATCAGAGTAGCGCATAACATGCCGCCCATAGTAATAGCCAGCGAAGGAATGTGCACGAACGACTGCCACCCGCCGCCGACAACAATGGCACCGACAACAACAAGAAAACCGAAAACCACCCCTACTATAGTCGCAATGTCCATAGTACTATGTCCCCTCAACAATCTGTTTCAATCTCTGACACAAAGCTGCTGCAAGCGAGGGCTCGGAAGTTGCTAACTCGGCCAGTAGTTTGGCTTTAGTCCTTTCGGTCATATAGTGCAGTATTTTCACCGCATCATCAAAGCTGTCGCCGACACTATCGGCTTGTCCGGATTGCGTTTCGCCCTTATTCTGCGCCGCACACATATTAGTCAAAATTTTACTGGCGCCGGTCACATCCATTTTGTCATAGGTAGCTGCTATCGATATCAGATTGGTCTTCTCTGTCTGGTCAATCTCAAGCCTGCTTTTAAGCAGTTTGTCACGCTCACTTTTTAGATTGGCAATGGTAGAAGCAAGTTCAATTCGCAGGCTGTTGAGGCTTTCGATGTCCTCCTTTAAGACATCCTGGGTCATCTGCAATCTTCGTTCCCGGACAGCAAGTGCCTGCAGCCTGTTGCTATACTCCTGCATTTTTCCCCGGACATCCTGGACCAGATTCCTGAGCTGCTGTTCTGTCATAGCTTTTGTCATCGGTCCGGAAGCCGCCGCAACAGTGCTTATCGCACCGGTTTGAGGCTGCGGCAGCCCCTGTTCGGATTTGTCGCCGGTAAGTGCCTGCTGCTCCATTTCGTCAGGGAGGCTTTCTTGATGCGAGTGAGTAAGCCACATGAAAACGAACGCTCCTGCAAAGCTTACCAATCCCGCCGCCGCTGTTATTATGACAAATTTCTTACTCATTGGTCTACTCCCAATTTCTTGATTTTCGGACAAATGAAATCGTAGCGCCCTCATCCATCTCTTTCTGCTCGAGCTTTTCCTGTTCTTTTATAAATTGCACCTTTGCTTCAACCCGCAATTTTTCCATACCTTCTTTGAACCTTTTAACCTTCAAAACTTCGGCGATTTTCTTTTTCTGTTGAGATTCCAGCCCGTTTTTTTTATCTTCGAGTTTTCTGATCTGCTCATCATTTGTCGCCGAATATCTCAAAAAGAATTCCTGTGCACCTAATCGCCTCTTAGGATTATCTTCGGTCAGGCCATTGATGATATTCTCTAACATCTTCTGCCGTCTGAGCAGTTCACCTCGTGTCTGAGCCAACATTTCCGTCAGTTGAAACAATTCTGCCCTGGCTTTCTGTTCCTCCTTCTTCTTAATTTCAAGAACACGCTGCAACCGCCATACGAAACGTTTCATTTAATTTCCAATTTTTCACTCTCAATACCGGCCCGCCGTAAGATTTTTATTGCGACCCGGAACCCAATAGTTCATCCCATGATTTGGTAATAATATTCAATCGCTCGACAGTTTCTGCAAAATCCGTCCTCTCACGAACAGGTTGGATAAGGAAATCCCTTATCCTGTCTATCAATGCCAATGCTCCGTCAATATGCCGATTGCTGCCCGGCGAAAATGCTCCGATATTTATTAAGTCTTCAGCGTCAATATAAATAGCGTATATTTCTTTGAGCTTCTGTGCCGCTAATTTATGCTCTTTACTTGTAACCACAGGCATCAAGCGGCTGATGCTCTGCAAAATATCCACGGCAGGATAATGGCCCCTCTCAGCCAATTTTCTCGACAGAACTATGTGCCCGTCAAGCAGACTCCTTGCACTATCGGCAACAGGATCAGTCAGGTCATCGTTCTCAACCAGGACCGTCAAAATACCCGTGATACTTCCTCTCTCGGCACAGCCTAAACGCTCGATAAGTCTCGGCATCAGTGAAAAGACGCTCGGACAGTAGCCCTTGGTGGCAGGCGGTTCACCCGCAGCAAGACCTATTTCGCGCTGAGCCTGGGCAAAGCGAGTAAGTGAGTCCATCATAAATAAAACATTTTTGCCCTTGTCCCTGAAATATTCGGCAATTGTAACAGCCACGAACGAGGCCTTTACCCGCTGAATCGCAGGTGAATCCGAGGCCGCCACGACCACAACACTGCGCGCCAGACCATCCGGGCCGAGATCCGATTCGAGAAATTCCCGAACCTCCCTTCCTCGTTCGCCTATCAGCGCAACGACATTGACATCTGCCTCGCTCGAATTGGCAATGTCGCCAAGCAGAACGCTCTTGCCGACTCCACTACCCGAGAAAATTCCTATTCTTTGTCCCTTGCCGCAGGTCAGCACTCCATCTATCGACCTGATACCCAAAGCCAAATGGCTTGAAATCTTCTCTCGGCTAAGCGCGGCCGGACTGCTCGCATCCAATTCCTTCTTGTCCACCCCCAACAATGGACCTTTACTATCTATCGGTTCGCCCAGCCCGTTTAAGACTCTGCCCAGAATATTATCGCTCAGGGTAATATGGCGTGGGGTAGATCGGGCAGTTACCGTATCGCCCGGTGACATGCCCTCTATATGCTCCAGCGGCAGCAAAATAAGATGATCGTTCTGAAAACCCACCACCTCAGCCATCACTCCCCTACCATCGCGAATCCGGATGCAGCAAAGCTCTCCCAAACCTATTGCCGGGCCTATAGATTCAACCGCCTGCCCCGAAACCCGTACCACATAGCCCTGATAATCCAACAGATTGACATCGCGCAGCGCCGAGTGAAAACTTTCAAAATCAATCTTATTTTCCAAAACCTCACTTGTAGCCATAATCTAATTCGCCTTCTCAAGCGCTTTGCCAATTCGTTCCAGGTTATCATCGATCAGCGATTTAATAATCCCTTTCGGGCTTTCAAGTAAACATTCCGCTCGCCCGATATTGGGATCGGAAATTAACTTAATGCCGGTTAAAACACTGCCCGGATCGTCCTGCTGAGCCTTCTGGCATTTTTCAAAATCTTCAGGATTCAAATGCACTTTCACATCCTGGCTGCCCGGTGCAGTTTTCAGGGCTTCTTTGATGATGGATTCTATTTCGTAGTCACCATTTTCCACTTTTTGCATTAAAATCTTCCTGGCGATTTCGACCGAAAGTTTGGCGATCTCTTCTCTGTGCCCGGCATAAATATTGTCGCAAAACTGATTGATTTTGGTAATCACACCATTGAGAGTCTTGCAAGCTCGTGAAAATACAGCTTTCTGAGCGTCAAATTCCTGCCTTGGAACCTGCCCGATTTCAGCCTTCGAATCCTCTCGATCAGGATCGGACGCCTGATCGATATCGCAATCGGCATAACAATCGAGGACTGCTGCTGAGATAATCGGTTTATTAAGATTTACCGTAATTGTCTGTAACATTTTATTATCGCCCTGTCACTCTAAGTGTACCCTCCTCGTTAGCCTCTCGCAGCGGCTTGACGACTTGTTCTCTCGCTTCAAGAACTTCTTTTTCCAGCGGCTCCTGCATCAATGAGATTTCTTCGTCAAGCATTCCCTTGGCCCGGTCGGATATATTCGAGCGTATCTTTTCTACGATATCCTCATCCGCTCCATAAAGCGCCAAAGCCAGCTTACCCGAATCCACGCTTCGCAGCGATTCCTGCATAGACCTGTCTGCCACTGACGTAATATCTTCCCATGTAATCATCAAACGCTTTATCATAGAGGCCGTCTCTTCGTCGTTTTTGCCGATCTCAGCAAGCATCGGATCGCGCATATCTTTCTCCAGGCCGCTGAGCACAAGAGCAAGTTTTCGCAGGGTTTGCTCCGGCCTCTCCACGAGGGTCTCGCCTTTGAAACTCTTCAGTCGCTTGGTAATCGTATATACCATTCGCTGCTTCACGCCGCTGCCCATCAGCTCCAGATTCGTCATTTTGCATACAGCCTTCAGACGTATTTCTTCGTTCAGGAGCGACAGAACCTCCTGGCTTTTCTTCGGAGCCAGTTCCGAGAGCACCACTGCTATCGTTTGAGGGTGTTCGCCATCGAGCGCAAGAACCAGTTCGTCTGTGCTGGCCTGACGGATATCCAAAAACAAATCCTTTTGCTCCGTAGCTTTTTTAATCTCCGATTGAATTTGCTCGGCCTTGTCTTTATCAAGAACATTTTCAAGCATTTCGTTGAGAAAAGCCTTTATACTAAACTTCTGATTTTGTTCCTGGTTAAGTGAGTTATAGAACTCCCGGACAATCTTAGCCTGTTCCTTAACATCCCGCTTCTCCGATGCATCGATTCGCGCTAGCTCTATTGCAATCTCCTGAATCTCATCGGCACCAAGTCCCTTAAGAAGCTCAACAGCAGTAAAAGTATCCAGGCTCATCAATAACATTGCAGCCTTTTGTTTACCCAACAACGCCATATACTCAGTCCCTCTTGCTAAACTTTCCGTTCTAATATCTTTCCAACAACTTCTACCACAAGCCCGGATATTTCCTCTTTAAGCTCGGAAATATCAACCGTTACTTCACGGGACATCACATCCATCTTCCATGAATGTAAGCCCGCTTTTTTCATTCATTTCGCGCATAATCCGGACAATTTGAGTACGCGCGATTTCAATATCTTTTTCCCCCGGAGCCGAAAGAAGTGACGCTTGCTCATCTATCGCGGCAACAGCCCGATCAGAGAGAACTGTCCTTATTTTTTCGGCAATTTCTTTCTCAGCATCGTGCAAAGCCAACGCCAGCTTGTTCGCATCAAAACCTTTCAATGCCTCATGCAGTGACTTATTTGTCACTTGTGGTATGTCAGCCCAGATTACCATTAACTCGGCAATCATTTCACCGGCCTGGCTGTCTTTGTCACGTATCGCACTAAGCAGGCCATCCCGAATCTCTTTATCCAGGTCTCGCACAATTAAAGCAACTTTTCTCAAAGACTGGTCGGACCAGGACGGTAAAGGCTTACCTGTGCTATGAATTGCGATAGCATTAAGACGTTCGCAGACTTCTTCTGCCGCTAACGCCTTTGCTTCGGACGTCATCGTCCTGCAATCGCTCATCCTGCCTATAACACTAACCCGAATACCCCCATCCAGAAAGTTAAGCACCTCCAGCTTTTTTGCCGCCGGCAATTCCGATAAGACTACCGCAATAGTTTGAGGATGCTCGCCGCCCAGAACTAATGCCAACGTTTGAGGATCGACGGAACAAATAGATATGAAAGGATCGCGATTGCACAATATATCCTGTATCTGTGTTTGAATCCGCCCTGCTTTCTCCTCGCCTACCGTACTTTTCAGCACTTCGTCGAGAAAGCTGTTGAGTTGAAATGTTTCCCCAGCCTGCAGCGAATGGTGGAACTGCCGTACAATTTTCCTGCTCTTGTTGCCGCTTGTAAAGCCGGCGGCATCCAGACTTGCCAATTCCACTGCCAATTCCTGGACAAGTTCAGTATCGAGATCCTTTACCAGCTCTGCAGCAGTAGCGGCATCCAGGCTCATCAACAACATTGCAGCTTTTTGCTTACCCGTCAATGCCATTTATTTACCCCCCTTTTTCTTCAATCCAACTGGTAAATAATTGCCTGACACGTTCGGGATTATTCTCCAAAGCACTGGCTATCTGTTTGCGCAATACGAGCGGTTCCATTCCACCGGTTGCACCAGAAAGAAGACCGGCGTGGGCATCAGTTCCTGTAAGCTGCTCCTGTCCGGCTGCCACCTTCACTTTTTTCTTCGCACCTCTGAACATGCGAAGAACAAGCAGAGCACAAACGGCCATAATCCCCAATGAAGCCTGGCGGGCAATCGCTTCAAAATCAAGCCCAGCCGAAAGCTCTTCGTCCTGCAAAGGATCGGCCGGTCGATGAAACCTGGCGTTAACCACTGTAAGAGAATCCCCCCCGGCAAGATCTAAACCAAGCGCATTTTCGATTAGTTTTTCCACATCATTAGGATCCATTGCATTCGAAACCTGCCCACCAGCGGCAGCTTCATTCACATCAGGGGGCGATAAGTCAACGACGGCCGCTACTGACAGAGATATTATTTCACCCGGTAAAACGACCTCCTGCGTGACGGTCTTGCCGACCTGGTATTCGGTTATAATTGTTTCATCCTTTTTGAGGCTGCCCGCTGTGGTCTGGCCTCCAGCCGCTTCACTGCCGGCTCCGGTTTCAGAACCGGTTGTAATCTCTTCCATTGTGGCAACTCCCTTTGGATCATACTTTTCCGTTATGGTGCTGACACTGTTCATGTCAATCACAGCATGAATCCTGACTTTTGCCCGATCCGGCCCCAGAACAGTGGTGAGCATCTCCTCAACCTTGTCTTCCAGATTCTGCTCCACTCTCTCCCTGTAATCCTGAACGGTACCGGCCCCACTGGCCATGGTCTGGTCCGATTCACTGGAAAGCAGGCGGCCTTGACTATCGATCACAGTTACATTCTCAGAGGTAAGCCCCTCGACGCTGCCGGATACCAGATGCGTAATCGCTGCTATGTTCAAAGAGCTTAATCTGTAACCCGGTCTCAGCCTGAGAACAACAGAAGCCGTCGTCTTACCCGCTTCAGACGTGAAAAGCGTTTGTTCGGAGCTGACGATATGGATACGGGCCTGATTCACGCCGTCAATCATCTGGATGCTCCTGGCAAGTTCATCCTGTAATGCGCGCTTGAGATTAACGTTTTGAACGAACGGGCTAATCCCGATTTTCTCATTGTCAAATATTTTGTAGCCGCCCAGCTCTCCGGCCGGCAAGCCCTCTTTTGCCATATCCAGACGAAGCTGATAAACCTTCTCTTTCGGAACGTAGATACTTGTCCCGCCGTTGCGTAATTCATAGGCAACGCCCTGCTCGCTTATTTTCTCTGTAATCTCAGCGGCTTCTTCAGGAACAAGCTCCTTGTACAGCATTCTCATATCAGGCCTGCGGGCCCAATGGACAAGAAATCCACTGATAATTACGAATGTCAGAACAATAGCAACAAGAA
>Ga0307379_10014513_pt1 | contig 10149 bp, 14 predicted proteins | sample UN2MG_FD_202237 | JGI IMG/M metagenome (GOLD analysis project Ga0307379, IMG submission 202237) | Soil microbial communities from Risofladan, Vaasa, Finland - UN-2 | ecosystem: Environmental > Terrestrial > Soil > Coastal area > Acid sulfate soil | place: Finland: Risofladan, Vaasa | collected... | reverse complement strand
GTCACGTTGAGCAAGGCCCAAGAGGAGATCCTGAAAAAGGTGAATCCTCTGCTCCTCGATAAACATAGTGTACATAAATCAGGGTAAAGTCAGGTAAATTATCAAGGGAGAACCAGAGAATAAGGCTGGCTGGGAAGCCTGGATTCGAACCAAGATTCCATGATCCAGAGTCATGTGCCCAATCAGATCAGACTTCTCCCCGTGTAACGCCGGTGTAACAGAAGCTGCCTAATCTCGCCTAGTTTTAGCTAATGGTGCTTAAAGGAATAGAAAAGCCTAATTGGTCAATTCCCATGGGAAAACAGGAAGATAAGATGGCAGGGCCGACGAGACTTGAACTCGCGACCTCTGGCGTGACAGGCCAGCGGTCCTATATAATTTTCCTAGACCTTCACAATCCCGTGTGGACACGGTGTGGACAAAATCGCTAAAAATGGCTCAGTTTAAGTGACTCAGGCTGAAAAATAAGAAGCAGACAAATCATCCAAGAATCAGGGGAAAATGGGGAAAAAAGGTGGTAGCGGGGGTTGGATTTGAACCAACGACCTCCGGGTTATGAGCCCGACGAGCTACGTTATTCCTTGCCCTCCAGCCCGGCCAGCCTCTTCCTGGCATCCTCGACTTCGGGCATGCCGGGGTCGGCGTCCTCCTACTTGAGCTCAATTGTGCTGGGTCAGATACATTAGTGACACTTTTAGGGTAAGCTATGTGTTACTATGTATCCACATCCAGCTAGGATCTACGGGGACATTATCCCAGGGTCTGAGTTTATCCGCTCCCTGGTTCGCCAAGGGACCATATCTAGGGACGCCTACAAAAGGCTCAAATGGTTTGATTATTATGCGGCTTGCGGCAATGCGCGCAAGACCTGCCGCCACTTCGACATCTCTGCCCAGACGTTCTATCGTTGGAAGAATCGATTTGATCCCTGGGATCTGACCACTTTGGAGGAGGAATCGAGACGTCCCCACAAGGTTCGTCATCCGCAGACGCCAGAAGCGGTGGTGGAGAGGATTCGTCAGCTTCGGGAGCAATATCCCCGCTGGGGGAAAGAGAAGTTGGCGGTGTTATTGGGGAGAGAGGGAATCGAGATCTCCGGTTCGACCGTCGGCCGGGTGATGGGGCGGCTTAGAGCGAGGGGTCTCCTGGTTGAACCGGAGAACGTTCGGCGGGCGAAACTGGCCCGGAAAAGGAGGCGCAAACCTCGGTATGCCGTCAGGAAGCCCAAAGATTATCGGGTCGAAGCGCCTGGGGATCTGGTCCAGGTCGATACTCTGCAGGTCCGGCTCTGTCCGGACGAAGTTCGTTTCCAGTTTAGTGCTCGGGATATGATCTCGAGATTTGATGGTCTGCGGGCTTATAAGAGACAGACAAGCACAGCGGCCGCGGCCTTCCTCCACTATCTGCGCAAGAAATTTCCGTTTCGGATAAAAGCCATCCAGATCGATGGCGGGTCGGAGTTCAAGGATCAGTTTGAGGAGGCTTGTCGGAAGCGAAAGATCCTTCTTTTTGAGCTTCCTCCGAACTCTCCCAAACTGAATGGACGGGTGGAGAGAGCAAACAGGACGCACCGGGAGGAGTTCTATGAAGTCTACGATGTCGATCTCAACCTGGAGGAACATAATCGGCAGCTGGAAGAGTGGGCCTATACCTGTAATTACATTAGGCCTCATCAGAATCTAGACTATCTGACGCCCAATGAGTATTATCGTCAATGGAAACGAAAACAGAAGACCCAAGTGTCACTAATGTCCTGACCCCATACATTATCTTGACATCTATTTTTTTAATGAGTATTATCCGTTGATAAGGGAATCAAATGAAAAAAGTTACTTCTTGTATGGTCCTTTTCTCTTTTATTTTTCTCCTATCCGGCTGTGCTACTCTTTTTAAAGGAACAAGCGAAGAGGTTAGGTTCGGCAGCGCGCCTCAAAAAGCGGAGGTGTGGGTAAATGGCGCAAAAATGGGAGAAACGCCCATAAGCCTCAAGCTGGAAAGCAAGAAAACTTATCAAATTGAGTTCAGGAAAGAGGGATATAAGCCGGTCCAAAGAAATATAACAAATCGTGTTGGAGCTGGCTGGATTATCCTTGATGTTTTGGCGGGGCTTATCCCAATCATTGTTGATGCCGCAACTGGCGCATGGTACTCGCTGGACCAAAAAAATGTTGACGCTGTGTTGGAGAAGCAATAATCTTTTAGTCTCATCAAAAAGCCTTCCTTAGTTATTCAAATTTCTCTTTTTGAGGCGAGCGGAGGCCGGACATAAGTCCTGGCTTCCCAAGGTTAGTTAGACGTGTTGCCACGGATACGCGCCTCATGGGGATGGACGGGAGGAAGGAGACAGAATTCTCACGTGGAGGAAATAATGCCAAAACACGAAGTATACGAGTGCATTGTGAAAGCAGTAAAAAACGGAAATATGAAAGAACCTTTTTCTGCGGGCGATTTTGAGAAGGCTTGTCCAGGATTTGGAATTGGAACGTATAGGGCTTTTCTTTATAAGCATTCAGTTGGTAATGCTAAGACTACTGAATTATTTGCGAAGGTATCTCCTGGCAAGTTTAAGATTATTAGACCGCTAATATACGGGATTGACTGCTAAGAGTTTTATCTTTGGGCATATGAACATACTTGAGAAGATATAAAATAATTATAGCCTTAGTGACCTGCCCCCGATCAATGTGCCAGCCCTAGAATTAATTTATCAACCTCGGACCCTCACCCCAAAACTGGTCCAGCCAAAAATGGAGTTTTTTGGCTTCTTAAGCTGCTCTTGTATTTATCAACGAACTGTCGTGGCGTCAAGTCTCCGAGTGAACTGTGAGGCCGGAACTCGTTGTAGTCCCGGCGCCACTTCTCGATCTTCTCCCGGGCGTCCTCCATCGACAGGAACCAATTGACGTTCAAGCATTCATCCCGGAATGAGCCATTGAACGACTCGATCATCGCATTATCCATAGGTTTACCGGGCCTTGAGAAGTCCATCGTGACCCCGTTTTCATATGCCCACTTGTCCAAAATCCTGGAAATAAATTCGCTCCCGTTGTCGCATTGGATGCGGTCCGGAGCGCCCCGCTCCTTCACCAGCCGCTCGATGACAGCCGCGACTTCCGAACCCGTCATGCTTTGGTCGGCCTCGATCGCCAGGCACTCCCGACTATAATTATCGACTATCGTTAAGGCCCGGAACCGGTGGCCGTTAAAGAGGCTGTCGACGAGAAAATCCATGCTCCAGCAGGCGTTCGGCCGCTCAATAGCCGGCCGCGCCATCCGTCTGCTTCCAGAGACATGACGACGAGGACGTTTCCTTCTCAGATGAAGCCCCTCCTGGCAGTAGATCCGGTAGGTCCGCTTATGATTGACGCGCCAGCCCTCGCGCCGAAGCAGAACATGGACCCGCCGATACCCGTACCGAACCCGCGTCTCCGCGATCTAGACAATCCGCAGCCGCAGGGCCCGGTCGTCTCTGCGGTGCGAGCGATACCGATGCGATGAGCGGCAAATCCCGATGACCCTGCAGGCCCGCCGTTCGCTCACCCAATAGGCTTCCTCGAGATGCCCCACCCGCTCCCGCATCTGGCCTGGCTTCAGAATTTTTTTGAGAGGACATCCTGCAACATCTGCTTGTCGAGCGTCAGGTCCGCCACCAGGCGCTTGAGCTGCCGGTTCTCCTCCTCGAGCTGCCTCAGCCGACGGAGCTCCGAGACGCCGAGCCCCCCGTACTTCTTCTTCCAGCGGAAAAAGGTCTGCTCGGCGATGCCCATCTTCCGGCAGACCTCGGCCACACGCGTCCCCGACTCGGCCTGCCGCAGGGCAAAGGCGATCTGCTCTTCGGTGAACTTCGACTTCTTCATCCGCAAAACCTCCTGCCTAGAGATTTTGCCAGAAAACTCACATTATGTCTGGACCATTTTTAAGGGATGGGGTCCAGTCATCGTAAACTCTCTTTGACAGCCTGATCGAATGAGAGGAGGAATTTTTCTTCGGAGGAATACTCCCTAAGATAGCAAGAGATTGAAGATGCCGTTAAGAACGCTTTGCAGCCTTTGCTTTCGCTACGACAGAAATATAGTCGCGGGGAGGGTTCTGTGTTTTGAGCTTCCTCAATATCTTAAGGTTCATATGGAAGGCTTGATACTCGGCCTGACAACCCGAGCAGCCCATCAGGTGTTCTTTCAGAGATGCCCGGGCCTGTTTTTTCAATTCCCGGTCGACGTATTCAGAAAAAAGGCCCCGCGCTTCTTGGCAGTTCATTGTCTTGACCATTTCTTGGCGAGAGGGCCGCAGAGGCTTGAGATACCCTCGCAGATACACAGATAATCATCAGCATAAACTCTACAACGCCCCTCGATAAACTGATCCTGGAAGAGCTTCCTCGCCCGATGAAGACGCGTCTTGGTCCGGCTGATACTGCAACCCAAGATATCAGAAATCTCCCGATAGCTCAGATGATGCAGGTCTCTGAGGACCAGCACTTCTCGGTATTTTTTCGGCAAATGATACCGGAGATTGTGGAGGATACACCATTGGAGTTCACTTTTAATGACCGTGCGCTCTGGGTTGACACCGTTAGCGGGAATAAGAATTTGCCCAAGACAGAGGGAGGAATGGCGGGACCGCTTCCGGTAATCGGTCCGGAAGACGTTGATGGCGATCTTGGTCAGCCATGTCCTGAAGGAAGCCTGACGGCGAAAGCTCGATATCTTATTAAAGACTTTGAGGAAGGTTTCTTGAGTCAGGTCGTCAGCGGCGGCGGCGTCCCCGGTCAACCGGAACATCAGGTTGTAGAGGTATTTCTGCTCCCTTTTAAAAAGATCATTGAACGCGTCCCCGTTGCCGCGCTTGATGCTCTCGATCAGGATGGTTTCCTGCGGTTCTCCCCCCCCGAGCTCTAGGGATGGCCATACATCAGGGACATCCGATTTCGGAATGCGCTTTTTCACAGCCATTCTTATAATATTATATACGAAATAAAGCCCCGACAAGTTCTATTAAATAATCAAGTTCTATCAAATTATAGGGACTCAAGCCCCGCTTCCGGTTGGAGAAAGTCGGGAGGACCCCGTGCGGCACTGCAGAGGGCGGGTCGTCATTGAGGTGCGACAGGCCGGGATCGCGTAGGCCTGAGGGGATTCCCTTTTCCAGAGAGGGGAAAGGGCCTGCCTGGATTCCGAAAGTCTATTTCTTCTAGTTCTCTGCGAGTCGATACCGCGCTATCTGATCGACGAGCTTCTCATCGAAAACAAAACAGCCGCGGCCGTTCTGATTCGCTATATATGCGGCCCCGCTGTAGATAGCCAAGAATTCTAGAATATTTCGAGGCACAAGCCGGGTGGATTCAAGCTCGAGGTATTTTTCGACCACCGAAAACATGGTCGCCCCCAGTGCATATGCCTGCCCTTGCTGGACGCCCATCCAATTTTCAAAGATCTCCTTCTGGCCGATTTCTCCCTTCAGGTTGAGCCGTATGTCTTTCTCGGCCTCTCGGTAGAGTTCGGGCAGGCGGCTTTTGATGTGTTCATGCCAGGCGAGGGATTTTCGGCCATATCATAATCGACCATCACCACTTATTTTCTAGAAATCGTTTCCTAGGGAAAAGCCGAGCCCAGCAGAAAAAACCAAATACTTGCGAGGATCGATAACCTTTCCATGATGTTTTTGCTATGACGATTGGATCATCTCCATCATATCCCGGGTCAGTTAAGCTCAGGCTTGATGGATATTGACTTTGCCGACCTCATCATCTGAATGTAGACGGCCAAAACCCAGAGAGAAGCAAGGGGAGCCATCTCAAAATTCGGCGGGTTGGGCGCCGCCCCAATGTTTAAACAGGTAGTGATGGCGAAAAGGGCAAGTCCCGTCACTCCGAATATTTTTCCAAAGTGCCGGTTTTTCAGCATGGCTAGGCTCAAGAGAATCCAGGCCATGAAGAAAAATGAGTCAAATGCCAGGTCTATCCCTATATCAAAACTGCGAAGGCCGCGATAAAGAATGACGACACTCTGGCGTTGAGCTTCATCCGTGGCGTCAACGAACATCCTGCCCAGCCTGACCATAACGGTTCCCTGGATAAGCATCTGGATGACCATTATCGGGCAGGCAATAACTCCCAAAATGCCGCCGATCCTGGCAGAGGGCGCCGGTTTTTCAGATTCGAATATTTTCATTAACGCCAGAAAGGCAACAAGAAACAGGATCGCTGCAAACCCCACCAAAAGATGGCCTCCCATCGCTACCTGAGAGTGGGGAGTGCTCGCAAAGAGGCGAAGAACATCTTCTGTGGTCTCAGCTGGGATCTTCTGCCAATAGAATCGTTCAAGGATGACAGCGATTCCAAGAAAAGTCATAATGCCGATAATTCCACAGGCACCTCCCAACCTTATGATGCTTTTATCATTTCCCATCTAATGCCTCCACGGTTGTTATGTATTCGGCCTGGATAGCAGGGCCGCGATTATTTACGGCTATTTTTGAGCCGCCTTGAGAACAGCCTCCTTGAGCTTCGGGTTGAGCGCCACGCCTTTGGCCTCGGCCTGCTCGAGGACCTTCAAGGCGTTCTCATAGTCCTTGGCCGTGTAGTAAAGGTTGGCCAAATTATTGTAGGCACGGATATGGCCGGCGTCGACCCCGATGGCTTTGAGGTACTGGTCCCGGGCCCCCTGGAACCGTTTCAGATTGAAAAGAATATTGCCGTGGATGTAATAATAATCGGCCGGCAGCTCCTGCTTCTGGGCTAGGGCACGACTTGTGGCCCAGAGAATAGAGGCGAGGGCCAGGACGATGAAAATGAGAACATGTTTGCATTTCATTCCGGCGCTCCTTTATTTTCGGTTATTCATGTGAGCAATCGGCTCTTCAGGACGGATGTCGGCCAGAAGCTCGTAATGCGCGACTTGGGTTTCCAACTTCAGGAGATAATTTATGTCTTCGGAGAAATTGTAGACCGCTGTATCGATATCCAGTCCGGCGAATCGTTTAATAGAATCCACCGAGTCCCAGCGGGACAAGAGGAGAAATTCCGATTTTTCTTCCTTCACCCTCCGCAAGACAAGAACTCCGCGATTTCCAGCCAGGGAGCAATACCAAGGGACACCCGTTTTCATCAGATAGTTGAAAAAATCCTTGCTTTGAGACGCCTTCGTGACGCCATGCCAGATTCTCATGATCATGATCATTTCTCCAGGTTGTTGTACTTTAGCGAGGATGCAGCCATCACCGCCCGCACGTTCCTCGGCAGGAATTCAAGATATTCCATAAGATCCAGCTTTTGCAGCCGTTTTCGAATCGAGGGCGATAGTTTTCCCGGGCTTTCGCCCTGCAAGAGCAAGCGTCCCTCTTCTTCCGAGAATTCTTCCCCGAGTTCGATGCTCTGTCGGAATGGCATGTTCTCCGGGCAAACATCCTGACAGTGGAGACAGCCCACGAGCGCGTTATGGAAGGACGGCTTAACAAAATCCGGGAATTCCCCCGGTTTCTCGTTAAGATAGGTGAGGCAGCGTTCGGCATGCAGGAGGAAGCGGTCCGTCGAAATGGCTCCCGTAGGACAATTGCGCAGGCAGGCCCAGCATCGGGCGCACTCCTTCATTTGTTTCGCCGTTTGCCACGAATCGTCAAGGGCGGGACAATCTGAGTAAAATGCCATCAGCCGATGATAGCTGCCCATCCCAGGCACATAACAGAGGTTGTTCCCACCATAAGACCCGAGCCCGCTCCGCGCGGCCAAAAGCTTTAAAGGAAGGCAAGTCCGTGCCAAATGGTATCCCGCTGGCTTGAGAATTCCGTTGAGGAGTTCTTCTGCCGTTGCGTTGGGATAATAGAGATAGGTGGGAGGGATAATAAATGGAAACGCCCTGCCCTCTAGATGGAACACGACCTGGACTTTCGGCTGAGGGAAAGCCGCGATGATGATGGTGCGAGCTCCGGGGAGGAACTCGGGGGGGGCGAAGCGAAAATGGGCCAATCGCTCTCGATAATATTCTTCGGGAAACTCTCCCTTATCATACCGTTCCGCAATGGACTTTTGGAGTTCAGGCAGATGGGAGACGGATATTGTTTGAGCTTTAAAACCGCGTTTCCTGAGTTCTTGTAAGATGTGATCCATGCATTCTCCTTTGCTTGGTTGAAATCTTTGATCAAATCGACCCCAAGGAGCGGGAGAATCGCAATGCCGATGATCAGGAATGAAAAAATATGTTGGATTGCGCACAACTTTCCTCTCGAGAGAATGTCACAAACATTAGACATCGCAAGGAGGGCAGAAGTTTCATCAGCCCGGCCAGCCCCATCGATGAGCGAGGACGGAAAAAAGGGGAATATAACGAGGAGTGAAACTAATCGGTTTCGTGTTTTGTCTAATTATGTGGAAAGAGTTGAAGAGTATCCGGGAATCCGGGCTTCCCGATGGAGGAGGATTGTGCTCAGAGATATCATCAAGAAAGAAATTCTCGAAACTATCACCAACGCGAAATTCGTTTTCACTTTCCTGCTCTGCAGCGTTCTCATCCTGTTCGCCATCCTCTTCACTTGCGATGAGATCGCGGGAGAAAAAGAAATGCAGTACAGGGAAGAGCCCGCATGGTCGAAACAAATCCATGGTTGATGTCGGACCTTGCGAGGGAATCCACTATGTCAATACATAATCGCCTGTTTCTCTCCATCATGCTTATCGGTCTTGCTGGTTCGGGCCATTCTCTCGGCTATTCCGGGAATGAACCGGTAGAAATCATCCTCAGGACCGAGGTCCAAGTCGATCTCTTCTTCCATTGTCTCGCCCACCTGGACATCGGCCAGGATGCTTCAAGCCTCTATTCCGAAACTTATGTCCATCGGATTTCGCGCGAAAAAAACCAACAGGGGCTTGACCCGGCCTGGCTCACCGGCGAAATGGCCAAAATCAGAGACATCTATGTATGCGATCAAAAGTTGCGCATGGTCAATTTTATTCCTTTCCTATTCAAGAGCGTCGACCAGCTCCTGGCGGGGTTGGAATGGTTGTCGACGAACCTTGAAGGAAACAGCCCTCAGGAGTTACTTCCCTATTTCAAGCAGGAATTTTCCTCTTCACCGGATTCTCGACGGTTTCTCCGGAGCTTTGCCGGGATTCTTGAGGCTGAGCACTTGAATTTTTATCTACGATACTGGGAACATCAGCAGGGAAGGCTGGGGGCTTTGAAAGCCCGTTTCCGGAGCCTCTGGGAAGAGGCCGGGATCAAACTCATGCGTCCGGTCATGGAAGAAAAGCAAGGCGTCGTCGTTTATCTCTGCTTGAGCATGACCCGAAACGGCCGCGGGTTTGCCATGGGGAAATATTTCGGGGCGGCCGTCAAGTTCCCCGAGAAGGAGGACGAGATCATGGAGAGTTTCTGGATGTCCATCCACGAGATAACCCATCTCTTCTTGGACAAATGGACGCTCCACCAGCACGAAAACCCGAATGCTACCAGCAGCACCCTCTCCGGGGATGAAGGGTACGATGTCCACCTCTTCAAGGAAAGGGCCGTCCTCTATGCAGACTATCTCCTCTGCAGGACAATCGTGCCGGCTCTCCTCCCTGACTACTTGCAACTATTTCTCGAACTCCTTGGGGAAGAGAAGCGGGCAGACCTCGCCAGCCTCCCCCGGGCAGAGCTGGAAAAACTGTTCAAAGCGCGAGTCCCTCTGCCGGAAAAAACCGTCCAGATGCTCGAGACTTTCATTTACGGCTTCTTGAATTCGCGATGACGCATTTATCGCTGTTTTCGATGGAACCCAAGGGTGAATAGTATAGAGAAAACGATCTGTGATATTTCATATCCTCTCGGACAATATGTTAATTGAGATGATTTCCTTTCTTTCAACTCAAGCCGCTTTGCCAAAAGAAAACCGCAAACCAAATATAGCAAAACGCGTGCTTAAGAGTATAAAAGACACATTAGCTGGCCTTGCATCTTTGGCGTCACTAATGGCCTCTTGGGATAAAATAGCTGCGCTCTTTGAGAAACTTTTTAATGGATGAACAAAAAAATGATTAATATCGATGAAGTCTGGTCCCGAATTGAAGTTCATGCTGGAGAAAAGTTTTATCAAATCAAAGGTGGAAAATTTTCCTATACTGTTGAAGGCGGACACATCTACCTCAGCCGTACACCGCAAAGAATACTAAAATCC
>Ga0307379_10014512_pt1 | contig 10150 bp, 8 predicted proteins | sample UN2MG_FD_202237 | JGI IMG/M metagenome (GOLD analysis project Ga0307379, IMG submission 202237) | Soil microbial communities from Risofladan, Vaasa, Finland - UN-2 | ecosystem: Environmental > Terrestrial > Soil > Coastal area > Acid sulfate soil | place: Finland: Risofladan, Vaasa | collected... | reverse complement strand
TAAGTCATTGACTGCAGACATAAGTACAATATAATCAATTTTCAATTCTTTTGACAGATCTATTGCTAGTACGTCAGAACTCTTTTTCTTTAATACCTTTAAAATGTCAATTACTTGCTTTTTAAGTCTAATTGTCATATGCTTTAGCTAAATTTTTTTACTTTTTTATTATATCTTTTAAAATCTCAAATCTATTTAAATCTTTCGCGGATTTAATCATTCTAAAGCGCCCGATCTCGAATTAGAAAGAATTTCTTTTATGTTTAATATTAAAATTCTGGATCTCAATTAGAATAAAACCTAAAAAATCTGCAGCCAAGGGCTTAATTACAGTTAAATAATCTTACTCCCTTGGCGGATTAAACAAATTAACGAGAAATGAATCTTGATAAATATATAGGTTCAATTGAATACCAAATTTATTTAAAATCGTATTTATCCACTCAAGAATTCACTTAAATACTAATTTAATATGTAATCACATTCTAAAAAAATTTTCCTATTGAAGTTTTTCACGAATAGATGTTGAGCTAATTTTATTTTGGAATTTATCTTTAAGAATAGGAATAATAACTAAAATAAGGGGTTTTAATCCTTTTTTCTCTCTGTTTTTATTTAACTTCAAAGCATTTTCATAAGTTTCCTGACTGACTATTAATCCTTCATATTCTGGATCTTGAGCATATTTATCCATGTCAGCCCAATTTTTTATTTCAACAATATTAATACGATTTAAATCTGCAAACGAATTAATATAGGTCTCTAAATTCTCTTTTCTGGTTTTATAGCCTTCCAATTTTGAGGAATATTGTTTGTTTTGTAACAAATCTTGAGATGTTAATCCAATCTCTATAAATTCAGAAATAGATAAAGCTGTTTTTAATAAAAATTTATGTCCTTCGTGAAGATGATCGAAAGTTCCCCCTAATCCAACTTTATTTAGAATCTGAAAAACCCCCCAATCAAAAAGAAAAAATGATTTAATTTATTCTTTTACTTTTAAATTTTCTTTCTTACTTGTATCTTCCTTTTTCTTTTCGGTAGGACTCTTCAATCTTACTGAATATATTTGTTTTATCTCCATAAAGTCCTCACACTTTTCACATTTATCTATCCTTTTAAACACAAAATCTCCTTTCTCATAATTTCTTACTTTTGTAATTCCACATATTTACAGATCAAAATTGTTAGAGTTTGTCTAATAGGTTCAGCGGGACTTTTTTTGATTTGGATTAATGTAGCTCCAAAACAAATTAATATAAAACCAATCGACCAACTTGAGACTTGATCCGGGCCCATATCAAGATAGATAAACATTAGTCCTACAACAATTAATATAACTAATAAAATGTTTTTTAAAACGCTTTTTAAAGTAATTCCTTTTTTGAGTATTTCCTCGTCGTCTTCTTCTTCAATCATAGCAATTGTCCAAATATCTTCTTTCCTATGCTTTATAATAGAAAAGAATAAATAAATTTTTTTATTATAAAAAGTTAATAGATTAAAGATATCAAACATTATATAATTTAAAAAAGAGTTGAATAATATATATCAAGTAGCCCAAGGCACAGATCCAGTTTCTCTTATTATCTCATTATTATGGTTAGTACTTATATTTATTTCAATGTTTTATGGACAAAAACTACAAGCATGGAAAGCGTCTAAAGAAATTCAAACTGGTTTAGAAAAATTGAAAAAATGGAATGATGAATGCAAAGAAATTTTGATTACAAACTTTAAAGAATTTGCTGATAAAAAGATAACACAGAAAGATTTGATGCTCCAACTTGAAGATTTCATGACATTTGTCACTATTGGGCCTGTATCGCTCGATCCGTATGGAATTATTCCTAAATTCGATCACGTGGTTGATGTTCGAGACAATAGATTTAAAGAAGAAGTAGAGGTATTAGCTCCAAAAGCAGATACTGTGCAAAGAGCTAATTTGGAAAATTTATTGGAAGTAACCATGGCTATAGATTATATCTATAGGCTAATTCGACACTATCTTATACTAGGCAAAAAAACAAAATCAATGATTTTATTAGTTCAGATTGCATACCAATTGGGATTAATTATGAGTATGGCAAAAGCTTATTATTATGCAGCTAAAGCTTTCTCAGAAGGCAGTCCAATTGGAGATGGGCTAGGGCCTTTAGTTGCAGCTAGTTTTATAAGGGCTGTATCAGATAATGATGTTAAAGCCGATGAAATTACAAGAGATACAATTGTTCAAGAAGTAACTTTTGAAGAAAGGACAATTTTTGTAGTACGTGCTAAGGGTCCGGGGGGAACTGTTGGAAAACCAGGAAAAGCAATCAAGAAATTAGTTGATCAGCATGGAGATAATATCTCAAGGATAATTATGATTGATGCTGGTTTGAAGCTTACTGGGGATAAAACAGGTTCATTAGTTGTGGGGGTTGGTGCAGCTATAGGAGGTATTGGAATTGAAAAACACTTTATTGAAGAAGTTTCAACTGGAAAATCAATTCCGATTGATGCTCTTATTTGCAAAGAATCGTTAGAAGATGCCATAACAACCATGAAAAGACCGATTACTCAATCTGTAGTAAATTTTGTAGACAGAATAAAAGCATCTATCCGAAAACGGACAGAAAAAGGAGCAAAAATTATTATAGCGGGTATAGGCAATTCAATTGGAATTGGAGTATAATCTTAACTCATTTTTTTTGAAGAAAATTTTTAATTTTCTTTTCTCTTTTACAACTTATTTAAATTAGCTTTTAATCTCTAAAAGCAAATATCGATAATATCACCATAAGAAAAATAGAAATGATTTTATAATTAAGCAAATATCATTAATTAATTGAATTTTATAATCAAATGAAAAATATATTAGATAATTAAGTCAAAATTTAAATTGAGGTGGAAAGAAAATTTACGGCTATATGGGAAAGATTCTGAGAGTTGATTTAACAAGTGGTAAAATTAGTGAAGAATTTCCTGATGAAGAAACATTAAAATTGTATTTAGGAGGAGCAGGATTAGCAACTAAATATTTACTTGAAGAGGTGCCAAAAGGAGTTGATCCATTAGGACCAGAGAATAAACTTATATTTATGACTGGACCACTTACAGGTACTCCCTCACCTAGTACTGGAAGATATAGTATAGTTTCGAAATCTCCTCTTACTGGAGGATGGGGCCAAGCTAATTCCGCTGGTTTTTGGGGTGTAGACTTTAAAAGATCTGGTTTTGATGGAATTATTTTCGAAGGAGTATCCTCTAAACCTGTTTATCTTCTTACGGAAGAAGGAAAAGCGGAATTAAAAGATGCTTCAGATATATGGGGTAAAAAGACTCACGAGGCAACAAAGATAATAAAGGAGAGACACGGAGAGAGATATAATGTTGCTTTGATTGGTCCTGCAGGTGAAAATTTAGTTAAATATGCGGCAGTTATGAATGATTGTGATAAACCTTTCTATGGGCGAGCTGCGGGACGATGTGGTATGGGTGCAGTAATGGGATCTAAAAAGTTGAAAGCGGTAGTATCGTATGGAAAGTCAAAAATTGAAGTGGCAAAGCCAGACGAATATAAGGAAGAAGCAAAGCAGAGATTTGATTGGGTAAATCAAAGTTTATTAAAGATGACTTTAGAGGTATTCGGAACAGCCACTATGGTTGACCTCGTAAATGTTAAAGGAGGGCTCCCAACAAATAATTGGCAAACAGGAGTATTTCCTAAGCCTGACGCTATTAATGGAACTGCTATCAATGATAATATCCTTATAGATAGAAAACCGTGTTTTGCATGTCCAATTGCTTGTGGAAGAATTGCGGAGATCAAAGAAGGTCCATATAAAAGTGTTGGTGAAGGACCTGAATATGAGTCTATTGGTGCTTTAGGTACTATGTGTGGTCTTGATGATTTAAATGCGATTACTTATGCCCACTTTCTATGTAATGAATATGGTCTTGATACTATTTCTGCGGGAAATACTATTGGTTTTGCAATGGAATGCACTGAAAAGGGAATTTTAACTGATACAGATGGTATTAATCTAAAATTTGGGAATGCTCAAGCAGTTATTGAAATACTTGAAAAAATTACCAAACGAGAGGGTATTGGCGATCTTTTAGCTGAAGGTGTGAGAACAATGTCAAATAGATTAGGTAAAGGTTCTGAAAAGTTCGCTATGCATGTGAAAGGTCTTGAACTTCCTTGTTATGATCCTAGAGCAGCAAAAATTACTGGTTTAGCTTATGTAACAGCAAATCGAGGGGGAGATCATATAACTGCTTATATTGAAGGTCCAGCATTTCTAGCGATGCCCTTTATGATTGTTGATGATGCAGATGTGGGTGATCCACTCCAAGAAATACCAGAAAAGGCAAGAATAGTAAAAGATTTTGAGGATTCATTTGGTGTTTTTGATGCGATTGGTGGATGTAAATTCATGGGGATGGTCCTTACTGCAGAAGATTGGGCTGGATTAATTTCAAAGCTTATGGGTTACGATTTTACAGCTACTGACTTTAGAAAAACAGGTGAAAGAATTTACAACCTTGAAAGGGCATTTCTAGTAAGAGAAGGTTTTTCAAGAAAAGATGATACTTTACCTCCAAGATTATTAGAAGAACCCTTACCAGAGGGACCTGCTGAAGGACATACAGTCAATTTAGCCCCTATGTTGGATGCCTATTATGAATTTCGTGGTTGGGATAAAGATGGCAAACCAACTAAAGAAAAACTTCAAGAACTCGGTTTAGATTGGGTTATTAACAAAATTTATTAATATTTTTTATATATTTTTTTTTATTAAATTCTAAAAAGTGAGAATATTGGGAGAGAAAAAAGTTACATATGCAGATAAACCTTGGTTAAAATCTTATAAAATTGGACCATTTCCACTTAAAAAAACAATGCAACCATATCCAGAGATAAATATTTATCAATTCCTCGTGGATTCTGCTACAAAATATCCAGACAACATTGCAACCAAATATCTTGGAGATGAGATGACTTATAAAGAATTAAAGCTTAAAATTGATAAACTTGCAAGTGCTCTCGTCGACTTCGGAGTAAGAAAAGGAATTATGGTTGCTTCCGTTCTTCCTTCTTGTCCTGAATTTATCTTAATTCATTTTGCTGCCTTGAAACTTGGAGCTATACATGTGCCATTAAGTATATTGCATGATAAGGTAGATTTAGAATACGAATTAAAAGAAAGTGGAGCAGAGGTTGTCTTATGTTCATATCGGCGTCTTGAACGTGTTAATGAAGTAAAACCAAATACTAACCTAAAAACCGTGATATATACACCAATCAAATTATTTCCAGATTACAAATTACCAGATATGAAAAAGCTTACTGAACATGGATATTACTTGTTAGATGACTTGCTAGAAAAATATAAGCCCCATACAGAAACAGTAAATATTAATCCTAAAGAAGATTTAGCATTGCTTCCTTTTACAGGAGGTACAACGGGGTTACCTAAAGCAACAATGCTAACTCATTTCAACATTACTTCTAATGTAATCCAATTATTCCATTGGATGATGGATCCCCTAAAGTCTGGTATAATAGGAAAAGCCGCAGTAACAATATGTGTTCCGCTTTTTCATGCATACGGACAAATCAGTATGCATGTTTGTGTATCATGGGGATTGAAAATGTTATTAATGGATCCAAGAGATATGCTTAAAATCGCAGAAGTTATTAAAGAAATTCGACCATTTATGGTTTTAGGTGTACCAACTCATTATATGTATTTACTTAAGTTAGATCTTCCAAAAGCTCCAATTTTTTATATTTCTGGAGCTGCACCCTTAGCTCCTGAACTTGCTGATAAGTTTTCAAAAAAAACGGGAGTTCCTATGAGTGAAGGATATGGTGCAACAGAGACTAGCGCATCTAGCCATATTAATCTTTCTTCAATGTCGAAAGTTACAGGATTTATGGCAGCTACGAAACCTGGAGTCGGAGTACCTATAGCGGACACTGAAGTTAAACTTGTTAGTCCAGATACAGGAGAAGAAGTACCCTTCGGAGAAGCTGGTGAAGTTTGGATTCGTGGGCCACAAGTTATGAAAGGGTATTGGCCAACTCCAGGCAAAGGTTTAACAGAAGATGGTTGGTTGCAAATGGGAGATATTGGAATAATGGATAATGACGGATTTTTTAGAATAGTAGATCGAATAAAAGACATGATTAATGTATCAGGAAATAAAGTATACTCACGGGTTATTGATGATATTTTGCATGAACATGAAGCAATTGATGAAGCAGGTGTGATTGGAATTCCTGATATTGAACGTCCTGGGAGCGAAAGAGTAAAAGCCTTTGTTCAACTTAAAAAACCTTTTAAAGGGAAGGTATCTGAATTAGATATTATTGAATTCTTGAAGGACAAAGTAAAACCATACGCCTTACCAAAAGAAGTGGAGTTTCGCGATAGTTTACCATTAACTATGGTAATGAAGCTTAACAAGAAAAAGCTAAGAGATGAAGAAGCAGCTAAAAGGAAATAAAGTTTAGAAACTTTATCCTTGAATTATAATAAAATAAGAGAACTTAAAGGGTTAGAAAATCTTGTAAATTTATCGGAATTAGATCTTAATAAAAATCTATTTTCATCAGAGATATATCAAGAATTTAACTTAAAAAATGGTTCATTTGATAAAGTTTACAAACCTCAGAGACTTGTGGGATATTGTAAAAAAATTAAATAAACAGCATACAGCCTAATAAAACTAAATTCTAATTTTTTAACACTTTTAATTTACTTTTCTGATTAAAATTAGATTACCTATAAAAATCAATTAAAATTTAAAATAAATGAAATATTGAGTTTCCAAAGACTTTACCCTTAACATTAGCTATGAAAATTTTTAAAAGAAAACTAAGAGATGAAGAAATCGCAAAAATAAAAGAAAGGGGGTGAAATTAAGTAAAGTTAAAATTTATACAATATTTTTTGTTTTTAATAGATAAATGAAATATTTATTGAAATCTTAATTAAATAAAATATATATATAAAAAGCAAATAAAATAATAAGTTAATTAAATTGTTTAAGAGTGATAAAAATGAAATTTGGAACACCAGAATGGGCTAAAGCATATTGTAAGGCACTTAACGATAATGCAAATTATAGAGATGCCGCTGGACCATCAGGATTTCCTCCTGATGGATGGGAAGGCGATTTTCTCTTTATTGTAGAACCTTCTGGGAATTTAGACCATGAAATTAGAATGTTTGTAGGACTTTACCATGGAGAATGTACAGGAGCGAGAATAGTTGAACAAGGCGAGAAAGTCGAACCTGAGTATGTATATTCAGGACCTTATGATGCGTGGGTACAAGTCTTAAAAAAGGAATTAGATCCAATACGAGGTTTACTCGCTGGAAAGTTTAAACTTAAAGGCGATATGGCAAAAGTTCTTAGAGCTACAAGAGCTGCACAAGAACTTGTAGTTTCTACCACAATGATAGAGACTGAATTTTATTAGAATAAAATGAAATTTTATTATTTTTTTCTTTTTTATTGAATCTTAATGAGCTTTTAAAAAGTATAATGGATAATATCACTAGAAATTTATTTGAATTAACAACTAAGCAAGTCTATTTCTTTGATTTAGATGGTACAATCTACTTAGGAAACAAACTGTTTAAGGGTGTTCCTGAGCTAATTGAACTTTTGAAAAAACATGAGAAAAAATTTTACTTTCTTTCAAATAATTCAAGCAAATCAACTGATGATTACTTGAAAAAATTAAACAAATTTAATTTAAGAATAAATCAAGATAATCTTATTTTATCACAACACCCCACAATAGAATTTCTAAAAAAAAATAATTATAAAAAAATATTCTTATTAGGAACCCAGTCTCTTAAAAATGAATTTAAGAATCAAGGTTTTGAATTAACAGAAGAAGAACCACAAATTTTGGTGCTTGCTTTTGACCAAGAACTTACTTACAATCGTTTAGTAAGAGCTGCTTATATACTTCAAAAGGAAAATTTTCCTTATATCGCAACCCATCTTGATAATAGATGCCCTACTGAAACTGGATATATTCCCGATGCAGGAGGAATAGCTGCTCTTCTCTACAAAGCCACAGAGAGAATGCCGACCGTTTTCGGAAAACCAAATAAAGAAATGCTTCTTTTTAAGTTGAACCAATTAGGTATTTCTCCTAAAGATGCAATTATATTTGGAGATCGTCTTTATACTGATATAAAAATGGGAAAGGAAGCGGGAGTAACAACTTGTTGCGTATTATCCGGTGAAATAACTATGGATATGATAAAAAATAGTAACATTAAACCCGATTTTATTATAAATGGAATTTGGGAACTTTTAAACGAATTCAATAAAAAGTAATTGTAATATACTATGATGGATTTCTATTTTTCGAAAATTTTATTTCCTTTATGAAATTACTATAATAATAAATGTTTTAAAAGTTATCTAGGTAAACTATAAAAATTAAAACTGTTGTTTTTAACTTATCTAAATTTGTTGACTGTAGAGATTTTGGTAGATTACTATGACAACCACTGAAAATAAGAAATTTGTTTATGACTTTAAAGAAGGAAATAAGGATTTAAAGAACCTCCTAGGCGGAAAGGGTGCTAATCTAGCTGAAATGACTAAATTAGGACTCAGCATTCCACCTGGTTTTACAATAACAACCGAGGCATGTCTACTTTATTTTGGAAATCCTGAAAAAGTAATGAAGGATATTGAACCATTTGTATTAGAGCATCTTAAGGAATTGGAGAAAAAAACAGGTAAAAAGTTTGGAGACACGAATAATCCTCTACTTGTTAGTGTAAGAAGCGGAGCACCTATGAGTATGCCCGGTATGATGGATACAGTCTTAAATTTAGGATTGAATGATGAATCTGTTAAAGGTTTGTCAGAACAAACGAATAATCCTCGATTTGCTTATGATTCTTATAGAAGATTTTTGCAGATGTATTCAGATGTTGTTATGGGTTTAGGAGATGAGAAATTCGAGAGAATACTTAATAAATATAAAAGACTAATTTCTCGAGATGCCCAAGATACAGATTTATCAGTATCAGATTTACAAAAAATAATTGCTGACTATAAAGCGTTGTATGAGGATGAGATTGGAACTCCTTTTCCTCAGGATCCATTTAAACAATTATTTTTAGCAGTTGAAGCAGTGTTTAAATCATGGAACAGTAGAAGAGCGCTTACATATAGAAAAATCAATAATATCCCTGATTTTGGCACAGCTGTTAATATTCAAACAATGGTATTCGGAAATAAAGGTTCAAATTCAGCTACAGGAGTCGCCTTTACTCGAGATCCCTCAACTGGAGAGAACATAAAATTTGGAGAATATTTGATAAATGCACAAGGAGAAGATGTCGTTGCCGGGATAAGGACTCCTAAAAAATTCGAAGATATGAAGGGTGAATTTCCCAAAATATACAAACAATTATTAAATACAATGGACAAATTGGAAAACCATTATAGAGATATGCAAGATATTGAATTTACTATTGAAGATGGGAAATTAAACATATTACAAACACGAAATGGGAAAAGAACACCATCGGCAGCGGTCAAAATTGCTGTTGATATGGTTAAAGAAGGTTTGATTACAAAAGAAGAGGCAATAATGAGTATTGATCCTAACAAGGTTGCTAAATTATTATTTAAAAGTATTGATGAGAATTCAATCGTTCATGTCTTAGCTCATGGAATTAATGCGTCTCCTGGAGCAGTTTCTGGAAAAGCGATTTTTGACTCTGATAGAGCGGAGGAATTAGCAAATCAAGGCGAAGGAGAAATTATCTTAGTACGTCCTCAAACAAAACCTGAAGATATACATGGGCTTTATGCTTCAAGTGGTGTGTTAACTCAATTTGGTGGAAAAACTTCACATGCAGCAGTAGTTGCAAGGGGAATGGGTAAACCTGCTGTTGTAGGAGCTCAAGATGTTGAAATTGATGAAGAAAATAGACAATTTCGAGTTGATGAAATGGTCGTTAGCGAAGGAACTTGGATTACCATAGATGGAACAACAGGCAGGGTTATCGAGGGAAAAGTTCCCTTAGTTGAGCCTGAAATTAGAGGCGAGTTCCTTGAATTATTAGAAATAGCAGATGAGATAAAGACTTTGGGTGTGAGAGCTAATGCT
>Ga0307379_10014511_pt1 | contig 10150 bp, 10 predicted proteins | sample UN2MG_FD_202237 | JGI IMG/M metagenome (GOLD analysis project Ga0307379, IMG submission 202237) | Soil microbial communities from Risofladan, Vaasa, Finland - UN-2 | ecosystem: Environmental > Terrestrial > Soil > Coastal area > Acid sulfate soil | place: Finland: Risofladan, Vaasa | collected... | reverse complement strand
TTTATTGTCGCAGGGGTCAATTTACATATCAGCCTGTTACTCACCATTGGTCTGTTAGGCGGAGTCTATATCATCTGCAGAACGTTCGGTCTGATTGGCGGCAGTTATCTCGCCGCGGTCGCAGCTAAAGCTGATCCGGTGATTAGAAACAATCTAGGTCTTGGTATCCTCTCACAGGCAGGCGTCGCCATCGGATTAGCATTGCTTGCGTCCCATAAACTATCAGCGATGGGGGTCCCTGAGTTAGGTTCATTAATCATCACGATGATAGCGGCAACTACCGTTGTCTTTGAGATAATGGGGCCATTAACCGCACGATTCGCGATCATGAGAGCAGGAGAAGCACGGGTAAAGTAAAGTATTTGAATATCATAAGATTATTAAAAAAGGGAGAGACATGAAAAACAAAGACTCAAAACTCATGGCTGAATTCTATGAATTAAAGGTACAACAACTCATGGATAAGAAAATATGGGACCTTCCGTTGATTACCAGAAATGAGCCGATACTCCATGTCCTTTCGATCCTAGGTGGAAAATCACATGTCTGGGTCGTCAATGACCTAGAGAAAAAAGAGTTAGTCGGCGTCATCACCCATCATGATGTTCTCTCGGTCCTTGCCCCGCCCAGAACCTGTTATAATATGTTCAGCGTATCGAAAACATGCTATCATGGAACAACAGGAGTCGCTGAGGATATCATGAGAAAAGACCCGGTCACCTGCAGACCCGATGAACGAGCTGTTGATGCGTTACTTAAAATGACACGCCATAGGATCAGACGATTAGCCGTGGTATCAAATGGTGTGATTGAGGGGGAAATAACCCTGGCACATCTGATACATAAATATTATCTGGCGAGTCAATATCATCCGATTGATTAGAAATTCAATTGATGAAAAAAAACGTGCTGCTGTAATCCACGGATGCACAAAAAATTATACCTTTTCGTACAAAGCCTTCTTTATTTTTTCCTTATGAAGTAAAGGATGATAACTAGGAGCGTATAGGAACTAATATTTTGTAGGGAATCTTTGGAAGAACTAACTTCCTCGTTCCGTGACTCCTCTGACCCAGACATCCCATCCATCGACATACTCATGGACGTATGTCTGCATCTCACTGACAAGTGTTCCTATCGCGAGATCTGAGAGTCCTTCGGCATCTTCTACGGTATCAGAGACTCCAACAAAGGAAAAACCATGGGTTCCATTGGGACGCAATTGACCATAGACATAGTATTCCATCTTACCGGTCGTTTCATTGTATTTACCTGCGCTAGCCACGTCTCCTGTATCATAGAAACCTAGAAACCCTTCGAGGTTTGGATCCCCACCAAGATGATAGATATAACCTTCCTTACGTGATGAAGCCCGTGGTTCGCAGTAGGATTTTCCTTGATCTCGATAATCACAGCCCCAGGAATAGTCTTTGGGCGGGTTCCCGTGAAAATCGAATTTTATTTGATAATATTGAACATACGAAACCGGGGCCCAATAGGCACTCACACCCACCGTGTAGGTATCGTCATCATCCCTGTCACTTAATCGTAAGGTTTTATGGTCATAAAAGTAGAGATCTGCTTTAAACCAATATTGCGCTGAGGTGTTATCACTATCATTTTCTGAGCTAGAACCACCATTCCCATTGGAATTACCGTTTGATGGCGCAGCACCGCCACATGCCATTTTTGAAAAATGCCTTACCTTGGCAACAGCATAATGCATGATTTCATTGGCAAAACTCCCCTCTATTGGCTGCCAGGTACTGCCGTTTAACACATAGACTTTCAGTGCTGATTCATTAACACCCATCGGGATGTTATTGAGATTGTAATGGATGATCACATCGATTGGTTAAGCAAAGGTTAGGCCATTTGGTCTGAACTCATAGCAGGAGAGCATCACAAGTGAAGAGTCTTGCAACGGGTTTGCAATCGACTCAACTGTGATATTCACAGGCTCAGACACAGACCCAGAATACACATTGACCTCCACCGTATCATCGAAAACCGAATACTGCCCAGCGGATGTATTCACTGAGAACGATTCACTCATCCCAATCGTTGCTCCGCTGTTATTATTTGTTGTATTGTTTTGTGTCGTACAACCAGAAAAGATTACGGCTATACATAGAATGATGAGTCCAAGAGAGGCCATTTCTTTTTTCATAATTAAATCCCCGTAAGAAATCCAAGAATAGAAAAATATTATTTAAATTTACCTTCATAAATGAAGAAAAAAATAAAATGAAAGCGGACCTGGCGGGATTTGAACCCGCGATCTGCAGCTTAGGAGACTGCCGCCCAATCCAGGCTAGGCTACAGGCCCAAAGGGAAGTAAGGATAGGATAGTTATTTGTCTTTTAAAAGTTGGCAACACTCCATTCTGAGAATTCCTCCAGGAGAAACTACATCAGAGACGCGTATGACCTTCAAGTGAGACTAGGAGTGCAACCCTTAAGGATGATGCGTAATATTTTTATCTCCCATTAACTTCTCAAGCGTGAGCATTATGGAAACCTACATCGATTTATATATCAGTGCAGACGGGGAGAAAGCATCAGAGATTCAACGCCGGCTCCGTGAAATGGGTATTAAACCAGCAGTCGGCAACCATGATTTTATGTTCGACTGGAAAGGAGTCGTTGATGCGGCTGAAATTATTGCATTTGCAGATAAAGTTCAAGAACACCTCAAAGGGACAGGGGTCATCTTAAAGTTTAACACCGTTCGATAAGGTAACAATTTTTTTATATGGAAGATGAGTATACTCCAAAGAAAAATGAAGAGGAGAGAAGGATAAGATAATGAGTGACCTCAGAACAGTCCTCAAAGACCTAGGTAATGTCTTCATCGCTGTGGGAGTCATCTCACTTTTTCCTCTCATAATACCACTCTATTTTCAGGAATATTATGCTCTCATTCCATTGATTGCAACGGCATTAATATTCCTTGAAATCGGTGTCCTGCTTTACTTTGTGTTCAGAGGCGCGGATTCAACGAATTTTAGAAGTGCCATGGTGACTGCTGCGCTCTGCTGGTTGGTTATTCCGCTCATCAGTATGATCCCGTTCCTCTTGATACCGTATCAGATACATACGACGGCGTACCTGGACATGCTCTCTGCATTTTTTGAATCGATGTCCGGGTGGACAGGTACAGGACTGACCATGATCGATAAAGAAAGTCTTTTGCCCCACACCTTGCAATTCTGGCGGACGTGGACTCAATGGATCGGTGGGGTTGGTGTCATTGTATTGACCCTTTCGATTCTTGCACAACCTGGTGTCGGATCCTATATTTTGTACCGGGGTGAAGCACGAGAACGACGAATCCATCCATCCATTGTCGCCTCGGTGCGAACCATCTGGTGGATTTTCCTCCTCTTCACGATCATTGGAATTATCGTCGTGTTCCTGATTGGCAGGTTCTTGCCTAATGGCATGAACCTCTGGCAGACCATTAACCATACCATGACCGCACTGGCGACCGGTGGTTTTTCTGTCACCGATGATAGCATCGCAGGTTTTGGAACCTATGTTCAACTTGCACTGGTTGTATTAATGTGCATGGGGGCTATCGCCTTTGCTGCCCATTATGATTTATTAAAAGGACGAGTGCGACATTTTTTCGCTGATGCCCAGCTCAGAGCAATGTTGGCTTTGATTTTTATTGGAGTAATCACATTGATACTTATCAATATGAATGATCCGAATCTTTTGTACAAATCAGATTTTTTGAATGCATTGCGTGACTCTGGTTTTCAGTTCGTCTCCGCGTTAACGTGCACTGGTTTTCAAACAGTCGATATCCGCACGTGGACTGAATCAGCAAAACTTCTTCTCTCCCTTGCGATGATCGTTGGTGGTGCTGCAGGATCAACTGCGGGTGGCATTAAATTATTTCGTGCGATTCTTCTTGGCAAGGGGACGAGCTGGAGGATTAAACGGAACATTTCAACACCACGACGGGTGTTTATACGAAAATTTGGTAATCGTGCTCTGTCCACCGAAGATGCATTTGATCTCGTCAACGAAGCAGCGATCGTGTCGTTCATGTGGATTATCATTCTCGTCGTCAGTTTTTTTATGATGGGATTCATCTATCACTCTGAGACCATTGGGAACATTTTCTTTGAGGTCTGTTCTGCACAGGGAAACGTTGGATTATCCATTGGGTTAACATCAATCTCAATGGAACCGATAGCAAAGGTCATCCTGATTTTCAGCATGTGGATTGGGCGATTGGAAATCATCCCCGTCATCGTATTGCTCCGGTCCCTTCTTGGATTAAGGAGAAATCTTCTTTGAAATTTTTTTTAAAATAAAAAAAAAATGATAGGTATGGGGGGTTGTTACTCTGAAAATAATTTGACAATCTTATCGACTTTTTCTTTTGGAACTAAAACGCTTATGATATCACCTTTGGAAAATTGTATCTCCGTAGTAGGGATGATAAAACGTTTCTCTCGTTCAATTCCAATAACAACACCTTTGTGCTGGCTCCAGACTTCTTTGATTGTTTTTCCAAAATAATATGAATCTTTGTTTATAGGAAGTCGTATGACCTCCGCATAACCATTGAGGTTGAGATAGCCTTCAATGGTCGGATATTTGATCGATTTATAGATCATCTCAGCCATCAACATATCAGGTTTTTTTACCATACGAACTCCTTTCTCCTGGTATAAGCATTTACTTTCTTCCTGATTTACGACGGAGATAAGGTTCTTTACCCCACGATTCTTTGCAAATGAAACAATGAGCATATTGGTTGCATCATCGTTGGTTGTTGCAATAAGGACATCAGCTTTTTTAATATCAAGTTCATCGAGGATTTCTTCTTGTGTTGCATCCGCATGGATTGTGGCAGCATCATATTTTCGTGCGATATCTTCACATTTGACCTGGTCTTTGTCGATGACAACGATGTTGTTATGTCCTTCGCTTAAGCAAAGCTCTGTTAATCGTCGTCCAATTCCGCCTGCACCTACAATAATTATATACATAAAGTCACCTTGGTAGTTTTGTTTGGAGAGCCGATAAGACGAATAGTGGTATTAAATTTTTTGTGCATACGACCAATTGAGGTGTCTCCAGGAGAAAGACCTATTGTGTCTTATTGTGGCCTATAGGTAACTGAAAAATGACCAGAGGCTCCATCCGTCTCGTTTTTTTGTGGTTTCTGCAACTCTTGTAACCGGATGGTTTCGAAGGGAATCTGTTTTTCGTCTAAGAGATGTGAAATCCCAGGCACGTGTCCGTCTCCGACACAGACGACGATTTTCTGATATTTTCCATGCAATTCGACAAGCTTTCCTGCCATATGCTGGTTGCGCTCATCGATGAGTACACGTTTGATTGTTGGGAATTTCTTACCGATCTCCTGGATATAGGAATCAAAATTTTGTTGATAGTTTTTTAGTTCCTGTTCGACGCGTTTCTTACTGACAAAGAACCCGGCGACTCCAGAGATCAATAGTCTGAATTTTTCTGTAAACGGCATCTTGTTCCACATGCGGGTGAAGAGTTGTTGTGCGTCGGTGTCAATGAAGGCGACCGGTAGTTGATGTGATTGCGCGTAATGAACAGCACTCAGCATCTCGTCTCCAGCGTTCACGCCGTACTGCTCCGCCATGCTTTCTTGAAACTGCGCTAGCATCGTGTACACCAGCGGTAGTTTTTTTTTTGCGGCATGATAGGCGGCAGGATCGGTGTTCCGAAGCAGGATTGCCTGGTATCGTTGTGGGTCGAGTTCCACACCGACGATCTCCGGTTCTTTTTCCTCGAAGATATTGAGCAGCGCTGCGGAAAGGTCAAAGACATGGCCGGTACCAATGAGTGTGATCATAGTTGGTGCGGCAAATACACTAAGGTTTCATTAAGGTATGTGTGTACGCACCCCAATATTCGACAATCGTCGATAATATTATCGACAATATTAAATACCATAAAGAGTATAATAATATCTATGTGTAACGTCATCGACGATTATCGGGAAGACGAATTATCCGACGCATGGATAACAGTAGAAAGAAGGAATTATTGGATACACTGCTAATCCTTTCTCTCCATCCTTCCTCCTTTCACCTCTCATTTTTTTTCAAAATCCCTTATGCGAAAAAAAAAGACGTCTAATACCGATAATGTTCAGGCTTATACGGACCATTTACTTTTACACCGATATACGCAGCCTGCTCTTTGCTGAGTTTCGTCAACTGCACACCAAGCTTCCCCAGATGCAACCGCGCGACCTCCTCATCAAGGATCTTCGGCAACATATACACCCCAACCTTGTGGTTCTCCTTCCAGAGCGCGATCTGCGCAAGCACCTGATTCGTAAACGAATTACTCATCACAAAACTCGGATGACCATGCGCACAACCCAGGTTCACCAACCGACCCTCCGCCAATATAAAAATCTCATGACCATCAGGGAACACGTACTTATCCACCTGCGGCTTAATATTGATTTTTTTCACCGCTTTTGCGTCATCCAGCTTCCCGACCTGGATCTCATGGTCAAAATGACCGATGTTACACACGATTGCCTGATCCAGCATCTTCTGCATATGCCCCAGGGTAATGACATCCTTACACCCGGTCGCGGTCACATAGATGTTGCCCTCAGAAAGACTCTCCTCGACGGTCTTGACCTCGTAACCCTCCATGACCGCCTGCAACGCACAAATCGGATCAACCTCGGTGACAATCACCCGAGCGCCAAACCCTTGCATCGACTGACAACACCCCTTGCCAACATCACCATACCCGCAGACCACCACAGTCTTACCCGCGATCATCACATCGGTCGCCCGCTTGATCCCATCCGCCAGACTCTCCCGGCATCCATACAGGTTATCGAATTTTGATTTCGTCACCGAATCATTGACATTAAACGCAGGGAACAACAACGTCTGTGCCTCCAGCATCTGATACAACCGATGCACCCCGGTCGTCGTCTCCTCAGACACCCCTTTGATATCCTTCACCAGGCACGTCCAGTACGTCGGATCTTCTGCATAGATCTGCTGTAGTAGCTTCATCAGTTCCTCGTAATCCTTGCCTTCCTTCGAATAATCCTTTTTCAAAAGCGACGGGTTGTTCTCCACCTCAACACCCTTATGCACCATCAGCGTCGCATCCCCGCCGTCATCCACGATCAACTCTGGTCCTTTTCTCTTTCCAAAATCCAGTGCCTTTCGCGTACACCACCAGTACTCCGCAAGGCTTTCCCCTTTCCACGCAAACACCGGCACACCAGCTTTGGCCATCGCTGCAGCAGCAGGGTCCTGCGTCGAAAAGATATTACAGCTCGCCCACCGCACCTGCGCACCAAGCTCCTGTAACGTCTCAATGAGCACCGCGGTCTGAATCGTCATATGCAGACTGCCGGAGATCCGCGCGCCCTTCAACGGTTTCTTGGCACCGTATTTCTCCCGCACCGCCATAAGCCCAGGCATTTCTTTTTCCGCTATCTCGATTTCCTTACGCCCAAGACCTGCAAGGGTGATATCCTTTACTTTATAATCGTTTTTTAATGATCCTTTCATGATATCATTCTCCAATGTGTTTTTCTTTATTTCAATATGAGTTTCGCATCGACGACACAGATACTTTTTTCATAGACAATCACTGGATTTAAATCCATCTCGTCAAGATGATCAATGAGTTCCTCACCTAGTTTTGAGACGTTTAAGATAAGGTCGATAACAAGCTGTTTGTTTGCTTTCATCCCACGGAACCCTTCCAAGAGTTTTTTACCGGTAAGTTCCTCGATCATCTGGACTGCGTCATACTCATCGATGGGGACGACACGGAACGAGACATCCTTATACAACTCGGTGAAGATCCCACCGATCCCGCACATGATGGACATGCCGAACGTCGGGTCCTGGATCAGACCAACGATCATCTCCACGCCTTTCTGCTGCATCTGATCGACCAAGAGGTCCTCAGTTGGGAACTTCGTGCGGAATTCTTTGAATGTTTTTTTCAGTTCCTCTTTATTCTGAATGTTCAGAACCACACCACCAACATCGGTCTTATGCAGTATTTTCGATGAGCAGACCTTCAGAGCGACAGGATATTGAAGTGTGATTTTCTCCAGATCTTTTTCTGTCCGAACCACCTGATACTTGGTGGTGGGGATCCCATAGGCTCGCAGGAGGTCTTTGACCTCGTTTTCCGCAAACGCACCAGTCCTTCCTGCAATCAGGTTCTTCACAGTCGCATTCATGGTCATTCCTTCTTCCGGTTATCGATAACCCGTTTAGCCTTTAAACCTGTTTCGAGGATCGTATTCGGTGGCATCACCTCAACCCGTGGGGTGAACACGATGACAGACTTGATATCGTTTTTAAGCTTCTGTGATAACTGCTCAGAATCCACCACACTGAGCCGCTGCTTGGTCTCCACCTCGACCGTCAACATATCTATGTCATTTTCCGTCGATAACACCATCCGCCAGTTCCCCCCGACCAACGAATTGTTCATCAGAACCGATTCAATCTGACCAGGGTAGATGTTCGTCCCCCGGATGATCACCATGTCATCGGAGCGGCCCTTGATCATGGAATGCCGCACATGTGTCCTGCCGCATTCACACACCTTCGTATCATAGAGTTTCGCGATATCCCGTGTTCGATACCGCAACAGCGGCATCCCTTCCTTCGTAATCGTCGTCAGAACAATCTCGCCTTCCTGCTCGACTCCGACCGGTTCCAAGGTGATCGGATCAACGCATTCCACAAGGAAATGATCCTCCCAGAGATGCAACCCATCATGCTGGTCACAGTCCGTGGAAACCCCAGGGCCACACATCTCAGTTAACCCATAGATATCGTGCACGTCCATATCCCAGGTCTCCATGATCCGTTTCTTCAACCCAAGTGTGAACATCTCCGCACCGAACAACCCGTTCCTCACCTTTAGGTGCTTGGGATCAAAACCCAGCTCCATGGCCACCTGACCAAGACGCATCGCATAGGAAGCGACTCCAGAGATGAACGTCGTACCATAATACTCCATGAGCTTGATCTGCCGCTTTGATTGCCCTTGACCCGAGGGGATGACTAGTGCACCGATTTTCTGTGCACCATAATGAAACCCAAACGCACCCGTGAAGGTTCCATACGGGATAGGGTTCTGAAAAATATCTTTTTTCGTCAGACCAGACATGGACAGGCATCGCGCCATCACCTCAGACCAGACCTCCAGATCACCCCAGGTGTAACACGCGGTGACCGGTACACCAGTCGTCCCTGAGGAGGCATGCAGCTCCACGCAGTTCTCCAGAGGTGTCGTCAGCATCCCGAACGGTGAGTTCTTCCGCAGATCATCCTTGGTCGTCACCGGTAGTTTCCTGACATCAGCAAGGGTTTTGATATCCCCGGGTTTCACCCCAAGTTCCTTGAATTTCTTTGTATAAAACGGTACGGTCTCGTAGACGAGATGTACGGTTTTCTGTAATCGCTCCAGCTGCAGTTCCTGGAGTTTCTTCCGTGACGTGGTTTCCATTTTTTTGTTGAAAAGATGATCCATAACACTCCCACGCCCCCAATACACTGATTATTTATTAAGGTTAATGACCTGAATGGTAGATGGAAGTAAAAAGGGTTAAAACAAAGATTTTTAAAGGAGTACTGTGTTATAAAATCAAATAAAGGGGGAAAGAAATGGAAAAATATCCATTGATAAGGAAAGGATTTGCGGTTGGTATCATTCTTTTGTTCGTTGCTACAAGCATCATTCCATTAGGGTTAGCGAATTTCTCAAACGATGCTGGTATTACGTCATCGGTACAACTTATTATCAACGATGATGGCAGTGGGAATCCAACCGATAAGAACGTGGATATACCTGTATATATACCTGGTTCTGGAATCACACCAGTATTGACCATTAACTTCACTATTGTAGGAACAAATAGTTCAGAAGATACAGCATATTACGGTGATGACCCCGGGGAAGATTGGAAAAACATCACGGTAACCGGAGATATTCTCTACGCGATTAATGACATGATGCTGTATCATGTTGGCACCAAAGGTGATTGGAATTGTTGCGTCACACCAACACAACCATATGGTGTCATAACCCTGGAAATCGATTGGCCCGGGATTGGTTCTGCAAACGATTCTATACAAATC
>Ga0307379_10014510_pt1 | contig 10150 bp, 12 predicted proteins | sample UN2MG_FD_202237 | JGI IMG/M metagenome (GOLD analysis project Ga0307379, IMG submission 202237) | Soil microbial communities from Risofladan, Vaasa, Finland - UN-2 | ecosystem: Environmental > Terrestrial > Soil > Coastal area > Acid sulfate soil | place: Finland: Risofladan, Vaasa | collected... | reverse complement strand
GGGGAAATTAGCCCGCCCATCGTGACCAGCCCAGGCACCAGCCCACTGGCGGGAGCCGACTCGCCCGACGGCGACAGCCCTTAGCTGCCGAAGGCTCCTTGGCAACTCACGGTTGTTTTACACATCGGAACCCCAAGTATCCCGGACCGAATTGCTTTGCTCTCGGCCACACCTTTCCATTTGTCCAACAACCTTAACAAAGCATAACGACCTAAGTTCAGTTGCGGCGGGGGTCTGCCGAAAGGCGTCCGACCAACCAAAACCCGTCGCAACCCAGAAACATTAATAAAAACCACAGCTCCCCGCCGTCGGGCGCAGCGCTTTGTCAGGTTTTGTTGCTATGCCCCACAGTTATGACCACATTTCCCTTTTTGTGTCCTTTGTCGACATACCTGTGAGCCTCGACAATCTGCTCCAACGGATAGCGTCTATCTATAACCGATTTTAGCTTTCCCGCCTCAACAAGCTCTTTGAGGAAAACTAAATCTTCAGTCTTTTCGCCTCCTATCCCATCATGAACTGACATGTATGTCCCCTTCGGAGCTAGTGCTTTCTTACGATTTGATTTCGAGATCTTTCCAACGGCATCAAAGATGATATCATAAAGGTCTGCTCTTTCTGTAAAATCCTCTTTAGTGTAATCAATCACCCTATCGGCTCCCAGAGACTTCACCAACTCTAGATTGGTGGTACTGCATACCCCGGTAACTTCTGCCCCAAAGTACTTGGCAAGCTGCACCGCAAAAGTACCTACGCTTCCAGAAGCTCCGTAGATAAGAACTCTTTGTCCGCTCTGGATGTTTCCTTTTCTAAGAAACTTCAATGCTGTAGTTCCCCCAGTAGGAATTCCGGCGGCGGCTTCCTCATAGGTCATATTGGTCGGTTTTAGTGCCAGCACCCCGTCTTCAGGCAGACATTTGTACTCGGCATAACCACCAAAATCCACCCCGAAGGTAGATGCAAAAACCTGGTCACCTTTCTGGAACAGCGTTACATCCTTGCCTACGGCTTCGATCTTCCCGGCCAGCTCCATCCCGAGTATGGCATTCTTTGGTTTTCGAATCCCCAACACTAGTCGCGCAGGGAGCCGTTGCCAGCGAGGGCCAGGAATGTCGAAACCACGCATTCTTGAATCCCCTCTGTGCACCGTGGTCGCGAATACTTTGATCAGTACTTCATTGTCCTTGGGGGTCGGCTTGTCGACCTCTTTCAGCTGCAGAACCTCTGGTGGTCCGTATTGCTCATATACAATCGCTCTCATGACTTTTCTCCTAGCTTGCTTTGGTTTGGTCGTTTTCAATACAGTCTACGAGAACACATACTGTGGGTCTAGAGCCCATGCGCGTACCGTTGGAGATTGTCTCCCCCCCCCAGTCCCGATATCGCAGTACCGCAGCCAGGACAAACAGCCTTTCTTGGCGGTTTCTCATTCTTCATTGTGGTCTGATCCCGATGTACGACCTCTCACCAGTCTTGCGAACAGAACTAGTGCAGTTGATCCATAGACAATCGCCATAAGGAGCAAGAATACGGTTACCAGTGTTGGCACAACATCTACCGCGGTAGCATTCGGTATTACACTGAAATCAAAGGGGAATAAGGATAGTAGTGATACAACCACAGCGATGCCAACGATGTGGAGTACTATCTGCGCTATCGTGCGAAACCAGTATCTATCGTAGATGATCATCACAGTATAAGCTACTATGGCTAGAATCGATGCAAAAACCGGAATAGAGAGCCAAATGAAATAACCATCAGTTAGCACTGGTATTCGCGTTACACTTCCATCTGGTTCCCTGGTGTACCAGGCAATATACTCATGGAAGGAGGTGATGATGATGAGATTCGCTACAGTCACGAGGATCATAGCGATGTGACTGCCAATGTCGCTCCTACTTTGAGGTGATGATTCCATACGTTGCCTCCTTGTATCAAAGGATAAAGATACCGTTCGAGGAATACTGGGTCTTCAGCCTTTTCGCGTGTTGAAGACTTAAGGGAAACATAGAATCCTCTTTCATTTGGTGACCTCTTGCTACGTGAACACGAACTCTTGCCTACCACGTCAAGAATAACATCATGGGTCTCACCGCTTTTGGTGAAGTCTTCTTGAGTGTAATCAATGACCTGGCCTGCACCAATGGACCGCAGTTCATGACCCGGGACTTAAAGACGTTCATCCAGCAATCCGGCATGACCCACGTGCGTACCATCCCGTACTATCCTCAAAGCAACGGCAAGATTGAGCGCTGGCACAAGTCGCTGGAGAGGGAGTGTATCCAACCAGCGACACCCCTCTTCCAGGAAGGTGCTTGCCAATCGGTCAACAGGTTTGTCATGGTCTATGATCGGAAGCGACTGCGTAGCGCCATTGGCCATGTGCCACCCAACGACAAGCTTGAACGTCGCGAGTCCACCATCTTTGCCGAGCGCAAACGCAAGCTCGCAGCGGCGCGGAAGGCGAGGAGCTTGTCACAATCAAGCAGCGCCAAGGGCTCCCTTGCAGAGCGGTCGAGTCAGGATCGAGATGGCTGAACCATGCCCGCTCTGGCGCCTGGTTGGGAGGGGGCAATTTGCCATTTCCCGCCGAACCAATACACTCTCCTAGCTTGCAGTCCATTCCCGACCCGAAGACTGCTCGCCCAGTGCCGAACGTTCGCAAGGCGCGCTGCGTCCCCTCGTGCGTAGCACGGTCAAGTGCACGTTGGCTTGGCCACCCTGCTATGGTTTTCTCGCAACGACTGCAAACTCACCCGCCTTCGCGTCAAACACACCCCCAGAAACATCAGAATAGGACTCCTCTACTTTGAATCCGCTCTCCGCTAACTCTACATGGATTTGATCGGGATCAAAGTATTGCAGCCAGTTGTAAACAGTTCGCAGACGGCCAGCTTCGACAATTGTGTATTTGTCGAGAACTACTTTCTCTTCTTCGTACTTGAAGGTGTTCAAGAACCCGTAGTACTTGTTCGGCGACCAAAACCCATCGAGGAGATTCAATTCATACTCGGCGATTTCCTCGCGCTGTTCAAAAGAAACCAATGAGAAAACATCCAGGAGTACACAACCGCTTGGTTTCAGCAACTTGTAGAACTTACCAAGCATCTGTGTCCTTTGTTTCGGACTCAGCGCACAGAAATCGCACATTATCATCAGAACAAGATCAAAGCGATCATCTGTCTCGAACTCCAGGTAGTTGGCATTTACGTAGCGGATAGACAATCCATTCCTCTCCGCATCTTCAACTGCATACTGCAAAGATCTCTTCGAGAAATCTATTCCGGTCACTTTGGCCTGCTTCCGAGCAAGCCGTGCTGCATACAGTCCTGGACCGCAGCCAAAGTCGGCGATGCTTGTATCGTTCGATACACCAAATCGAGAGACTATCCAATCTACAGACCGATCAATGAACGCGGCTTTCCTGGAAGCAACGTCGATATTCTCGTTGAGGTGAAAGGTGAGCATTTGCTGAGATGTATGTTCATCAGTCCACAACTCACTGGCCGTATAGAACTCAAACGGCATTGGACGCCTGTTTATCTCCTCAAGTGCTCGAAACATCCACTCTTCTCTCCATTCACTCCCCGGTAGTCCTGCAGGTGGGCGCCGACTGGCCATATGGAGTTGTCTTTCTTCCAGGAGGCTGACGGCCTAAGTTCGGTTGCTGCCGGGGACCGCCGAAAAGCATCCGACCAACCAATACCCATCGCAACCCAGAAACACCACTAATAAGAACCACAGCCCTTCGCCGTCAGCTGCAGCGCTCTGTCAGATCTTGTCACTATGCTCCACAGTGATGACTACATTTCCCTTCTTGTGCCCTTTTTCGACATACCTGTGAGCCTCGGCAATTTGTGCCAACGGATAGCGTCTATCTATCACCGATTCTAGCTTGCCCGCCTCGATAAGCTCTTTGAGGAAAATCAAATCTTCAGTCTTGGGGTATGCTGCCCCGAATATCACTTTCTTGCTGCTGGTCATGGAAGTCCATCGCCCTCGAACCATCTGCGAGGGCCCCGGACTGGCTATGAGATACCGTCCCTCTCGCTTAAGCGATCCAACACATCCCGAGAACGAACCCTTGCTCACCACGTCAAGAATGAAATCATACGTCTCACCGCGTTTGGTGAAATCTTCTCGCGCGTAGTCGACGACCTGGTCTGCACCAATGGAGCGCAGCATGTCCAGCTTATCCGCGCTGTCCACGGCAGTCACCTGGGCCCCAAAGTACTTGGCGAGCTGTACCGCGAAAGTGCCTATAGTTCCCCCCGCACCATTGATCAGAACCTTCTGCCCGCTCTGGATGTCTCCTTGTCTGAGGAAGGATAGCGCTTCGAGTCCCCCGGTTGGAACGGCTGCTGCTTCCTCATAGGTCATGTTGCTCGGCTTTGTGGCCAGCGCTCCTTCATCGGGTTCTTCAGCCAAGCATATGTACTCAGCATTAGTACCCATCCCAGCCAGTCCGGTAGCCGCAAAGACCTGGTCACCTTCTCTGAAGAGCTTCACATCTTTGCCTACTGATTCGATCTCCCCTGCCAAATCCATGCCTAGTATGGTTGCTCTTGTTGGCCTTCTGAGACCTACATATGCCCGCATGGGGAGCGCGTACCATATGGGCAGTTTGAGACTTCGCTGCTCACAGTCCCCTGCTGTTACCGTTGTCGCGTATATTCGGATCAGTACTTCATCGTCCTTGGGAGTAGGTCTTTCTACCTCCCTGAGCTGAAGAACATCGGGTGGTCCGTATTCTGTCCATATAACCGCTTTCATGAGCTTCCTTATTCCATCTGTGGTCACTTGGACTCAGTTTGAGACTGTTCCGGCGGACTAAGAAGCGACTGGAGCCGGATTGAACCCCTTGACTATCAGCCAAATCCCTAGGAACACCTCATTCAAGATGATTGGAAGACCGAAAACCATCCCCGCACTGATGCTTATGCCGAAAGTCTCCAGCAAGTTCCACGCCAGCACCAGTGCGGCCGCGATGAAGCCCCAGACGGATATGAATCGTGGAACGAGTCTTGACCGGTACAAGAGGTAGTAGAACAGCACAGCACCTAAGCTAAAGAAGATGGGGACCAGCAGACCCGCCGTGTGCGCGCGCGCTGCTGTGACTAGTGTACCCAACGTCTGGAAATAGGAAGCATCCGAAGTTGCTGCCGTTGCGTATTCCTGACTCAACGTTATCAGCAACAGAGGGCTGACCACAGCGCCAATGAGGATCGCGGCCTCAACGATCCTGATACCAACGTAGCCCAGAGCTAAGGCTTCACCGTACTTCTTTATGACTGGAAACAGCACGACTGCAATACCAACGACTGCAGCTGCATTAGTCAACTCGAGAAGCACCCCGATGATCACTTGGGTTTCATTTGCAGAAACGGTAAGAAGATAATCCGGAGCACTCAGAATAGACTCTAGCCAAACACCACCTACCAGACTCGTGACCATCGCGGTCAGGAACAACGCTCCCACAATCCTTGCGGTCCTCTTGTTTGTATTCACTTCTCATCTCTCCTTTTCTTCTTCTGCATGCTGCCCTAAACAGCCGCACTCCAGCGCTGTCCTGGCAGGGCCAGGTAGCAGTTCATCGCTGCCGATTGCTCGCGCGCTCACGTCAGCGATTTCTAGATAATGATGCCTGGCATTGCTACCAGGTTTGGCCACTGTGCTCCACAGTGATGGCTACATTCCCCTTCTTGCCCCCTTTCTCGACATACCTGTGAGCCTCGGCCATTTGCTCCAAGGGATAGCTTCTGTCTATGACCGTTCTTATCTTTCCCGCCTCAATGAGCTCTTTGAGGAAAACCAAGTCTTCAGGTCCATAGGTTACATTCCCAACTATGGCTTTCTTGCTGCCTCTGCTGGCAGTCCTTGGCCCTCGAAACATCTGTGACAGCCCGGGGTTAGCTGAAAGATAGCGTCCATTTTGCTTTAGCGATCCTACACAACCTGAAAACGAACTCTTTCCTACCACGTCAAAGATGACATCATAGGTCTCATCGCTCTTGGTGAAATCTTCTTGAGTGTAATCAATGACCTGGTCTGCACCAATCGAGCGCAGCATGTCCAATTTCGCCGTGCTGTCCACGGCAGTCACTTCAGCCCCAAAGTACTTGGCGAGCTGAATCGCCATAGTACCGATACTTCCGCCCGCACCATTGATCAGAACCTTCTGTCCGCTCTGGACGTTTCCCTTTCTAAGATGATGCAGTGATTCGAGTCCCCCAAGGGGAACGGCGGCGGCCTCCTCATAGGTCATATTGGCCGGTTTCGTTGCCAGCAGCCCGTCTTCTGGCAGACATATGTACTCGGCATATGCGCCCATACCAAAACCGGGATGTGCAAAGAGTTGGTCACCTTCTTTGAGTAGTCTCACGTCTTTGCCTGCTGATTCTATCTCCCCGGCCAACTCTTGCCCTAGTATCTTCCTTCTTGGTCCTCTGAGACCAAATCCTAGTCGCATGAGGAGCTGCAACATGAGAGGCTGTTTGAGACCTCGAAGTTCACAGTCCCCTGCTGTTACTGTTGTCGCATCTATCCTTATCAGTACTTCATTGCCCTTGGGAGTAGGTTTCTCTACCTCTTTGAGCTGAAGAACATCCGGTGATCCCCATTTGGTGCAGACGATCGCTTTCATGAGTTTCCTCCAAGATTGCTTTGATCGCGGGCGATGGAGATATCTCCCGAAGTGTCCCTACCTGTGGTGTGACTTCAACTCCCAACAAAGTGCCTCGCAGCATTTGAGACACTGAGGAAGCCAGTTCTAGTTTAACGACCACATCGGGCATGTCTGTATCTATCTGATCGTTGATTGCTTGCTTGAGCGAATATCCAAGGCTATTGTCTTCTGCTGAAGAAGAACAAGGCGAAAAGAGGATCGCGGTCGCGAACAATGAACGTATGCTACTAGGGCTAACCTGCCTGTTCAGACCCAGTTCCATGCGTACCAAACGGTCAGCAGGTTGAATACGAGACCTACAACTATCAGAAACTTGTCGTAGGCTGAAGGGTAGGTAGGCAACCCAGCCAGGTTGAAGAGAAAAAGCAATATCGCTACGATGATGTTTGCCCAGCGGATGGCAGGATACTTCAACGTCAGGGACAGAAAAACCATGAGGATAGGAATCAACATGAAGACTGCGATTCCCAACCACACTGCCTGAGTTGGTTGCGTACCCATGATTTCTCCTGGTTTGAAGTCACCAGCGAATATTCGCAGCACATCCCCCAGAAGATAAGTTAACATCAGAGTCACCCATAGTCCTGATAGGATTATCCTCGCGTCTACCATGATCACGTCACCTCCGCTTGAGAAATCGTCACTACTACTTTTCCTCGGGCGTGTCCTTCTCCGTAATACCGGAGAGCCTCAGCAACCTCACTCAACGGATAACGTCTATCGATAACAGGTACGACCTTGCCGGCTTCAAGAAGCTCTTTCATGAAAACCAGGTCCTTGACGCTGAGTTCGTGGGAGTATTGACTCACCTTCTTGCTCCCCCTTCTTGAAATCCACGGACCTAGGAACAGGGCACTGGCGTTGAATGCGACCGCAACATAAACCCCCTTGGGACTTAAGGCACGCACATAATCCGAAACCGAGCGATTGGCCACGATATCAAGAATCAGGTCATAGCGCTGCTCATTCTGGGTGAAATCCTCTTGAGTGTAATCAATGACATGGTCTGCACCAATGGAGCGCACCATGTCCAAACTGGCCGTGCTGCACACGCCAGTCACTTCAGCCCCGAACGACTTGGCAATCTGCACTGCGAACGTACCGTTACCCCCAGACGCACCATTGATCAGAACCCGTTGCCCTGGCTGAATCTGTCCCTCGTCGCGAAGACCCTGCAGGGCGACGAGTGCCGCTTGAGGTACGGCAGCTGCTTCCTCCCATGTCAAGTTGGTCGGTTTCAGCGCCAGTGCATTCTCACGAGGACATGCATTCTCGGCAAAACCGCCAAAACCAGACTCGGATAGGTCCCCGAATACCTCATCACCTGGCTGAAACTGCTGTACGTTTCTGCCAACCGCCTCAACCCGCCCCGCAACGTCAATTCCGGGTATCTTGTGTTTTGGTTTCAGAAGCCCGGACGATAGGCGGACCACGAACGGTTTGCCTCTCACCATAGCCAGGTCAGCGTAGACTACGGATGCTGCGTGAATTCTTATCAGTACTTCATTGTCTTTGGGAGTAGGCTTTTCTACCTCTTTGAGCTGAAGAACTTCTGGTGGTCCGTATGCTGTGTACACCATCGCTTTCATAGTTCCCTCCAGATTCGCCTTGATCCGGTCATCCTGCGTGCAGCTCACTACCATCTTACCAATAGGTCTGCAGAACCTAACGGCCCGCGCTAAGCGGCGCCTCTATCTCCCTGCCCTAGGGTGCGTTGTCAACCCAGGTGATCTCAGCCTCCGGCAGGTTCTTCGCCCGCCACGCAAGGCAGCGCTCTGCCAGTGCGCGGGCATGCTCGTAGTAATCGGGCTCATGGCGACGCTCGCTTTCATAGCGTACGTACGGCTCAAGCTTCATCCACGTCTTCACTATCATGGGATTCATCCAGGGCATGACCACCTCTTCGGGAATCCAACCCGACTGTGTAAGGAACGCCACGCGGTCCAGCGAGTTGAGAACACGCTTGACAGTGTCGCGCTCCTCAGGTGTCAATGATGGAATGCCGCGTTCGGGATCTGGGGGCAAGTGCTGGTAGATCCACGGGCGGGCTTCGATGTTCTGCGGAGAATTCAGTTCAGCGAAAAGCGAATCTGCGATCTGGATATGTCGACTTTGGGCAAGCTCGCCCAACTCACGGTATGCGACGAATCCGGCTCCGAATACGGCTGCTGCGGCGACCGTAGTGGACACTGCCTGCGTCATGTCCCAGAGATTCGATGGAATGCCTAGGGCCAGCAACAAGAGCCATGCACAGACGGTGGCACCAAACAGCGCAATGAATCCCGCTAGGGTGACGGCGAGAATCATGAGCAACACCGACGCTCTGGGCCAGTCTGCTTTGGGCACTCTGACTCCTCCCATGGAGCTCGTCCTACTCTGCCGATCCCGCGGGATACACAGCGATCTGCTGAGAGATCTGCAGCCGGTCGCCCGGCGCTTCTTCCAGCGCATCCTCGATGTCCCGTGTCGACAGACCGCGAGCATACATCTCCACCGCCAGTCGTTCCAGGACGTCGCTGTTGCCCCCCAGGAAGGCCATCAACCGCGTCTGAGTGCTCACTCTAGAGCCCTCGATTCACCGCCGCCGGGGTTGAGATTGGTCCCTGCAAAGCAAAAGCGCCGATCTCTCGCCACCCCAGCGGTTTTGATCAGCGCTTTCCATACCCTCGGCTCCTCCTTTGCTCTTGGCCACTTGGTCCAAGATGGAGCTAATCGGTCAGAGCATTATGCGTTAGAATATATGTAGCCCTTCTTTCCTGAATAGGTAAACTGTTCAACTACTATATGCCGCAGATGCAGTGTTGTCAAGTATTTGGCGACAATCTCAGGGCTCTTCTTGGATTCTACGCCTCGACAGTTGAAGATGGCCTTCGCTCCCAACTTCCGCCTGATGCTGAAGTTCCTTTGCCCGGTTGCGCCCCTATCGGCTCAGCTCAATCTCATCGCAGAACAGCGGGACCCCTATTTCGGATCCCCCTGGGGACACCAGTCGCAGGCCGTTGATCGGTGCGAACCTCTCGAGGTGAGGTCGGGCCGTCAGATTGCCCACACTCGCTATTGCAGCAAATCCCGGCCAACAACAACCTCGTAATGAGTGACGTTGAGCTCCAGCTCAATGAGGTACTTCTCATCATCCGGGTAGTACCGAGCCAGTTTGATGTCGGGACCGGCAAACTCGGAGATGGCCTCGTAGGATTGCCAGAAAGACGTCAGTACGAAGTGGACTCTCCCCTGTTCGACTCGGCGAAAGACCATCACCCCCAGATTTCCGGGTGTCGAGCTGAGGCCGGGTACTCCCGTCATGTTCACGTAGTCCAGGTACTCTTCGGACTTGTCCTCCGGTACGACTCCATGCCACACTCTCGCGATCATCGCATCTCACTCCTTCAGTAGCGCTAGTAGGCCCGCGATAGGGCCAATGAACGCGGTTCAGCTCAGCCGCCAGGCGGCCCCGGCGCTCGAAGT
>Ga0307379_10014508_pt1 | contig 10151 bp, 6 predicted proteins | sample UN2MG_FD_202237 | JGI IMG/M metagenome (GOLD analysis project Ga0307379, IMG submission 202237) | Soil microbial communities from Risofladan, Vaasa, Finland - UN-2 | ecosystem: Environmental > Terrestrial > Soil > Coastal area > Acid sulfate soil | place: Finland: Risofladan, Vaasa | collected... | reverse complement strand
CACCTGTTTTAGGTGGAGTGTCTAATGCCGCGGACTCGCTAGGTCATGTTATAGACAACAAGAATAGAATAAGTAACGCCACCACGATGGGTGTGACACGAGGATTTCAATAATGCCTGAAAATATCAAACCTGAGTTTAACCCAATGGACGTAGTACGTAAATTAGGTAAAATAAGCCCTTATCGTGAGCCTGAAGAGGGTGAGGAGGGAAAGGCAACCCTTAAGACCCACTATAGGGTATTTAATGTTAGTGACGCAGTGGATAATAAAGATTTATGTGAAATAAAGTCTAAGATATATATGAAGGATCTAGCCCACAAAGAAGAAACCACTTTCACCAAAGAGGGAGATTGGTTGGTGGCTTTGAGTTGGTACGAGATGGAAAACACTTCATCAGTAGTGTGAAAAATAAAAAAGCATGTTTGAATCTAAAGAAGGTGGGAAGTACGAAGGATTCCAGGACCACAAGGTTCGATGGGAAGCCATCAAGAGGTCTGTAGCAGAGGCTTTTCAAGAGGCGTCTCCCTACACAGTTAAGGACGTCTCGCTAGAAATAAGCAACATCGTCGTTAAGGATAAAGACTTTTCTAAAGCCGAACAGAAGCAGTACATTATGTCTCGTAGAGATATGACTGTACCCGTTATGGCTACGGTAGCTATAAAAGATGCAGTAACCGGTAAGTTGCTGGATAAGGAGACAAATAAAAGAATCATGAACCTCCCTAAGTATACGGAGAGGTTTACTTTTATTATGGGAGGTAATGAGTACACAACTATGAATCAGTACCGAGTCAGGGCCGGCGTATACACCAGGTTTAATGCCATAGGTAATGTGGAATCACAGTTTAATACAGGGTCTGGTCGTGGGTTTAAAATTAATATGGACCCCAAGACTGGTATTTTTTATATGACCATACAAAACGCAAATATAAGTTTGTATGGGTTTCTGAAACAGATGGGCGTCCCAGTATCCTCCATCGTGTCTGCATGGGGGAAAGACCTGGTGGATATTAATGCCACAAAGGACGATCCTAAAGCCCTTCGTAAGGTATGGGACCAATTCTTCGCAAGGTTCAAGGAGTGGCCTGGGGAGGTTGAGGCTAAGGACGCCCTACTAACTTATTTTAGTACAAAAAGTACCTTTGAGTCGCAGGTAACGCAATCAACTTTAGGTAAGCCTTATTCTCATTTAACCATGGAGGCCATACTGGATGCCACTAAGAAGATGCTTAAAGTCAACAAACTAGAAGAAGAGCCAGACGATAGAGATTCATTAAAGTATAAAAAAATTCTTTCTATAGATGATTTCATCAAGGAAAGGATTGTTAAGGATATGGGTGAGCTTCGGCGTCGTTTATTATTTAAATTAAATAGTAAAAAATCTATAAAGGAGGTCATGCCGACATCTTACTTTTCTAAGTATGTCAAGGATTTCGTGGTACAGTCCAGCTTATCCAGCCCAGCTGCGCAGACAAATATAGTAGAAGTTTTGGAGGGACCTACTTCTGTAACCGTTATGGGAGAAGGAGGAATACAGTCCACCACGTCCATTCCTGATGAAGCTCGCAATATACACCCAACCCATGTAGGATTATTAGATACGATACGTACCCCTGAATCTATAAAGGTAGGTGTAACTTCAAGATTTGGAGTAAGGGCGTATAAAGGCCCTAATCAATATGTGTATACAGAGGTCAGGGATGTGAAAACAGGCAAAACCAAGATGGTGTCAGCAGCAGAGATGTCAGATTCTAACATAGCTTTCCCAGGAGAAATGAGTAAGCCCGGGAACATGGCCATCGTTATATCTAGTAATAACAAACAATTAAGCATTCCTAAAAGTAAGGTAGATTATGAGATCCTTGATGGCGCCAGCATGTATGGTATGACTTCAAATATGGTGCCTTTATTTAATACCAGTAGTCCCAATCGTCTTCAAATGGCCGGTAAAATGGCAGGACAAGCTTTGCCACTAAAAGACAGGGAGGAGGCTTTTGTTCAAAGTCAAGGCACAACCAACGGCAAGAGTATAAACCAAGAGATAGGAGAATATGTTGCACCGAAGGCTCCAGAGGATGGAGTAGTAGTTTCGGCCACGGGCGATACCATCATATTTAAAGGGGAGTCTGGAACTAAACATAGTATAGACCTATACAATAATTTCCCGTTTAACCAAAAGACGATGCTTCATAATGACGTCTTGGTAAAGCCAGGTATGCGCTTAAAGAAGGGTGATTTGCTAGCCGAATCAAATTACACCAAGAATGGAACCTTGGCTCTGGGTAGGAATCTTAATGTAGCCTACATGAATTATAATGGGTTAACTTTTGAGGATGGGATGGTTATATCTGAAGCTGCTTCTAAAAAACTAACATCGGAACACGTTTATCAGGAGACGATAGAGGTAAGCGATGGAGTTGAAATTAACCGACCCAAGTTTGTTTCAATGTATCCTTCCGTTGTAAAATCTTCAAATTTAGCCAAGCTAGATCAGGATGGTGTAGTAAAACCAGGCTCTGTTATTGAGCCAGGTGAGGTTGTTATCATGGCGTTGCAAAAGAAAACCCCTAGCGCTTCGGACCTAGCTCTAGGTAAGCTATCTAAAGGTTTGTTGAAGATGTACACGGATGCTTCCATAGAGTGGACGCATGATAACCCTGCTGAGGTTCTTGAGGTATTCAAAGGACCAAGACACATAAAAGTAACCATTAAGACGCATGAACCCGTTAAAGTTGGGGATAAGCTGTCAGGCAGCTTCGGTAATAAAGGGGTGGTTTCTTATGTGGTACCCGATGACCAAATGCCTAGGACAAAAGATGGCCCCTTAGATATGTTTATGTCCCCTGAAGGGTTGGTTAGTAGAATGAACCCAGGACAGATTCATGAAACTATGCTTGGCAAGGTTGCAAAAAAGACAGGTAAACCTTATGTACTAAAGCCTTTCGCAGGCGATACCTATCAATTCGTAAAAGACGAAATGAAGAAGCACGATGTTTCAAAGTGGGACCCGGTGCATGACCCTGCTAGTGGTAGAGATTTAGGAAACATTATGAATGGGTATCAGCACATATTTAAACTAAGTAAGACGACGGAGTCCGCGGTATCCGGTAGAGGAGGAGAGGGCTCGTACACCATTAATAAACAGCCAGCTAAAGGGGGCTTTGACGGCGCTAAGACAAATTCTATATGGGATAGCTGGGCTTTATTGGGGCACAACGCTAAAAATTTACTTCAAGAAGCAGCCACCTATAAAGGGGAGAGGAATGATACCTTTTGGAATGCTGTCAGAGAGGGGCGCCCAATACCTAAGCCGCAGACACCCTTTGTTTGGAATAAGTTTCTTGGCAAGGCTAATCAAATGGGAGTGGATATACAGAAGGATGGGGATTCTGTAAAAATGTTACCCCTAACGGATAAAGATGTAGAGGCTATGTCTGCAGGTGAGGTCAAGAATGTTAATATGGTTAGGACTAAGGATTTTTCTCCCGAGACGGGTGGGTTGTTTGATTATACAATATTTGGTGGACTTAATGGTGATCGCTATGGGCATATAGACCTCAAGCAAAAATTACCAAACCCAATGTTCGAGGATCCTATTCGAGTGCTTCTTGATTTAACCAAACAGGAATTCTTGGACGTTATGTCTAGCAAAAGAATGTTGAACGGTAAGACTGGGGTGGTGGCCCTGGAGACTGCATTGAAGCGTATAACTGTTAGTTCTGGCATTACCGACCTAGAAAGAGAAGTCCGGACCAGTAGAGGACTCAAACGCGATCGGGCGGTTAAAAAGCTAAAGTACTTGATGGGGCTTCAGCGTATGAATAAGACCACGGCCGATTATTTTGTATCAAAAGTTCCTGTAATTCCTCCTGAGTTCAGACCTCTAATTCCTTCTAGTGGAGGCTCCATCTTGGTATCCCCGGCCAATTATTTGTATAAGGATGTCATGCAGTCCAATGAGGCCTATCAGGATTTGAAAGATGATTTACCAGAGGAAGAGATCGGAGGCCTTAGGTCTACGCTATACCAATCAGTTAAAGCTTTACAAGGGATGGCCGATCCTATATCTCCCGAAGCCAAAACTAGAAATGTGCGAGGGGCCTTAGCGGAGATAGCTGGCAGCATTCCTAAACACGGCTTCTTCCAGTCAGTTCTTCTACGTAAGCCACAGGACATAGCTGGGCGCGGGGTTGCTGTACCAATGCCTAATTTGAAAATGGATCAGTTAGGGTTGCCGGAAAAGATAGCCTACCAGATATACAAGCCCTTCATCGAGAAACGGATGATTTCTGCGAAGGTGCCCAGGACAGAGATAGGTGGTAAAATAGAGGCTAGGGACCCAATGGCTAGATCTTCTTTATTAGCTGAGATGGCTGTGCGCCCAGTTCTGGTAAATCGCGCCCCCATATTACACAAGTTCAATTTGATGGCATTTTGGCCAGTACTTGTTACAGGCTCCAGTATAGGATTTCCTTCAGTTGTTGTTGGAGGATTTAGTTTGGACTACGATGGAGACCAGGTAAATGTAACAATTCCTGTTACACAGGCTGGCGTGCAAGACGCTATGAAGATGTTCCCAAGCAAAAATCTAAACGCCTTAAACCAGCATGGGGGCCTTAATTATAAACCTACCCTCGGAGCCCTTCTAGGGTTACAAGAAGCCACCAGGCGGGTGGGTGACAAGTCCGTAGCTTCTTTTGCGAATAAGAAAGAGGCAGACGCGGCATTTAATGCGGGTACGATTGACTACGGTACGCCAATAATGGTGAAAAAGTCGCAAATCGATTCTGACAACTATAATTATTTACCAGAGGACTGCTATGAACCGCCAAGTTTTTGACCAAAGTTTTTTAGAGGGGGTTTCACAGGTGCATGCTTACCTGTATAAGCAGGCTAACCTAGGTAGGCAGGTCCAGTCTGGGATGTCTGCCGCAGGTACCCCGGCATCAAATCCTACACCTGCTGCCCCCAGTATGGGGCCCCGTCCGGCTATGCCGGCCACAACCCCTGCTCCAGCGCTTAGTAGTGTGGCAGGCCGAGGGCCATCCCCCTCAGTAGGGTCTGGTTCAGGGTACTAAGATGGATGTTTTTCAAATTAAGATGGCAATGGAGCAGGCAATGGAGCAATATCATAAGCCTAGGATTGGCACAGCTCCGGGGCCTTCTAATGACCGAGACCCTTCGGGGGCGTATTATCTTAGGAGGGTTGGGGACGGAGAGGTGGATATCCGACAATTTAATATAGAACCTGGAACCGGAGGGACGGCTAAGCTAAAATCGTGCCTGGAAAAATCCTCCTCAGGCAGCCATGCACCAACGCATTCTTTGGCGCACCGTGAATCTCGTCGCAATAGGCAAGGGTATTACATAGGCAGAACAACGGCCAAGGCAGCCCGTCAAGCTAATATGCGCAGAGGCGATTCCAGTGTCGGGTCTATGGGTAAGGGGAGCAGCCGGGCCGGGGAAGGTAATGGAGTATGGCTTCCTAGGCCTATAGCCAAGGAAGGCGTCTCGTTGGTAGACTAGAGATTGTAAGTGCCAACTACGACATACGCTAATCTTGTAATAGAATCACAGCTCCCTCAAGAGCTGCGTAATCTAGGGCGTAAGTACGACAAAAAAATGGTGGCTACCTTGCTACGAGAAGTGGCAACGAGGTCCCCTGAATTATACGACAAGGTAGTAGACTCACTACTTCAAGTAGGCGACACTTTTGCTACGCGTCATGGTTTAAGCTTCGATTATGATAAAGAGTTTCTTAAGTCTCCTGAGAGAGATTCGGTTGTAAATCAGGCGGAAAAGGATGTCAAAGCTGTACTATCTTCCAAGATGCCAGAGAAGGCCAAGCTGTCCCGTATCACTGAAATATTTAAAGTCTCTGGTAAAAAATTAGAGGACGCCGTTCTCAGGTCTGGTAAGAAGAGGGGTACTTATCTTTATAAGGAATACACCTCTGGCGCCAAGGGTAATCCTCTACAACTTAGGATGATTAATGAGGCACCATTAGGTGTGGTAGATCATAAGGATCGCCCTATACCCATGGTTATAAAGAATTCATATGCAGAAGGATTAACTCCAGGAGAGTTGTTTGCTGCCAGTTACGGTGCACGTAAAGGGTTGATGGCGACAAAAATGAGCACAGCTGATACAGGAGCTTTTGAAAAAGCGTTAACGGTTATGAATATAAGCACCGTTATAACTGAGCATGACTGTGGCACTTCTAATGGGTTGATGTTCTCCACATCAGATAATCACAATGTCGACAAATACTTGGCTGCTCAAGCTGGATCTTATAGTAGAAATGAGCTTATAACTGATACCATGCTTAGTGCATTAAAGCGCAAAGGTGTGTCGCAGATTAGGGTACGATCACCAATGACCTGCGAGGCCAGGGATGGAGGGCTCTGCTCAAAATGTTTCGGCAAAGATGAGAATAATAGAGTACCTTCTATAGGGGATAATGTGGGGGTAAACGCTGCGCAGGGGATGGCAGAGCCGCTAACACAAATGAGTATGGATACAAAGCACACAGGAGGGGCAGTAGGATCGGAGTCTCTAAAAGGAGGTTTCCAGGCAGTTAGGCAATTACTGACAGTGCCTAAGAATTTTACCAATGCAGCGTTGGTAGCCCCAGGCGATGGGCCGGTGTCTGACATAAGTAAAGCTCCGCAAGGAGGCAGTTATGTAGTAGTAGCAGGCCAAAAGTTATACGCTCCCGTCGGCACCCAGCTTTCTGTCAAAAAAGGGGATATGGTTCGAGCCGGAGACGTACTCTCTGATGGGATGGTTAACCCAGTTGATATGGTTAATACCGTAGGTCTTGGAGCAGCTAGGACATCCATGCTCCGCAGCCTTCGTGATATTTATAAAATATCTGGCAAAGACACGCCACGGCGTCATTTTGAGGTAACTGTTAAAAATATGCTAAGTCATGTGGAGGCTACAGACTTAGATTCAGGGCATTTACCCGGGGACGTATTTAAGATTTCAGCAGTCCAGGAGCTTGGGGATTCGTCAAAGCATGAAATGCCTCTCACTTTAGCTGCAGGTAAATACCTTGCTAGAAATTATTTAGAACATACAATAGGGACCAAAATCGGCGCGAGGGTTGCTAGTGATCTACAAAATGGAGGCATTACTAAGGTTATGGTTACGGAACGAGCTCCGGCATTCAGCCCTAAAGTCTCTAGCCTGGTCTCTGTACCTAGGTTTGACGAGGACTTTTTGGCGCGCCTCGGCAGCTCTCATTTAAAAGACTCTCTACTAGCAGCAGCGCATCTTGGGCATGAATCAAAGCTACACAACACAAAAAATCCAATCCCCGCATTTGTCTGGGGGGCGGACTTTGGCAGAAACACTCAGTATTATTAAGGGATACGCACATGTCTGAGTTTTCTATGGATCAAGAGTTTGCAGAATTGGCGCATTCAGCCTTACATGCAAAGGCTCCTAACCTCATGTCATTCGTAGCTGGATTCCAGACCATAAGTGCTTCGGAAGATAACACCAGAGCCATAGGCATGTTTGGGTTGGACGTGGGAGGGCGTCTATTTTTTGTACCAGTCTTCTTTCTTAAGGGAGTTATAAAACCCCTCTCCATTATTTTTGATTACAGGGGCAATCAATTTATGCCTTTTGAGCGGGAGTGGATAAGTTATGTACTTAAGCCTAACAAGAACACCTTAGGGTCCTCCCAACCAGACCCCCGTGGTGGGTTTTCAAACTTTTTGGCTCCAAGTATGGACCCGACGCAAGCCTCGTACGGCTCTCAAAATAACAGTACAAGCGGCGCCCTTTCAAAAAGTGCCGAGGAACTTAAGTACCCCAGCATTAAGGAGTTAACCTTTCAGAAAAAGGCCCATAGAGTGGCGTCCTATTTGCCGGCGTACATATCCGGGAGTTCCTTGGCCGAGAAGAAGGCCTTCATGAACATGCTAAAGCATGAGAAATTTGCTCAGGTGGTCGATAAGAAGGTTGGGCTGGAGTTGATTAAGTCAGCTTTAGCTAAAAAGCTTAAAGAGATAAAGCCTGGAGTTGAGCAGGATGAGGAGGCAGCTACAGAAACTGGTAAAGTAGAGATAGTCTCCGTATTACCGCGTAGTATTAATAAGGCTATACTCGACAAGGTGCCGCAAAATAGTCGTGCTGAACTTATGCGTAAAGGGTACTACATAGACGACCGTAGGGACTCCACTGCTAAAGTCTACAGTACTCAATATAAATCACAATTTAAAACTCCTGATAAATCAGGGGAGTACTCCTCAATTATGGAGGACGGCACCCTTGAGAGGGTGTTGGTTTTGTGCGATCCTCATCAGTTGGTTGATAATCAAGTGTCTAGAAAGACTTTGGTAGTGCGCCCATCTGATATGGCTTGGACCCGTAAGGGCGCGTATGAGTATATGGTATCGCCTGTTCGCCGGTCCGAGGATGTGGTAGAGCGAGTTTTGAGAAGCACAGTCCCTGCCAAGGCTATGGTGCCAGGTAAAAAGTATATTCTAATTGATGCCCGCCTCATGTGTTCTGATGCATTCACTGTTGAGACGACCAGGACTGATTCTGGTAATAGTGTTCATTACAAGGTACGCCCTGATGAAAATTATGAGGGAGTGTACCTTATGGTAGGCCTGGCTAATGCTGAAAGGTTCAAGCGAGTAGGAAATGAAGTCATAGTTCCCGGTAGTTGTGTAGCTTTAGAACTACCAATGGAGAAGGAAGTCCTTAAACTAGGGCATGTAGGTGATCTATCAAATAGACTTATGCACACTGGCTTGGAGCCACTCGTCATAACCAATGACGGGGTAGAGTATGAGCTGGGGGATGGCCAAAAGGTAGACAGGGTGGGGGCACTGAGAAAACTTCTTATTGATAAGGGTATTGGTAAGGTCGTGGCGGAGGAGCTTTTGGATAAGTCTGCCTCTGAAAGGGTGATTTCAGTATTAATTAAACAAGCCACCCCGGTTTCATTAAACCAAGCTACAAATTCAGATCAGCCCTGGTCAACGACAAGTATAAGCACCCCCCAGGAGCAAGTAGGGGTATCTTCTATTCAGCCGCATACGTCTTATGAAGATCCGTACAAGGACAACCACGAAGGAAGTGGTATGGACATGTTGCCGACTTTGCCTTTGGCAGCAGCCCAGTTTGATACCGATATTTTTGACTCCGCTATTATTGCAAATTTGGCGGAGTCCGTGGATCCCTCAAGTGATATCCTAGAGTATGTGCCTGACCTTGAGATTGCCTTAGATAAGCTGGGGCGCATGCTATTTTTATTGTGGTGGAAATACGACCACTTTCGTTCGATGTACTCCCCTGCTGAATTAACAACTATGGAAGCTGACCTAAAGCTTCTTTTGTCTAAATTGGGAGATGTAACCTTACGGTTTAAGAAAAGGGCGGCCAGTGCTGCTAGAGATTAATGTCACTTGAGCCTAAACGTGACGCTAACTGGAGGCTAAAGCGTGCGCAGAGTCTTCGTTCTGCGTACGCTAGGGGCGAGGTCAACATGGAAGTTGAGGACGCTACAGTTATACGCATCTTGGATTTCTGGAAAAATCCTGATAACGACCCTGACCTCAGCGACGCTTTTTTGTTGGGGACAGAGTATCCTCTGGTTGCACAGGACATAAAGAACTGCATTATGGAAGGGGAGGGGACAGCCTTTATTGCGTCTAAGCATGGTATAAGTGAATCTGTTATAAAAATATATGCGGAATTATATTGTGATCCGTCTAGGGTTGGGTCCAAATCACAGCAGCTGATATCCTACGTCAGTAGCCTGCCTATGCAGGCCCGCAAAGAATTCTTGATGTCGAAACGGACAGGTACTGCATACGAAGTAGCGATTAGAGGCAGAGAAGCCCTTAGAGAGAAGTCCTTAACTCCAAAGGATATCATGGAAATGGTATCTCATATTTTAGTGCAAGCCTACGTGTGCGCCTCAGCCGGGGCGGATATCCCGCTTGATTCTCCAGAACAAAAGACCGTATTGGCCTATACGAATATTCTTATGCAATATACTCGTTTGCTTCAGGAGCTAGACGGTAATAATACGGATAAGAATGTTATTCTCGAACGCATGGCTGCATTTACTAAAAAGATTCCTTCAGGTGTACCTAAAATACCAGCCCTTGCTGAATTAGAAAAT
>Ga0307379_10014504_pt1 | contig 10153 bp, 9 predicted proteins | sample UN2MG_FD_202237 | JGI IMG/M metagenome (GOLD analysis project Ga0307379, IMG submission 202237) | Soil microbial communities from Risofladan, Vaasa, Finland - UN-2 | ecosystem: Environmental > Terrestrial > Soil > Coastal area > Acid sulfate soil | place: Finland: Risofladan, Vaasa | collected... | reverse complement strand
CTACGACATACTTTACGTTATAGACGTCTGGCTTAATTGTTGTTGTTTGCTGAGCGTTTAATCGCTTAATGTCCAACACTTTTCCAGAGGCTCCACAAAAAATAAGAGAAATAGGGAAACCAACATTCTTATTCCAGAAACAATGTTGTCCCTCTCTTGGGAAATCAAAGAAAGCACATTCGTCAATCCCAAGTGGGTCACGATGCATTAATCCTTTCGTTCTACTTATATCATTATCTGCGAGAAGAACTATTCTCATCTTTTATTAATCTCCAGCATAACTATTTCAGCAAAAGCCCTGATTCTATGCACAGGAACAGAAGATTTTGAAGCGAGGGCAATTTTCCCTGAGTTTTTCATAATTCTTTTTGCCAAGTGTAATACCTGAACAAGTTCCTCGTCGGTATATTCACTTATTTCTTTATGTTTGCCATTTGCTTTTCTGGTATTGATATTGTAAGAATTAAATGTTATTGGCTGAATTTTCTTTTCAGAAAACAATTTCTTAGAAACAGTAATAAACCTTGCTCCAAACTTTTCTGGGTGCTTTACTTTAACTAAAATCTCTTCTCCAAAATCATAACTGTTTTTTGAGATCATTTGTTTCGAAGCCTGTTTACAGAAAGAAGATTGTTCTTCGTTTAAAATGGATTCTTTTAAAACCTTTTTTCCTGATTGAGTGAACTCGTAAACATCTCCATCACCATTAATTAATCCCTTTGATTTTAGCAAGGAGAGGCTTTGCTGAGTCATTGTGTCGGCAACTCTTACCTTTTCTTCTCCAAGATCCGTAGACTTTAGCCACATCTCTTTCATTGCTTCTTTTTCTTTCTTCCCCGCCATCGGTTCCAAAAGGATGAATAACGGTTGGTTCTGCATAAAAGGAATAAGCGCATTAAAAGATTCCCCACTGGGAACTTGTGATTCCTGTGCTATGTCCTTAACTTTGTTAATCGGTAGTGGCATTTCATATCTCCTTTGTTACTTTATTCTGTTGTGGCAAGAAAACCCCTTCCTTTAGGTGGGGGATGAATTGCCACCTGTATCTTTTCTGTCAAGCCTTTACTGGGTTTCCCCAGTAAAGACTCTTCAGTTTGTTGAGTGTAAAAACTAACATTTAGTTTTTCCCCTCTCCCTAGGTAGTGCGTGGCTGAGTTTGCGAGATCAAACTCAGCTTACGTCTTCCTCTCGATCAGATAATGAAAGGTTTTAATGAGATTAACACTGTCTATAACCCTTTAAGACTGTTTAATCAATCTCCGCAGTGCCTGGAGCTGAGGCGGCACCCCAGGGTGCCTAATTCTTTCTTATCGTTTACTAATATTGTTTCCTCTCCTATTAGTGATCTGGTGAACTAAGGCTCAGAAGCCTCCGCCTTCAGGCGGGGGTAGTTCGCTTTTGTCATCTGCATGGGTATTTTTGGAATTCTTGTTTTATTAAAATCCTCAAAACTAACTGGACCGAGGGATAGTAGTTTTTCCAATGTTGATGTTGCTCTATTTATAATCTCTAAAACAACGTTTTCTTCAAACCCTCCACCTCTTCTTTTTTGTTCTCCAATCAAGTCTTCTACTACTTTTATAACGTTTTCATCAGGATTTGTAATCCCCATAGCGGAAAAGACTTCTTGTTTTATTTTTTCTAAATCTTCCCATGCTGTTTTATACCATCTGCTCATTTTTTTCTCCTAAAATCTTAATAAGGCTTCAACAGCCCTAAGTTCCCTCTCTCTTGAACGTAAGTTGACCAGGGAACAACTCTTTCTCTCATGTCGCTATTAAATCTATTCTTATCCATCCCAGATTGATACCACCCCTCGTTGTCGTCTCTGTTGTGTGGCCAGGCTCCGGGATTTTGCTTCCATGGTTTTCCGGGATTATAACGAGGATCTTTTTTTCTACGTCCTTTTACTTTATATGCGTTTGCCGGAGCAACAGCGTTTCCCCCAGTATCAACCTTTTCTATTCTAATATATCTTTCTGATCCATCTTTCCCTTTAATTTTAATTATCTTTTGTTTTTTTCTATTTTTCTGTTTCCAATCGTCGTATTCTTCCGTAGCGTATTCATCCATCTTTGACCACGGAATAACCCTTGCGTCTTCGCTCAAGTCTGTTCTTCCCACCATTTGGTTCATGGGGTTATTATATTCTGTTGACATCGGTATCGCGGGAGTAGCAGCTATGGTATATGATTTCCTTAAAGTAATTCTTTGGCTTAGACGTTTTGACTTCTGTCTTTTTTTTCTTTTTTTCTTGGGCTTTTTCGTATACTTTATATCGAATGGTTTAACTGAGTGTTTGCACTTAGAGCATTCGTAAGCGAGGTAATTTTCTCCGTTAATAGGAACCGAATAATTTCTCCAGATTCCACATTCTTGTAAATCTGAGCCACATCCCCCTCCTCCTGGTTCCTCTCCGCATCTACTCACCCTGATGGGTTCTGTTCTTTCTTGATCTATTTTCCGAACATCGGAAACCATTCCCGGCATTCTCTGAGAACTATCCGGAGAGAACTGATTGCCTCTTAATAAATTTTGATCTGCCAGATGCTCAGGAGTCATGACGGCGTCCATCCCGAGAAATTCGTTAGCCTGTTTGATTGATGCGGTATACCAGTTATTTTTCATTTTTTGAAATCCTTCAACAACCTCGTCTTCTAATTTATTCAAAGAGATCATGCTAAACTCCTTGCTCAAAAAAGAAATTCCCGCCTTTATCGAATCTTTCTCAAGGCGGGAAGAAGTGTTAATATGAAAAAAAATAGAGATCACTCTTCTGTCAGGTGTTTTATAATCTTTTTATACATTGTCTTTCCTATTGCCCGCTCACAGGCGTCTCTGTTTGCGGGATTTTTAACCTGATCTTGGGTTGTAATTCCCTTAGATTCAAGGCTCTCTGCCCTCTTCTTTCCGATATCGGGAATATCAACCAGTTCAGCCAATGAAGATTTGACTCCGTATTTCAGACGACATTCAAGATTTTTCCAATCTCTTCCCCAGTTAAATCCTGGGATTTTATAAGGGTCTCTTTTATGGAAATGTTTTCCGACATATTGGTCACACTGTTGGAGGGTTGAAATAATTCTTTCAATGTCTTTCGTTATCCCCATAGAATAAGAGTTTAAAGAAGGACTGACCTCTTTCCCGCATAACAGTCTGTAAACAATTGCAATATATTTAATGTTTGGATTTGATTCTGGATGCATATTAAGTAATCCTGAAACTTCTGAGACTTCATCCGTCATCTTTTCTAAAGATGTAATGTATACATTCGAACATTGATGTTTGACAAATTTCTTCTGGAGAGTGTCATATTTCCATGTAATCCCCCAACTATAGCACCCCGCCAAAGCCTTCGCTATTTCAAGATTGTCTCTAGTTTCTTCTACCTCAGAAGATCCTTGAGGAGTTTTTATTCTTTTCACTTTGCTAAAGTTTTTGAACCAATCAGAAACATCTAAAGGACTCATATACATTTTTGCTGTAATTTCACCAAGTTTTGTCGCTCTGTATTCCCCTTCTTTAAAAACGATCATTGATCTCTGACGAAGGTTTTCTAAAACTATGTTGCATTTCTCTTCAGTAAGAGGCTTCCCTTGGAGACTGGCTAATGTTTTTTTATACCAATTATAGAACTGTTCAGCGCTGGTAATGGTCCCGTCGCAAATATAAGAAAGAACATGAAACATTAATAAATTAGCATCCGTAAGAGTTGACTCAATCAGATAGTTTTCGAAAATCCTTTTATTCTCTTTCTCTACATCTTGTTTAGGGGCTAATATAATAGCATCACCTTTATCGCTCCATCCTGCTCTCCCTGCTCTTCCAATGGCTTGAATAACATTAGATGGATGCATGGGAGTTAACCCAAATTTAGTATGAGACTGAATAACATATCTAGCTGGCGTATTGCACCCCCATGCCATAGTCGTGGTGGCAATTAATACATTAAAATCTCCCTCTCTAAACCCTCTTTCAATGTCTTTTCTTCCATGAATAACTTCTGTTCCATTAGACCCCTTTACTTTCTTGGTCTCTCGCGCCACATCAGCATTATGGAAACGATGATCAATTTTCATTCTTTTTAATTCTGAAGATAGCTTTCTGCCAAAAACTTTCGATCCAGTGAAAACAAGAATTGATTCTTTACAATGTTCTGCTATTAACTCAACAACTCTTTCCAATCTCTTCTCTTCTGTTTTGGCATATTTCCTATGAGCGAGGAAAGGTTCAAACACCCTATTAAGTTTACATGGTCGATAATCACTAACTACAACCTTAGACTCTCTCCCGGTCATATGTTCTAACCATTCGCCAAAATCTTTAACATTGGGGAGAGTTGCTGAAAGAAACAGAGCCCTGGAATCTGGAGAGTTCTCAAAGTATTGGATTAACCCTACTTCCAGGGCGTCTCCTCTTCCCGTCAATCCTATCAAATGAATCTCGTCTCCAACAAACACCGAATTTTCTAGCCATGGATGAACGGCAAATGATCGACATTTTGAATTAAACATCTCGGGGGTTAATATAATTATATTAGCCTTTTTTAAGCGGTCTTTAAGTTCTGCGGTAACATCGATATCCCCTGTTAAAATTTCTGTTTTAAATTTACTAAAGGTGTGGCTTTCATGAGTCCACTCTCTGAACTTTTCATCAGCCAGAGCTTTCATGGGGGCGATATATAAGACCCTCTTTCTTTGACTAATTGCTCTAGCTGCAAACAGTTCAGCAATAACGGTTTTCCCGCTTGAAGTGGCTGAGGCGACAACAATGTTCGTCTCATCCTCTTCGTTATACGGAAGATAATCGCTTTGTGGAGGGTTTAAATATTGGAAAGGTAAATAATCCAAATATTCTTTTATTTCCGAAGTCGGGACACATGGATACGGCTTGTTGTGTTTTCCAAGAGGCTGAACTACCTCGGTAGGATAATTTCTCGGCATTTTTACTTCTTTCTTTTAGATGGTTGAATCAGGCGCTCTTTCTTTTTTTAAAGAACGCCTAACTCTGATTGTGTTTCCCCGTCTGGGAGGAAACTAGCTTTTTCAGCTATACGGAGACTTCTCCTTGTTGCCTAAAATCTTTAAATAGTTTTTAGACAACATCTTTCCTTAATAGAGTTAAGATGCTGCTGAAATTCTTCCCGCGAAGGATTATCATCGATCATGTTGTTTTTTCTGTTTTTTTTATATTTTCTTGACAACCTGTCAAGTTTTTTTATCAATCCTACGATGCGACACGGACGAATCATTATTTTTTGAGAGCCCATAGACATCGGCTTCAGGAATAGACTTATATTATCATGTGAAAAATTATTGTCAACCCCAATAAACTTTTCTAGCAAATTAACCAGGCCGAGCATTTCCTCAGGAGTTTCAGGATCATGTAATCCCCTGGCAACGACTGTTCTCAAAACAGTCCTTCTGGAAGAGGCGTTTAGCTTTATTTCCTGTTCCCCAAATCCTGCAACAATTGCATCCAGGTTGTCAAGCAAGAATTCTTTTTGCTTCCTGCCTAAATTATACGATTTTTTAAACAAAGTGTATAGCATTATCACCCTTCCACGAATTCAAAGTTTATATTATTCTGTTTTAAAAATGGTTTAACGGTGTCTATGGGGATCGCGGCGTTCAATCCGGAGTCTCCTCCCTCCTGAGTGCTTATCACAGCCGCTGCAATGCCTATTACAGCCCCATTAGAGGTCTTTACCACTGGTCCACCACTGTTTCCTGGATTAATGTTTGTAGAGACAAACAGATATTGTTTTGCCGCCGCCCCTTCTTGGTAATCTACAGAAGAGCTGGAAACAATTCCCTTCCCCATGACGTTCTCAAACCCAAGAGGAGTTCCTACTGTAATAATTTCTTCCCCTGGAACAGCTTGTCCTGAATTACCGAGGCGGAGAGGTCTTTCGAAGGAAAAATTGGGGTCTGAAATAGAGATTACTGCTACATCAAGATTTGCGTCATAAGCTATTATTTGACCTTGATATTCCTGATCCTTGTTAATTCTTATTGAAATCTGGGCATTAAAAGATTTCATCCCTGGAATTACTACATGGGCGCAGGTTAAAATTATGTTTGGTCCGATAAAGAATCCGCTTCCAATTTCACGCTGACCTTCAGCCGTGGCATTTATTGTAATAGTGGATTCCAAAACAGAAGTTGTGAAATCTTCCTGTGGTTCATGAGGAGCTTCTTTTTCTTCTTTCCCTCCTCCCATGATATCACGATATGTCTGGGCAAACCAATCTGACTCTCCCCAGGTAGGCATTTTAGGACCTTCCAAACCCCACTGGGATTCTTTTTTTAGGCGATTAGAAAAAGAAACAATCGTTGTTTTCTTTATTTTTTTCTTTCTTTTCTTTAGTTTATTTTTTAATTCTTCCAGTTCTTTTTCTGTTAATTTATTTTTCTCATCGTCTTCTATATATCTGTTTGGTGCATTTTTTCCCGTGCTTGGTTCCAATACGCCAAAATGTTCATCTCCTCCTGCGTGGCCAAAAGGGGAGACTCTTGTTTTGTCGGTGAGCTCGGACGGACCGAATGGGTCAAGCCCAAACATCGAAGCCTCTTTTTTTTTATTATACCAATTAGACATTTTTTCACCCAAAGTTTTAAGACCAAGTGTTTTTTACAGAATTCCCCATCACAAGTTCGTCATGCTGACCCATTATTCCCATAGAAACCAAGTGTTCTTTTAGCCCCCGGAGATCGCTTACATCTCTCATAAACCCATCTTCAAAGATTTGAAAACCGTTTATAGTAAGAACAGAATCTCCTGCGGGGTCTCTAACGTCGGCAAAAAACTCTCCTCTTTCATATAAGTTGATAAAATATTCGAAGGTTTTAGGTTCGTTATCCGAAAGAGAAAAGGCGGCTTCCTTTAATTTATTCTTCATAGGGGATTCTTTTCTGTCATCTTCCTGCTTATAAATCTGTAACCAAATCGGAGCAACGTTCTTATGTCCTCTTGACTCTACATCATCCTTATCCCACATCTCAGGACGGTGTCCGCCATCGGTTTCTTTAGCTTCTTGTATTTGCACTTCCTGAATTCGAGATTCTCCTGGATTGTCCAGGTCTAGCTGGATTTCAGTAATCCCTTCAACTTCTCCCCGAGATGGTTTGTTGTTATAGTCGCTGTCATCAAGCTGTTTTTCTGTAATTTTACCAACTTCCTCATCTGTATGGGCGGGGATTAAGTCGTTCATTGACAACAGTTCTTCTATTGTATGAGAAATACTTTCCTCACCAGCAGCAATCTTAATTTGGCTGACATCAATCTCGAATCTCTTCATTTTATTTCTCCTACCTTTTAGGTAATTGAACCAGACGCTCTTTCTTTTTTTAAAGAACGCCTGACTCTGATTGTGTCTCCCCATCTGGGGGGAAACAGGCTTTTTCAGCCTTACGGACATTTGTCCTTGTTGCCTAAAATCTATAAATATAGTTTTTAGACAATCAATCTATAATTCCTGAGAAACTTAATTCTTTCCTTTGAGAAAATCACCTCATCCCTGTTTTAACTAGTCTTATTTTGGGCAAAGTGGTTAAACCCTGAACTCCCTGACACATAGCAAAAACACATCCTCCAAGACAGTCTACTAAATCATCAAAAGGAAAATCTGCGTCATCCGGAGTGTTTACTATGACTGGGTTCCTTTTCCCATGTTTTACTTTTATATTTTTCAATTCACCTTCTAAATCGGTGTCGTCATTACAGAGTTCTATCCTACCAGAAATAAAAAAATCTCTCGTTGTTTCATATATTTTGTTTTTCATTGCTCCACCGAAAGAAAGTTCTCTGTAGTTGATCCTGTTTTTCCTTAATTTCTTTTGTTGCTCCAAACTGAACATCTGGTCTGCAGAAACAGCAACTATTTTGAATTTTTTAAACAGTGGAAGAACGAAGTTGTCCATAACATTGTCAGGATCTAACACCCCTCCTGGTTCTGCTTCGAATGTTTTAGAGTAGTCTTCGACAGCTATATCGAGGAAAATCTTATTTTCTGGATCGTATCTTTTTTCCATGTGACAAATCATAACTGCCCATCTATCAGAATTCTTTGCCGGATCAATATGCATATAATAATCTTTCCCGAAAGTTCCTTCCGTTCTCTTATACCAATCTTCTCGTCGAATCATTGCATCTTCTACAAGTTGATGGGGGAAATAAATGTTTCCCGCCGATCTTCTGAATTGTGCGCCATACTCAGCAGCTGCTCGATCAGGATTTTTTTCAAATTTATCTTTTAAACTTGCTCTTGTATAGTTGGGATTAGCGTCCCATGTGGGTATTTGGAAAACAATCATTGAATCAATGGTTTTTGCTGAACGAAAATGTTTAAAGAAAAAACCACTTGGAAGATCGGGAGTTGAAATGACGATATTTCTCCCATCTCCCGAGGAATAAAACGTTGAAGTGGATGGTTCAATAGCGGTATAGACCTCTTCTGCTGAGGCTTTTCCGCTGGAGTCTACATAGTGAGCCATCTCATCATAAATACAGGCAATGGTCGAATGACCACGTAAAGCCGGGGAGTTTGAGTTTCCGCAAGCAATAACAATTGATCCGTGTAGTGGTTTTCCTCCTGTTTTTTTAATCCTGTTGTTTCTCTTTTTATCAACATCAGTTAGAAGATAAACCATATCCTCTGTGACGTGTCCTATTCTGTCATAAAAAGCAGGGCAGTCGTAAATAAAACTCTTTATTTGGCTAAACACAATACTCTTTGCCTGTTTCTCTGAAATAGCAGTATTGATGATCCAAAGTTCGCCACCGAGTTTTCTCTTTCCATCTCCGTAAAAAGCGTGGGGATCTTTTAACATGACCAACTTATAGGCTTCATAAACAGCGATTAACGAACTGAGAAAAGATTTCCCAGATCTTCTCCCGAAAACAAGAACAACGTCCCTAAAGAAGCTGTTCATTGGGTCTTCTTTAAATTTCTTTCTGTTTTTTTCTAATATTTTAATCTTTGCTTTATCGCCATATAAGAGCCAATCATTGGGAATTTCCCAACTCTCAATTAACTTTATGTCTTCTTCTGTTATTTGTATATCTTCGTTGAATCTTGTTCCTGCGTATAGGAACTTTAACACTATTTCTTGGGCAGGATAAGGATAAACTTCGAGAAGTTCGTTTGCAAAATCAATGACATTTAAAACCTTCCCATATTTTTCTATTTCTTCTTTTTTTAATTTCTTGACAGCATTACTGAAAAGATCCTGTGGATCAAAATCAACTTGTTTTGCTTTTCTGATCGCCATGTCTTTCTCCTAGTCTTCTTCTTCTACCACCTCAGCTTTCTCAGGGTTCCCCTGTAAACTCATGTTCAAGAACTTAGAGAGAGTGTCCTGGGCTTCAGGATAATCACTAAGAGCTTGTTTCGCTTGTTCCATAACACCGACCATAAAGCGTTCCATCTCATGTTGTTGCTCTTCTACCGTTTTCCCCATACCTATTATTTCCAATTCCATCTGATAATAATCTCTATATGATTTTGCCAATTCAACCAATTGCTTTGACATCTTTTGATGCATCAGTTTTGCTTCTTTTGTTTTTAAATTTTCTTCTTTGCTGGCGTGAACGTCCAACATAAATTCCCACAACATCTGTTTAATGAGATTAAATCTTGTTGAACTGTCTTGATGGGTTTGGAGACATCTTTCTTTTAATTCGGTCAGCCTTCTTTCTCTGATAAAGACATCTTTCTTAATAAAGGGATCAATATGCTCTCTGAAGTGTTTTTCCCAGACATCCTTGTCTATTTTCTCTATAAAAAACCCTTCAAACCACTGAATGACAAAACCAACATCTCTTGGTTCAGTATCAAAATAAATTTCAGTTGCTTTGTCGCATGCGCCGTGAGTGCAAACCTGACACGCGGAGGAAACATCTTTACTTCTTTCTGATTTTGCAACGGGATTTTCTTTTTCTTCAGTCATTTTTTTCCTTTCCTTCAGATAATCAAAGTGTCAAAAAGAGGTATTCCCTGTCTTTTGTCCTTTGGAGATTTTAATTACCCTATTGTCTATTTTTATTATCCTTTTTCTTCTTCTTATCAATTCGATAGTCCAAACCCCAAACAGTTCCAATTCCAAGTTCTCCCTTTTTTCTATTTCATTTACATTTTCTTTATCCTTTGGTC
>Ga0307379_10014500_pt1 | contig 10155 bp, 9 predicted proteins | sample UN2MG_FD_202237 | JGI IMG/M metagenome (GOLD analysis project Ga0307379, IMG submission 202237) | Soil microbial communities from Risofladan, Vaasa, Finland - UN-2 | ecosystem: Environmental > Terrestrial > Soil > Coastal area > Acid sulfate soil | place: Finland: Risofladan, Vaasa | collected... | reverse complement strand
CACATTCTGACAAGCTTTTCCAGCAATTCGACTTCGCCGACACCGGCGATCGCCGCCAAGTTTCGGACCGGTTCGATGATGTGCTGCGGGAATGGAACGAGTTCCTCGCCCTGCACAGGCTCGCGGATGTAACGCCCCTTCCACACCAGCCGGATCGGGAACGCCGGCGGCTCGCGGCGCAGCACTACCCCCGAAAACGCGATCTTCGCCGCCCAGCCGTTCTCCGGCGTCTGCACCAGTGCCAGCGACACGTCCTGCCTGTCGCGCACGCGGCGTCCGTCGACGCTCATCGCCCGGTGCAGGCTGGTGCGGAACCGCTCGTTGCTGTTTGATTCTCCCGGGTCGTCCAGGTTTGACAGCTTCACGGCGATATCGAACGCGGGCAGATCGGCGGCAAGCTCGACAGGCTCGGGCGATGGGCAATCGGCGGACGGAAGTTCCTCGGCCAGAATGCGCCCCCGGTGGGTAGGGCAGGATCGACGCGACAGCCGGATTTCCTCGGCATAGGTGGACCAATGCTCGCCCTGCATTACCTGCAAGTAGAACAGCCGCGTGGCCACCATGAGGAAGCCGCCGAATATCAGGATCAGGATCACTCGGAGGCGGTACTTGTAGCGCACGGCGGCTCCGTACAAGCAACGGCGTGTGGCTCAGGAAGGCCCTGCACCGCTACCTCGCACGCCCCAGGCCCAGCCATCGGCACGGGCGGACGAGCACTCGGGGCAGGATCAAAACAATGGCGGCGCAGTAAACGCCCGACAGCAGGCTTTCCCTGATAATCTGCCACGACGGCGGCATAGTGTATTGGAACGAAAGCACCAGTGCAGCCAGAAGATTGCACACCATCACTGCACCGAACGCGGCTGCAAAGGCTATGCCCGGGTTATCTCGAAACGCATACGCCCTCACGTAATCGACCATCAGGCCGACCGCGAGGAATACGAGGGCATACATGCCCACAGGCCCGGCGGAATAGACGTCGCGCAGGATTCCGAGACACCACACGAGCACAAAAACCTGCCGCAGGCCGAACGTGAGCGTAAGGAAGACCGCCACGGCCAGAATGAAATCGGGCCTGACAGGCCCGATCGCCGCGAGGTCGGCGAAGGACGTCTGCACGACGGCCACACCTGTCAGGAAGCACAACGCGAGCAGGCAGCGAAACATGTTAAGAAGCAGCGGCTGAGCGCACAACGCCGGCAGCCCCGGCGCGGGCGCCGCATCATGCACTCAGCCTGTGCGTCGTCTCCGTTGCACCGCAAGGCGCTCAGCCATGAATGCCGAGGCCCATCCATCCTTCGGCGGCTTCCATCAGGCTTTCGCACAGCGTGGGATGCGGATGGATGGTGTGGGCAAGCTCCTCGATGGTGCTCTGCAGTTGAATGGCCACGGTGGCTTCCTGGATCAGTTCGGTGGCCATCGGGCCTACTATCTGGCAGCCCAGCAATTCGCCCGTCTTCGCATGGCCGACCATCTTGACGAAGCCGCCGGTGTCGCCGATAACATGCGCCTTGCCGAGCGCCCTGAGCTGAAATACCGAGGCCTTGAAGTCGATCTGCTCCGCAGTCGCTTCGTTCTCGGTCATGCCCACGCCGGCAATCTGAGGGTGTGTGAAGAAAACCGACGGCACCGCGCGGTAGTTCATCCGCCGCGGGTGGCCCGTGATATTTTCAGCGGCCACTATCCCCTGCGCCGATGCCACGTGAGCGAGTTGTATTTTTCCGGTTACATCGCCGATCGCATAGATGCCGTCCACACTGGTGCGGCACTGGTCGTCTACGATGATCGCGCCGCGATCCATCTTGATGCCCGTCTCCGCAAGCCCCGGAATATCCGAATTGAGCGACCGGCCGATCGACACGAGCGCGAGTTCAGCCTCGAGTGTCTGGTCGCCGACCTTGCAGCTCACGCCCTTGCCGGCAGCCTTGAGGTCTTCGACCTTGGACGACGTCAGCACGTCCAGCTTGCGCTTCTTGTATTCGCGCGTCAGATACGCGGCGACGTCTGCGTCCATCATCGGTAGTATCTGGTCGAGCATCTCGACTATGGTCACCTTGGTGCCCATCAGGTTGAAGAAGCCGCCCACTTCGCAGCCGATGTAGCCGCCGCCGACAACCAGCAGGCTCTCCGGCAGGTGGTCGAGCTGCAGTATTCCGTCGCTGGTTACAATCTTCTCGTCGTCGAATGGAAACACCTTCGGCCTGGCCGCTTCGGAGCCGGTCGCGATGATGATATTCGACGCGGTCACCTTCTCCTGGCCGCCTTCCGTCTCGATTTTCAGCGTGTGGGTCGATTCGAAACTGCCGAAGCCCTCGAACAGGTCGATGTTGTTCTTCTTGAGCAGGCCGGCGACTCCCTTGACAAGCCCGCCGATGATCTTGTCGCGAGTCTTGTTCAGCTTGGTGTAATCGATTTTCGGCTTGCCGAAGGTGATGCCGTAGTCAGCGGCGCTGTTGCCCTCGCGGAGCAGGTCTGTTGCGTGCAGGTAAATCTTGGTTGGAATGCAGCCTCGGTTCAGGCACACCCCGCCGAGGTGGCGTTTCTCGATGATGCATACCTTGGCCCCGAGCTGGGCTGCCCTGATTGCCGAGACGTATCCGCCGGGACCGGCGCCTAGCACAGCTACGTCGTATTTCGCCATTCGTCTCTCCTTGATCGAATCGGATGCGGTTGACGGTCGATTTGCCTAATTACATTATATGCACCGGCCGGGCGGAGTCAACGGAAATAGACTTCTTCATTATCCGTCTCCTTACAAGCCCGTTAGGGCGAAAGACTTCAGCCCGCGGCTTCAGCCGTGCGGACTCCCGTTTCCGGCCCCACCATATGCAGCGGCCATTTCAGGAATCGGGCGACTGTCATCCGCTCCTGCTCGATGATCGGGCGGTCAAGCCTGGCCAGCACGCCATCCTTGAGTTGGCTTCGCCAGCAATAGCGGCCCGTCATCACGCTGTAGCGGCTGGGCGTGCAGACGGCGGAGGTTGAATGCGTGTCGATGAAACGCATCCCTTCGCCGGCAAGGCGGGTGGTGTTGGGCGTATCGATGCGCTCGGCGCCATAGCACGACAGATCGCCGTAGCCCATGTCGTCGGCCATTATGAACACGATGTTCGGTTTGCGGTTTCTTATGTTGGTCTCCTTTCAACGGCGTCGCATAGCATATCAGGAGGCACCCGCCGAATCAAGTCGACTTGAATTATTCCAGCGCGGCTGCTATAGTCTGAGGGGGTGATAAGGCCGACGGTGCTGCCTTCGCTGAAACTTGCGGATCATTGTTATGAATCTGAAGGAGAACAATATGCTGAAGACGATGGAAACGCCTGGAGACACCTCCTGGTTTGTGCATGACCGGTTCGGAATGTTCATTCATTGGGGGCTGTACGCCTTGGGCGGCCGGCAAGAGTGGCTCAAAGCCAGCGAGGAGATGTCCGACGAAGAATACGATACGTATTTCCGCCATTTCGACCCCGATCTGTATGACCCGGCGCACTGGGCACAGGCGGCGGCGGGCGCCGGAATGAAATATTTCGTGATCACCACCAAGCATCACGAAGGCTTCTGCCTGTGGGATACGAAGCTGACGGATTACAAGGCGCCCAACACGCCGGCCGGACGCGACCTGCTGCGCCCGATGGTCGACGCCTTCCGCGCCCGAGACCTGCGCGTCGGGTTCTATCATTCGCTGATCGACTGGCACCACCCGCATTTCGTGATCGATCCGCACATCGGCCCGCTTCGAGGCAGGCCCGACCGCGACGAGCTGAACAAATCGCGCGAACAGTCCAAGTACGCCGAATACCTTCGCGGGCAGATACGCGAGCTGCTCACCGAGTTCGGCAAGGTCGATATCCTGTGGTGCGACTTCAGCTATCCCAAGCCGGACGGCTCGGGCAAGGGACGCGGCGACTGGCAGAGCGAGAAAATCTACAAGATGATCCGCGAGCTTGCGCCCCACATCGTCCTCAACGATCGCCTCGATCTCGACGAGGGCTGGGATCTCAAGACGCCCGAGCAGTTCCAGCCGCGCGAATGGGTGAACTTCCAGGGCCGGCCCGTAGTTTGGGAAGCCTGCCAGACCTTCTCCGGCTCGTGGGGCTATCATCGCGACGAAACAAGCTGGAAGAGCGTCGGACAACTCGTGCGGATGCTGATCGACACCGTCAGCAAGGGCGGCAACCTGCTGCTGAACGTCGGCCCGACCGGCCGGGGCGAATTCGACCAGCGCGCGCTCGACAGCCTGTCGGGCATCGGTGAATGGATGAAACGCCACAGCCGCTCGATCTACGGCTGCACGCAGGCGCCTGAAGGTTTTGCTGCACCCGAGGACTGCCGCCTGACCTGGAACCCCGATACGAAGCGGATGTACGTGCACGTATTTGCGTGGCCCTTCGTTCAGTTGCACCTCGACGGCTTCGCCGGGAAGGTCGAGTATGCCCAGTTGCTGAACGACGCCTCCGAGGTCAGGGGCACAGAGCTTCCCGAGCACCAGAAGGCGATCGAAGGCGACCATTGCAACACGCTCACACTCAAGCTGCCGGTGCGCAAGCCGGACGTGACGGTGCCCGTGATCGAGCTGTTCATGAAGTAGCACAAGGGCCTTCCGCGATGGCAACGAAGGAACCGACGCACCGATCCGTCTCGCAGCGCGCCCGTCAGCGTGCGCTCACGCACAGGCAGGTGCGGAGGGTGGTCGAGCTGCTCGAGGCGCATTTCGGCGTGCCCGCCTGGGAAGGCCCGCGCGATCCGCTCGACGCGATGGTGCAGACGATTTTATCGCAAAGCACCAGCGACACAAACAGCGGAGCAGCATTTCGCAGCCTCAAGGAGCGGTTTCCGTCGTGGGAGCTTGCAGCGGCGGCCGATGCGCGCGAGATAGCCGAAGCCATCCGGCAGGGCGGCCTGGCCGGTCAGAAAAGCGTCTGCATCAAAGATTTCCTGCTGTGGGTCAGGGATCGGTTCGGTTCGTTCAGCATCGATGCGATCTGCGATATGCAGCCGAACGAGGCCTACGAGGTATTCTGCAAGGTGCGCGGGATCGGAGTCAAGACGGTGGCCGTCACGCTGCTGTTTGCGTGCGGGATGGATGTATTTCCGGTCGACACGCACGTGACGCGGATATGCCGGCGTGTGGGGCTGGTGCCGGAGAAGGCAAGCTCGGAGAAGATACACTGGCTGATGGAGCCGCACGTGCCCGAGGGCAAGGGGCATTCGCTGCATGTGAACCTGCTGCGCCTGGGCCGGCAGATATGCCTGAGCCGGCCCCGGTGCGGCATCTGCCCGCTGCGGAGGGTGTGCCGCTACGCGAAGGAGCAGCGGCCGTGGCAGACTGACACGGACTGACACGGACAAACACGGACAAACACGACACCGCCGCGACAAGCCAACCCACATGGAGCGGGCACCGGCGGCCCCGCTGACACACGCCCGGCGGCGGCCTGCCTCCTGGGATCGCGGGCGGCTCGCCCGCATCTTCAATTTTCCGTGGCGCCGGCCGGCCCCCTGGGATCGCGGGCGGCTCGCCCGCATCTTCAATTTTCCGTGGCGCCGGCCGGCCCCCTGGGATCGCGGGCGTCTCGCCCGCATCTTCAATTTTCCGTGGCGGCGGCCGGCCCCCTGGGATCGCGGGCGTCTCGCCCGCATCTTCAATTTTCCGTGGCGGCGGCCGGCCCCCTGGGATCGCGGGCGGCTCGCCCGCATCTTCCGGCGTCTCGCCCAACTGCTTCAATTCAGCTCGAATATCTCGGGGTCGGGCGGGAAGATGGGTTTATGAATAGCCCACCATTGCAGCCACCGCTTGCTGTCGTAATCGTAGCGTTCGCCCGTGATGCGCGTGAGGGCTTCCGCCGCCTCGCGGTTGAGGTAGTTTGGCACGAGTTGCAGAGTTTTCGCTCTGCTGCTGATGGACACGCCCGACGTTCTCTGCCCTTGAAGCCCGATGGAAGCGCCGCCAACGCTGACGGGGCCTAATTCCGTCATGGTGGAACCGGACAGGCCGGCGAGATTCGTGGTGCCATCCACTTCCTGCAGGTAGTTCACCTCCAGTATCACGCATCGGGCAAGCTCGGGGACGGCGGACTGATCGCCTATTACGCCCATTGCTTTCGACGCGCGCCTGATGGCCGCCACTGTCGATGGTTTGTGTTCGTTGGACACGGTGGGGATGGTTTTTCTGAGTTCGCCGCAGACCTTGGCCAGCAGCTTGGCAGCCCGCTTGGAATTGAGTTGCTGAAGTCGCTGGACGGCGATCGCGAATATCTCGTCGTCCCTCTCGTTCAAAACGGCCTCGACGATCGCATCGAAGGCATCGGGCGTACGCAGCCGCGCAAGCGCTTCGATGGCTTCATGGCGCGCCAGTGCGCATTTGTGGGCGGTGATCTCGCGCAGCGCAGGCACAAGGTTGGCCGAATCTTCGCCTATCGAAATCTGTTCGAAAACCTGTTTGCCCCGCGCCAGTTGCGAGCCGCACATCAAGTCGGCGGCGCGTTGCAGCTTGCGAAGCCATTCCTTCTGCTGCTTCTTCGAAGCGACGGCGTCGGCGTCTTCCGGAGTCATCCATTTGCCGTCTGCCTTGACGAAGCCCTTGGCCTGCATCGATTCGTCGTAGGTCATCCACTTGCCGGCGTGCATCACGTGGCCCAACTCCTTGCGGGCCTGGGCGTGATCGGGATTGGCGGCGATGGTCTTGAGGAACTCCGCTTCGGCGGGCCGGGTCAGGCCGTTCTTGTTGCACCACATGCCCAGCACGTAATGGCCCACGCTGTCGTCGTCGTCGAGTTGCGCGGCTTCGCCTTCGTATATCTCCATCGGTGAGATTTTCCGCTCGATCCTGTCGACTTCACTGCGGTTGATGGTGATATTGCCCACGGGCATGTTCAGCTTGATGCTTTCTTCGGCCTCCTCGAGAATCTTGCCCTCGAGTGCGTTGCCGTTCTTGAGGTGGATGATGTCGGCAAGTGCGGTGCAGTTGAATGCGACGGCGGCGATGGCGCCGGCTATGGCGGTGCGGAGGCGGGTATTCATCGTGATCCTCCTCATGAGGCGGCGGATCGCGGGCAGCATTGGCTGCGGGTTCGCGAACTGCCGCTATATCCTGGTCCTGCGCAGTCTGCGAATGACTGATGGCTCGTTCTGTACCTATTATATCGTCGCAGGCGGGCGTGTTCAAGTGGCGCAAAACCTGAACACTCGCCGATCGGTGCGGATCAGGAAGTTTTGCATCCTTTGATGATGAATCCGCCGGACTTCTGGTCGCGCTCGAGCTCGAGGATGCCTTTCGCCTCGGCCTGCTCGAGCAATTGCCCGAATGACTTGAATCCGTAGTAAGACTCGCTGAATCCGGGCTTGCGGCGCTTGAGCGTCTGCTTGATCATCGATCCCCAGATTTTTTCTTCTTCGCCGCGCTCCTCGAGCAGGGCTTCGTAGGTCTCGGCGATCAGGTCCCACGCCTCCTGCTTCTTGTCTTGTGCTACATCGGCGGCGGTCGGTTTGGGTGTGGCGGGTTTTTTCGAGGCCGCTTTGGTTTGAGCCTTGGCGCTCTTTGCGCGTTGGCGGCGCGCGAGGTCGTCGTAGTAGATGAATTCGTCGCAGTTGGCGATCAGCAGGTCGGAAGTCGAGTTCTTCACGCCCACACCGATGACGGTCTTGTTGTTCTCGCGCAGTTTGCTGACAAGCGGCGAGAAGTCGGAATCGCCGCTGATGATCACGAAGGTATCCACGTGCTCCTTGGTGTAGCACAGGTCGAGAGCGTCGACCACCATGCGGATGTCTGCGGAATTCTTGCCCGACTGCCTGACGTGCGGAATTTCGATCAGCTCGAATGATGCTTCGTGCATCGACTTCTTGAAGTCCTTGTAGCGGGCCCAGTCGCAGTAAGCTTTCTTGACGACAATGTTGCCCTTCAACAGGAGGCGCTCGAGCACTTTGTCGATGTCGAAGTCGGCGTAGTCTGCTTCGCGCACGCCCAGGGCAATGTTTTCGAAGTCGCAGAATACGGCCATGATTCTCGTTTCAGCCGGGTTATTAGTCAAGGGCATATCTCCCAACGGTCCCGCAGGATGGTGCAGCAGACGGACGAATTCCATAACCACAAGGCCGCCGCCTGTGCATGTGATTATAGCCCTGCGGTCGCGGATATCAAACATTTTCCACCCGTGAACGGCGGCATTCAGGTGTGATGTAGGCAGGCGAGAGGGCTGCAACGGGTCCAGATTGACCTTGAAAGCGCGCGAAGTGTGCGTAGAATTAGAATGAGGCAACGACGCGAGGTTTCAGGTTCGGACCCCCCCAGGACCTCGCCGCTCGGTTTGCCCGGGAGAAGTGCTGCAACATATGACGATAGCATCGGACTGATCGAGGCGCGGCTCGATCGGGGCAAGGCGGCAGCATTGCCGGCTGTGCGGCAGCGGGCGCTGTCGGCTATTTGCAGTGTTTTATCCCTGGTGGCAAGCGGGCGGTGAAGCAGCATCGTGCAAGACTGCTCCCACGCGATGCGGTTTTTTTTCCGGCAAAGTATGACCAGCAAAACAGCAGCAATAGCGCTCAATGCATTTCGTGAGACGGTCCGCCAGCCGTTTTTCTGCGTTGTGCTGAGCGTTGCAGCGGCAGGTATCGCATTAAGCCCGTCGTTCGCAATGTTCACCATGATGGAGAACGTGCGCCTTGTCAAAGACATCGGGCTTTCGACGATGCTGCTTGCGGGGCTGGCGGTTGCCGTGCTGTCGGCCTCGGCCACTATCAGCGAAGAACTGCGCGGCAAGACGGCCCTGATGGTGGTCTCGCGGCCCGTCGGGCGCGGTCGGTTTGTGCTGGGCAAGTATCTGGGAATTCTATGCGCTCAGCTTGCGGCGGTCTGGCTGCTGACGGTTGTGCTGCTTCTGACGGCGCGCGTGGGCGTGCCGGAGGCGGCTTACAGCAAGCTGGACACCACGGTGCTGTGGGCGGAGCTGGCGGCCGCGCTGGCTACGCTGGTTACGGCCGCGGGTGCGAATTACTTCTTCGGACGGTCGTTTCCGGCAGCGGTGGTAAGCGCGGGGCTGCTGTTTTTCAGCCTGTGTTTCATCGTGTTCGCAAACGTGGGCGAGGGGATGTCGGCCGTGCCGTTATTTTCGGGGCTTGACCTCAACACGCTTCGCGGCGCGGCCGTTCTGTTTATGCTGATAGCCGTGATGACGGCCGTCGCGGTTGCCTGCTCGACGCGGCTGGCGCTCGTAACCACCATCATCGCCTGTGCGGCGGTGTTTGTGATTGGAATGCTGTCCGACCACCTGTTGGGCCGTTTCGTGCACGATGCCCCCGTTTCGGCTCTGCTAAGTTTTGTCGGGCGAGGGGCATATTGGGTGGTGCCCAACCTGCAGGCGTTCTGGATGGGCAACGCGCTCTCGGTGGATCAGCATATACCGTGGAGCTACGTGGTGTCGGCGGGCGGATATGCCGCGCTGCAGACTGCCGCGGCCTTGCTGGTGGGAGCGTTCCTGTTTGAGGCGCGCGAGTTGAAATAGAACTTTCGCGGCCTGCGCCGGTCTAAGTTCATACAGGAGTATATCGCCGCGACGCCCAGGAGTATGTGCATCGATGAATGAGGAAGCCAACGAAGCCAGGCAGATTGCCTCGCATAGCGACTCCGCCGCGGTGGTGCGCGGGTCGAGCTCCATCGCGCTTGTGGTAGTGGTGGTGCAGGTACTTGCCGGCGCGGCGCTTGTGCTGCTGAGCCGCTACAGCCGCTCGGCTGCGGGGCTTGCCGAGGGCTGGCACGTGCTGGCCGGCTCGCTGGTGTGGCTGGCGGTGCTGCTGCATCAGCGGCTGAAGGTGGACGCTGACGACGAGGCGCTGGACGCGCGGACGCTTGCGGAGGCCGAAGCCCCGCCCGATGCCTCGCTGTTCGAGTCGGAGGCGGAGCGTGGCCGTCTGGCGGCCGACAGGCTTCGGCAGTTCGAGAAGACGCTGCTGCCCGCGTTTTCCGTGGCTGTCTGCCTTGCACTGGGGTATGCGTCGTTCGCAATGTTACGCAGTCTCGGCCGCACCGGAATGCAGCCGATCAACCAGCCCCTGATGACCGGCGTCATCTTCCTTGCTGCATCGTTCGGCAGCTTTCTTCTTGCCAAGTACAGCGCGGGGCTTGCCACTGAACCTGCGTATGCTCCTATGCGGCCCGGCGCC
>Ga0307379_10014499_pt1 | contig 10156 bp, 11 predicted proteins | sample UN2MG_FD_202237 | JGI IMG/M metagenome (GOLD analysis project Ga0307379, IMG submission 202237) | Soil microbial communities from Risofladan, Vaasa, Finland - UN-2 | ecosystem: Environmental > Terrestrial > Soil > Coastal area > Acid sulfate soil | place: Finland: Risofladan, Vaasa | collected... | reverse complement strand
GCCTTTCCTCCAAAAAACCGGCTCAGGTTTTAAAAAAGCTTTATCAGAAAACGGCTCAAAAAACTTTCAGTTTAAATAAAGAGCTTTTTGATTTAGCCCTGAAGTTAAAAAAAGATTACCCGGTAGGCATAATTTCCAATGTGGACAAATACCTAGTGGAAATTCCCATCCACCAAAAAGTTTATCGCCGTTTCAACTCGAATTTAGTCGTCTTAAGCTGCCAAGTTGGCACCCGCAAACCACAACCAGAAATTTACCGCCTCTTCTTAAAAAAATCCGGTTGCTCCGCCAAAAACATTCTTTTTATTGACAATACCCGAGAAAATGTCGTTGCCGCCAGAAAACTGGGAATGAAAGGCATTATTTTCAAAAATAACCGTCAATTGAAAAAAGAATTAGCCCGCTACCTCATCCTCCCGGCTTAACTTAACCCTTACCGCGTTTTTACTTAAAAGCAAGGAAACCCCAGTAGTCTGATAAACCAAGATGCAAAAATACCCGATGTTATTAACCTCACCCGACTTTGACCCTTTCGGTCGGATTCCCGATCGGTTTACCTGTGAAGGAGATGATGTTAACCCGACACTTAATGTAACCAATGTCCCCAAAGACGCCAAGAGTTTTGCTTTAATTGTCGATGATACCGATGCCATTACCCCCGAAGGGCCTTGGGTTCACTGGGTAATTTGGAATATTGATGCCGAGAGTGTTCATTCCCTGGGTGACAATACTGTCCCGCCCGGGTCTGTTCAGGGAAAAAATACCGCCGGCAAAATTGGTTGGAGTGGTCCTTGTCCGCCACCAACTCAACCTCACAGCTACCGTTTTATGCTTTTTGCCCTCAATGACTTTTTGGACCTACCCCTGGGGAGCAATAAATTTCAATTGGAAGAGGCGATGAAGGGGAAAATTATCGCTCAAGCAGAATTAATTGCTAGTTATAGCCGTCCTACCTCAAGATAAAAATTTAACCACTGTTCCATCTTCTGGAACAAAAGCTAAGCTTACTTCTTGCCCTTCATATTTGGCACCAGGACCAAAAACTTTAGCCGCTCTAAAAGTTTCTCGACCAGGAATAGTAACGCTGCTTAAAATCCAGGCCAAATCCACTCCCTTTTTAACTATCAGCGGTTTTTCAAAATCAATTTTTTCGTCTTTTTTAAGATAAACCCGAATAAGATTTAACTTTTCCCAAATTTTTTCTTTTAAATTTTCTAAATCCTTGCCATCTTCAGCGCTGACTAAAACCAAATCCTCTCCCTTCGCCAAATACTTATTCATGTTACCGGGAATTCCCAAATCAATTTTATTAACCACCACAATATAAGATAAATAAGCACGATTACCCATAAAAGCATCAATCAAACGCTCCAAAGAAATATCTTCTTTAATGATAATCTCGGCATTAGTTAAATGAAACTCGGCTGCCAAAGACTTAATCGTGTCATAGCTTAATTTCAGGCTGGTCGTGGCATTAACCTTTATTCCCCCAGAAGCTTGTTTGAGAATGGAAATTCTCGGTTTTTCTTCATTAAATCTCACTCCCGCTTCATAAAGTTCTTTAAAGATTGTCGGCATAAGTGAAATCGTCTTAATATCCACCATCATTAAGATTAGGTCAGCCCCTCTGGCCACTGAAAGAACTTCTTTGCCCCTGCCTTTCCCCAAAGCCGCTCCGGAAATAACTCCCGGGACATCAAAAATCTGGATTTTGGCTCCTTTGTATTCAAGCATTCCCGGAATAACGCTAAGAGTGGTGAAATCATAAGCCGCCACTTTTGACTCGGCATTGGTCAGTTTATTAAGTAAAGTCGATTTACCCACTGAAGGCGGACCAACTAAAACAACGGTGGCATCTCCAGTTTTTCTGACGGCATATCCCTCGCCAGCCCCACTACTCTTGACTTTAAAAGTCCTTTCCATTTTCTCTTCTTTTAGTTTGGCCATCCGGGCTTTGAGTTTGCCAAGATGATGCTCCGTCCCTTTGTGATAGGGCGTCTTTCGAATTTCTTCTTCAAGGGCGCTGATTTTTTCGTCAATCGACTGCATTTTGAGGTCAAAGAATGTTATAATTTCTTGTTCTTCCCTAACAAGGTAACCATTGAACAATGAAACAATTTCTGGTCATTCTTTGCCTTATTTTATCATTTTTAAGCCTCGGCCGAGAGGCAATTGCCCTGGCGTATGTGGGCGAGTTTAAGCCGTCTGCCAATGAAGGGAGAATTAATAAGTTCGGCATTCATATCCTGGAACTCTCGGATTTGGATAAAGCGGAGGAGTTAGTGAATTCGGCCGGCGGTGATTGGGGGTGGGTAACCGTAGTCATTCGGGACAACGATCTAAATCAAGAAAAGTGGCAAGATTTTATGGACCAATGCCGAGAAAGACATTTAATTCCCATTGTCCGAGTGGCCACTCACACCGAAGGCACCTATTGGGTTAAACCAAATCCCCAAGACTCTCAAAAATGGGCCGGCTTCCTTTCCTCGCTGAATTGGCCCACGGCTGACCAGTATATTGTTTTATTTAACGAACCCAATCACGCTAACGAATGGGGCGGCGAGGTGAATCCGAAAGAATATGCCCGCATTCTTTCGGATTATAGTGAAAAGCTAAAAGTGAAAAATGAAAAGTTTAAGATACTAAACGGGGGATTGGATCTGGCGGCGCCAAATGGAAAAGAAACGATGGACGCTTACACTTTTCTTCAACAAATGAAACAAGAAGTTCCGGATATTTTCGAGAGGCTTGACGGCTGGTGTTCTCATTCTTATCCGAACTACGGCTTTGTCGGCAAACCTTGGGACACCGGCCGAATCAGTATCCGCGGCTACGACTGGGAGCTCTGGGTTTTGAAAAACCACTTTGGTCTCCAGAAAGACCTCCCCGTTTTTATTACCGAAACCGGTTGGCCGACGGGAGCAAAATACGAAATGCGGAATACTAAGTCCGGCCAGCGCCCGGTAGCGGTAGAAAAATATTATGACGAAACGACGGCGGCTCAATATCTTAAAACCGCCTTTGAAAATGTTTGGTTAAATGACAGTCGAGTTGCCGCCGTTACCCCCTTTGTTCTTAATTACCCCAGCGAGCTTTTTGCGGCTTTTTCCTGGTTTAACCAGGCTGGGGAACCCGCCCCGCAATATGACTTAATTAAATCAATTCCCAAAGAAAGTTGGTGGCCGAGCCAAATTGATCGTTATGAAGTCAAGTCCATCCTTTTACCGTCATTCTTACCGACAAATACCATTTACCAGGGCAAAGTGATCATTAAGAATGCCGGTCAGGCAATTTGGGGAGAAAAAGGAGTGATAACTATTCCTGCCACGAGTAGCGGCAATCTGAACATCTCTGGCCTTGTCTTTACTTTCCCTAATAAAGTTCGGCCGGGAGAAGTGGCTCAGCTTGAATTTACTCTCCAATCCAGCAGTGAAAGTGGAGAGTTTGAATTCACCTGGGGAGATTTGCCAAAGCAGAAGATGAAAGTTTTACCTTCCTCTGTTCTCACGGCCGCCCGCTATAGCCTTTGGGAAAAATTGCTTTTGAAAATCAAAGAAGTCTTCTAATTTTCAAAGACATTTCCAGCCATAAATGGTATAATTTATGAGGGTAAATGGGCGCCCGTAGCTCAATGGATAGAGCAGGTGGCTTCGGACCACAAGGTTGCGGGTTCGACTCCTGCCGGGCGCGCATACCTTTTTTTGGGTTCGCCAACTGACGAATCAGTGGTAGATCCGCCAGCCGGCGGACTCTTAAGCGATTTGACATTTTAAAACAAATGGTATTTTTTGTTTATGCAATTCAAAGTCAGTCTTCGAAAAAGATTTATATCGAACAAACCGATAATCTCGTAAAAAGGCTATCAAGACACAATCGGGAATTGCCGACAAAAACCAAGAGTTATACTTATAAAAACACTGGCCCGTGGAAAGTGGTTTATAGTGAGCAGTTTCTAACAAGAGACGAAGCTCTAAAAAGGGAAAAAGAGTTAAAATTATTCAGGGGAAGAGAGTTTATTAAAAAAACTTTGGGGCTGTAGCTCAGTGGTAGAGCAGTCGCCTCTTAAGCGATTGGTCGATGGTTCGAGTCCATCCAGCCTCACTTGAAATTTAGCTCAGCGGTAGATCCGCCAGCTGGCGGACTCTTAAGCAGTTGGTTGGGGGTTCGAGTCCTCCTGACCTCACAATTTGGATCAGATTCAGAACTCTCGATATTAATTCAAACCGATGTTTTCAATTCTGAAAAAGACACTTTTAGTTCTCTGAATAATTTTCTGGGGTGATTAGTAGCTTTTAGGTAGAGGGATGGCCTTAAAAGGCCTGGAACTGATTCGCCATTGTTCTTTTGGTTTTATATTTAAAGCTTTAAGTCCATCTGATTCTTCTTTTACTACTACCCATGAACCATTTCCATATTTGGTGTCTAAAACTCTAGTAAAAGCAAGTGGGTTTATGCGAGTAGGATTATCACAAAAAACTATAGCTAATAAACCATGAAGTTGGTCTGATTCGACAAACTCTGACTTTTTTTCTTCCCGATTAGGGATAGATGGTCCTTCAATAAGAGTTCTAGGGAAATGAACTGCATATAGGTTGGTCATGTTTGGCGGATAAAATATGGGGGTTCTTTGTATGTTGCGGTCAAGAACACCAAAATAATAAGTTTCATCAAAACCATGATAAGGATATCTCATCATCAGTTCCTGAGCTCCATAATCCATATCTCCTATTCCTTCCCCGATAAGAACATCACCAATATGAAGTTTTTCGTTTAAAACGCCATTAACAAAACGCGGATCAAACCAGGGATCATGCCATATGGCTGCATGAGGTTGTAATCCGTAACCTCGCGCGTCATTTAGATTGCGTAGGTAATTACCTTCTGTTTGCAGGTCAAAAGCCTGATTAGCCATGCAAATTAATCCTTTACATTTGTCGAGTATGTCTGACAAAGGTAAGGATTGAGGATCTATCTCCGAATGGAAGACCTTTAAAAACCGACAAACTCTACGATACATAAAAGGTTGGTGCCGGTTTGTCCAGACAAACGGCATCTTCACCTCTCCTTTCGATAATGCAACCATCTCTGTCATATCCCCCTCATCGGACCTGTTTAACTCGTGAGCAAACGACCTAAGACTGGGAGCCACTAAACCTCTGAAAATATTCTCCGATAAAATTTCTTCTAGCGTCCTAACTGCAGGTCCTGCAAATAGATACATATAAGGTTCAAGAGTGTGATCGGGATCATGGATTTGTTCATACCATCTTAAAAATTTAATAGCCGAGTCGAAACCAGATACTACGTTACCAATTTTAAAGTCAGAGGGAAAAGCTATATCTTTCAAGCTAGTTTCTCTCTTTTGTGTATGAAAGGTAGCTTTGTCTAAATCTCCTGTTGTCCAGCAGTCATAAATTAATTCTCGCTGTGGAGTTTCAGATTCGGGACTAACATAAACCCACCTGAGTTTTGAACTTTTAGGGGCTATTACTTCATCATCTTCTTCAGCCATATTAGTGCTTTAGTAATTGACTTAGATAGATTATATAGCATTCTTTAGAAAGAAGGGGAAATTAACTTCAAAACTATTCCATATTTCGTATTTTGCATTTCCTCTAAACAATGCTATTTACTAGTTGATTTGCCTGAAATTGGAAATAATTAGTGCTTTTGAACTGAATAATCGGCGAAAATTTCTGGTAGATATAAAACCAGTCCTCTAGGATAATGGTGTTCGAAGAACCGAAACCCCGGCTCACCAAAAACAGTCATTCTTCACCGGCACTTCCAGTAGCAAAGAAAATATCGGGCGATAACATTTGACTTCGGAATAAAACCAAGTTCTCGAGAATCGTCTCCCTCAACCCGATTATCGCTCAAAAGAAAGTAGTGGCCTTCGGGAATAACTACCGGCTCATTTTCCTTAAGGAAGTCCGAATTGGCAGTCGAAGCTTCCTCTTTAAGATAACCGCTCTCATCCAGTTTTTGGTCATTAATATAAAGCCGGCCTTCTTTCAAAGAAACTTTTTCCCCAGGCAGGCCAATAACACGACGGACAATTTCCCTATCAGTCTCTTTAGGGGAAGTAAAAACGACAATTTCCCCCCTCGTTAGTTCAATTTCCCCGTAAAGTCGGTTGCCCAAAAATAACTGTCCTTCATTAAGATTGGGAATCATCGCCGTTCCCTTCATTTGGTAAGGCTGATAAAGAAAAAGGTAACCCACGGTAAAGGTGCCGACCAGAAAAATTAAGAAAGAAAAGAAAAAGGGCAGGGCCACGAGAATGGCCAGCAAAGTCGGCCAATGTTTAGAAAACCAATTTTTTAAAGAAAATATGTTCACTCCTAAATTTAAAAGGAAGGCTCAAAAAATTTCAAGCAAAGAGCATTTCGGAGACCGGGGTCCGCTCAGAAGTTATAATTTGAAAAGGTCGTCTCTTGTCCGTTAGGACTACCGCCTGGCTAGTAAAATAGAAAGCAGGCTGGGCAATTTTCCCCATTAAAAGGACGGCCCCCAAAAGGGCAAATGCCGGCATGAGGATCTTCCTGATCATTTCAGTTTTCTTAATTATTTTTTTAAACATAAGCCTAAATGTGCCTTTCCAAATTAATAATAACCTATAATATCCTCAAGGTCAATAAAATTATCTCTCAGGAAAACCGAAGATGAAATTAGTCTCGAGGGGTCTTTTTAGCCTTAGGGAAATAATATCTTTTCCCCTTAAGTTTATCTGGTAAATAAACCTCGCTTTCAAGTTCTTCAGAGGAAAAGTTATGAGCATATTTGTAGTTTTGGCCGTAGCCAACTTCTTTCATTAATTTAGTCACCGCGTTCCGCAACTTAAGCGGGACGGGGAGATGGCCAAATTTCCGAATATCCTCCATCGCCCGACCCTCAGCCAAATAAGCACTATTGTCTTTGGGCGCGAGAGCCAAATAAGCGGCCAGCTGAACTAGGAAAATCCGGCATTCGGGCATCCCAACCCGGTCGCAGGCGTCAAAGACGGCTAATGCCAGTTGTAAGGCCTCAGGGTCGGCGTTTCCGATATCTTCTGAAGCGAAACGCAGTAAGCGCCTGGCGACATAAAGCGGGTCTTCGCCCGCCTCCAACATTCTTAGGACATAGTAAATAGCGGCATCGGGGTTAGAACCGCGCATTGATTTGTGAACGGCGGAAATTAAGTTATAGTGCTCTTCGCCCGCCTTATCATAAAGCAAAGTTTTCTTTTGAAGGGCTTCCTCAATATCAGCTAAAGTCAGAGTGGTCTTGCCTAACTTCTCGGCAATTTCTAAAACATTTAAAGCCACTCGAGCGTCTCCATTAGCCGATTCAATTAAAAAAGCCTTGGCATCGGGCTTTATTTTTAGATTAAGCTTGGAAAGCCCCCGCCCAATTATCTGGTCTAAATCGTTTTCTTCCAAACTTTTTAGAACAAAAACCCGGCAACGGGAAAGGAGAGGACCAATGACTTCAAAGGAAGGGTTTTCCGTTGTCGCCCCAATTAAGGTAATTGTGCCGTCTTCAACATAAGGCAAAAAAGCATCCTGCTGCAGTTTATTAAATCGATGAATTTCGTCAATAAATAAAATTGTCCGCCCTCCATAAAGCTGCTTTTTTTCCTTGGCCCGGGCAACCACTTTTTTGACTTCATCCAGACCGATTGATACCGCCGAGAAATGAATAAAGTCACTTTTGGTTTTAGTGGCGATTAGGCGCGCAAGAGTCGTTTTTCCACAACCAGGCGGCCCCCAAAAGATTATGGAAATAAGTTCATCTTTATCAATAAGTTTTTTTAAAATTCCGTCTTCGCCCACGAGGTGTTCTTGGCCAACAAAGCCAGAGAAATCTTTCGGTCGAAGTAGGTCGGCTAACGGGGCATCAGTCATAAGCCCATTATAACCACTTCTAGTCAAGTCCCAAGTTGAAAATGAAGGAAGGCGGGTTCAGGCGGCTATCTTCTTTCATTTTTTTTAAGTCTGCCTCAATCAATTGCAAGTCATTTTCCAACTCGGCAAGAGCGGGCGGGGCGGCCGGCGAGAGAATAGGCGAAGGGCTAGGGCTGACTTCCACCGGGGGAACCGGTAAGCTAACGGCCGGCGTCACCCGTCGACTTTGAGCAAAGAGATAAATCCCGGCCAAGCCGACTCCAAAAGTAAAAATAATGAATAAAAACAAAATCGCTTTTCTCATTTCAAACTAAAAACGATGTTTTTATAGCCTAAAACTACCTGATTAATTTTGGTTATCGACCGCTCAAGGGTTTCTCTTATTTGCCGAGAAACCGCAGCTGGGTTGCCGCCTTCAAGATTTTTTTGGTAACCGTCGGCAGTTTTAATTAGCGTCTCGGCGTCGTTTAATTCTTTTTCCAGCTCGTTAAATTTTTCTTTGGCCGCCAAAACGTTAGCCGTCTCTGTTTTCTCTCCCTCCATAAAACTCCCAATTTTCCCTTTTTCCACCTTTAAATTATTTAAAATCTTTTTTGCCGATTCAATCTCAATCAAAGACTTTATTTGATAGTTCATCTGACTGATTTTTTTATGATGAGTAGACAAATCAGCCAAAAGTTCGCCCACTTCGTTAAGTGAAGAAAGGGTCGGTGCTTTCTCTTTCGCTAGTTTTAAAAAAGCCAGCTCGTCGTCAAGTTTTACATAAAGATAATTCTCGCGGTATTCCAAGATTTGAGTCGCTTCCGCCAAAAGTGAGCGAATAAAAGTGGCGTAAGCGTTCAAAGCATCAATTTCCGCCCCAGCTAATTCTTTGCTTGACTGCAAAAGTTCCACTTGAGTGGAGACCGATTGAAAGGTTAAATGGCGACTTCTCTTGGTATTGAAAGGCTCAATTAAACCTTGATACCGGCGATAAGAGTTTAAAAATTGCTGATAAGCATCAATGCTGGATTGATTTTGGGCGCAAACCGAGTGGACGAAAAAGAACAAGGGAAGTAAAAGTAACCAAAGATATCGTCTCACAATCTTAAGTTAATCAATTTCTAGGGTGAATTTCAAGTTCCATAAATTGTCAAGTAAACCCCTACTTGGTGCCAGAGGGGAGACTCCCGCCTCCGTCCTCCGACTCGGAGGACTTCGGCGGGCAAGCGAACATAAGCCTGCCTACCCGCCAAGTCTGACTTGACCTGCCGTAATTATGCCGAGGGAGGGATTCGAACCCTCACCCTTATTGGACACGGCCCCCTGCCCGCAATGCTTACGCATAGCGTTTGCAGGCGGACTAAACCGTGCGCAACCGCCTTGCCAAAGTGCCCTGAGAGGGATTTGAACCCCCACGCCCTTCCGAGCACTAGCTCCTAAAGCTAGCCTGTCTACCATTCCAGCATCAGGGCACGCCGGGCAGGTCTACCATCCCGCCACTTCGGCCTGGAACAATTATAGCCTAAAGAGGCTTTTTTGGCCAAAAAAAATCCCGCAGCATGGCCAGGAAAGGTCGCACACCACAGGATCTAGCTTGTAATATAGCACAAACTTTAGTTATTGTCAAGTATATAGAAACCTTATAGCTCAATATCTTTGGGCAGTAATCTTCGGGCTAAACAATCTTATAGTAGCACTAGAAAGACAATTTCTTTTTTTGAGCTAAAATAAAGATAGAAGGGCCAAAAAAAAGTCTTCCTAATGGTTTTTGACAGCGGGCTTCACCCTCAAGCAACCAAGAAATAGGGAAAATTTTCTTAAGAAAGAGGCTACGAAAATTAGAAACGGAAGATGTTTCTCTAACGACGAAACCGGCTTTCGTCAAGTCTCCTATCACTTGCCGAGGGTGGTGGTTGGAAAAAGCGATACTTCGATGTTTAATGCTTTCCGGGCTTCTTCTTTCAACTGAGCTAAGGTCTTTGGCAAAGAAAAAATCGCCCGTCAAGAAAGCCCGAACTCGAGCTAAAAAATGGATTTTGTTCGCTACCTCCAAAACTAAAAACCCATCCGTCTTTAGAACCCGAGAAATTTCTTTCAGGGCCGGTAGCAAATGGGGGAGGTGATGACTAACCCGAATCATTAAGGCCACTTCAAAAGTCCCTTGGCCGAAAGGCAATTTAGGCAAGGATGCCTTTTTGAAAGAAACATTCTTTATATTTTTATTTAGCTGCCGGCCAATGGCTAGAAGCTTCTCTGAAGGATCAATGATAACGCATTTATGAAAGAAA
>Ga0307379_10014498_pt1 | contig 10158 bp, 7 predicted proteins | sample UN2MG_FD_202237 | JGI IMG/M metagenome (GOLD analysis project Ga0307379, IMG submission 202237) | Soil microbial communities from Risofladan, Vaasa, Finland - UN-2 | ecosystem: Environmental > Terrestrial > Soil > Coastal area > Acid sulfate soil | place: Finland: Risofladan, Vaasa | collected... | reverse complement strand
CGGCGCGATGGGGCCTTGGCGTGGCCATAATCCGCTGATAGTTCAGGATTTGCGGAATCGGGTTGGCATGCAGCGACCGTCGTCCGTGACAGCCGTTGGGCGTGCCGTTCCGCCGGCACACCCTTTGGGCGAGCAACCCCTTGCGGGTCGTCGCCCACGACCTAAGTATATCACATCACACACCGAAGTCAAGTGGAATTGAAAACTTTTTTTTGCGCGGGACAGGGAGATGGGACCGATGGGACGGAGGGCGATAACGGGTCCCATCCGTCCCATGGGTCCCATAGGTCCTATGCTCACTTGATGGGGACGAGCGAGTGGGCGGGCTTGTCGAGCGGGCGGGTGAAGGGGCGGGGGTCGGGGCCGAGCCAGGCGAGGATGACCCAGCCGGCGAGGTCGTTGCGGGTCGAGGCGTCGGGGGCGGCGAGGGCTCGGACGCCGCCCTTGGGCGCGACGGCGTAGTCGCGCAGCCAGCGGCGGGTCTTCCGCATCTCGTCGCTGTAGGCGGCGACGCGCGAGGCGCCGAGGCAGAAGGCGGCCGCGGGCAGCACGGGCGCGGGGTCGCTGCGGCGCCGGCGGAACGAGCCGTCGGGGGCCAGGCGGGCGTCGAGCCACTTCATGGCCTGCTCGGTCTCCTTGGTGAGGCCGAGGACCCAGGTGAGGTAGCCCTGGACGACGTGGGTCTCGACGTCCTCGGCGGGGGGGATGAGGCTGCCGGCCTCGTCGAGTGCGATGCCGAAGGCGCGGTGGCGCTTGTCGAAGAGGCGGTCGCCGATCTCGCGTTCGAGGCGTTCGGCGGCGATGCGGTAGCGCGCGTGGCCGACGAGCCAGGAGCCGGCCCAGAGGCCGAGCAACAGGTCGGCCTGGTCGGTCGCGTACTGCTTGCGGCACAGCTCCCAGGCGTCGGTGCCCTTCTCCTTGGGCTGGTACCAGCCGCGGTAGAAGAGGTGGTTGCGGCCGCGGTTCTTCTCGAGCACGAAGTCGAGGGCGGCCTGGACGTGGGGGCGGCAGGCGTTGGAGACCGTCTCGTCGGCGGTGAAGTGGACGTAGAGTGCGACGTGGTAGGCGAAGAGTCCGGCGGCGGAGGTGAGGCCCCGGGCGTCGTGGGCGATGCCGTCGGGCGACGAGGGCAGGGGCACGTGGGGCGGCTTGCCGGCGTAGGCGTAGCGCCACGTGCCGTCCCACTGGGTGCCGCGCTCCATCGAGACGGCGAGCCACTTGATGCCCTCGCGCCAGGCGTTGCGGTAGGGCAGGCGCGAGAGGGTGCGCCAGGCATAGGCGGCGGCGAGGAGGGAGCGGCCCATGGCGCCGGCCTCGTTGGCCCGCAGGCCCTCGGGCGCGTCGGGGATGCAGCCTCGCTGGTTCTGCTGGGCCAGCACGAAGTCGGCCACCTCGCGCACGTGGGGGTTCCAGGAGAGCTGTGCGTGCGCCGAGGCGGCGAGGAGGGCTAGGGCCGCGGTGAGTGCGGGCCGACGGAGCATGGCGGTGCTCCTCACTTCTTCTTCGGCGCCTCCTTGGCGGGAGGGGCCTTGGGCAGCGCGCGGGGCGGATTGTCGAGGTCGAGGTTGGGCCGGCCGCCGAAGTCCTCGGTCCACGGGCCGCCTTGGCCGACTCCGATCTCGTTGTGCGCCCCGAGCATGTTGCGGTGGTGGCCGGAGCTGTTGTACCACATGCGGAAGGCCATTTCGGCCCCGCCACCGCCGGCGCAGTTCTCGCCGCGATAGTGGCGGTAGCCCTCGAGGGCGCAGCGCTCGCCGGGCGAGCCGCGGCCGGGGGTGGGGGAGCTGTGGCCGAAGTAGCCGAGGCGCTGCATCTCCTGGCTGTGCTTGCGGGCGGCCTGGGTGAGCGGCTCGCTGACGGCCAGGGGCTTGAGGCCGAGCTGCATGCGATACTCGTTCGTGAGGTCCACCAGCTTCCGTTCGCCGTCGGTGGCGGTCGTGCGGATGTGGCGGTTGTAGCGGAGCACGCGCTCGCTGTAGGCCACGAACGCCGCTTCCTCCTGGAGACTCTTCAGGAGCTCGGGGTCGCAGCCGAGCAGCTTCTCGAGCGGGGGATTCAGCCCAATGTCCTTCACCTCGAGCTTCTCGAGCCGGGCATCAATCTCCTTGATGCGGTCGTAGGCGCGCAGCACGCGGTCGAGGCGGCGGACGACGGGGTCGAAGGCCCGGCGGTAGGACGGGTGGGCCGCCTTCACGGCGTCCACCGCCTTGTCCACGACGGGCTGGCCGACGCGGCCGTGGTCGGCGTCGGGGTAGATGTTCTTGTCGAAGATGACGCGGAGGGCTTCCTTGCGGGCCTCGGAGAGGGTCTTGTGGGCGGCGAGGAGCTTCTTCTGCGTGGCGTCGGTGAGGCCCGCGTCGCGGCAGGCGGCGACGGCGGCGGAGCGGATGGCGAGCAGGTCGTCGGTCAGGCGCTTGCGGCCGTCGGCGCCTTCGGCGAGATAGGCATCGTAGGCCTTCTCGCGGTCCGCCTTGTCCTTGCTCCAGAGCCTGGCCCGCAGGGCCTCGATGCGCGCAACCGCGGGGTCGGCCTTCTCCGCCGCCTTCTCCGCCGCGAGGGCCGCCGCCGCGCCCAGCAGCGCCGCGGCCCAGACCAGCCACGCCTTCCTCACGCACCCGGCTCCTCATCCCCTCCCCGCACTTAGGATAGCAGAGGCTGGCGCGGGAAACAAGGGGCGCCGCCCACGCTTGCCTTCCCGCCGCGCTTGCGCTAAGCTGCCGCCCGAAGGAGTCACGCGATGATTCGTCGTTCCTTCGCCCTGCTGGGGCTGTTGAGTGCGGCTACGCTCGCCGCCGCGCCACGCCAGGAACTGAGCCTCAACGGCGGATGGGACTGTTCCGTGGGGCCGGGGAAAGCGAGCAAGGTCGCCATCCCCGGCTATCTGAGCGGTGTGGACGACCAGGTGGCCATGCTGTCGCGCGAGTTCGTTGTGCCCGAGGCGATGAAGGGCCAGCGGCTCAAGCTCCGCTTCGGCGGCGTGAAGTACAGCAGCACCATCCTTGTCAACGGCAAACAGGTCGGCGCCCACTTCGGCGGATACGAGCCGTTCGAGGCCGACGTCACCGATGCCATCCGCTTCGGCGCGCCCAACCAGCTCGTCGTCCGCTGCCAGACATGGGCGGGGGTGATGACCGATGGGCCGAAGCAGTTCAGCAAGGCCGGCGGCTGGGACCAGGTGCGCAACGCGCCCCGCGACCGCGTGCTCGCGCCCGTGGGCGGACTCTACGGCCTCTACGGCATCTGGGACGACGTGACGCTCGTCTCGCATCCCGCCGTCTACATCCAGGCACTGTTCATCAAGCCCTCGGTTCGCCGCGGCGAGTTGGTCGTTGACTACGTGCTCGCGAACGAATCGGCCGCCGACGCCGAGGTCGAGCTTTCCGCCGCCGTCGAGGGTGCGATCGTTCTGCCGAAGGCAACGGTGAAGATCCCCGCCGGCACGACCGCCACCGTCACCCTCAAATCCCCATGGCCCAAGCCCCACCTCTGGTCCCACGCCGACCCCTATCTCTATGTCCTGAATTCCGCACTCCGCACTCCGCCCCCCGCACTCGGCGATGCCCTTGCGTCGCGCTTCGGCTTCCGGGAGTTCTGGTGCCAAGGCCCCGACTTCTACCTCAACGGCTCGAAGATTCACCTGCTCGCCTCCAGCGGCTGGCCGCCCCACGGGCCGAAGACGCGGGAGGAGATCGCCGCCTTCTGGCGCGGACTCAAGGGCTGCGGCTGCGTGGCCTTCCGCACCCACACGCAGCCCTGGCCCGCCGCCTACTACGACGTGGCCGACGAGGTCGGCATCCTCGTCGTCGGCGAGGCCGCCGTGTGGAACGACGACGACATCTATCGCGTCAACGACCCCGCCTTCTGGGACAACTACGCCGCCCACCTCGCGGCGATGGTCGCCCGCGACAAGAACCACCCCTCCGTCGTCATGTGGAGCCTCGAGAACGAAATGACCGGCGGCCGCGTCAACGACAACACGCCCTTCCCCAAGGAACAGCTCATCCGCCTCGGCAAACTCGTCAAGCAGCTCGACCCCACGCGGCCCATCATGTATGAATCGGACGGCGACCCCGGCGGCGTGGCCGACGTCATCGGCATTCACTATCCGCACGAGTATCCCGACTACACCTGCTGGCCGAACGAGGGCTACTGGCTCGACAAGCCCTGGCGCGGCCACGGTGGGGGCGGCTTCTTCTTCAACGGCGAGAAGGAGTTCCTCTGGAAGCGCGACAAGCCGCTCTACATCGGCGAGTTCCTCTGGATTCCCTCCCGCGGCCCCTCGTGGCACACCGTCTTCTTCGGCGACGACGCCTACCTGGACTATCGCCGCTACCGCAACCTGGCGAAGGCCGAATCGTGGAAGATGCAGATACTCGCCTACCGCGTCCAAGGCGTCAGCGGCATCTGCCCCTGGACCGTCACCGAGGGCGGCCCGCTCGACGACACGAACCCTCTCTGGCGCGCCCACAAGTGGGCCTACCAGCCCATCGCGGCCTACTGCCTCGACTACGATACGCGCTTCTACGCCGGCGACAAAGTCACCCGCCGCGTCGAGGTCTTCAATGATACCCTGGGACCCGCGACGCTCGTCTTGAACTGGGTGGTGCGCGACGCGGCCACGAGCGCGCGAGAGAACGAGACGAGACAGGAATTGACCCTCGGACCCGCTGAACATCGCGAGCTGCCAATCACCCTCGCCATGCCCGGCAATGTGGACAGGCCGATGTCGCTCGAATGGATCCTCGATGTCGTACATGGGGGGAAGATTGTCCAGCATCAGGCCCTGTACTACCTGATCTCGCCGCGGCCCCGGCTACCCGAACTAAGCGTGCGTGTCGGGCTGCTCGATCCCCTTGGCGAGACTCGCAAGCTCTTCGATGCGTACGGCCTCCGCACGGAACCGGTGGCATCGCTCGCCAAGCCCCCCGCCGGAATCACCGTCCTGGTGATCGGAGCGGGCGCTCTCGGCGCCGGCAAGAAGGGACTGCTGGCCATCGGCCAGGTGGCGCCGGAACGCGAGGCCCTCGCTTCCTTCCTGGCTCGTGGCGGCCGAGTGCTCGTGCTCGAACAGGATGCGTATCCCGAGGGCCTGTTCGACCTCGGCATCACGCGCCAGCGTTCCACGATGGCGTATCCCCTGCGCCCGAATCATCCGGCGCTCCGCGGCCTGGTCCCGCAGGACTTGACGTTCTGGCGCGGCGACCATTTCGTGACCCAGGGCGAGCCGTCCCGTCCCGCCAAGGGGGGCGCCATTCCCATCGTTGTCTCGGGCTCCGCCGCCGGCCTCGACCACGCGCCGCTGCTGGAGGTCCCGGTCGCGCGCGGCTGCCTGATTCTCTCCCAACTCCTGCTCGTGAGGAAGTTCGCCTCCGAGCCGGCCGCGGCCCAGATCCTCGGCAACCTGCTCCGCTATCTCGCCGACTACCGCCCCCGCGAGGGCAAGACGGCCGTCATCGGCGGCTCCGCGGAGTACCACGCCCATCTCCGCAGCCTCGGCCTGCGCTTCGACGCCCTCAAGGTCCCGCCCCGCGAGCCCTCGACGTATTCGCTCCTAATCTGTCGCGGCGGCACGACGGATGCCGTTCCGCCTCGCGAGTTCGTGGAACAGGGCGGCAACGTCCTCCTCCACCGGCTGTCCGCAGAGGCCCTTGACTCGGTTCGCCAGAGGCTGGGCATCGGCCTCATGCTTCAACCCTATTCGGGCCACATCGCGCGGCGGGAACCCGTTCCGCCGTGGTTTGGCGAGCTTCCTCTCCCGGAGGACATGCCGAAGCCCGACGACCCGCTCCTGGGGAGCCTGGCCCGCGAGGACCTCTACTGGCTCGGCGCGCACAAGGGCATCGCGTGGGCACAAACCCAGCGAGCCACGGGCATGGCCGACGGGGTCTTCACCAAGAGCCTCGATGGGCTGAAGCCCGTGACCCACGAGGTCGAGAACTGGGCACTCGAGGGCGGCATCGTCGAGCGGCGCGATGGCAAGGTGATCTTCGCCACCGTCGGCTCGGCCAGCGCCGAGATCGACTTTCCCAAGACCGGCTCCTACGTCTTCGGGCTGCTCGCCAGCGGCAGCCCGTGCCAGGGCGTCTTCCCCATCGCCACGGTTGCCGTGGGGGACAACCCGCTCGGCTCCGCCTCCGTGGACTCGCGCCAGCCTCGCCTCTGTACCGTGTTCGGCGAGGTCCAGAAGGGCCGGCACAAAGTCACCGTCGCCTTCATCAACGACGCGTCCGATCCCGCGAAGGGCGAGGACACGAACCTGATCGTGGACAAGCTCCTCGTTGCCCTCGACGAACGCGACAGAGACGTGAGTTTCTTGACCGGTCCGCCTGCCGTCGCGGTTATCCGGCGCGGCAAGGGTGTCGTGGTTCTCGACCAGGTCAGGTGGGATACCGAGGAGCCCAACGCGCGGAAGGCGGCGCGATACGCCTGCTCGCTGCTGACGGCGCTCGGGGGCGACTTCGAGTCGCGGCCAAGCTGGGCCATTGAGGCCGAAACGATGACGCCGCAGCCGACGATGCCGCACTTCGGCGTCCACGGCTCCTACGTGACGATGGCGTGCAGCGGCTGGATCAAGACGCCCATCGAGGTCGCCGTCGCGGGACGCTACACGATGGAGGTCGTGGCCGGCGGCTCGGCCGCGCAGGGCGTCTATCCCCACATCGAGATCAGCGTTGACGGCACGAAGGCGGGCGAGGTGCAGCTCACGAGCGGCGGCCTGCGGCCCTATCTCGTCGCGATTGAATTGCCCGAGGGCAAGCACGAGCTGTCGCTCCGCTTCACCAACGACCTGAATGTGGGTGGGGAGGATCGGAACCTGACCTTGGACAAGGTGGTGTTTTACAGAGAGTAGGCGGCACATGACCACTCACGACCAGTATCTGGCGCTGGAGCGCCGAGCGAGGGAGATTCGCTTGATGCTCCTCCGCATGATGGGCTCGGGCAAGGCGCACCACTTCGGCGGGTCGCTGTCGTGCGTCGAGATTCTCACCGCCCTCTACTTCTATAAGATGCACTACGCCGCCGGCGAGCCGGGCCACGACGACCGCGACCGGCTGGTGATGAGCAAGGGCCACGCCGTGCCCACGCAATACGCCTGCCTCGCGGCGCTCGGCGTGCTGTCGCCCGATGAGATTCCGTCGCTCAAGGTCCTCGGATCGCGGCTCCAGGGCCACCCCGACGTGCGGAAGACGCCCGGCCTCGAAGCCCCCACAGGGTCGCTCGGGCAGGGGCTGTCGTTCGCCAACGGACTCGCCCTCGCGGCCCGGCTCGACAAGGCGGCGCACCGCGTCTACGTGCTCCTCGGCGACGGCGAGCTGGACGAGGGCCAGGTGTGGGAGGCGGCCATGACCTCCGCCCACTACCACCTCGACAATCTCACGGCCATCGTGGACCGCAACGGCCTTCAGGCCCAGGGCGCGACCGAGGCGATGAAACGCCTCGACTCCATCCCCGCCAAGTGGGCGGCCTTCGGCTGGCACGCCCTCGAGTGCGACGGCCACGACCTGAAGGCCCTCTGCCAGGCCCTCGACGAGGCGGCCTCCACGCGCGGCCGGCCGAGCGTCGTCATCGCCCGGACGGTGAAGGGCAAGGGCGTGTCGTTCCTCGAGGGCCGCTACCAGTACCACAACGCCGCCCTCGCGCCTGACGAGGTGGCCCGCGCCCTGGCCGAACTGGAGGGAGAAGAAGACTAACCACGGATTCCACGGATGAACACGGATAGGAGAGAAGACGAGTTGCCCACGAAACACGCGAATTACGCGAAAGCAGAGAGAACCAGAAGAGCCGAAGAAGGGTTCTTGGGTTGCCACCCAGGAGCTCTGCTTCCCGGCTTCCCATGTCTCATCCGTGTGATCCGTGTAATCCGTGGTGGCTCTCTCTTCCTGCTTCGATAGAGGAGAGCCCTGGTGAGTGCAACCGCGAAGGAAGGCACCCGCGACGCATTCGGCCGGGCGCTGGCGCGCCTGGGCGCGGCCGAGCCGCGCATCGTGGTGCTCGACGCCGACCTCTTTCGCTCGACCCGCACGAGCCTGTTCGCGCAAAAATTCCCCGACCGCTTCTTCGAGATGGGCATTGCCGAGCAAGACATGGTGAGCACGGCCGCGGGTCTGGCGATGGCGGGCAAGATCGCCTTCGCCAACAGCTTCGCCATCTTCATCACGGGGCGGGCCTTCGACCAGGTGCGGCAGCAGGTGGCGTTGCCCGCGCTCAACGTGCGGCTGTGCGGCTCCAGCGCCGGCCTCACGCTGGGCGCCGACGGCGCGACGCATCAGAGCGTGCTCGACGTGGCCCTGATGCGCAGCCTGCCGCAGATGACCGTCGTCGTGCCCTGCGACGGCCCGGAGACCGAGCGCGCGGTCGAGGCGTCGCTCAGCCACCAAGGCCCCATCTACCTGCGCCTCAGCCGCTACGAGACGCCCGCGTGGACGAGTCAAGTGACAGATTTCGCCATCGGCAAGGCGATTTGCCTGCGAGAGGGGCGCGACGTCACGATTGCCGCGACGGGCGTCCTCATGGGCGAGGCCCTCGCGGCGGCCGAGCGGCTCGCCGCCAAGGGCATCTCGGCCGAGGTGCTCGACGTGCACACCATCAAGCCCCTCGACGCCGAGGCCATCCTCGCCTCCGCCGCGAAGACCGGCCGCGTGCTGACCGTCGAGGAGCACAGCATCATCGGCGGCCTGGGCAGCGCCGTGTGCGAGGCCATCGCCGAGCGCGCCGACAGGCGAATCCCCGTCCGCCGCCTCGGCATCCGCGACGCCTTTGGCGAATCGGGCAGCGCCGACGAATTGCTCGAGCTGCACCGCCTCACCGCGCCACACATCACCCGCGAGGCGGAGGCACTGCTGGCCACGCGATAAGGAGAGAACCACTTGAAGGCCCTCGTCTACCACGGCCCGCGCGACCTCCGCGTCGAGGAGCGCCCCGACCCACTGCTTGGCCCCAAGGACGTCCGTCTCGCCGTCAAGGCCTGCGGCATCTGCGGCTCCGAGCTGCACGCCGTGCTCGAGGCCCAGGAACGCCGCAAGCCGGGCATCGTCATGGGCCACGAGTTCGCAGGCGAGGTCATCGAGGTAGGCTCCCAGGTCGCCGCCTGCCGCGTCGGCGACCGCGTGACCGTGCAACCGCTCACCCATTGCGGGGCGTGCGACCTGTGCCGCGGCGGCCGCCCGAACGCCTGCCCGAACCGCACGCTCTACGGCATGACCTGGGGCATGCCCGGCGGCTACGCCGAGCGCGCCGTGGTGACCGAGGACCGCTGCTTCCCAATCGCGGAAGGTGTGGCCTATGAGCTGGCCATCCTCGGCGAGCCGCTGGCCGTGGCGCTTCACGCTCTCGGCCGAGGGCCGGCCTCGCCGGCGCGCTCGGTCGCCGTCGTCGGCGCGGGCACGGTCGGGCTGCTCACCCTCGTCGCGCTCTCGACCCTCAAGCCCGAACAGCTCTTCGCCACCGACAAGGTGGCGTGGAAGCTCGACCTCGCGAAGGCCCTCGGCGCGACCACGCTCCTGGCGGGCAGGGACGACACCCGCGCCGCCGTCCGCGAGGCCACGAAGGGGAGGGGGGTGGACTGGGCGATCGAGGCCGTGGGCGTCGAGGCGACCGTCGCCCTCGCCCTCGACCTCACGCGCCCGGCGGGGCACCTGACCTGCATCGGCAACGCAGAGGCGCGCATCGGCATCAGCCTGCACGCCATCGTGCAGGGCGAGCGGACGCTCATGGGCTCCTACGGCTACACCGACGCCGATTTCCGCAGCGGCCTGGAACTAGTGGCCCAGGGGCGCGTGCCCGCGAGCCTCATCGCCGAGCGCCGCGTGACCCTCGACTCCGCCCCCGCCGACCTCGTCGCTCTCGCCACCGGCGAATGGTCCTGCATCAAAGCTGTGCTTGTGCCCTGAATCCGCCACAGGGGTGCGTGTAATCTCCTACGGTCAAGGGTGCAACGTGAACGCCCGTAGGGCGTGGCGGAGTACAGCCCACGGTGCAGCGAAGCGGAACTGTGGGTTTGCGTCCGAGAAGAAGACCCAGCCCCCGAAGGGGGCGGCGGAGCTCTCCAGCCGCTTGAGGCTCCGCCGCCCCCTTCGGGGGCTGGGCCACGGGAGGTCGTCAACCCACGGCTCCCCGAGCATCGCCGTGGGCTTCATTCCCTCGCCTCCTTCGGAGGCT
>Ga0307379_10014497_pt1 | contig 10158 bp, 12 predicted proteins | sample UN2MG_FD_202237 | JGI IMG/M metagenome (GOLD analysis project Ga0307379, IMG submission 202237) | Soil microbial communities from Risofladan, Vaasa, Finland - UN-2 | ecosystem: Environmental > Terrestrial > Soil > Coastal area > Acid sulfate soil | place: Finland: Risofladan, Vaasa | collected... | reverse complement strand
CTTATACTGCTATTACCGTTCTTGGCACATTTGTTGCGCCTGCAATTCCTGGCGCAAAAGCAGATGTTGTGGCGTTTGCCAAAGAAGAAACAAAAGCATATAAAGAAGCATACGCAACAGAATTTTCAAAGGTGGAAAGCGTGGCAATATCTGATGAAGTGAAAGAAAACGTAAGAAAAGGTTTGGAGCTAGAAGGAAAATATGGTGGAGGAACAGCAGTTTCAATGGCTGTTGCCACATATTTATTGAATAATAAACAAGCTTCGCAGGATAAAGTAAAACAGATGGTTGAATATTTTTCAAAGAATAAAATAGACATTTTATCTGAGAAAAAGAATGCAATTCCATCAAATGATTATATTGCTTATCTCTTGCGTGGTGGTAATGAAGGATCTGAATGGGCACAAAAAATGACAGCTCTTTTTGACGAAGCTGAAGAAAAACGGATAGCCCATTTCAAAAATTTGGAGTTGTCTGACGACAGCGAAAAAACAAAAAAGGAGATGTCTATGGATGAAAAGGAAAAAGATCTGACTCCTGAAGAAGAAATTAAACCTGTTGAGATGGCGGCAGAGGATGCCCCAGAACCAGAAAAGGAATCGCCTGAAAAAGAAAAGCAAGAAGAAGACGAGGAAGAAATGGCAAAAGATTCTGGTGAGGACAAGGGGTTTAGCACTTTTGCGCTTGACGTAGAAGCGGCTCTCGAATTTCTCAAGGAAGAAACAGAAGACTATCAAAAATTTGCTTTAGCTCTTGAAAAACCAGAAGATGAAAGAGATTATGCTGGGGCTTGTGAATATATTTATAATCGCATGTATAGTCAGAATGAAAAAATGGTTGAGATGGCAAAGGAAAGCTCTGTGTATATGGCTGAACTCGAAGGGTTGCGCCAGTACAAAGAAGATATGGAGAAAAAGGATTTTGCTTTTGAGGTGAATTCAACACTCAAAGAAGTTGAAGGAATTATTCCCGAAGTTGAAATGCAAGCCCTTAGAGAAGATTCTGAGAATTTTGACCTTCAAAATGTTGATGGTTGGAAAAATGCGGTAAAGGCAAAGGCTTTTTCTTATACTAAGAGATCGTCTGAAAATTCTGGTATTCCACGAATCGGAAACCCGTGGACTACAGGCAAGCCTGAAGCTGAAAAAGTGACATGGAAATAATTTATTCTATAGGAGGAATATAATATGGCGAATGGTATATTAATCAAAAATCAAGCTGCTGCTGCTGACAATCGGGCTTTGAATCGCAGCGCAGTCGCAGGATCAAGTGTTGATATCAACAATGGGAGTGTGTTTCACCTTCCTTCTGTTGTGTCAGCAAGCGCAGGGTATAAAGAGGTTTGGAATACACAGGTTATTTCTACAGATGCTGACGACCTGAAGAACCTGTGGATGGCGTGTGGTAAGGAGAACGTTGTAACAACCTCTGGGACATCTAAGTATCGGGGTATTGATCCTGATGTTCGTAATTTTACAAATCTTGGAGGGGATGTCCTTGATGCATTTAAGCCTCAAGTTGGTGATATCATCACTCTTTCTGCTGATGCTCTTGGTGGAAGTCCAAGCACAGGCGACTATGTGGCTTCAGGTTCAAGTGCATACACCATGTCTTGGACAGCTACTTCTTCAGCAAGCTCACTAACATTCTATCTTTTGGAAGAAACATATATCTCGCTTGCAACTGGTGGAATTGATAATCAACGTGTTCTGGCTTATCGGCTAGAATGTGTGAATAACTAAGCCAGATATATAAAAAGGAGGAAAATGATATGACAATAGCACTTCCAAAAAGTGTTTTACGCTTTGCACAAAACGCCGAATCAAAAGCAACTTTTATGTTGTTTGATGATTATTTTAAACACTATCAAGCTCAGAACGTCAAGGGCAAAGGAAATCTTGAGTATATGCGACTCCGTGAAGATGGAACGCCTATCTCGTTTTCTGAGAAAGAAGCACAAATGAATTCAGCCTTGAAGCGCGAGATCTTGCGCGCGGCTGGAATTAGCGACATGGAAGCTTTCCCGCTTGCAACATGGAGTACGCATCCCCTGATTTCTTGGGCCACGTTTGCCATTGTAGGCGCTCTTGTGGACATGGTTTTGCCTGATACAATTATTGACGAAATTGGTATTTATACTGATATCAGAAATATTGGATTTGGCGACAGCGCTGCATTCGATATTGAGCCAAGGGATTTGTTTGCAGTTTCTCGCCACGGGGCAGGACAGAGAACAACCGAAGTTCACAAACAGCACACTGGACAGGTTACAATTCTGCCAGAAAATCGCCAGCTAACTACAGGCGTTGACCTGTATAGAGTTCTTGCTGGTAAAGAGTCTTTGGCAAAGTACGTTGCTAAAGTTATCAAGAGTTTCGAGTTTCAGATTTCTCTGGATGCATATACTGCATTCTTGAATTTGATGGAAGCTCTGGACGCAACCGCAACCACAGGACTAAGAGTTTCTGGGTACACTCAGGATGAACTGACAAGACTTGGAGAAACCGTTGAAAGCTGGAATGGCGGAAGAGAAGCTGTTATTTTTGGTACTCGCAGGGCGCTTGTGAACATTCTTCCAACAGACGCAAACTATCGCTATGATCTCGATTCCGACTTCATGAAGATGGGCTATGTTGGAGAGGCTTTCGGATTTTCTGTTATGCGATTGGCGCAGAAGGCTAATTGGAGAACTCCTTTTGGCACTTTGATTGATAATGATAACATTTATCTGATCTCGCCAGGGGCACAAAAACTGATTAAACTCGTTTTTGAAGGAAGCACACTTTCTAACGTTTCTGGGGTCTGGGAAAATGCAGATCTGTCTCAAACATCTACTATGATGAAGAGATGGGGAACGGGCGTAGCCACATCGGCAGTAGCTGGCATTATCCAGTTATAGTCACATTTGTTAAGTTTGAAGTAATATAAACCAACCTAGACGGATAGACAAGCATAAGGCTTGATTGATAAGAGTAGCCTCTCCTACTTTTCCGTCTAGGTTTTTATGAGAGAAAATAAAAAACTAAAAAAAAAGAGCAAACAAAAGGTAAAGGAAAATGACTGAAAAAACAACTGAAACTAAAAAGGCTGGAAGACCAACGAATGCTGAAAAAATAGCAAACCTCGAATCGGAAAATGAAAACTTGATGAAGAAAGACGTTGAAAGAGAAGAGAGATATAAAAAGCTTGAGGGAATGCTTGAACAATTGATGGAAAATCAAAATTCTCCTGGCTTATCTGTTCTGGAACCAGTTCGGGAGAGTTTTGGAAACCCTCAAAGAGAAAAAATTCCTCAAGACGATTACATTAAGGTGGTTTCTTTATGTCCGCACAGCCTAAATCTCTCTAGGCGCAGAAGTGACCCTAACCCAAAGAGTTTTCGTGGGCTAGGTGATAGCAAAAGAATTTTGTATGGGGATTTAGTGGAAATCATGGATTATCATTCAAAGTTTCTTGATCAAGGATTGTTTTATATTGCGGATGAAAGGGTTGTAAGGCAACATGGTTTAGAAGACTTATATGCGACTCTTCTCACAGAAGCAACAATTAGAAGCATTGTTAATGGTGAGGCGGAAAGTCTTGAGGAAGTTTTCAATTCTGCTAACGATGCCCAAAAAAGAATTATAACAGATATCATAGTTGAAAGAATGGCTGCGGGAAGAGATGTGGATTTAAATATGGTGGATCGTTTAGAACGCACTTCTGGAATGAAAATAAGTGAGCGAGCTAATGTGGTTTCTGAGAACATAAAGCATTTTGAAGAAATGCAAAAATAACAAATCCAACTAAGGAGGTCAAATAAATGGCAACATCTGCAACAGAGGTTTTTGACCTCTTTAGTGCAACGGTTGATGACTATCAACTAACATCTTTATTTGTCACATCTGGATCGGAGACATATAACACATATCTCGAACCTTGGCTTCTTTTTTCTATCAACGACTTTAATGATGCAAGAAAAAATGTGGGCGTGACAGAACTTGTTTATTCAACCTCAAGCCAAACATTCTCAACAGACCTAATCGTAAAAGATCAAATTATTTTAGCAAGGATAATGATTCGGTATTGGATGGGAAAGCAAGTTAATAATGTTTTGCAAATGAGAAACGTTGTTCAGGATAAAGACTTCAAACGTCATTCTGCGGCACAAAACGTGACTGCAAAACAAGCAATGTATGTTGGTTGGGTTGAAGAAATAGAACAGATGCTAAACAATTATATGTATATCAATAATGATTGGACAGGTTGGAAATTGCAAGATTACGATTCTCAGTGATGGAGGTGATCCATGACATATAAATATCTTATCGCAGGATCTCCAACATTTATGGATAGTACAAAAGCGACAATAACAGATGAATTTCAAGCAATGCTTACGGCTGATTTTTATACAACATTTGATTGGTATATTATTCAAGAAGAATCTTCTCTTGGATCAGGAACGTTTGAGAATATAAATGTTCGTATCAATCAGGCTGTCGATTCTGTAACAGGAGTGAAACTTGGGGATGACTTCAAGTTGTTGTTATTTGAAGATTTAGATCATGCTTCTGAGATAGGACATTTGTACTCGTTTGATAGCAATTATTGGCTTGTAAGCCATAGTGAAATATTAAAGAGTTTGGGTTCTTCCTGTACAGTAAGGAGATGTAACAACATATTAAGGTGGGTAGACGACAACGGAAAAGAATATTCAGAATATTGTATTATAGACTATCAGGTGAAAAGACCTACTGATGGAAGCAGGGCAAGAGATATTGTTACACCCGAAGGTTTTATAGAAGTTATAACACAGGGCAATGATAGAACAAGATTGATATCTGATTCCCAGAGATTTTTATTTGGAAACACAGACAAGTGGAGTGCTTATAGAGTGTATGGTGGAGGAATAAATAATTTCCTGAACCAGCAAACGAGCGACAACGAATCTGCTAATGTTCTTCATTTTATGATGGGCGTTAATTATCTCAATGAAGATACGGATGATCTGGTAAATGGTGTTGCGGATAAATACAGGCAGCAATATGCTATTTCTGCTTCTCCAACATCTATCACTGGAAATGTTTCTGATGATTTCCAACTAGCAATTGATTTGACTCGTAACGGTGTTTCAGTAACTAAACCAATTACTTACATAACAAGTGCAAGTGATGTGGCAACAGTTTCTGCATCTGGTCTTGTTTTATTGGTTGCAACTGGATCAGCAAACATATCTGCCTCAATGACAAACAATTCTTCTGCGAGTACGGTTATTTTGACAACGGTTTCAGCATCCCCAATATCTCAAGATGAGATACGCATTACTCCTAATCAGGGTTATGTGTTGCAAGAGGATACAGAAACGTATACCGTATACTCATATGCAAGTGGCTCACAACAAGCAGACACATTTGTGTTTACTGTTAGCGGGAGTGTTCCTGCAACAAGCTACACATTCACTACTGTTAGCGATAACTCATTCTCTATCAAGAACGAATATCTATATCTTGATGCTCCTTTGGTCGTAACATGCACAAGTAGTGCGTCTGCCACAAAGGACTTTAGTGTTGAGTTGCGAGGAGCGTGGTAAATGCCAGATTATAGAAGTTATAATAATTTTGACACCTTTCCTCTAACGGCTTACAATGTGATTGCTCACTTGATCGAGAACAATGAGTTGATTTGGAAATTGTTGAAATACGATGACGCTAACGCCTGGAAATCTGATGCCGAGCACCCTAATCTCACAAAAGCAGAAAAGGGTGCTCTTATTTATGATGGGCAGTTCCTAAAACTAAACAATTATCGTGTTTTCTTAGATATAGGGCAGGATCAAGCATTTACTAAAGAGGCTTGTATTCTTAGAGTTAGCCCCGTTGATTTATATGCAACCAATTATGTTTATGGGGATCTAGTTTTAGGACTCGAAGTATATTGTCATTATGAAATCAACACGATGAGCAACTATCAAACTAGAACAGATAAGGTTACACAACAGCTTATAGAAACACTTAATGGTGTAGAAATAGAAGGCGTTGGGCAATTATTCTTTGATAGAACCCGCTATGGTGGAAAATCATCTGTCATAGGGCAGATTCCATTTAAAGGTCGCGGAACGATAATGTGTAACAATGTGTTAGGATAAACTATGGATAATATAGTTGCTAAAACCTATAAAGAAATAAACGATGTTTTTGGTTTGCCACAAGAATACAAAGGAATAAAAATATATCCTTTGAAAATGAAGGAAGAAGGATACATAGAATTAATGTATTCGTTATTGGGGCAACCAAAGAATCATATTCCAGTAAAAGAAATAATAAAAATGTCTTATTTGAGATTTCTATTATATGTTGTTTTTTATAAAAAGAAAACATATGCAGAAGTTGGGGATGATTTGATAAAATTTCTCTCTCATGTTTTAAGAACTGACAAGATATCCATAGATGCCAAAATTGAAGATCGCCCAGGAGACGAATTTGATAGAATGTCTTTGTATCTTAAGGTTGATGACGCTGTTTTAAAAGAAGATGAGTTTAGACATATCAGAGAAATAATTTTAGAACAGAATGGTGTTGGGGTTAGAGTCATAGATGACTTTGATCCAAGTTTAGAAGGTGCATTTCGATCATTCAATATAATGGGGCAAGGCGGACAAGAAAGCATAACGTTGTCAGACGAGATTTTTACTTTTTGCGCACTGATGAATAAAGACGTGAGCGAAACAAGTGACTATACTCTTTTTCAATTTAAAATGCAGATGGAAAAAGCAATGGCGTTATTGAACTATAAACTTTATCGCCCCTTGGAGGCTGCTGGAGAAATTGAAGTAAAGGGAGGAAAGATTCCTCATTTTCTATATCACTCGAATAGGAATCGTGGCAGGTATGATAGCATGATGATAAGCAAACAAGAATTCTTAAAGAGTGATATTTTCAAAGCGGCTTCAGGCGTTTAGCTTGAAAATTTTATAATATACAAAAAGGAGAAAAACTATGGCGAATGAGTTTTTGGTTAGTGTAGCCAATGTGGTGTTACGTGATGCCAGCACTGGTAGTGGGTTACTGTATGGTAAAGCAAATATTACGTCTGCATTTACAATGGCAACAAATAAAACAGAAGTACGGGGTGGTATCAATAATGCCCTGCTGTATCAGTACATCCATGATAGATCTGTTGAAGTAAGTATTGAACAAGCTATTTTTAGTGAGACACTTTTAGGGCTTAATGCAGGCGCTACAGTGTCAACAGGAGCAGTAAACGTTACACAAACAGATTGTATTGTTTTAGATAGTGGATCTGGAAATCTGACCGCTACACCTGTGGGTAATGTAGCTGTCTATTTGCCTGATGGCACAATTTCAGATGTTGTTCCTTCGAGTGGATCAATTTACGTTCCTGCTGGTGCAGATCAGCGTGTTGATGCAGTCTATTATACTTCTAAATCAGCGAATCAGATTACTGTTGGTACAACCACGCCTCCAACTGTGGTTGACCTGACTATGTTGGCTGAAATTAGAAATAACGCGGGAACTATTGTCGATTATCTCCAGATTCAGATTCCGAGGTTCCAAGTTCTTGGGGACTATAACCTTGCTATGGCTGCGAATGGGGTATCTTCAGAAACATTGAATGGTATGGCTTTGGAAACTTCTGCCACAGATTGTTCTGGTGGAAATTATTACGCTAAAGTCACCTGGATTCCTGTTTCGACTACAATTGCCGTTTCAAGTATTGCGGCAGTTCCGTCTACAATTACATTTGATGATCAGGCGGTTCCTGACACTTCTCAGATCACTACGCTTGGTATCCGCGGGGGCATTTATACAAACGTCAATATCACAACTGACTGTACTTATGGTAAAGTTAGCGGTGATGGCAGTTTGAGCGTTGGTGCTGCAACTGGTCTTGTAACAGCTGCGTCAAGTGGTTCAGACGGTGACACAGCAACATTCTCTGTGACATATTATCAGGCAGCCTCTGGTTCGCTTATTGATTATGTTATAGCTAATATATCCTAATTGATAGGATTCGCTAATGGGTACAATGTGTGCTAATGGCGAGCAAATAAAAAATAATGAAGGAGGGTTGTATTATATATGCCAATATGGGGACTGCAAAGGAAATCATTGCAAGTTTGTTAGGTTATGTACCAAAGGCTACTATAAAATGACAAGTGTAGAATGTAAAAACTTCGCACTAAAAAAATAAAGGAATAACAAGGGGTGGCTATTATTAGTCACCCCTATTCTTACCTTAAAAGGAAAATGTTGTGAACGATCAAATTGAACAAAAAAAGAAAATCGTCTTCAGGAAAGCAGAAACAGGAACAATTTTATATGGGGCAGAACGAATACCCGTTGCTATAGACCCATATGTGTCTTTAGCTAACAAAAGTATTCTTATGCAAAATTATGTTGATATTATGTTTGAAGAGTCTGATTCGTCTATGGCGGACAGATATTTACAAGCTGAATATGCATTGATTTTGGGAACAGTTGATTTATGTACGGATGTGGAAATTTCAGAAAATATTAATGAATTTTTTGAAAGTGGCATATGGGAACAAATCAAACCTCACATTAGAAATTATGATGCGTTTAAACTAGACATTGAAAAAGTTATGTCTATCATGCGTGAAGATCTTGCTCTTGAGAAATCAGTTGGAACCACCATTGATAAATTAGCTCTTTGGATTTATGGGTTTTTAGAGAATATTTCTGAACTTGATTTGTCTGAATCTGGGATTGCAAAATTGTTACAATCTTATGCCACAGAAGCAGAAAGACTTGATAAAATTATTCCTGTTGTAAAACAGGAAACACCCAAAAAAAGAGGTAGACCTAAGAAGGCAATTGCAGAGGGTGGAGACAAGTAAAATGGCTTCCAAAAAAACATGGCGCAGGGGGAAGCGATGCCCAGATTGCTTAGAGGGAACGCTACACAAAGTAAATCACCCAAGACAACAACATGGCGTTTCATATTTTGATGCATATTTAGAATGTGATATATGCGACTACACTGAAAGAATCAAAGGATCTGGAAATAAATTGAAGGAAGAATTTGAGCAGTGACGAAGGGCGGTGATCGTGACTCTAATTGAAAGTGATGCTGAACTTTTAGTAAAAATACAGCAAGATATGAAGATCATCATTGATGAAGCAACAGAAATTCTTTTGGAAAGATTGAAGAAAAAAATTGAAACTGAAGTATATAATAAAAGAGAGCCAAAGAAATATGTTAGAAGAAAAGAAAACGAGGGTCTTTTAGATAGTTGGACAAAATCTGAAGCTCAGATCATTGGAAAAATTGTTCAATCCGAAGTTTCCCCAGATATTGATCGTTTATATTTGGATTCTGACAACTTTACACATGGAAGTAATTACTGGCCTGATGAAGCTGGGGTTACTGATATTAGACACCTATTGAATGAAATTGTGATTAAGGGAACAAGTGGCCCAATATTTGATAAGGGGAGAACCAAGGGAAGCGATGACGGAATCCCTGGTTGGTGGAGAAGCCCAAGGGATTTTTATCATCCTATTGTTGATTTGGTTCAAGGAACTTGGATGACAAATAAAATTGCCGCGTTATTTAGAAAACACGGCATAAAAGGAAGAATGATTAAAGGATAAGGAGAAAAAGAGCATATGGATGGACAGTTTTGGACGGACTTTTTAACAAACTTATTGAATGCAATGATTCCCGTATTGGTGACAGTGCTTCCAGTTGTATTGACTGCTTTAGCAGGATTGATCGTACAATATATTAGAATTCAACAGGCTAAACTGAAAGCATTGTATCCCACAAAATACGAAAAGGTTGAGCAATTTGCGGCTTGGGGGGTAAGAATAGCAGAACAGTTGGGCGTAAAGAATCTTATTGAGAATAAGAAACAATATGTCATTGATTATGTGCAGGCAAAATGCGATGCGGAAAATATCAAGATTGATATTGGGGAACTCGAAGACATCATAGAAAAGGCTGTGTTTGACGAAATTACAGTTAAGTATGACGCAAAAAAATTAGATAGCACCTTGAAAGAATAGGTGTAGATATAGAGGTGGATGGTGCTGGGCGCACTTTCCATCTCTATTTTTTTAGAATTGCACAATAAAATGCCAGTTTTATTTAAGGGGAGTTTTTATGAGCAAATGCATATGGGCAATGGATTTAAGT
>Ga0307379_10014495_pt1 | contig 10160 bp, 6 predicted proteins | sample UN2MG_FD_202237 | JGI IMG/M metagenome (GOLD analysis project Ga0307379, IMG submission 202237) | Soil microbial communities from Risofladan, Vaasa, Finland - UN-2 | ecosystem: Environmental > Terrestrial > Soil > Coastal area > Acid sulfate soil | place: Finland: Risofladan, Vaasa | collected... | reverse complement strand
TGCCTTTCCGTAGGGCAGGAGCCTTGGCCGCCTCCGGCGGCGCGTCTCCTGCCCAGGCCGTTTGCCGTTTCGTACGAGCGACACTTGTCCGCCTCCGGCGGATTCTTGCCGCGACCCATCCGCGTTCATCGGCGGAGGCCTGGCCGTTCCGGGTACCGCAGGCTTCAGCCTGCAGCCGCCGGCCGTCCATCCCCTACGCGAACGCTCCCACGATGTCTTGGCCATTGGGGAGGGGGAAGAATCGTGTATTGGCGTTCCGGGACCTGGGTCCCGGAACGCCAAGTCCTGAGGGGAGGAGCTTGTCCTGAGGCGAAGCCGAACGGATCCCTCCCGCCTCGAAACGCATTCACCCTATCGCAACGTTGATCTCAGGTAGGGCGGGTATGCGCCGAAGGCGAATGCTTGCCCGCCGGCCGTGTGGCGGGCCCGCCGCCCGTTTGCCGTCGCGCCGCAGGTCCGCCTTGGGCGGATTCCCGGTAGCACAGGTTTTCAACCTGTGTAGGCGGCGCAGCCGCCTCCCCCCATTCCCCCCGGCGCCCTCAACAGGGGGCGCACACACCTTACTACGAGCGCCTATCGAGGGCCGCGTAGGGAACCACATCACCCCCGCACGAGCGGCCCCCGTAGTACGGGCGGGAGGGCGCCGGGGGGGAGTGACCCGACAAACTTGCGCGCCGTCCTACCAGTCCGACTGCCCGCGGCACAGCGCGACACCCCCCCCACCATCTCCACGAGATGCCTGTCCATCGGACGTGGGCTTGTGCGCCTCCGGCGCATTCGATTCCCACCGCCTCCACCAAACAGACCTATGATCGAACTCAGGTCTGACCGCTTGGGCGAGTTACCCTACTTCGCCCACTCGTCCACACCATGCTCTCTTGCCGATTGGGGGTCTCTTCACACCATTCTTGCATTGTCCCTTGACAATGCAGAAATGGAGTGAGAGGAGAGAGTTGAGATTGAAAAGCTGATTCGGAAGATCAACTGCCGAAGACGAGATCATTCAACACCTCTCAGCGTCCTCTCGCGGTCAACTTTCTCCTATCTACCTTCAATGTCTCTACAGGGCAGGCGATAAACTCTTGCCTGTAGAACTATCAATAGCAGAGGAAAGGGAGATAATAGCTGACCGTCCCCTATTACCGAGAAGATGCTAAGTGAGAACGATGTACTTCACGCCAGGATTGACACAGTTATAACGGTCCTCTCGGGTATTGATGCCATCAAGGGTGCGCTCTGTTTCGGCTCCTATGCTGTGGGAACTTTCGATGAGCAGTCGGACATTGATCTTTACGTCTTGTGTCATCCTGAAGTTATCACCCCGGAGAACCGACTGCGGGCATTTGAGATGATTGACGGAGTGACGGCACTGCAAATCGACCACCAATCCTCCACCTGGGATAACCAATGGTGTCCAGCAGGAGACACATTCCGTCTGCACGGGGTGCTGATAGATGTCGGATGGAACACGATCGATTGGATCAGGACGGTTGTTCAACGGGTGTCTAAGGGAGGTTCTACATCCTTTCCCGAACTGAGATTCCGCGCGCATACCATGCTTGGACTCTTGGCGAACTCGGTAATTCTGCTGGACCCTGAAGCAATCCTCCATCGGATGAAGTCGGAACTCTACCCCTATCCCCCCCGGCTAAAGCAGGCCTTGCTGCAGGAAAGCCTGCCAATCCTCAAAGGGTCACTTGGTGATATGAGGAACTACGTCGATAGGGGAATTGGGAATACTGCCTTTCACTTCCACCTCGAGAGGTTTCTCGAAGCGTTAGTGACCATCGTATTTGCCCTCAACGAGCGTTACGATCCAGCTACCAAGCACGTGGAGCAGGCCTACGCCGCCATGAACAGGCTCCCTCAGGATTTCCTGACGCGATACAATAGAATCCTGGAAATTCCCCTGACCGTAAATGGCCGACGGGAGTTGGTCAGCGAGCTTGAGACGCTCACCAAGGAATTCGAGATTATGATAGAGACGGAGGCCACCGACATAGATTCGTTCCAGATGTCAACCTCCTACGAGACAAACGTCGGCAAGTAGCTCACGGTGACTATCTGGTCTCGCGGTGGTCAAAACATCCTGGCATCGACATCGGCGGACGGTCGTCCGAAGCCCCGTTGTTTCGATGCCAGGGTGTTTTCCTGCACGACTTCTTCCTATCGAAACATTCTCTGTCGCTGTAGACCCGCCTCGCCGAGAGGCGGGTTCTGGCGTGTAATAGCCTCATTCTCGCCCCTTTCGCCATCGCAGACCTTCGGACGGCTCACCCCTTTTCCGCCCCGTTTGACGGCCCAGAACGCCCTTCTCGGCCTCTCTTTCTCTGATACCATTGGACTTCGACTACCTCGTCCACATTCAGAGAAAGCAAGGGAATTGCTGGGTTTTTCGGGGTCGCCGTTTCGCGTTTCGAAGCGGGAGTTTGGAGTAGGACTCGTTCGTCGCGAACTCGCGCTGGAGTCCGGTGAGCGAGACGGCTGGCGGGGATACCGGGGCGGATGCATCAGACCGAGGATGTGGCGACTTCGGGGAGAAGTGGGCTCTGGTGGTGATAGCGGCAAGGACGCTACTGTGAAGGGGATGCTGTCGCGCGGGATCCTGCCTGTGATGTTGTGGGCTCTTCTGCCTTCGCTCGCCTTCGCTCAGCACTTGAGTGAACGTGCGCAATGGCAGCCGCAGACCCCCCCGATAGACTCGAGACTCGACCAGCCGGTTGAGATCGAGATCATCGGCCGCGCCGCCGTGCCGGCATTGGAAATGCTGTCAGAGCAGACCGGGGTGTCGCTCGGGGTCGCGCCCGAGGACCTGGACACCGTCGGTGAGCGCAAGTTCACCATCATCTCCAGAGGCCTGCCGCTCAGAGCCATCATGGTCCAGCTCCCCGAGGCGCTCCGGGAGGCCCATTGGGACGTTGCAGATCACGACGGCCAGTTGGGCTACTTGCTGCATCGGAACTCCGGTGCCCAGGCCACGATGGCCGCATTGAGGCAGAGAGACAGATCGCCGGAGGAGCTGCAGGCTCGCGCACGCGCCCATCGCTCAAGCCGCTTGGAGGCGGCCCGTCGCGCCTTGGAGATGTCTCCAGCAGAGCTCGACAGGCTTGAGCAGTCGGACATCCTGCTTGCCCGCGCCGTTCGCGACTCGATCAGCCGCCCCGCCATGGAGGCCCTGTTCTCTCTGCCTGGGGATAAGATGGACCTCCTTCTGAGTGCAGGGGAGGCCGAGATCACGTTCGACGAGGCCTCGGCGTGGCTACAGGATATCGCTCGCACGGACCTGAGGCTTAACAGGACACCGGAGTGGCAGGCGAACGACGGCGCGGAATTCTCTCCCGGCTTGGCGGAGGAACTGCTCTCCTCGGTCCGATTCGCTTTCCGCTTCCACGTCACCGGTGTGCACCTGATTCTGCGGCCTGGCAGCCAGCCAGGCAGCCGCGTTTGGTCCGTTATCATCGCGGTGCCTGCGGCCTCTTGCCCGCCGGGATTTGAGCAGCGCCCTGAGCGGTTGCTCATCAGAACCGGAACTCCGGAGGAGGAGGCGAGGGAGATCGTACGGAGGTTGACTGAGCAGTGGCAAGAGGGCGCGCCCGCGGGCGCGGAGCTAGAACCAGCGGCTCAGCCCGACAGTCAACTGACGGATGTGGTGCTGCTGGATTGTGCCGAGCGTTTAGACCTCGCCGAAGTCCAGCGGATCATCGCGGGCCGAACCGACATATCGATCATCTCTGACTACTTCACCATGGGGCCTTGGGACGTGCCCAAGGACGTTCGCCAGGGAGTTCCCGTCTGGCAACTCCTCGAGCAGCTCTGCGCGTCGGCGGACTATGAGTGGCGGCGTGTCGGTCACTGCCTGGTCTTCAACCACCGCACGTGGTACCAGATGGTCCGCGAAGAGGCACCTGAATCGGTGCTCGTTCACTATCGCGAGAAGCTCGAGGCGGGTCACGACCTCTCGCCTCGGGAGCTGGTGGCGATCGCGAGGAGCGTGCATGGGCTCCCCTACCGTGAACGTGGGCCCGCCCCGCCAGAGGAGAGATACGCATACGAGCTGTTGGACTCGTTCGCGCGTTGGGCACTTGGTCTCTGCGACTCGATCACTGAAGAACAGGCACTGGCTCTCTTCTCGCAGGAGGGACTTCACTATGGCGAGATGCGCGAGGAGCAGCACGTGCAGTTCCTGGCGGAGATCAGGTCATGGGCAGTGGCGAATGAGGCAAGGCAGTCACCCGAGATGCTCTCTCTACACATACGCGCTCTGAGCCGCGACCGCGAGGGAACCCTTGAGGGTAGTGTACGCATCCACGCCAGCTTCCAGAAGAAGGCTTGTGGCGGGACCACCATACGGTTCCGCCTTCCCTATCCGCCTGCGCTATGTAAGGGCAGAGCCGATGCGACGGGATAGATCATGCCCGTCGTAGACGCAGGTCCCTGAGACAGGCCTGTTGTCAACCTCCTGGCGGTTGTTGCCGCGCTGGGTGACATGATGTGGAAGGCCGGGGACGACAATGCGGGCGACTCGTCACATGACAGCAGCCTCCCACAACAATGGCAGGCTTGAAAATAGGTGACTGTCCCTAGTCACCTCCCTAGTCACCCGTCTCCTCGCCATGATGAGGCCCTCTCGTTACCGCCTCATCAGAGCGTGCTACATCTCTCCCCATTCTGTCCAGGCATAGAGGTGCGGTCCGTATCGCGAGGTCGGCAGCCCGCGCAGGACGACGGCCGGCAGGAATAGGTAGCTGTCCCCGGTCCGCCCCAACGGTCCGCCCTGTCACCAACCCCGCTTTTCTTCGTGGGCCGGGTGCCATGATTCCAAGAGGTCAAGCCTGAATACCAGGTGTTGCCACGGTCTCCCAGTGTATTGCCACTCAACGGTGGAGACAGTGGGATACTTTGTGTATGATGTGCTGACCACGGGGGCCATGTTGAGGGACTTCGCCGCCTGTGTGGTCGTCATGCCTTTACGGATTTGGTGGAGGCCCACCGTCACACACATCGGGCGGCCCCAATCCGGGTGCTGTGACTCTAACCTCTTCGTCCATTGGCACTGCTTCCCACCACAGTATTTGCCCGTGGCAAGCAGCAGGATCTCAAGCTCCTCCACGTCCTTTGACGCTTGGCGCATGGGACCTTAGGATAGATTGAAGGACAGGATGCGCGCCAGTTCGGACACCTCTGGAAGTCCTAACGAGTCGACACCGGCCTGGCCCTGCTTAACTAAGTACGCCGAGATTTCCCAGTCTGGGTGCTTCTCGGCCTCCCCTAGTGCCAGGACCAGAGACCCTGCCACCCGTTGGACCAGCTCCCCGTCCACAGTCGCCACCCCCGCTTGCTCCTTGCCACACACAGGGCACTGAATTTTCACCTCACGAAGGTCGGTTACACTCTCGCTCGCCACCCCAGGCACAACTGGGGCCACCAAATACACAGCTAGAATCAGAACGGCGCTCATGAGTCTTTTCATCTTCTTCGCTCCTTACGTTACTTGTCTTTCACAGCGCAAACGGGACAGTCTCCATCCTTCAGCCAGGGCTTGTCGAAGAGTTCCGTTGCTTCGGTAGCTTGCTGCTGAAGCCCCCTCCGAAAACCTCCTGCCCCAACCCTCCGCCCAATCTGCGCAACGCGCCAGAGGCGCATGAATCTGCGTAATGCGCCACAGGCGCACAAGTCTGCGGTGCCCTTCTTCCGCTGCCATCCCGTCCCGCGCCGGCGTCCCCGCCGCCCTCCTCCTTCCCCTACCTCCCATCCCCGTGCACGTGCTCCAGCACTTGCGCCTGCACCTCCCCCAGAAAGGCGAACGGGTCGCGCTCGATCTCCCGCAGCCGCGCCAGCTCCGCCTCCGCCGCCCTCGACCCCCCTTCCGAGGCCGCCACCGTCTCCACTTCCGCGATCGCCCGCCCGTATTCCCCAAGGGAGGCCTCCACCGTCGCCAGTCGCATCCGCACCGCATCGCTCTGTGGTGACAGCGCCAGCGCGCGCTCATATCTCCCCCGAGCAGCTTCCAGCAGTCCCGCCAGCGCGCGAATCCGGAAGCCCTTCAGCCGCAGCGTCGCCGAGGTGCCCCCGAACGCCCGGGTGTTGGCACCGATCTCTATCGCCAGATTTCGGTACTTATCTCCGAGTTCCAACCACCTCTCCCCGTCGCCGGCATCTCGCGCTACCGTTCGCTCCAGCTGTACCACTCGGTTGTAGTGGGAGGTCGCGACCCCCATGAGGCGCCCGGACTGATTCGTCTCTTCCGCGAAACGCTCCACTTCTTCCCACCGGCCCCGCAGCAGCGCGAGCACCACCTGCGGCCCCGGCTCCGGCGGCGGCCCCTCGGCCATCACCCCCGCCCAGCGCGCCGCCTCCGCCAACTGCCCCCTGTCCACCAGCGCCGCAATGAGCTGATCCAGCGCCGCCTGTCGCTGCTCTTTCCCCCGGATCGCCGCCCGCGCCTCTTCCATTTGTCGCGGCTCGATGCCCAGCATGGTCTGCGCGACGAAGTTGCCCGGCGACAACACCAGCGCCCGCCGATACTCCATCAAAGCAAGGAGGTCATAGTCGTCCCGTATCGCAAGCTCGTACAGCCGCCCGTTCAGTATCAGCCGATTCGCCGCCGCCTCCTCGCCCAGGCGCCGCCGCCAAGCCGCCTCCGGCCCCCCCGGTCCCTCCAGATAATCCAGCACCGATCCTCCGGAGTTCAACACGATGTCGGGGAAGGTCAGCACCCACAACAGCTTTCGCGACCCCGCAAGCAGCGCGCTCCGCGGGCCCACGAACTCCAGGTAACCATTGTCGTCGGTGTTGAGCGGCCCGCCCTCGCCGACCCACCGATCCACCGCCCGATGATCGTACAGCAGAAGCGCCAGCACCTTCTCTGCACTGTCCAGCCCGATCAGGGCCAGGTCCTCACTGACCGCCGGAAGCGCCATCTCGCCCGCGAACTCCCCATAGTCGATCGCCAGCGGCTGCTTCATCCCGTGCACGATGCACCACTCGTTCCGCCCGACCGACGTGTGCCAGATGTACACGTACGGAAACACCGCCCGAATCGACCGCACGATCACCTTCGTGTCTTCCACCGAGAGCGAATACACCGGAAGCCAGGTGCTGAAGATCCCGCTCGGCTTCAGCCGCTCCGCGCAATCGCGCAGATAGTCCACCGAATACAGCAGCCCCTCCCCCGCCAGGATTGGATGAGTCGAATCCGACAGAATCACATCATACACATGCGGGCTGTGCTTCACGAAAGAGCGCGCGTCCTCGATGTACAGGTGCACCCGGGGATCCTCCAGCACCCCGTGGTTCGTCTCCTCGAATCTCGGGGCCGCCGACAGCACCGCCTTCGATATCTCGACGCAATCGATGCCCGCAACCGGATGGAGGCTCGCCGAGTACGCCGTCCCCCCCGACCCAAACCCGATCTGCAGCACCCGCTCCGCCCCGGGGTGCACCAGCAGCCCAAGGTGCGCCTGCAGCTTCTGCGTCGTATGGAAATCGAACCGCGTCCCCGCCACGTTCACCCCGTTGATGCTCAGCCGGCGGTCGGTCCCCAACCCGTAGAGAGCGTCCGTGTCCTGTTGCGGCCGCTCGATCGTCACCGTCCCATCTATCCCCTCGTTCACCCACTCGATCGCCAGCGGCATACCGTGCGCGTACACCTGCGCCAGATCTCGCGCCGTGAACCCCTGGCTCATCGCCAGCACGAGTGCCGCCGGCGCCGCCACCGCCGCCACGCCCCTCGCGGCCCGCCGCCACCCCGGCCTGCCGCTTGCCGCCCACACCAGCAGCCCCGCAAACACATTGAGTCCCCCCATCAAGAACAAGCCCACCCGCGTCCCCACAGCCGGAATGACCACGAACCCCGCCGCCAGCGACCCAAGCACCGTGCCGATCGTATTGACCACGTACACCCCGCCCACGCTCGAGCCCACCCGCCCCGTCCTCCTCACCCACAGCGCGCACACCAGCGGGAAGACCGCCCCGATGAGCAGCGTGGGCACGATCATGATCGCGGCCGCCGCCAGAAACGTCCATTCCATCTGCCCCCAGAAGCTCGCCTTCATGCCTTCGGCCTGCAGCCGCCGGAGCACGAGAAACACCGGAACCGTGGCCGCCGCCGCAAGCCCGATCAGCACCTCCAGCATGACGAACAACCTGATCGGCCGGGAAGAGCGCGACAGCACCAACGAGTACATCAGACTACCGAGGGCCAGCCCCAGCAGATAGACGCACAGCATCGCGCTGAACGCGTAGACGAACCCCTCGAAGTAGTATGCAAGGAGCCGCGTCCACAACACCTCATAGGCCAGCGCCGCGAACCCCGACAGCGCGAAGGCGAGCAGCAGCCATTTCGCTATCCCTTGCGCTCCCGCCTCTCCCCCTTCGCCCTCCGCGCCGACCTCCCACGCGGGCGGCCGCACAGCTCTCTCTCCCAGGGCCCGATGCAGCACCAGCGCACACACCCCGACACTCAACCCCAGCCCCACCGCCACAAAGTTGGACATCCTCAGCCCAAGGAAAGGCATCAGCGCAAAGCCAGCCGCGAAGCTCCCTCCCACCGCCCCCAGCGTATTCAGCCCATACAGCCGCCCAATGTGCGCCTCCATCCCCCTCTCTTGGCGCACCAGGAACCGCACCAGCACCGGCAAGGTCCCCCCCAGCAGCACCGCCGGCACCACCAGCACGACTCCGCTCAGCACCATCCGCGCCACCGTCAGCGCGAGGATACTCTCCCCCCCTTGGCGGTAGATCCACGTATACACCGGATTCAGCACCCCCAGCAGCAGAAACGGCAGCGCCAGCGCGATCAGCGCCGCCCCGCCCTCCAACATCCCATACACCTTCAGCAGGTCCGAACGCCGATCGGCGATCCGCCCGTACACCCACGCCCCGATCGCCAGCCCGCCCAGAAACGTCGCCAGCACCACGCTCACCGCATAGGTCGTGTTCCCGAACACGAACGACAGCATCCGCATCCAGACGACCTCATACACCAGCGCCGCCGCCCCCGAGAAGAAGAACAGCACGTGCACCAGAGCGACCGCCCACCCGGGCAGTGAGGCCTTGCTTTTCCCTGCCGCCATCTGTGTCATAGGATCGCGCCCATGATCCGGGCCAAGTTCCCCTCGAGATCGCCGACCGTCACGTCTATCTGCGCCAGCGCTATTCGCAGGTGTCGCATGCCTTCCTCCACCGCCGGTTCTCCCCGTCTTTCCGAACAACTACTCCGAACCGAGCCTTCCCGCCTGCCGAGCAAATCCCCGCACCGCCCCACCGTCATCCTGAGGGAGCGGAGCGACCGAAGAGCCTGCCCTGAGCTTGCCGAGGGATCTTGGTATCAGTCCCCGCCGGCCGTTTGCCGTTCCCGGTAGCACAGGTTTTCAACCTGTGTAGGCGGCGCAGCCGCCTCCCCCTCCCCCCAGTGCCCTCTCTGTGGGAGCCCCGTCCTCGGGGCGACCCATCCGCGTCCATCGGCGGATGGCCTGGCCGTTCCGGGGTACCGCAGGCTTCAGCCTGCAGCCCTGGGCGTTGTGTTGGGCGGGGGCTTGCCCCTGCCACTGTAGGGCGGGCATTCCCATGCCCGCCGGCCTTTCCCGGTAGCACAGGTTTTCAACCTGTGTAGGCGGCGCAGCCGCCTCCCCCTCCCCCCAGTGCCCCCTCTGTGGGAGCCCCGTCCTCGGGGCGACGCCCTTCTGTAGGGCGGAGAAACCAGGGAGAGACCAGGGAAACCAGGGACAGTCACCCATTTCCTGATCCCGGCTGCCTCCGCTCCCTCGCACTATCGCGACGGCTGTTGTCAACTTCGATTACTTAGACGCCGCAGAGGCGCTGGATGTTCGAACCAGCTCAAGGAAGACGCTGCTCTTCCTCCTTCTCCCTCCGTTGCTTCGGTAGCGAGCTATCCCTGATTACAGGCGAAGGACTGCCGAAGCCCCCTCCGAGAATCCCCTCCCCCAACCGTCCGCCCAATGCGCCAGAGGCGCACAAGTCTGCGGCTACGGCCGTTGCCGCCGCGACTCGCGACCCCGGCCGTCTGGGCCGTTGGGGAGGGGGAAGAATCGAGTATTGGCGTTCCGGGACTTGGGTTCCGGAACCCAAGTCGTTCAGGGGAGGGTCCCTCCCCCCTCGAAGCGCATTCACCATAACTCAATGCTGATCTGAAGGGGGTT
>Ga0307379_10014492_pt1 | contig 10161 bp, 11 predicted proteins | sample UN2MG_FD_202237 | JGI IMG/M metagenome (GOLD analysis project Ga0307379, IMG submission 202237) | Soil microbial communities from Risofladan, Vaasa, Finland - UN-2 | ecosystem: Environmental > Terrestrial > Soil > Coastal area > Acid sulfate soil | place: Finland: Risofladan, Vaasa | collected... | reverse complement strand
CAAAGCTCAATAACATGGTATACGGCGCAAGGGTACGGCCTTGCTGCAACAGACCCGGAGACTTCCACGATGGATAAATCACAAAAGAAATGGTTATGGATATCTCTGGGTTTTTCGGCCGTTGTACTTGTCATAGTCCTTTATTTTACCGTTGACGCCTCAACGTTCGAATATCTCAAGCAGATGAATGTATTTTACTTCCTGCTTGCACTCGTTACCCACCTGGTTGCGTTATTATTCTGGAGCTTGCGTATAAAATTCATGAGTGCATCACTGGGGTATAAAGTGCGCCTCAGTCACAGCTTCAACCTGGTCTGCGCAAATCTTTTGGTGGCCTCAATTACTCCTTCCCAGGCCGGTGGAGAACCGGTCAGGGTGCATGAACTGTACAGGGCTGGGGTAAAGGTTGGAGATGCCACAGCCATCGTTATCACCGAGCGGGTTTTAGACGGGGTCATCCTGGGTCTGGGCGGTGCGTTTTTTATGCTGGTCCTTGGGAACGAGTGGCAGCAGATAGACTCCATTTTCAGCTATGTACTATACGCCTCGTGGATACTCATTACGGCTATGATGGTCCTTTTCATCTATTCTTTTAAAAATCCGACTCTCTTAAAGCGACTTATACAATTCACTTCAGGATGGTTTACCCGGAAATGGGAGAGCAAACGAGTGGAAAAACTTGTCAATTCCATCGACCGTGAGGTTGACAACTTTCATAATACACTTTATACATTCATCAGGCAGGGAAAAGGAGGACTTGTCTGGGGACTGATATTTACGAGCCTTTTCTGGTTTTGTGAATTTATTATCGTCTCCTTTATACTACTGGGTCTGGGGCAACCCCCTGTATTTATCGAGTCCCTCATTATCCAGCTGATCATTGCTGTATTCATGATGATCCCCCTGACTCCCGGGGGTTCGGGTGTTGCAGAAATTCTCTTTACCTCACTTTACGGGCTGTTTGTAAACTCCTCCGTGCTCGGAATACTTGTGGTTCTCTGGCGGTCGATTCTCTATTATTTCAATATCCTTATCGGACTCGGGGCCAGTCTCCTCATCGTGCACCGGGAGGCCTTGTCTGAAGAAGACTAAAATAGGAGATCTGCTTATTCTCCTGTGAAGCATGAATTCTGTTCAGTGCACCGTAAGGGGAGTATACATGGCGACAAGTTTATACGGTGCATCACCGGCAGTGATCCTCTCGCTGGACAATGATTCGTGCCTTCCCATTTATATTGGCTTATGGGAAGCAATATCTATCAATAATGCACTCAATAATGAGATTTCTCCCCGGCCCCTCACACATGATCTTTTTGTTGAATTCCTGCAGAATTATGAGATATCATTAAAAGGGCTGTTCATCGATACGTTAAAAGACGGGGTATATTATGCCAATCTTATCCTGCAAAAGGATCATCATGAACGAAGTATGGACTGCAGGCCAAGTGACGGCATCGCGATCGGAATCCGTTGCAATGCCGATATTTTTATCGATCGCCGGGTGGTCGATGAGTCTGCAATCAAAATAGAGGATCTACCTGAGCTGGTCGACCTGTCCACATATCTTTCCGGTTGATTATCTTCTTCTGGCGGACAGCTCATCCAGGAGATCAGAATATGATATGCCTGCCGCCCTGAGAGCCACAAGCAGATGAAATTGAAGATCTGCGGCTTCCGAGATTATCCGGTCGGGATCTTTATTTTTTACGGATATTATGAATTCCGTGGCTTCTTCTCCAACTTTTTCCAGTATACGATCAATCCCCTTTGCATCCGCGGCAAGTCCGGCGATATATGATCCGGGTCTTGGATTCGCAAACCTGTCATCTATCACCTGCCAGAGTTGTCCAAGAACATCAATCTCTTTCATGTGGATACGCCCTTTACCAGAATTTCACCCATCTCAAGTCCACAGAACCGGCGCAAAAGCATTCTCGCCTTTTCAACATTGCACCCGCCTTTCCCGATAGCCATTCCAAGGTCGTGTTTTTCCTTTAGGATTACATTCAGTTTCCCTGTTTCGCTGTCATCTTCAATTTCCGAAATTTCTATGGGCTTGAAGATGTTTGCAAGGAATTCGTTCGGATTTTCAGCATTTTCCACCATCTCTATCCTTTTACCCAGGACGTTTTGCATCCTTTTTATATTTTCTCCTTTTTTCCCTATGGCCAGGCCCATGTCTCCCTTTTTAATAATATAGATTATGCGTTCAAAACGTTCGTCGATAATACAGTCAACCGCTGTTGATTTGGTGAGTATTCTTAATTCTTCGATATATCTTCTCTCTTTAAATCCTAAATTGCGTTCCATTGAAAAATCCTTTATATTAATATTCCGGACTACCCATAAAAATTATTATTATGACGCATCCCTGATTTTTCAAATAACAGAAAATATTCCTGTTGTATATACTCCCATTCGCTAAAATACGCAAGAAAAAATCTTATAAAGCATACAGAGAAAAAAGGATGAGCTTATTATTGAATAAGGTAGGTAACTGAGACCTGGGCCGATACTTTCAATTCTCCCGGTTCAATAGGTGTAGGGACGCCTGCTCCCTTCATGGCAGCGTCCGATTCATATCGTGCACTCTGGTAGAGAACAGGCGAATAGCTCTGTCCTACCGATACTTCTTTCACACCGATAATTCTCATACCGATTGCAGCAGCGACTGCATCTGCATCCGTTTTCGTTCGATCAACTGCTTTCGTGAGGACTTCCGCACGCAGGGACTGTTCGAGTTCTTCGCTTAACAGGAAATTGATAGAATCCACCTGGTTCGCACCGTTTGCCACTGCGATATCGATAATCTCTCCTGTGCGGCCAACATCGCGCATCGTGATCTGGACACTGCTCGTAACCTGGTAATACTTTATCTTCTGGCCGAAAGGCGACGCATCTTCATAATAGGGGTAAATGGAATAGCGTACTGTCTTTATGTCTTCCTTCGCAATACCCGCCCCCTGTATTGCCCTGACCAGCCCATCCATTATCCGGGCATTTTCCTGCTGCGCAATCTTCACATCTGCGTTCTCTGTCTGGACCGAAAATGTCAACTGTGCCCTGTCCGGCGTTGCCATTACTTCACCGCTGGCAGAAGTCATGATGACTTTTTCATCAGAGTCCGATTCCGTATCTGCTGATACCATGGGTACTGCTGTTGCAGAGAGGAAAAGCAGTACGGTGACCAGCAATGCCAGTTTCTTATATACCGGATTCATAACCGAATATTCACCATGCGCATTCAAATACTTTTCTTATACTACGAAATAATTTGCAATTATATCCATCGAAAAGAGAAATACTCCATTTTATATTGATATCCGGGCAGATGAATCCGTGCCCCAAAATAGATTATCTCCGAAGCCTTATTATATATGAATTTGTATGGGAGCAACAGTCGTAGAAAAGATCTTCGCCAGGAAATGCAAGCGAGAGGTCACTGCCGGAGATGTGGTGATGGCGCCGGTTGACGGAGCCATGATCCATGATATCACCGGACCGCTAGCAATAAAAAAATTCTATGAGATGGGTGGGAGGGATGTTTTTGACCCGAAATCAGTCATCCTTCTCTTTGATCACCAGATACCGGCCGACTCGATCCCTGCTGCTGAAAATCATGTATATATGAGAAAATTTGCCGTTGAGCAAAAAATTCATAATTATGATATCAGGGAGGGCATCTGTCACCAGGTGGTAATGGAGAAAGGACGCGCCCTTCCGGGCCAGATTGTAGTGGGAGCTGACTCCCATACCTGTATGTATGGCGCAGGCGGCGCATTCGCCACCGGCATCGGGTCCACAGACATGGGTTTTGTCCTGAAATTCGGAGCTTTATATTTCAGGATTCCGGAAAGCATACGAACCGAAGTCTCGGGCAACTTTTCCCGCAGGGTCAGTGCAAAAGACCTTATTCTGGCCATTGCAGGAGATATCGGTGCCGATGGGGCAACCTACCATGCTCTGGAATTTGTGGGCGATACTATCGGACGGATGGATATGGCAGGCAGAATGACCTGCTGTAATATGGCTATCGAAATGGGCGCGAAAGCAGGAATCGTTCCTCCGGACGAAGTGACCTGGTCATACTTCAAAAACAGGTCGGATATCGAACCATTTGAACTGAATAGCGACCCCGATGCCGCATATGTCATGGAAAACCACTATGCTATAGACGATCTATCCCCCCAGGTCGCAGTGCCACATAATGTAGATCTGGCCACTGATGTGCAGGATGTTGCCGGAACCCATATCGACCAGGTATTCATCGGCTCATGTACCAATGGACGCTTTGAAGATCTGGAAGAGGCGGCGGCGGTTATAGGCAATGGTAAATTCTCCGATTCAGTCCGGGTTATCGTTATTCCGGCATCCCGTGAAGAGTACCTGAAAGCCCTGCGTGCCGGTCTTATTGAGCGGTTCGTTGAGGCGGGGGCTCTTGTGGAAGCTCCATGCTGTGGCCCCTGCATGGGCGGCGCTTTCGGTCTTTTAGCAGCCGGCGAGGTCTCACTCTCCACGTCCAACAGGAATTTCCGTGGGAGGCAGGGAAGTGCTGAAGGTTCCGTATATCTCTGTTCCCCGGCTACAGCCGCAGCAAGTGCCTTATATGGCGAAATTACCGATCCAAGGGAGGTGTAAGGATGAGGGTATGGAAATTCGGAGATAATGTCGACACGGATGCAATAATCCCGGGGCGCTATCTGGTCATCTATGATCCAGTCGAGCTGGCGTCTCATGCTTTCGAAGGGACGAGAGATGAATTTTCGAAGGAAGCAAAAGAAGACGATATCGTAGTAGGGGGGCGGAACTTCGGTTGCGGATCATCCCGCGAACATGCACCAATAGCCCTTTCCGGTGCAGGCATTAAAATCATTATCGCCCGTTCATTTGCCCGGATATTCTACCGCAACGCTATAAATTGCGGGCTTTTACCACTGGTCTGTCAGGAGGCCGATGGAATAGCTGACGCAAGCTCCATCGCGGTGAAACTTGAGGAAGGCTATATCGAATACCAGGGCAGGAAACTCCCGATTGATCCCGTCCCGGGATTCCTGCAGAAAATTATCAGCGCCGGCGGACTGGTCGAATATGCCCGGGGACGTGAGGAGGTACCGACATGCACCGAATCGCAGTTATAGGCGGAGACGGAATAGGGCCGGAGATCATCGTCGAAGGGCAAAAAGTTCTTGAAGCGGCAGGAGAGAAGCATAATTTCACAATCGACTGGCGCAATTTCGATATTTCCGCAGATCGTTACCTTTCTACGGGGGATCTCGTTACCGAGGAAGATTTAGCGGAGATTGGTAAATTTGGTGCAATTTATTTCGGGGCCATCGGAGATGAGAGAGTCAGGCCCGGAATCCTGGAGAAAGGCATTCTCTTAAAACTCAGGTTTTTCTTTGACCAGTACATCAACTTAAGACCGGTAAAACTGCTGGAAGGAGTGTGGACCCCCCTGGCAGATAAAGGCCCAAAAGATATTGATTTCGTGGTGGTAAGGGAGAACACGGAAGATTTCTATGTCGGCATCGGGTCCAGGTTCATCGGCTCGCAGAAGCTGGAACTGGAAATTGCCCGCGAACTCTACCAGGTGAAATTCGACCTGGATGTGGAGAGCGATGCAGAAGAGATTGCATACCAGATTGGCGTTGTCACCCGCGAAGGTGCCAGGAGAATCATCTCGTATGCATTCGATATGGCTGCCGGCCGGAAGGGAAAACTGACATCGGTGGACAAGGCCAATGTACTCTCTGAAATTTACGGCCTCTGGAGAGATGTATTCCAGGAGACTTCTCAACAATACCCTGATGTAAAGACGGAATTGAATTTTGTCGATGCAATAACCATGTGGTTTGTGAAAAACCCGGAATGGTATGATGTGGTTGTCACACCGAACATGTTCGGCGATATCATCACCGATCTTGGGGCGATGATCCAGGGCGGGCTGGGGCTGGCTCCCGGAGGTAATATCAATCCGAAAGGTACCTCCATGTTCGAGCCAATTCACGGATCAGCTCCCAAATACAAAGGCCTTGGCGTGGCCAATCCGCTGGCCACCATCTGGGCAGGGTCAATGCTCCTTGATCATATTGGAGAGAAAGATGCTGCAAAGACAGTGCTCCTGGGAATTGAGCGTGCCATCCGTGACGGAGTCGTTACAAAAGACATGGGCGGCACTGCAAGAACCAGTGATGTGGGAGATTACATTGCGAAGGTAATTCTGACCTGATCTTTTCTCACGATAAAATCGACCTGATTTTCATTTATTTTTTTTTTGTTGGCTTGGCTTAATAACAGCCTTTCGAAAGAAATTCCGAGAGGAAAAAAATCTGATATATCCTGACTCGATACGAGAGGTCAGGAGGGGAGTGGATCACTGCATTCCCATGGGGTCCATTCCTGCAGAACAATTGAAGCCTGTTCTATACATCCGCCCTCATCATGCGACAATGGCGATAAAGATAGTTACAAATCCGTTAAGATCCGAAGGAAAAAATTTGTAAGATTTATGCCGGGATTCCGGACTCCGTATCGTTGATTGGGTAAGATATCGGTTTAAGCCGCGGATAGTCGGATATAAGGCGATTTTTTACGTAGGGGCCTTCGACTTTTTGCGGGACTTCAGCAATTGTTGCATACTTTCCCCTCTTTTCCAGAACATCCCGAATCGACTCCAGTGCTACTGTAAACCGATCGCCGCATATCAGATCTATATTTAGTGCCCGGCCTGATTTGGATATCTGGGCCAGGCCGGCCATCCCTCCGATATAGTCCATCCAGTTTTTCCCTATCCTTTCCACCCTGGCAGCCATGCCGCCCGAAAGTACTTCAACCAGATCTTCATACCTGATTGCAAGGGTTGCCCCATGTACACGGACTTCCAGGATCTCCCATGGAACCCCCGAGTTATCGATTGCTGACCACCCGGAACGACTTATATAGCCAGCTTTTCTCATATTATCCTTCCATCTCCTTGTTATATGCTCCGAAGAAAGAGTATATAAATGTTCAATGTACGCGGCGTGAAAGTGAAAATAATGGGGTTTCCTGCGTTCCTATACCAAATACCGTATGACGAGCTGATTCTAACCTTGTCCGCCATGCCGCCTGTAATCAATACAGGCATTGAGAACATTCTCCATGAAATTAAGTGATCCTTCGATTCCGACAACAGGACGGGCTGCAAGCCGAACCGTTCCACGAACCGGATGGGTCAGGGGGACAAACGCAGATGTTTTTGATAGGTCTCGTTCAAACGATGATCCTATAATGAGTTCGGGTATATCCCTCTCAATGATACGCTGTGCAGAAGCCATATCCCTGGCCTCTTCCACCCTGAACCGGCAGGGGCGGATGCCGTTCCTGGACCCGATACTTATGATATCCGCATCAAGATAGTGTTGGAGCATTTCTGCGGCAAAGACCGAGTATGAAAAACCGCCGAAAATTGTGACGCCTGGCGGATCATAGCGTCTCAGATACTTCTCGCAGGTCCTCTCGAGCAAGTCCCCGGCCGCCTGGATCTCGTCTTCTACGGGTGCTGCATCTGCTTCATCAAAGAGTTTTTCCAGCTTTTTAAATGTCGATTTAAGATTTGTGAGTCCAAGAGTTGTGCCTGCAGCCTCCCCTGGTGCACCGGCCAGATCAGGGTTTGCGGAGATCGTAACGGGGGCCGGCCGGGTGATACTCCCCAGACTATCGTCACAGAACCGGGCGGCCGGAGGAATTCCCGAGAGTATTAGTAGTCTTTCTATCTCCATCGCATTTCCCTTGCTGAAAGGATCGACAATGTCCAGACCGTCCACGTTCACTCCTTCGCGGTCATTATCCACTTTACAGGGAAGGGAATTAAGGGCCAAAAAATAGCCTTCTTCGCAATCTCCTATGAAACCGGGGCTGTCAACCACGATTACTGGATATTCCGAGAGTATCTCCCGGACATCCTCCCCTGTCAGGGCAGGAGTGCACGTAGGGATTACTGCCAGAAGCGAGTATTGGGGTGCGACCTCTTCCACCGTCTTTTTGAGTCTTTTGGCAGCTCCGAAAATAATGTCCTCTTCCAGCAGGAACGTACAGTGGAGATGTCTTTTGATGATTGTCGACGGATAAAAAAAACATCCGCTCGATCCATGAATCACAACCCCCACATCCTTTATTCCCGAAAGGCAGGAGGCGGCACCAGTCACTGCGCATGGCCAGAGTGGATTGGAACACTCATGCTCTGGCATGGGAAGATCTCCTCCACCTGTGAAGAAGCCTTGAGATCCCGGACGTTCCCACCGGAATCGGATCCGGTACTATGAACTCCATTCCTTTCTCGTCAGGTGAAAAATCAAAGATCTCTATCATCTCATCCATCACTGGCGAATCATCTGCATATAATGACTGCCCGGTAAAGGATACCACACTTCCCTTCAGGTCCTGGAACTTACTGATAACTTTTTTCTGGAAATGTTCTTCTGTAAAAACAGCCTTTGACGAATCGATCCCAAGTATTTCCCCGACATCAAGAAGAAACTGAATCGTTCCCCCGAAGCCCGCAGGGAAGCTGTCAAGGAATGGCGTTCCAAACATGGAGTGGAATTTCTCCCCCAGTCTCTGAATGGAAGAATCGCGAAGTATGTTTAAAGATCCCTTTCCCAGGTCAGCAAGCCGCGAGCTTGAGATATTCCTCACGTAACGGAGCTGTACTTCAATCCCGAGCAGCGAGAGCAGTCTTGAGACCTCCTGAAAATTTTGATCCACTTCGAATTCGAGGTTCTTCTCTCCTATCAGGGTAACTCCCCCGGTTTGTTCCCCCTTATTGGAAAATTCGGAAAGAGTCTGCAGTGCATTTTCATAGCCGGTATGGAACACTCCACCCAAAAATCCCGATGTTGGGATGTAGCATACCGGCACCCCGTAATCCTGTGCACAGACCGCAGGGAGATCATCGCCAATGGTGTCCACCACACAGGTGGAGAGCACAAAAACTGATCCCGGGGATTTGTTGGCGGTTTTTCGGATGAGTCTTTCCAACGCCTCTTCTCCCCCGAAAATCACCTCTCCTTCCCTTAAATTCGTGCATACAATTCCCGGCACCCGGGAATAATCATTTTCCTGCTCCAGGGCGTGGAGGAGGGAAAAATTGTGATGGGCGCAGCCCGCCGGTCCATGGATGATGGTGACTGCATCCTTCACCGCGGTGGTGACAGACAGTGCACCAGTGAGAGTACACCCCTCACTCCTTGATGAACTCATAGGCCATTGATTCCAGATCTTCAATCTCCATCGGGATCGGGATATCCGTCTGCTGATTCTCCATCACCCTTTGCGCCAGGGAACGATAGGCCTCTGCCTGCAATGATTCAGGCGCATGTTCGATAACCGTTCGTTTATTCAATTCTGCGACCTGGACAATCCGATCACGCGGAATAAACTGTATCATCCTGGAATTAATTCTTCGCGCAAATTCCCCGACCAGCTCTTCCTCGCGGGGCAGGTTCTTGGCATTGCATATCACTCCCGCAAGGCGGCACTTGCTCCTCGCCCGTGTCGAAAGCCTGGCGATGGCTTTGCAGATATTGTTCGCAGCATACAGGGACATCAGTTCGCCGGACGTGACCAGGTAGATCTCCCGGGCATACCCTTCTCTCATAGGCATGGCAAAACCTCCGCATACCACGTCCCCGAGCACATCGTATACCACCACGTCGGCATGAAGGGCCCCGAGTTTCTCCAGGATCTGGAATGTCGCAATAATTCCTCTGCCCGCACATCCCACTCCCGGTTCAGGACCGCCTGCTTCCACGCATCTCACACCACCATATCCTGAAAAAACGACATCTTCGATGGTGATATTCCGGTCGCCCCGTTCACGTAGAAGATCCATTACCGTGGGGATGAGCCTTCCATGCATCAACATCCGGGTACTGTCCCTTTTGGGGTCGCAGCCTATCTGGAGGATATCAAGTCCCTGATCGGTAAGAGCCGCAGACAAATTTGCAGAAGTAGTTGATTTGCCTATTCCACCCTTTCCGTACAGGGCAATCTGCTTCATCATAATCCATTGTGTTGCATTTTATTTTAGATATTCTGAAGTTAACACCAGTTTGCTTGTGTTATGAAACGGGAGCATCTGGAAAATTTCTTCAGTCTCTTCCCCTGAAAATACCCATAAAG
>Ga0307379_10014491_pt1 | contig 10161 bp, 12 predicted proteins | sample UN2MG_FD_202237 | JGI IMG/M metagenome (GOLD analysis project Ga0307379, IMG submission 202237) | Soil microbial communities from Risofladan, Vaasa, Finland - UN-2 | ecosystem: Environmental > Terrestrial > Soil > Coastal area > Acid sulfate soil | place: Finland: Risofladan, Vaasa | collected... | reverse complement strand
CGTGGGCCGTCTCCTCGCCGGCATGGTCGAGCACCGCAATCGCATCGTCGGCCATCTGTTCGAGCGAGTACGTCCCGTGGGGTTTGTCGCTGCGGCCGGCGCCACGATTGTCGAGGGCGATGCCCCAATACCAGGGGGCGGTGGCGAGCCGTTGGAGGTTCCAACCACTCTTGTCGGCACCGAGTCCCTGAATGAACAGGATCGGCGCACCGTTCGGACGACCGGTGACCCGGTAGTGGATTCGGATGCCGTCGGTACTGCGGACATAGGTCATGAGGCACCTCCGACACCGCGCAGCGGCAGCCAGTCGACGGGTGTGCCGGTGCGGAGATCGCCGAGCTCCAAGAGCAGCAACTCGATGTCGCAGCCGACCTGGTCGGCGAGTTCGAGTTCGCTGAGGGGACCGCGACGCCGCCGTGGCGGGCGCGACGCCACGCCGATCTCGAGCCGTGCCGCACGCCCGATCGGGTTCGATGACGTGGCCGCCGGAAACACCTGGACGCCGGCCGCGAGGGCGCCGCCGATGAGTGCGTGATCGACCCGGCCGACCTTGCGGAGCCGTTCGTTGTGCGCGGCCCCCATGATCACGAGTTGACCTGCTGCGAGTGCTCCGGCCACTTCGTCGGGGTGGTCGAGCAGCCCACCGATCCGGCGCATGAACGCACCGACCGGTGCGGTGTCGGGCCGGCCGACGAATCGAACCGGGCGGTCGACGACCTCGCTGAGCGCCAACGCGGCGTAGACGGGAGCCAGCGCAAAGGCGCGAGCGTTGACGACGATCAGCGCTCCCTTGCGCCGTGGGAGTCGCTGGTCGCCGCCGACCGTGACGTCCCACCGAAGCCGGGAGGCGGTGATGATCGTGCGGACGAGGCCCGGATCGCGGCCCCAGTCGTCGACGACGCCTGGCTGTTCGTCGGTGAACCGGATGACCGACGAACCGACATCGGTCGCGGCGCGGGAGACCGCTGCGCCGGCTCGAGCGGCGGTGTCACGAATCGGGAAGTTCACGACGCGTCCGAGGGTCGAGGTCATCAGGCCACCTGTACTCGTGCGGGTTGATGGATGATGCTCGGCCAGTGGTACAGCCGGTCGATCACGTCGACCGTGCCGTGCTCGGGCATGACGCCGAGAAGGTCGCGCATCCGGCTGTTGTCGGCCAGGCGTCCGCGATGCAGCGCCTCGGACACGTGGTCGGGGATCGGGGCGCCGAGCAGAAAGCTGAGGGCACGCGCCACTCGCCAGTCGGGTCCGACGAGCGGTATCGGGATCCGACGGCCCCGACGGGCGGCTTGTAACGCCGTGATCGCGCCGGAGGCGACCACGTTGACCGGCTCGGCGAGCCCAACGCGGGCTGCAGCAACGATTGCCCGTGCTGCATCTCGATCTTCGATCACCGCGAACGGCGGATCGGCGAGCACGCTGAACGGCACGCCTGGTTGACGCAGCAGCCTCCCGAGCGGTGACGGCACGTGGGGGCCGAGCACCGGGGCGAGACGAACCGCTCCCACGGTGACACCCACCCGTTCACCGACCTTCGACGCGGTCTGTTCGATCGCTGCAACGGTGCGTCCCCAGTCGCTCGTGGGGGCGATCGGGGCCGATTCGTTGGGCCGTGTGAGGGCACCGCGGCCTCGCCCGTAGATCTCGATTCCGCTCCGCACGACCACGTGTTCGAGGGCCGCGCACTCGGCAGCAGCACCCAGAATCGAGGTTGCCGCTTGATCGGTCAACGTTGCAGCGGCACTCGGCGCAGCGCGTGCATCGGGCTCCCAAACACCCACGTGGACGAGTACGTGCGGGTTGAAGCGGGCGACGGTGTCGACGATTCGATCGTGCTCGTCGGGATGAATTCGGTGAAAGACCGTACGATGCAGGCGGTGCCGAGGCGGATCGGCGTCGATACCCGACAGATCCCCGACCCATGACTCGCTCTCGAGTAAGCCAGCGATCGTGGTGCCGAGTTCCCCACCCACACCACTGACGAAGACCCGTTTACCACTCATCACCATGAACGCTAGTCCCACGAGACGCCAGCTGATCGGTTCGCCAGCCTCACACGGTGAGGGGCTCGACGCGGTCAAGTCGGTCCAACCCGGCGCCGATGACTCTCACATGGCACACGAGCGCGATCCTCGTTCGAGCCGTCGCGGGTTCCTGGGCGCGATGCTGGGTGCTGCGTGCGCCTGCGGGCTGGCAGCGACGGCGTCGCCGCGTGCACGTGCCCAGGGGTCGATTGCCCGTCTCGACGAACCTGGCACGGCGTTGGAAACCGCGGAACGCCTGGCGCTGCGCACGCCACCGGTTCCCGAGGGCAAGCTGTTGTTCCCGGTGTCGGCTGCATCCGACTGCTATGTCCTCGACAACTTCGGTGACGCACGTGGTTCGACCCGCCTCCACGAAGGCGTCGACATCATGGGGTCGGCAGGTTTCCCGGTGTTCGCCGTGGCCAACGGAGTGCTCACCCAGCGCTACACCAACACCGGCACGGCCGGGTGGGGCTGGACGCTGTTCGACGCCTCGACGCGGACGACGTACAAGTACTTCCACCTCGCCGAGGATCCCGTCGGCCTCGTTGAGGGCAGTTCGGTGACGGCTGGACAGACGATTGGCTACGTGGGCAAGAGCGGTACGTTCGGCGAGAACAACTACCACCTGCACTTCGAGGTGCGCCCGAACAATGTCGCCATCGATCCGCTGCCGTTGCTCGTGGTCGACCGCGACGCCTGTGGCGTGTCGCCGCCGCTGCGGGCCTGAGCCGTTGGTTGCTCAGTCGATCAGCGAAGCGTGTCGGCGCGCAGAATGATTTCGCGCGCGAACGGATCGAGCTGGCGGCCGGCGATGCGTTCGGTGACCTGGATCGCCTGCGTCGGCTCCTCGACGAGCCCCGCCCACCGGATGTAGCCACCCATGATCCCGATGATGCGGTCGCCGACCTCGTCGCCATGGACGAGCACCTTCGTGCCGTGCTTGAGGAATTCGCGGATCTCGGTGTACAACGCCGTCAGATACTGATCGGTGTGCTCGGCATTGAACGGGCGGTGCCGGTACGGAAGCTGCAGTTCGTCGTAGTTGTGCAGGTTGTGCGGCGCAATGATGATCGAGATCACGCAGCCGAAGCCGTTTTCACGCAACCAGATGATCTCTTCCTGGCGCCGTACCCGGCGGTGGCTGTCACCGACGCCCCCAGGGCGCTCGCAGATTGCCAGCTTGTCCTTGAGGATCCACGTGAAATTCCGTGGCGTGATGCCAAGTGCCCACTTCCCACGAAGACGAGGTGGCATCAGTGGGCAGCTTCTGGACGTACGCAACTTGACATGACGGGTGGCCAGGCTACCGCTTCGGTGCTGGCGTCGTGACAAGGACCAGTCGGTTGCTGCGTCGTTCGATGCGTCGTCCTCCGGAGAGTTCGCACGCGGACGTCGCACCGCTGGCGACGGCGAGCACTCGTCGCACCGTGTCGGCGTCGGGCGGGTATCCGTCGTGTTGCAGCCACTGCCGGATCGCCCGTGAACCGAGCACGCTGGGCGCGGTGCACAGCGCGTCGGCATCGGTCGGGTCGATGCCGGCGGCGAGCTCGTCGAGGAACTGGTCGTCGGCGCGCAGCAGGTCGGCGGTGCGCGCGAGGAGCACGGTCACATCGCGCTCAGCGATGTCGTCGAGCAGCGGCACCAACTCGTGGCGGACCCGGTTGCGCCGGAAGCGAGGGTCGTCGTTGCTGGGGTCGTCGGCGACCACGAGGCCGAGTTGGGTGCACAGCATGCGGGTCTCGGCTCGCCGCAGCGCCAGGATCGGGTGACGTCGACCCGGACCGATCGCTCCGAGACCAGTCGCACCGGTCCCGCGCAGGAGTGCGAGGAGGACGGTTTCTGCCTGATCGTCGGCCGTGTGGCCCATCATCGCGTCGGGTCCGAGTGCCGCGTGGCGGGCGCTCCGTGCCCGTGCCTCGAGATTCGGCCCGGCGCCGACGTCGACGTGGGCGACCCGGAAGCTCGCACCGAGGCCGGCCGCGATGGTACGAGCGATGTCGACGTCGTCGTCGGCCGAGGGCCGCAGGCCGTGGTGGACGTGAACAGCAGCGACGTCGCATCCCGCTGCAACCGCGAGTGCGACCAGCGCCGCGGAATCAGCGCCCCCCGAAAGGCCACACGTGACGACGGTGCCCGGCGGCGGAAATGTGCACCGCAGGAGGAGGTCGGCGGACTCGTTCAGCGCAACGCCTCGGTCGGCGACCCCTAGAGGTCGGTGTGGTGGTGCGACTGCTGCGCCCTGCTGGGGTACTGCTTGGCTCGGACGAAGGCCACGTAGGACGCGATGAGCGCCACGACCGAGATGACAGCGAGGAGTACGAGGGCGATACCGATCCACCAGTGCCAGACGTTGGCTGCGAGCATGTCGTGAGGCTAACCCGCGGTGTCGGAATCGGGCGAAACCGTCAACCGATCTTGCCGTCGCCGTCCAAATCGGTGCCGAAGCATCGCTCGATCTTGCCGAGCAGCTCGGGGGGCATCTCGTCGTTGTTGCACTTCTGGGCGACCACGATCTTGAGTTCGGCGTGGAAGTCGAACGCGCCCAGGCAGTCCATGCAGCCCTCGAGGTGGTGGCGAATCGCTGCGTGCTGCTGATCGGACAACTCGCCGTCGAGGAACACATCGAGCTCCTGCAACGTCTGCGCGCAGTCGGAGATCACCGGCTGGTCGGTCGTGGTCGCATCGTCGCTCATCGTCCGCTGTCCTGTTCGAAGGTGCCGTCGGCCGTCGCTGCGGTGTGGGCAGAGACGAGCCCCCGTTCGAGGGCAAACTCGTACAACGCCTTCTGCATCGCTTTTCTTCCCCGGTGCAGCCGCGACATCACGGTGCCGATCGGAATGTCGAGCATTTCGGCGATCTCCTTGTAGGCGAACCCTTCGACGTCGGCCAGGATCACGGGCAGCCGGAAGTTGTCCGGGAGATCCTCGAGCGCCTGCTTCACCTCGTCGTCGGGGAGCAGCTCCATCAGCGACTCCTCCGCAGAACGGCCCACGCTCGCATCTTGAAGTGCGCCGATGTTCTTGTACAGATACAGGTCCTCGAACTCGCCGAGTTCGGTCTCGTCGGGTCGGCGTTGTTTCGCCCGATACGAGTTGATGTACGTGTTGGTCATGATCCGGAACAGCCAGGCCCGCAGGTTCGTGCCCTCGTTGAACGTGTGATAGCTCCGGTAGGCCTTCAGATAGGTCTCTTGCACGAGGTCTTCGGCGTCGCTGCGATTTCGGGTCATGCGCAACGCACCCGAGTAGAGCTGCGGTGCGTACTGCATTGCCTCGTCGGCGAACGTTGCCTGGTCGGCCATGTTCGCGACTGTACCTGTCTGCTCGTCGGGTCGAGCGGCGTCCGGTGGGCGGTTGTCAGTTCGTTTCGGACTCGGCTTCGGCGTCGAGTCGTTCGACGACGTCGTCGATCGAGCCGATCAATCGGTCCAACAGGTCCGCGAGCTGCGCCCGTTCGCTCGGATCGAACTCGCTCAGGATGTGCATCATTGCCGTCGATCGGCGCGCCGCAACGGTGTCGTGGCGGAGGCGGCCTTCCTCGGTGATGCGGACCAGCACGACGCGGCCATCCTCCGGCGATGCGAAGCGTTCGACGAGCCCGTCGTTCTCCAAGCGTTGTACCGCCCGCGTCGCGGTCGATGGTTCGACGCGCAGTCGGGCGGCGAGCTCCTTCATGGGGCGGTCGTTTCGCCGGGTGAGCAGATCGAGCGCGTCCATCTGGCCCTGTTCGAGCTGCTTCTCGGTGCCGAACAGGTACGACCGCAGCGCCGATGCGGCGGCACCTCGACGGAGTTCGATCCATGCTCGGCCGATGCGGCGCGCGTGCTCTCGGTCGGTGCGGTTGCGGAAGTCGACGGTGCTGGTTCCGGTGGCTGACCTGGGCATGTGCGTTTGTACGCTAACCAGCCATGGTCGACGGCGACGGAGCGGACGAACGACCGATCGAGCCCCCTCTTGCCGACCCATCTGACCCGACGGCGCTCGAGGCACTCCGACCGCTGGCGACGATCGAGGTCGCCGTCTCACCGTCGTTGTCACATCGGGAGGTGTACACCTCGCGGGGCTTGCTGACGGTGTTCCGGCACCGGCCGCCCGAGGCCATGTCGTCGAGCGCTGCGATCGTGGCCTGTGGTGGCGCGATGGGTGGAGTGCTCGGCCCGGGCCGTGGGTTGTATCAGCGCCTTGGCGAACGATGGGCCGAGCGCGGCGTCGAGTTCGTCCGCGTCGGCTACCGCGAGCCGAACAACCTCGATCTGTGCGCACACGATCTCGCGTGCGGCGTGGAACTCGCTCGCGATGGCGGCGCCGACCGTGTGGTCGTTATGGGGCACAGCTTCGGTGGTGCCGTTGCGGTTCGTACCGCGGTGATCATGCCGGTGTCGGTTGCTGGTGTGGTCACCTTCGCCACCCAGTCGGCCGGGTGCGAGGTCGCCGGGGCGTTGGCCGGCAGGCCGTTGCTGTTGTTCCACGGCGATCGCGACGAGCTGCTTCCGTCCGAAGCGAGCCGCGTCGTGGCGGCGATCGCCGGGCACGGCGACGTCGAGATCCTGCCCGGTGACGGCCACCTGCTGTCCAAGAGCGACGACGCCATCACCGAACGCCTCGACGCCTGGCTCCCCGAGGTGCTTCACCTCTGAGGTGCGATGAGCGACATCGCCGTATGCGGTTGTTTGGCTCATCGCGGGGAGATTGGGGCCGGTCGCGATGAGCGAGTCCGCCGTATGCGGTTGTTTGGCTCATCGCGGGGAATTCGCGGGGAGATTGGGTCCGGTTACTGCTGGGACATCAGGTGCTGCATCTCGGCCTCGTCGTGGAGCATTCCCTCGCCAGAGAGGTCGTAGGTGACGCGGTGGATCGCGCCGGTGAATCGGTACGGGATCGAATATCGCGTCGGATCGACGGTGTCGTAGGCCGCATAACCGCAGCTGAACCCGACCGGACCGATCCGGTTCGGGGTGGTGTGGGACATCTCGATTGCACCGACCAGCCGGTCGTCGATGTACAGCAGACCGTTGCCCGCCGGGCCCTTGCCCTCACCGAAGCGGACCGGGCCGGTGGGGACGAACTCGTAGCGCAGCGTGACGTCCCCGGACGGAACGGCAACGTTCGATGACACCTCGAACCGATCCTTGGCGAGGTAGTTGTACTGGTGGCGCAAGCGACCGTCCTGCACGAACAGGACGTAGCCGCCGTGGCGGCTGCCGTGCGACACGATGATTCCCTCGGCCCCACCGTCGGGGATCGTGACGTCGGCGGTGATGCTGTAGGCCCGGTTGTACGGCTTGGGCCCGGCTCCGAAGTACACCGGTGCAGCGTCGGGGTACCAGACTTGCACGTTGCGGTTCGAGGCGAGCATCGGTCGTGGTGTCAGGAGGCGGCTCGCCCCGGCGGACGCCAGCGGGAACACCCCGTAGGTCTCGGCCTCGGCGTACCACCGATCGATCATCTCGGCGAGCTTGTCGGGATCGGCAGCGGCGAGGTCGTGGGTCTCGGTCGGGTCGTGGACCAGGCGGTACAGCTCCCACCCGGTCGCATCCAGATCGACCAGTTCGTCGGCGGTCAGGGTGGAGCCGAACCGACGGTTCTTGACCGCCGCCTCGACGAAACTGGGGCCAGGCCACGGACAGTTCGCCTTCCACCCGTCGTGGTAGATCGAACGACTTCCGAACATCTCGAAGTACTGGGTGGTGTGACCGCTCGCTGCGTCAGCGTCGCCGAACGTGTGGGCGAAGCTCGTCCCGTGGATCGGTGACTGCTCGACGCCGCCGATGGTCGCCGGTGGCGTGATGCCGATCGAGTCGAGCAGCGTCGGCACGATGTCGACCAGGTGCGCGTACTGATGGCGCACTTCACCCCTCGCGGCGATCCCGGCAGGCCACGACACGATGCACGGATCGGTCACGCCGCCCCTGTACGTCTCTCGCTTCCAACGGCGGAACGGCGTGTTACCTGCCCAGGTCCATCCCCACGAGTAGTGCGCGTACGTGTCCGGGCCGCCCCACTCGTCGAAGTGCTCGAGATTGTCCTCCAGCGATTCCTTGACGCCGTTGAAGAACATCGCCTCGTTGAACGTGCCGTGCTCGCCGCCCTCGGCGCTTGCTCCGTTGTCGGACATCACGATGATGATCGTGTTGTCGAGTTCGCCCAGCTCGTCGACGAAGTCGAGCACGCGCCCGAAGTGGTGGTCGGTCTGCTCGATGAAGCCGGCGTACACCTCCATTTGTCGTGCGTACATCCGTTTCGCGTCGTCGGACAACGAATCCCATGCGGCAACGTCAGGGTCGCGTTCGGAGAGCTCGGCGTGCGCCTCGATGATGCCGAGCGCCTGCTGTCGTTCGAACACGACGCGTCGGTACTCGTCCCAGCCACCATCGAAGCGGCCGGCGTACTTGTTGCTCCACGCCGGCTCGACCTGGTGCGGCGAGTGGCCCGCCCCCGGTGTGAAGTAGAGGAAGAACGGTTTGTCGGGCGCATGGACGTGGGCGTCCTTGATGAACTGGATCGCCCGGTCGGCGAGGTCGATGTTGAGGTGGTACCCATCGTCCGGCGTCGCAGGTGGACTGATGGGGTGGTTGTCGTAGGTGAGATCGGGAAACCACTGGTCGGTCGAGCCGGGCATAAATCCGTAGAAACGCTCGAAGCCGCGTCCGAGTGGCCATCGATTGAACGGCCCCGCCGTGGTCGACTCGGTCGGCGCGGTGAGGTGCCATTTGCCGACGGCAAACGTGTTGTAGCCGTGTTCCAGCAACATCTCGGACAAGAAGCCGTGCTCGTGGTCGACGAAACAGTTGTGCGCGGGGAAGCCGAGCGACGTCTCGGTGATCGCCGACAGCCCAATCGTGTGGTGGTTGCGCCCGGTCAGCAGCGAACCGCGCGTCGGTGTGCACAGCGCGGTCGTGTGGAAGTTGGCGTAGCGCAGTCCGCGGTCAGCGATGCGGTCGAGCGTGGGTGTCTCGCACAGCCCGCCAAAGGCCGAGAACTGGCCGAAGCCGACGTCGTCCCACAACATCACGATCACGTTCGGCGTGCCCGCAGCGGAGCGCTTCGGGGCAGGCCACGCGGGCGATGACTCGTCGAGTGTGCGCCCGATCACGCCGGGAAACGCGTCGGAGGGGTCGTACTCGATGATGTCGTGCGGGCCTGCCATCGCGCGTGTGTACCACAGCGTCACACCGCGCCTGGCCTGATGTGATGCGGCGACGGCGACGTCAGCCGCGGACGGTCGCCAGCAGGTCCTTCACGGCCGCTGCGCTCTGCTGTTCGAGCGCTGTGCAGCGCGCCAGCACGTCACGAGTCGCGTCGTCGTCGATGCCGGCGGCGATGCCGACCCATGCCTGCGCACCCTGCAGTTCGGCCTCGGACTGCAGGTAGAGCTGATCGAGCACGTCGTAGGGGGCGAACACCTCGTAGTACACGGCGACGGCGGCCGGGAGCGCGTCGTCGACCGCCTGCTGCATCTCGGCGTGGAGCGGGAACAACCCGGCGACCAGTTCGGCGATCTCGTCTTCGCGGGCGGCACAGTCGAGGAGCACGGCGGAGTGCTCCGGAGCGGCGTCGGCCCACTCCCTGTAGCGCGCCGCGGCGGAACGCTCGAGCCCGGACAGAAAGGCCGGGCGGGCGGCATCGGGGACGCTGGCGATGTGCGAACGCAAGAGCGCACCGAACTGCGGAACCGTGGGCAGCGTCGACATGTCGTCATCCTTGTCGCCTGGCGCGCCGTCGGGCGAGGTCGGCGTTCAGTTCGCGATGACGGGAGAGCCGTGGTGAGCGACGAGCAGCCAGCGACCGTCACGACGGACGTAGAGGTTCGTGGCCGCCACGGTGCCGGTACCGCCGGCATCGACGAGGTTCTCGTCGAGCGTCACCCACGCCGTGTCGCCGTGGACGGCAACGGCCTCGTTGGTGAGGATGAATTGGTTGCGTCCCGGCCCGGCGAAGATGCGTCGCCACGACTCCTCGACGTATGCCCAGGTGCGCAGGATCGGCCACCCCGGATGCACACACACGACGTGGTCGCTGTGCTCCCACACCGCCCGCATGGCTTCGAGGTCGCGCGCTTCGTGAGCGTCGTAGAACGCACGGTTGGCGTCGAGCACCTCGGCGATCACCGGTTCCATCTGCGAGACCGTACCCAA
>Ga0307379_10014485_pt1 | contig 10163 bp, 4 predicted proteins | sample UN2MG_FD_202237 | JGI IMG/M metagenome (GOLD analysis project Ga0307379, IMG submission 202237) | Soil microbial communities from Risofladan, Vaasa, Finland - UN-2 | ecosystem: Environmental > Terrestrial > Soil > Coastal area > Acid sulfate soil | place: Finland: Risofladan, Vaasa | collected... | reverse complement strand
TCGCCCTCGAGCAGGGCGACGGCCTGCTGGGCCTGGAGAAAAAAGCCAACGCCGGCGACGGCGGCGACCCCTTCCCAGGCACGTCGGGCAACACGACCTTCGGCTTTGGCACTACGCCGGAGAGCGGCTCCTATTATGCGAGCCCCTGCCCGTCGGATAGCTGCGTCTCGGTGAAGAGCATCACTGTGCTCCCAGGGCCGCCACCCAGTCACATCAGGGCGGACTTGAACGTGGTGTGCCAGGGCTCCGGGGCGTGCGTGAACGTGCTGCCCGCAAGTCAGATCGGGTGGGGGCAGGCGGGCACGGCCGTCACGTACAGGGCCTCGGTGCAGAACTGCGGCCCGCTGGCGGACACCTTCGCCCTGTCCGCCAATGGTCCCTGGGCGACCACCATCTACGACGTAGGCACCGGCCAGCCCGTCACCCAGACGGGGAGCATCTCGCCGCGTGGCGCCTGGTACGCGGGCATCACCGTCACCGTGCCGTCGAGCGCTTTAGCGGGAGCCTCGGCCGCGATCACGCTTTCGGCAGTCTCCAGCAACAGTGCCGCCGTCTCCACTACTGCCCTCCTCACTACTCGCGTCCCCTACCCCGTGCTGCTGGTGGACGACGACCGGGGCATGGGTGTGCAGGGCGCCTATGTGAGCGCGCTGACCAAGGACCGCGTCCCCTTCGACTACTGGGACACCGGCGTGCTGGGCAGCCCCGGCCTGAGCGCGCTGGCGGCGCACCGGGCCGTCATCTGGTTCACCGGCTCAAGCCTCAGCGGGCCTCTGTTCGATACCCTCAGTCCACCTGAGGAAATTGCCATGGCCAGGTACCTGGACCAGGGGGGCCAGCTTTTCTTCTGTAGCCAGGATTACCTGTGGGACATCGGGCGAAGTGCCTTCAGCCGCGAGTACCTGCGCGTGGCGACCTACACGGACGATACCGGCACCGGCCTCGTCCAGGGCATGGCCGGGGACCCGGTGGGTGGGAGATTGGGTACGTACCCCTTGCTCCCATACGCTACCTGGAGCGACCAGATCAACCCCATCTCGCCGGCGTCGGCGGCTTTCGTGGACCAGGGGGGGCTCACCAATGGCCTGACGTACGATTCTGGCACGTGGAAGGTGCTCTTCCTGGCCTGGCCCTTCGAGAACCTGGTTCCACCGGATGCCGAGGCGGTGATGGCCTCGGCGATGGAATGGTTTGGCGTCCTGCAGCGGGTCTACCTGCCGTTGGTTCTGAGGGCCTATTGACGGTAAGGTCATGACCATTCACCTGCACGAACTGATTCAGCGAAACGTGGCCGCCTGGCGCGCGGATGGCTATCCTGCCGAGGGTTACCCGGCCATCGCCGAGGTCCTCGAGTATGCCACGCTGCCGGAGGGGGGCGGCCTGCGCTCCTTGCGCGCTGCCCAACTGCGCGCGCTGGAGACGTACTGGTACCTGCGCCTGGTGGAAGGTACGCCGCACATCTTCGAGCTGTACCAGCGATACTTCCCCAGGCCGCTCGACCTGCTGGCGGCGCTGGGGCTGGAGCGGGACGAGATCAAGAATTTCGTGCTGAACGAGGGGCTGCCAGCGCTGTGGGAGCGCATCCGCGGGGATGGGGAGTTCGTCAAGGTCCGCAAACTGGAGAGCGTCCACGAAACGCTGGTGCTCGACTATCCCAGTTACATCCTGGCGCTGGCGATGGGGGCGGGCAAGACGATGCTCATCGGCGCGATCGTGGCGAGCGAGTTCGCCATGGCGCTGGAGCACCCCGGCGGCCCCTTCGTCCAGAACGCGCTGGTCTTTGCGCCGGGGCTGACGATCCTGGAGAGCCTGCGCGAGCTGGCCGAGGTGGACTATTCCAAGATCCTGCCGCCACGCCTGTACCGGCCCTTCGAGGCCACCTACAAGCTCATCTTCACCCGCGAGGGTGAGAAAGACCTGCCCGTCATCCGGGGCAGCCACTACAACCTGATCGTCACCAACACCGAAAAGATCCGCATCCAGAAGCGAACCTACCGCCATCCTTCCTGGTCGGAGCTGTATTACCAGCACATGGTGGAACAGTCGGAGGAGGAAGCCAACCTGCGCCTGCAGGCGATTGCCTCGCTGCCCAACCTGGGCATCTTCTCCGACGAGGCGCATCACACCTACGGCCGGGAGATCGGGGCGCAGCTCAAGCGGGTGCGGCAGACGGTGGACTATTTGCACGAGAAGACCGACCTCATCTGCGTGGTCAACACCACCGGCACGCCCTACTATGAGCGCCAGCCCCTGCGCGACGTGGTGATCTGGTACGGCCTTTCGGAGGGCATCCGCGACAACATCCTCAAGGCGGTAGACGGCAGCATCTACGCCTACGACTTTGACCAGCAGCACGCCGACCAGTTCGTGGCCGAGGTGGTGCGCGATTTCTTCCACACCTATGGCGACGTTCGTTTGCCTGGAGGTGCCCCGGCCCGCCTGGCGATGTACTTTCCCCAGACCAAAGACCTGCGTGAGCTGCGCCCGGTGGTGGAGCAGACGCTGATGGAGTTGGGCTACTCTACCGACGTCGTTCTGCGCAACACGTCCGAGTCCAGCGAGGCCGAGATTGACGCCTTCAACCGGCTCAACGATCCCCACTCGCCCCACCGGGTGGTCCTGCTGGTCAACAAGGGCACCGAGGGCTGGGACTGTCCCAGCCTGTTCGCCTGTGCGCTGGCCCGCCGGCTGAAGCACAGCCAGAACTTTGTGCTGCAGGCCAGCACGCGCTGCCTGCGGCAGGTGCCTGGCAACCCGCACAAGGCGCGCATCTACCTCTCGATGGACAACCGGGGGGCGCTCGACCAGCAGTTGCAGGAGACCTACGGGGAGACTATCGCCGACCTGAACCGCACCAGCCAGGACACCCGCATTGCCCGGCTGGTCGTGCGCAAGCTGAATGTGCCGCCGCTGGTGGTCAAGCGGATCATCAAGCACGTGGTTCCCGTGGCAGACGCCGGCGCATCGCCGCTGCACGTAGCGAAGCCGGACATCGAAGCGGAGGCGGTGCTGGTGAGGAAGGTGTATACCCCGGAGGAACAGCCGGGGAAACACGCCGTGTTGAGGCAGGTGGCCGAGGAGCAAGCCACTTACGCGGTGCCCGGCCTGGACCTCTACAGTGCGGCGACGGAACTGGCCGCCGTCTACCGGCTGGACGTCTGGACGATGTATGCCGAGCTCAGGCGGCTCTACGGCGTGGGAGGGACGGTGCCCGAGGCCCATGTGCCCGCGCTGGCCGCCCAGGTGGAGGAGCAGACGCGCCGCTATCGGATCGAGCAAGAGGAAGTTGAGGTAGCCCTGGCCTTGATCAAGCCGGATGGGTTCAAGATCGAGCAGGGGGACGACGGCAGCGTGGTCTACACCGCCGAGATCGTCTACCAGAAGGGCAAAGAGCACTTGCTGCTGAGTTGGAAGGAAATGGCCGCGCACAACGGCGGCGATTTTGGCTTCCACTACGATCCCTACAACTTTGATTCGCAGCCGGAAAAGAGCTTCTTCGCCCAGATGCTGGACGCGGTCAACCTCGAGCCGCAGCAAGTGGAGGACATTTACTTCACCGGCGGCCTGCAGGACCCGCGCAAGACCGACTTTTACGTGGAGTACAGGGGCGTGGACGGCGGGTGGCACCGCTACAGCCCCGATTTCGTTGTCCGGCGCAAGGATGGGCGCTGCTACATCGTCGAGATCAAGGACGCCAGGTTCCGCGACGATGCCGTGGACGGGGAGAACGGTCGCAAGGCAGTGGCTGTACAGAAATGGGTGGGGCTGAACCCCGACCAGCTCAAGTACGAGATGATCTTCACCTCGTCCGATGGCGTGGCGTTCAACCAGCTCGCGCCGGCCAAGCAGTTCATAGACCCTAAGGGTTTTGGAAACCCTTAGGGTCTGGGTGAGGAACGAAACCCATGACCGACAAACAAACCGTTCAAATCGGCGAGGCCAAGGGTCGCCCCATGCTCCATTGGGTGGGCAAGCGCCCCCTCGACTATGTCACTGCCTTTCCGGCCCAGTTGGTGGAGACCTTCAACCTCACTGGCGAGGAGCTCCCCTCCCCTGATTTCGGGGGAGGGGCAGGGGGTGGGGGCCTCCTCTTTCACGGTGACAACAAGGATGTACTGGCCTGGTTGCTGGCCCACGGCTACCGGGGTAAGGTGAACCTGATCTACATTGACCCGCCCTTCGATAGCGGTGCGGACTATGTGCGCAAGGTACAACTGCGGGGGACGCGCACAGCTACGCTGGAAGGTGAAAGCTACACGCTTGGTGAACAGATACAATACACGGACATTTGGGCCAATGACACGTACCTGCAGTTCATGTATGAACGAATGCTCTTGCTCAAGGAGCTGTTGTCGGACGGTGGTTGCATCGTAGTACATTGTGATTATCGAAAGACCCATCATCTGAGACTGCTATTGGACGAGATCTTCGGTGCAGAGAACTTGCAGAACGAGATCATCTGGCAGAAAACCCGCGTTTCGAAGGCCCAGAGTTCTACCTTTGGGAATACCCATGACACTCTTTGGATATTCTCATCTGGCCAGGTAGAGCTGTTTAACCCGCAGTTTGAGAGATACGATGGGGATTACGTAGCGAGCCACTACAACCTGGTTGACGAAGAAGGTCGGAAGTATGGCCTATGGGACTTCACTCAGGGTGGTTCGGGGCCAGCCAGGCGTTTCGGTGATAGGGAGATTCCGCCCCCGCCTGGCAAGCATTGGATATGGAGCCAAGAGAGAATCGATAAGGCGATGGCCCAGGGGAGAATCGAATTCACTAGCTCCGGTATGCCTAGGCTACGTCGGTACTTGGACGAAGCAAGAGGTAAGCAAACAGGGGACCTGTGGACAGATATATTCGATGTGAACTCGCAAGCTCTCGAGCGCCTGGACTATCCAACGCAGAAACCAGAAGCACTACTTGAGCGTATCATATTGGCTTCTTCCAACCCGGGCGCTCTCGTCCTCGATTGCTTTGTCGGCTCCGGCACCGCTGCTGCCGTAGCACAAAAGCTGGGCCGTCGCTGGATCGCCGCCGACGTCAACAAGGGTGCGATCCAGACCACCTCCAAGCGGCTGCAAACCATCATCCGCGAGCAGCTCGAAGCCACTGCCGCCCCACGGCAAGCGCCCCTTGGTCTCGACGAGGATGAGGAAGAGACGCTGCCCCCGGCGGCGTTTTCCTTCAGCGTCTATCGTGTCAACGACTACGACCTGCAGGTCCAGCACAACGAGGCGGTCAACCTGGCGGTGGAGATGATGGGCATCGAGCGTACCAAGACGGACACCTTCTTCGACGGCACGCTGGGCAAGCGGCTGGCCAAGATCGTCCCGTTCAATCACCCCCTTACCCCGCTCGACCTGCAACTAGTGCAGGACGAACTTGGGGCCCGCCCTGACGAGGAGCGAGACGTGGTCGTGGTCTGCTTGGGCAAAGAGATCGCCGCCGACGGCTGGCTGGAGGAATACAACAAGCACCGGCCCATCAACAGGATCGAGGTTGTCGAACTGCGCACCGACCAAAAGTATGGCAAGTTCTTCGTCCATCAACCTGCTCGGGCGCAGGTGAAGGTCGAGCGCCGGGACGGCCAGATCGTGGTGGAGGTCGAGGACTTTATCTCACCGACCATCGTCGAGCGGCTGGAGATGGACACGCCGCTCTTCAAGGCCCACATCCCCGACTGGCGGGCGATGGTGGACGTGGTGTTGATTGACACCGCCTACGACGGCGAGGTGTTCAACGTCGCCCTGTCAGACGTGCCGGAGAAGAAGGACGACCTGGTCGAGGGGCGCTACGAGATGCCGGCGCCGGAGGGCGAGACCACCGTCGCGGTCAAGATCATTGATATGCTGGGCGAAGAGGTGTTGGTCACAGAAACTGTCTAGCGGGCATTGCAGGGGAATCGTATGCCTCAAGACTACCGCTCCGAACTGGACGAATTGCTTCAGAGTGAACCGGCACGCGACGAAGTCGGACTGCCGGTGACGCCCCGCATTCAGGAGCTACCCCTGAACGCTCTTTCCTGGGAGAACTTTGAGCGTCTATGTGCGCGCCTGATTGCCAGCGACCACGACATCGTGGACTGCCATCGCTATGGTGTGCGCGGTGATGCCCAAGCTGGCATTGACATTATGGCCTACCGCCACGTGTTCGGGGAAGGCCGGCGGGAGTTCCTGTGCTACCAGTGCAAACGCTGGCAACAGATGACGCCTGCTGACCTGCACCGCATCGTGCTAAAGTTCACCTACCCCGCCGACCGTTACGTGATCATGGTCTCACTGCCGGCTACCGCTGCCCTGCGTGATGTGGTGGCCGGTCTGCCAAACGTGGATCTGTGGGATGCCGAGGATATCTGCAACCGGCTCAAGCATCAGCCTGAGCTCGTAGAGGACTTTTTCGGTGTGCATTGGCGCGACGCCTTTTGTGGCCCTGTCTCGTTCGAGGCGACCGGCGGTGCTCAGTTTCCACCCTGCACCCCATCACCTGGTCCACTCCTGGCTAACCTGCCTCTTTCGTATGCAGATCTCTTCGTCGGACGGGAGCACGAACTGTCCGACGTGCTTGGACCCTGGATGAGCAAAGGGAGCGGGGTACGGGCCATCGCCGTAACCGGCATCGGCGGCATCGGCAAGACCAGCCTGGCCGTGGCTGCGGCCTTACGCTACCAGGAGGAGTTTCCTGGAGGGATCGTGTTTGTCACAGCCAGAGACAGCCCTGGCTTTGGGTTGGAAGCCCTGTTTCTGGCGATGGACGACGCTTTGGGCACCCAACTACGCCGCCAGAACCCCGAGATACGCCCGGCTTTGGCACGGGCGCGGTTGAATGAACTGCGCCACTTGCTGGTGCTGGACAACCTGGAGACAGCGCCAACTGAGACCATTGCCAGCATCATAGATTTTCTGTGCACGCTGGACGTGCGGGAGGCAGGCACCCTCACCTTGATGACCGGACGAGACATGCCCGAGCCTTTTCTCGGCCTGGCACCACGTCACCATCTGCCGCTGGACAGTCTTGAGGAGGATGACGCAATTAATCTCCTGCAGCGCCTCGCCGCCGATACACCTGCCGCGTTCGACGAGCTGGATGGTCACTGGACTGAAGCCGCTGCTCAGTGTTATGGGCATCCCCTGTTGATCCACCTGCTGGTCGGCCTTGTACAGGAGGAGAGTTGGGCGGCGGTACAGCGCCGGATGCAGGCCCTGGGAGGGGATGTCGGCCAGCGCGTGTATGCGCTCCTGAACGAAAGCATCACCCGGCTGAGCGCGCGGCATCCGCGTGCTGAAAAAACCCTATGGAGCCTGGGCGCGTTTGCCGGAGGGACTACGGTGGAAGCCTTGGCCTGCGTCGAGGAAGGCATTTCCCTTGCGCCGAGGGATGTTGAGACCGCGTGGAACCAGGATAGGCAGAGGCAGTTCATGGGGGAAATCGGAACACGCATACGCTGCGTTGCAGGTCATTCGGACATCCTTGACCAAGTCAGCGAGGCTTTAGGCCTCCTGTGCCGGGGGCGGCTTGTAGAGCGGATGGGAGATCGCTACGACCTGCACCCTCTGGTGCGTTCTTACGTGCGTGAGCGTGGTTGGAGCGCCAGCGAGGGCATAGGGTCAGCGCTACAGCAGAGCCACGCTGCGTATTTCCTGTGGTACGTGGACAGTTACCACACAGACTATCGGGCTTTGGAGCAAGAACTGAGTAACATCCGGATCGGGTTCGCTTGCGCCTGTGTAGACATCATTGGCGATGCGCGGATGGTGTTCCTCTATGCCTACGGGATGGATCCGTTCCTGGATGTGTACGGTTACTGGGAAGAGGACTTGGATTGGCTCTCAGAGTGGGCAGAGGCATGTCAGACTCTGGAAGACGAGATGAGCCTAGACGGAGTGTACAACAACATGGGGCTTGTTCATGGAAACATGGGCAACTACAGTCTAGCGATGGAATGCTATCAGAGAGCGCTGAAGGGGAAGGAGCAATCCGGAACAGAAGACTCGTCGGTGGCCGACACTTACGGCAATGTCGGCGCAGTACACGTCGCCCTTGGCGATTTCGAGCAAGCGCTTTCCTGGATGGAGAAGGCCCTGCAAATAGAGGAACGAATTGGCAATGAAGAACGATTGTGCGTTTCCTACAACAACGTCGGTATGGTCTACCGAGCGCGCGGGGCGTACGATGAGGCGTTGGAGTGGTTCGAGAAAGGGCTGGCCGTGGCCGAGAAGCTGGGCGACCAGGCCAAAATGGCCGGGGGTTACAACAACGTCGGCGCGGTTTACCAAGCGCGCGGGGAGTACGATGAGGCGCTGGAGTGGTTCGAGAAAGGACTGGCCCTGGCCGAGAAGCTGGGCGACCAGGCCGCAATGGCCTTAGGCTACAACAACGTTGGCGAGGTCTACCAAGCGCGCGGGGCGTACGATGAGGCGTTGGAGTGGTTGCACAAGGGGCTGGCCCTGGCCGAGAAGCTGGGCGACCAGGCCACAATGGCCGCGGGCTACAGCAACATCGGCGCGGTTTGCTGGGGGCGCGGGGCGTACGATGAGGCGTTGGAGTGGGTCGAGAAAGGGCTGGCCGTGGCCGAGAAGCTGGGCGACCAGGCCAAAATGGCCAGGGGCTACAACAACATCGGCGCGGTTTACCAAGCGCGCGGGGAGTACGATGAGGCGCTGGAGTGGTTCGAGAAAGGACTGGCCCTGGCCGAGAAGCTGGGCGACCAGGCCACAATGGTCCTGGGCTACAGCAATCTGGGGAGTGTGTTGAAGGACTTGGGGAACCTGGCGGGTGCGCGGGCGGCGTTCGAGCGGGCGCTGGCGATAGCCGAGGCGGTCTACGGCCCCGAGCATCCCGAAGTGGCCACAGACGTCAACAACCTGGGGAGTGTGCTGCAGCACCTGGGAGACCTGGGGGGAGCGCGGGCGGCGTACGAGCGGGCGCTGGCGATAGACGAGGCGGTCTACGGCCCCGAGCATCCCGAAGTGGCCACAGACGTCAACAACCTGGGGAGTGTGCTGTATGCCCTGGGAGACCTGGAGGGAGCGCGGGCGGTGTTCGAGCGGGCGCTGCGCATCTTTGAGCAGTTCCTGCCGCCTGATCACTCGCACATCAGGACTGTGCGCGGCAACCTGGAGGGTCTGCGGCACAGTACTTGACATTTGTATATGATGCAGTTCCGTCGTGACATTTCCCTCCTGCACCGGCCTGGTCTCTACGCCGTGCTGGCCTGTGCCTTGTGCTTGGGCATTTTAACCATCCTCGTCGTTTCTGGCGCCCGCATCCCCGGTGACGCCGAACTGGTGCAAGTGGCGGTCGACCTGCGCAATCCGCCGTTGACTGCCATCATCGAACTGCTGACGTTCGCCAGTTCGTCGGTGCCGGCGCTGGCGATTACGGTCGTGTTCGGGGCTATCACATGCTGGCGCCGCAGGCGGGTCAGCCTCGGCGCGTGGTGGGCGACGGGGGCCTACCTGGGGGCGGTCGCCTGCAACGTCGCGCTGCGCGTGGCGGTGGGCCGCTTGCGCCCGGAGGTCGAGTACATCCCGCACCTGCTGCCCGAGATCCAGACCAGTTTCCAGCGCTTCTGCTACCCCAGCGGCCACGCAAGTGCGGCGCTGGTGGCGTATGGGGCGCTGGCCCACGCGGCGTGGCTGCACGGACGGTGGCGCTGGCCTGTCGGCATCGGGGTGTCGTTGTTCATCGTCGGGGTCGGGTTTGGGCGGGTGTACCTGGGGGTGCACTGGCCCACGGACGTGGTGGGGGGGTACCTGTTGGGCGGCGCATGGCTGGCGATAGGGCTGAGTTTGCGGGGGAGCCTGGCCGGTAAGGAATCAGCATGAACTTGTATCAAGGGGAGATGGAAGTATACTAATGATGAATGTGGACCCAGGCGGCTGTGCTCGCAAGGTCGTTGATGTTCACGGGGCAGCCGGTGTCGCGTGGCTAGAGCGCCTGCCTTCTATCATCGCAGACTGCGCGCAGCGTTGGTCGCTGACCGTCCTGCCCCCGTTTGAGGATCTGTCGTACAACTATGTCGCTCCGGCCATCCGTGAAGATGGCAGACCTGTGGTCCTGAAGGCGGGAGTGCCCCACCTCGAGTTGTTCAGAGAGGTCGAAGTGCTCAGGTATTTCAATGGTGAGGGGATTGTCCGCCTGCTGGATGCTGACGCTGACCAGGG
>Ga0307379_10014484_pt1 | contig 10164 bp, 6 predicted proteins | sample UN2MG_FD_202237 | JGI IMG/M metagenome (GOLD analysis project Ga0307379, IMG submission 202237) | Soil microbial communities from Risofladan, Vaasa, Finland - UN-2 | ecosystem: Environmental > Terrestrial > Soil > Coastal area > Acid sulfate soil | place: Finland: Risofladan, Vaasa | collected... | reverse complement strand
TGCCCTGGCGAGCGACGCTCGCCGTCAGCTCGGCGAGGCTGTCCGCGTCGAAACGCCTCCGCGGCTGGTGAGGGTTCGGTGCGATCTCGTTCACCGGGATCAGCAAGGCGGCGTCCCCCGGCGGGGACTCGGGGGCTGCAACGGAAGCCAAAGGCGACGGGAGTCGCTCTGCCGGTGGGGGCGAGGGCGCCGGCTCCGCTTCCTTCAGCGCGGCGCCGATGAGGCTGGACAGTCCCCGGCCGAGGCGGCCGGTGCCGTGGATGGGCCTCGCCTGCTTGGCCATGCGGGCCTCCTTTCCCAGGTGGCCTGTGACGGGAGGATGTTGTGTTCCACGTGGAACATCGTCCGTGACGGCCGTGCAGAATACCCGGTCCGAGCTCCGCGATCAAGAACCCACCCGCAGAATCCGCTACTTCACCACGCAATGTTCCACGTGGAACGCCGGCCTCATGCCACCGGGTCGCTCATCGCCAGCCAGCGGGCGAATACCAGCAGGGCCCATAGCCTGTGGCTATGATCTCCGCGGCCGGAGAAATGGTCGTTCAGCAGCCCCGCCACCGCCTCCGGCCGGAGAATGCCCCGGCCATGGAGCCCCGGATCCATCAGCGTCTCGCGAACCGTTTCAAAGAGTTCCTCTCGCAGCCACCGACCCAGCGGAACGCCGAACCCCCGCTTCCGCCCACGCCGGACCTCGTCCACAAGCACATCGGCAAATGCCTCACGGAGGATTCGCTTTCCCCCTCGACCATCCACCTTCTCCTCAGCCGGCAGCGACAGCCCCAACGACACCACGCGATGGTCCAGGAACGGCGCGCGCAACTCGAGACCCACCGCCATGGACGCAATGTCCGTCTTTACCAGCAGATCGTCCGGCAGATACGTCTCCAGATCGTGACGTTGGGCAAGCGCGACCTCGTCGCCTTCGTCCGCCCGCTCGTAGAGTCCCCAGAACCACTCTGCCGGCCCCCCGGTATCGACCTCTTCGGCGAACTCCGGCGTGAGAAGCCGCCCCAGCTCATCGGGCCCGAAGAGTCGGCGGTATCGGAAGTACCGTTCCGCGGGAGGGAACGGCAGGGCGTCGGCAAAGCGGATAAGCCTCCGGAGGCGGCTTCGCTCGGCCCTGGGAGCGATGGGGCGCACGATGGCCGCCGCAAGCCGGACTGCCGTGTAGGCCCCCGGCGACATGCTTTGCGAGAGCTGTGCCGCCCGATACCGGTCGTAGCCGCCGAATGCCTCGTCGCCGCCATCGCCAACCAAGGCCACCGTCACGCGCTCCCGTGCCGCACGGCAGATCAGCCACGTCGGCACGGCGCTGGAGTCGCCAAACGGCTCCCCGTACATCGCCACGACCTCGTCCAGCACCTCGGCGGGGGCGGGGCGGATGACAAGCTCCGTGTGCTCCGTGCCCCAGCGGCGGGCCGTCGCCCGGGCGGCGAGGCGCTCGTCGTAGGATGCATCCTCAAACCCCGCGGTGAAGGTCCGCACGCCTCCCGTCCGGCCGGCCGCCTCGGCCATGATCGCAACGACGATCGACGAGTCCAGGCCGCCGCTGAGCAGGGCCCCGAGCGGGACGTCGGCGTGGAGGTGGGACTCCACAGCCGCCGTGACGGCCGCGCGCACGCACTCCAGCCGCTCCGGCCGGCCTGCCGGGATCGCCTGGCGGGCGGGCTGCCAATACCGCTCCGGAGGGCCCGCGCCCACGTCGGCCAGCAGGCGGCAGGCCGGCGGCAGCTTTCGGACGCCCCGCCAGATGCTCCGCGGCCCGGGGACATATCCCATCGTCGCATACATACATATGGACGTATGGTCCAGCGACCGGCCGACGCCCGGATGCCGCAGCAGGGCGGGGGCCTCCGAGGCGAACACCAGGCGATCGGGCAGCACGGCGTACCACAGCGGCTTCTGGCCCAGCCGGTCCCGGGCCAGCAGCAGGCGGCCGGCGTCGGCGTCGTACAGCACGAACGCGAACATGCCCTCCAGGGCGCTCACCAGCTCCGCGCCGTCGCGCCGATGAAGGTGCAGCAGCACCTCCGTGTCGCCGGCGCTCGCGAAGCGGCTGCCCGCGGCCACCAGCTCCTCGCGAAGCTCGCGGAAGTTGTAGATCTCGCCGTTGAACGCCACCGTCCGCATCCCGTCGGACGACGTCATCGGCTGGTGGGAGCCGGCCAGGTCGACCACGGCCAGCCGGTGGAAAGCGATCGCACAGCGCCCGTCGGCAGAGAGGAACTCCCCGCTGTCGTCAGGGCCGCGGTGAGCGACGGCCTCGGCCATGCACCGCGCGACGGCCGGGTCTGCCCGGCCGGTGGCGCCCGCGAAGAGGAACTCTCCGGCGAATCCGCACATGGCGGGCCATTGTACCGCAGGCGGCGGTCGCGAGGCCAGCGGACAGATCGACGCGGGAAACGGAGATGGATCTATGCAAACACCGTTTGTTACAAGACTTCTATCTACATAGCCCGCCAGAGCTGCGGAAGAAGGCGGTACGCGGCGCCCTGGCCCGAGTTTCGGAGAAGAGGAGCCGATAGCACGCCTTCTCAGGACTTTCGGGCGCTCCTCGGCCGAAGTCGTGACTGCATTTGCGCGGGATTCATGACGGCGGGGGTAACGGGGCTCTCCTCGATCCAGCGCAGCCGCCGGGGAAGGTTCACGCCCAGACGTGGCGCACGGCGGCGGGTCATCAGGATCCATCCTTGCCCAATGGGTTCCCGCGGGTATTCCATCGGCCCGAGATAGCGAGGCGAATCGGGATTCGCACGCCCTCGGGCAAAGAAACGTCGGCAAACCGGGCGATTTTTCGTGGACGGCGCTTGGCATTTCGCCCGGCGGTGATAGAATCCCGCGCGGTAGAGGGCGCAAGGCCCATCCGGCACAGAGGCCGGCGGCCCCGTCGCAAGAGAGCCATGTCCATTCAGTCATGCCGACGCAGCGGCCCGGCCGCCCAAGACCACGCGGCCGGGACCCGGCGCGATCCCAACCTGCGGACCTACCGGAAGCAGGCCCGTCATGGCCCGGTCGCTGCGCGGCTTCCGAGGAGGGTCACCGCACGATGACAGCCGCGTCATCGGAACTGCTCCAGATGGAACTGCCGCCGGACCTGGCCGGGCGGGCCGCGGTCGAGGGGGTCCGCGTCGAGGAGGCCTGGCTGACGACGCGGACGGACCTGAACCTCCACGGGCAGTACGAGCCGGTGTATCTGCTGGTCGAGGCCGATCGCCTGGTGACGCTCGGCCAGCCGGCATCGCCGGACGAGCCGGCCTTGCGGATCTCGCTTCAGCGCGAGCACATCCAGGAGGTCCGCACGCGTCAGGGCATCGGGGGGGGCTTCCTGGAGGCCCGCTCCGAGGGCGTGTACGTGGAGATCCTGGCGTACTCCAACGCCCTGGCGGACGTCTTCCAGAAGGTCGCCGCCAAGCTGAAGCTCTGGATCGCCGCCGAGAAGCCGCAGGTCGGCCCGGAGGACGACTTCAACCCCCGCACGTGCCCGGTGTGCGGCATGGCGCTGGAGTTCAAGGGCGACGTTTGCCGGCGCTGCATCAACCGCGGGGCCGTCTTCGTCCGCGTGCTCAAGCTCATGCGCCCGTATGCCGGCAAGGCCGCGCTGATGATCGCCCTGGTGCTGGTGGCCATCGGCCTGAGCCTGGTCCCCCAGCAACTCGTCCGCCTGCTGATCAACCACGTCTTGGCCCCCGGCCAGGCCCACAACCCGGTGCTGGCCGAGGACGTGGCCCGGATGTACCTGCTGGGGATGGTGGCCGCCCTGCTGGGCACGCACGTGCTGATCGCCTTCACCAGCGTGTTGAGCGGGCGGCTGGCCAGTTTCGTGGGCACGCAGATCACCTTCGACATGCGCTCGCGCGTCTTCGGGCACCTGACGCGCCTGAGCGTGGCCTACTACGACCGCTACAACGTCGGGCAGCTCATGAGCCGGGTCGTCGGCGACACCGAGCAGATGAAGGGCTTCGTCCACCAGCTCACCGGCGGCTTCCTGGCCCAGTTGATCACTGTCGCGGCGGTGGGGGCGATGCTGTTCAGCCTGGACTGGCGGCTGGCGCTGATCACGCTGCTGCCGGCGCCGCTGGTGGTGCTGTCGGCGGTGTTTTTCTGGCGGCGGATCTACCCCCGCTACTACCGTGTCTGGGACGCCAACAGCAAGCTCCACGGCGTGCTGAACACGATCCTCTCGGGCATCCGGGTGGTGAAGGCCTTCGGCCAGGAGGAGCGCGAGCAGGATCGCTTCGCCCGCTCCAGCGGCTACGTCCGCGACAGCTTCCGCGGCGTGGAGTACACCGTCACGATGTTCAACCCCGCCATCGGCGTGCTCTTCCAGCTCGGCGGGATCCTCGTGTGGTTCATGGGCGGGCAGTGGGTCCTCCGGGGCCGGCTCAACCTCGGCGACCTCATCGCCTTCCTCGGCTACCTGTGGATGTTCTACAACCCCCTCGGGCACCTCACCCAGCTCACCAACTGGCTGACGCAGTTCCTCACCGCCACCCAGCGGACCTTCGAGATTCTCGACACCCGCTCGCAGATCGTCGAGGCCGAGCGGCCCAAGCCCCTTGCCCAGCGCGGCGGGGGCATCCGCTTCGAGCACGTCACCTTCGGCTACAACCGCCACGAGCCGATCATCAAGGACGTCAGCTTCGAGATCGCCCCCGGCGAGCACGTCGGGGTCGTCGGAAAGAGCGGCTCGGGCAAGACCACCCTCATCAACCTCCTGGCCCGCTTCTACGAGGTGGACGACGGCCGCATCCTCCTCGACGGCGAGGACCTCCGCGACCTGAAGCTCGACGAGCTCCGCCGAACCGTCGGCGTGGTGCTCCAGGAACCGTTCCTCTTCCGCGGGACGATCTACGGCAACATCACCTACGGCCAGAACGAGACCGACCCCGAGAAGGTGCTCGCCGCCGCGAAGGCCGCCAACGCGCACGACTTCATCATCCGCCACCCCCTCGGCTACGACACGTACATCGGCGAGCGCGGCTCGGGGCTGTCGGGCGGGGAGAGGCAGCGGATCTCCATCGCCCGCGCGATCCTCTACGACCCGAAGGTCCTCATCCTCGACGAGGCCACCAGCAACGTCGACACCGAGAGCGAGCAGCTCATCCAGGCGGCCCTGCGGCGCGTCACGGCCGGGCGGACCACGCTGGCCATCGCCCACCGCCTCAGCACGCTGAAGGACTCCGACCGCATCGTGGTCGTCGACGACGGGCGGATCATCGAGCAGGGCAGCCACGAGGAGCTGCTGGCGGCCAAGGGGGTATACTATCGGCTGGTGAAGATCCAGACGGAGCTGTCGCGCGAGCCCGCCGTGGACTCCCTGGCGAGCATGACGCCCAAGCCGACGTAGGAGGTCCGTCCCGTGGAGAGCGACTCGAACCCGCAGCCAGCCGACGCGGCGTCCGCCGCCGAGGCCCCGGCCCACGACCCGACGGAGGTCCGCTACCTCACGCCGGAGATGTGCCGCATCCACCTCGGCAGCCACGGGGCCCTGCACGCGACCGTCTTGAACGACCGCATCTACGGAGGGGTCTACGCCGCCTACGCCTTCCCCGTCGCCCACAGCGACGAGTTCATCTCCCTGATCCACTCCGGCGGCGACGGCGACGAGAAGGAGATCGGCATCATCCGAGACCTGAAGGCCTTCCCCGAGGACCAGGCCGCACTCGTCCGCGCCGCCCTCCAGCGACGGTACTTCATCCACCGCGTCCAGCGGATCCACCAGATCGGCTGGAAGTACGGCTTCGTCCGCCTGGACGTCGAGACCGACAAGGGCCACATCGACTTCCTCATGCGCTGGAAGACCGACCGGGCCGTGGACTACGGCCGGCGGGGCAAGGTCCTGATCGACGTCAGCGAGAACCGCTACCTCATTCCCGACCTGGCCGCCCTCACGCCCAAGGAGCAGCAGGACTTCCGGCGGATCATCTACTGGTGAGCGGGCCGGCGTCCCTGCGGTCCGGCTGTGCCAGCCCCCCCTCCGATCCGCGTTCATCCGCGGCCGCCACTCTTCCCAAGGGTCCAAACTCGGAATACTCCCCGTTTGGGTTCGTTTCAACTGCGGCCCGGCCGGCAAGAGGAGTTGAAGCCGCAGATGCACGCAGATGAACGCAGAGCCGTTCTAGACAAGAGCTTATCCGCGTTCATCTGTGTTCATCTGCGGCCAGCCTTCCCCGGTAGCCCAAAATCGGAATAGTCGGGTATGTGTACCTGGAGTGTACCTGCCGGCCGGGCGACCTACCGGAGCGCAGTGAACCTAACTACTGTAACGACAAGCTGGTATGATTGATACGGCTTGTGTACCCCCGAGTCCCGGTACACACTTCGTCGCCGCCAGCCTGGAGCCGGGAACCAGGCGGAGCGGCGTGCCCTTACCCTTGCCCCCTCGCCGCCGCCACGGCCGCGGTGAGCTGCGGCACCGCCGCCCGAAGCTGCTCGTCGGCCCGGCCGGCATGGACCCGCCGCACCGCCTCGCCCAACTCCCTGCTGGCCGCCGCCACCGCCCCGCGCCGGGCGTCCCACGCGGGGCGGTTCGCCTCGGTCCAGGCCAGGACGCCCTCACAGACGGCCTCGGCCTCCTGCCGGCCCAGCGCCATGGCCGCCAGCGTCTCGTCGCCCACGCCCACCCGCTCGCGCAGCTCCCGCACGCGGCCGTGGGTCGGCCCGTCCAGCGCCTCCCGCACCGGCTGCGTAGACGGCGCCTCCTGCGCCGTCGCCGGCGGGACCTGCCCTTGCCACAGCCCCACGCCCGCGGCCACGACCCCAAGCACCACCATGCCGGGCACACCCATCCGGACCACGTTCCTCTTCGCCTTGTCAGACATCACCAACTCCTTCAATCGACAGGTGCTCTGAACCTTCCCTGCCACCTGTCGGCTCTGCGTGTCGCCCGAAGCGCCATCGTCTCGTTCGAGTCCTCTCGCCTTTGGACTGACGCACCCTTGTTGTGTCCTGGCCGTCAGCTACTGCTCCCCGTGTGTTTCATCTTCGCTGGGAACTCACTTCGCTGCCCCGCGGATGGCGGCGAGAGCCCCCGCAGCCGCCCTCTGAACATCCCTGTCACTGTCTGCGAGCACCCCCTCCAGGGCTCGCTGACTCTCCGCAGCAGCAGGCCCAATCCGTGCTAGGAGCGCACATACCTGCACCCGCCAGGCCGAGTCTCCGGCCTCAAGACTCCTGGCAAGCGCTGGCACTCCCGCAGGCCCGAGCTCGTAAAGCGCCGCGCAGGCTTGGCGGCGCACGTCACTATTCTTATCTCTCATCGTCTCGACAAGCGCCGGTGCGGCCTCCTTTGCATAGGGCCCGATCCGCCCAAGTGCCTCTGCCGCACGAGATCGAACCGCCGCGCGCTGGTGGTGCAATGCCCCACACAATCGAGGAGCGGCCACAATCCCCATCGCAGGCCACATGACCCAATCGTCCGAGGAGCCCAGCCGGTAATTGGGATCATCAGAAGCCACCTGTCTCATCACCGCCAAGAGCTGCTCCCGCCATAGATCTGGGCCAACCAATTCCGCGAATCGGATATACCACTTCCCAAACTCAATGGCTTCTGCCGAGCCCTGAGGAATGCTGATCCGTTCTGCGAGCAGGCCACCGTCCCACATCCAGTGCGTGCCTTGAGCAAGCAAGAGGCACTCGTCAGAACTGAAGCACCACGCTACATCAGCTCTTACGCGGCCGCGATCGTACAGATACAGAATGCAGGGAGATCCTCCGACCATGTTCGGGAGGTAGCGAATAGCGCCGGCCTCATCCATCAGATCCTGCGCCATTGATAAGTGATCGTGAGCGGAATGGATCTCGACAGAGCGCATGCCCTTGTTTCGCCGTGATACCCACTCAAAGGCATACACCTTCTCTTCCTGAATCATCAGTCCTTCGTAAGCTGCGGACCAGGAACTCGAGCGGCACAGCACGGCATATCGCGACGGGATGTGCCCGCTTGCCTTCCCATGTGCCCTGAAGTTACGCAACGCAAGCGATGCCAGAATGGCATCCCGGGCGCTGGGATTGTCGGCGATCCGGCTTGCGTCGGCGTAGGCCAGATCATCAAATGGGCGAAGCTTCGGATTGCAGCCACAACACCACCCTGCAGAGACCACAGCGACTTGACACAGCCAGCAACGCGCTAGGATTACCCGCATTGTGCCTCTCCTGTCGCTACTTCGTGCCGGCTGCCGGAAACAGCTTGCGGCAGAATTCGTCTCTGTCCTTGGCAATCCACTTGAGCTGATCCAATGGAACATCGTGGTTCTGCATTGCGCCTGGAACATGGGGATGCTCCGTCCGAAGTGGTATTGACATGAATGAGCCAACCTGGACGCCTTCCCTATCTTGGACGCTTTCCCTATACCGTCTCTCAAGCTCCCCGTTATACTCCATACGGAACATGTTGCTTGCCCGTACTGCCCAAGTCTCGAACTCGGCATGCCAGTCAGCACACTTTCTTGTGACCTCTGCGTTGTCGCGTTTCAGATCATCGGCAAGATACGCGACGCGAATGCGCCCCATGAACTCTTGGTATGTCCCAACCGTGCCTTCTGGCCTGATCGGCAAGGGTGGGCTCGTAGTCCGCGTCTTCCCTGTCTTCGGGTCGCGTTCGGTTCCGGGCATCAGGGAGAAGGCATGCGCGAGTTCGTGCGCCATGATAATATACGCCGGTGTGACGTCTGCAGGGTCCGTCCCGCCACCATACGGTACGGCCATTTTGGCCAACCGTGCATCGAGGGCGGCAAGCGATGCCATGTCCAAGTACACGATCCCGCCCGATCCGTTGGAGAATGGCCAGAAGTAGCCTTCGCTGCCCCGCAAGGACTTGTTTGTGATGGTCACCCCGTAGGACGGGTGCTCGATAAGGTCCTTAAGCAGACGGCAACCTGCACTGAACCGAGAGGTACACTCACAGCAACTCTTGAGCGTTCCGCCGGGCCGCTTGGTCATCCGAAGCCACCCGTTATCGTCAGGGCGGAACCCTACGCATGGGCAAAGCTGAGTAAGCCACTTGCTAACCGGCCCATAAGCGGAGGTGTTGCCCCTGTCATCGATCCGCAGACGAGCGCCGTCAGGATCAACGAAGCTCACTGGGTCGCTGGCCAAGCACTCGTAAAGTCCCATTCCGTCAGCATATACCATCGGGTCGCGCTGGTGCCATTTGCCCGTGGGGGGGAGGTACCGGTACCGATTCTGCACCAGCCCGAACTCCCTGTCGTGCAGGAGTCCCTGGTGTCCGATGTCGCAGAGTGTGTAGGGGTGGCGGGTGGTGGCGTCGGCGACTTGCTGGGAGTGGTACAGCGGGGCGGTCGTCAGTGCGTCGTCGGGGCCGGACTTGCGGTAGACGGTCCGCTGGCCGTAGGGGGTGTACTCGTAGCGCTCCACGAGCACGCCGTTGGGGTCGGTGATGCCCAGGACGCCTGCCCGCCGGAGCCAGCGGCGCGGCGAAGGCGGGTTGAAGTTGGCGCCTGCCTGTCCGGCAGGCAGGTTCTGCGTCGCGTAGTAGTTCGCGCCTGCCCGCCGGAGCGGCCGCCGCGAAGGCGGGTCGCAGGTGTTGTGGGCGGCGGGGTCGGTGTTCACGGCCACGTGGACCAGCTCGTCGATGTAGCGGGCGCCCCAGAGGTGCTGCTTGAGCGTGTGGCCGGAGGCGTCGCGGGGCTTGGGGAGTGCTCTGGGGACAGGCACCTGCGCTGCGCTGCGGAGCCCGTCCCCGGCGCGGGAGCGGGTGGCGGAGGTCATCCGGCCCCAGGCGTCGCAGGCGTACTGGTGCAGGCCGTCGAAGGTCATGTTCCCGGCCCCGTCTCTTGGCCCGAGTGTCCCGGCCGGCCGGGCGCGGTGCCCTGTCGCCGAGCCCGGCGGCCCCGGCGTCGGTGCATTGTACCGCGCGGCGGGGGGACAGGGAATCGGGCATGGTTGAGCGGCGGGCAACACTCTGCGCCTGCCAACATTCCTTCCGCCCTCTCAGGGCTCTGTCCATAGGGCTTGCCCTACCGGGGGCTTACGCCCTTGTCATCACCCACATCTTGCTGCCCGGACGCCTGGTGCTGAAGGCTGTTGTGTGACAGGCCACGGCTTTAGCCGTGGTAAAACGCTCTATACACAAAACTTAGCCCGTTTCAACGGGCTTGGCCCCCGGCTTGAGCCCCCGGTCATCGCACCGTGGACTTCCTGCGG
>Ga0307379_10014482_pt1 | contig 10164 bp, 7 predicted proteins | sample UN2MG_FD_202237 | JGI IMG/M metagenome (GOLD analysis project Ga0307379, IMG submission 202237) | Soil microbial communities from Risofladan, Vaasa, Finland - UN-2 | ecosystem: Environmental > Terrestrial > Soil > Coastal area > Acid sulfate soil | place: Finland: Risofladan, Vaasa | collected... | reverse complement strand
GTAGCCGGTGACCTCCTCGCACTGGCGGTTGAAAAGGATGATCTCCCCTTCCGGACGAATCTGGAGCGCCAGCATGTCGGCGACATCCAGAACCTTCGCGGAAAAGTCGCGCTCCTTCCGGAGTTCCTCCAGGGTCTGCGCCCGGAGAGTGACGTCGCGGAAGATGAGCATTCCGAGCGGCCCGGTCATCGCCTGCTTCCAATACTCGTTCCGGCCCGATTTTGCGATCCAGTTCGCCGCGATCTCCCCCTCGAACAGGGATCCGTCCTTGCGCCGCATCTGGGCGATCACGACGGATTCCCGTTCCTCCGTTACGGGTCGGCGAAGATGGGAAAGCCTCGGGGAGGTCTCCGATTCGGGGATAAGCTGCGCGGGGTCCATCCCCAGCAGTTCCTCCGCGGAGGAATACCCGAGCATGCGGGCGCCGGCGGGATTGACCCGCACGATCGCACCGCCCCGTACAAGCACCACGCCGTCCCGCTGGGACTGGAAAAGTTCGCCGTACGATTGTTTCGCGCTGACGAAAAGTTCATGCTTCCTGGCACTTATCAGTGCATTCCCCACCCGGGAAGCCATCGCCCCGATGGCGTCCATCTCCAGCCGGTCGAAGATTCCCTCCCGGCCGCCGCCGATGGAGAGCACCATGGGGGTCGTTTTCTTTACATCGATCCGGACGGAGGCGAAGCTCCGTATACCGTATTTTTCGGCGGCGCTCTTCCAGAACCGGGTCCTCGGATCGTCGAGCACGCGGTCCACCACGCAAGCCTCTCCGGTGCGGGCCGCCACTCCGGGAGGGCAGCCTCCTTCGTCGGTATCGTCCCAGCGTATCCAGACTTTATCGAGAAACTCCTGTCCCTCCCCGGCGCACTTCCCGACGCTTACCGAGCCATCGGGTTCCGCGGTCCCGATCCACGCCAGTCGGTACCCCTTCTCCTGTATAAGCCCATCGCAGACCTCGGAGAGGATCTTCTCCTCGTCCAAAACACCGATCAGCGCCCGATCCACATCCGCGATCAGCCGGAACCGGCTCTCCAGCCGCTCCTTGAGGAGATACCATCTCTCCGTGAGAACGAATCCGACTCCCAGCAGGAAGGAACAGGCGAACTCGATCAGGTTGATCGTGTTGTCGGAGGATTCCAGGGAAATTTCCTCGAAAAACGCTCCCATGGAGTAAACCCGCAACCCCCCCACGAAGAGAAACGTGGCCGAGACAAGGATCCACGGCTTTCCCAGTCGACGCAGGCGCACGAATCGGAACGACAGATACGCCGCGAGAAACTGGAAAAACACGGAACAGAGAGCCAGTGCGATCACACCGCTTCCTCCGGGATGGCCGGCTCTCTCCCTGGAACTGGCCGACTCCCCGTATCTTTATCGGCATAATCGCCGAAAATATTCAGGATCTTCTTCCCCCGGGGGAGGGACCACTTGCTCCTGACGGCCGTTTGCCCGCCTCCCGCGAATCCTTTATGCTGTCCGGAGCACCTAAAAAACCAGTTGACAACTTTCGGGCCAGAAGGGGGGACCTATGGGTGAGGTCGTGCACACGTCGCGGATCGTCATCACGAGGGAAAAGGGACCGACCCGCAAGGCGATGATCGAGGGGTTCGCGGAACCGGTCTACTACGGCGTCCACGGGGGGATCAAGAACTTCTACAAGGTGGACCCCGAAAAGGAGCACGCCGCCACCCTCGACCACATCGTCGGGGCGGTGGGCGGCTGAATGATGGGGACACTGGCCACGGTGCTGGCCGGAAAGAAGATCCCCACGTACGGCGACAGGTTCCGGGCGGACGTCGAGGGGGACGTCGAGGACGTCGATGGGGTACTGAAGATCACGAGGATCCGGGTCAAATACACCCTGAAGATTCCCCCCGGAAAAACGGAGGAGACCAGGCAGTCGCTCGGCGAATACCTCGTGAAATGTCCCGCGGCGATGAGCGTCAAGGGGGCCATCGAACTTATCGATTCGGCCGAGATCACGGAACTGGAAGCGTAACGAAAGGGGGACGCCGATGAAAGCCGCCGTCTGCGAAGCCTTCGGGAAACCGCTCGTTCTCAAGGAGGTACCGGAACCGACCGTTGGTCCCGATGAGGTCCTGATCCGGATGAAAGGGTGCGGGGTGTGCCACAGCGACCTGCACCTGGTGGACGGGGACTGGAAGGACTGGGGGACTCCCCTTCCGATCATCCCCGGGCACGAGGTGACCGGCGTGGTCGAAAAGGCGGGGGATCAGGTGACCACCCTGAAACCGGGAGACCCGGTGGGGGTCCCGTGGATGCAGTACGCCTGCGGACAGTGCCCCGCCTGCCGATCCGGCGCGGAGATGCTGTGCGCGGCCCAGAAGAGCACGGGGGTGACCGTGCACGGAGGATACGCGGAGCGGGTCAAGGCGCCCGCCGCGTTCACGCACAGGATCCCGGACGGTCTGGACCTGATTGACGCGGCCCCGCTCCTGTGCGCCGGGATCACGGTATTTTCCCCTCTGCGTCATGCGGGGAACCTGGCGGGAAAAACCGTGGCGGTAGCCGGAATCGGGGGGCTGGGGCATCTGGGCATCCGGATGGCTGCCGCCATGGGGGCGCATGTCGTCGCGGTCACCCGCGGAGAGGACAAAAAGGCCCTGGCGCACGAACTCGGCGCCCACGAAGTGATCGACTCGGAGAAGGAGAAGGCCGGGAACCAGCTCGCCCGCATGGGGGGGGCTTTCCTGATCCTGCTCACCGGCATCTCGGCCAGGCTTTTCGAGGATTGCATCGAGGGCCTGGGCCCGAACGGTACGCTGGTGGTACTGGCGGCCATCGCCGAACCCGCCAAGGTCATCCCCACCGCCCTTCTCTTTGGGCAGAAAAAGATCGCGGGATCGATCATCGGGACCCGCGACGACATGGACGCGATGCTTGCCTTCGCGGCGGACCACGGGATCGCCCCGATCGTGGAGCGGCATCCGCTCGGAACGGTCAACGACGTCCTGGATCGGATGCGTCAGGGGAAGATCCGCCTTCGGGCCGTGCTAACCCCCTAGACAGGAGTCGCGCCGGGGCGCATTCCGAAAAAAAGATCCTGATTCTCTCGGAAGTAGGCCGGCATCCGTGCCGGCCTTTCCGTTTTCGCCGTAACCGGTCCCGCTTCTTAACTTCCGGTCTTTCCGCCCATCAAATTTCGTAAAGTTTTCCGGGATTTCTCCGATAAAGAAGGGGTCCCTTCGGTACAAGGGGATGGAACCGGGAGGGGCCGAGGCCACTGCATGAATAAAACATCTCTTTTAAATTCAACAGCTTTTAACTATGCACGCAGAATCAGGGACACGTTCGCCAAGCGGCCCGATTCGGAGCATGAGCAGGCAATCATACGAATCACCATTCTCTTCCTCGTGTTGGTCTACCTCATCTTTTCCGCCTCGAAGGACAACATAGTCAGCGCGACGGAGAAGCACGCCCTGGAAATTGCCCTCATGGTCTTTGTTTTCTCCGTTGGTCTTCTCGCAAGGATTGCGTTCCATCCCAAAATATCGCCGCAACGCAGACTCGTTGGAATGGTTACCGACATAAGCGCCACCTGCTATGTGATGCAATCCGGGGGAGAGGTCTATACGCCTTTCTATATCATCCTTCTCTGGGTGACCTTCGGAAACGGTTTCCGCTACGGGCGGAAATACCTATTCGTATCCACCTTTCTCAGCGTAGTCGGCTTCTCTCTGGTCATCCTCATAAACGACTTCTGGAGAGCCCATCTCTCCTTGGCCGTGGGTCTGCTGGTCGGGCTTTTCGTCCTTCCGTTATACGTTTCCTCCCTCCTGAAAAAACTGACGGCCGCGATTTCCCGCGCCGAGGAGGCAAACAGGGCGAAGAACCAATTCCTGGCGAATATGAGCCATGAGATGCGGACCCCGCTGAGCGGCATTCTCGGGATGGTCGACCTGCTGCGGGGCACTCCGCTGACAACCGAGCAGGAGGATTTCGCGAACACGATCCACGCCTCCTCCAAGACCCTCCTGTTCCTGATCGAAGACGTCCTGGACATCTCCAAGATCGAGGCCGGTAAAATTTCGGTGGAAATAGTCGATTTCGACCTGCATTCCCTTTTCAAGAGCACGATGGGCATGGTGGCCCAACAAGCAAGGGAGAAGGGTCTTTGCATCTCCACCCAGATCCCATCCCGGATCCCTTTCCAGCTGCGGGGAGACCCCCTCCTGATCCGTCAGGTCATCCTCAACATGCTGAGCAACGCCGTCAAGTTCACCGAAAAGGGAGAGATTTGCCTGCGCGTGGAGCAGACCCGGGAAACGACGACGAACGTATCACTCCGGATCGAGGTGTCGGACACCGGGATAGGCATTTCTCCCGAAGCCCAGCCTCGCATCTTCGAACGATTCACCCAGGCGGACGATTCGATCACCCGTCGGTACGGTGGAACCGGCCTGGGCACGGCCATCGCGAAGCAGATCGTGGGACTCATGGGGGGGGAAATCGGGCTGCAAAGCGAACCGGGGAAGGGATCCACCTTCTGGTTCACTCTCAGCCTGGAAAAACAGCCGGCGCTGGTCTCCCAGGCACACGGGATAAGCACACTGACCGGCAGCCGCATCCTGGTCGTATCCTCCGACGGAGACAACTCTTATCATCTCCAGAATCACCTGTCGTCCTGGGGCATAAGCGCTGTGATCGTCGAAAAGGCCGCCCAGGCGTTCTCCCCTCTCATCTCGGCTGCAAACGATGGCGTCCCCTTCCAGGTCGCGATCATCGTCGAGAAAGATCTCGATATGAATCCTAATGATCTTAGCAAGGCCCTCCAGTCCGTCCGGATGATCCAGAACGTTCAGCTCATCCTCGTGAGCAAGGAGGAGAGCGAGCCGGATCTTTCCGTCATCACGAAACACGGGTTTGCCGCGGCCATGAGCTCCTCCCTCGACAAGACGCTCCTGTTCAACGCCCTCCACTTCGTCCGGCCGGTGGAGGGAGAGGGCGACAGCGTCCCGAGCTTAGCCAGCCGGTACCGGCAGAAAAAGGAGGAAGAACGCCGTGGACTCCACATCCTCGTCGCGGAGGACAACCTGACGAACCAGAAGGTGATCGCCAAGATCCTCGAGCGGGCCGGTCACCGTCCGCATCTGGTGGATAACGGCGAACAGGCCCTCGACGTCATGGAAGAAGAGAAGTTCGACCTCGTGCTGCTCGACCTGCACATGCCGGTCATGGGAGGGCTGGAAACCGCCAGAATATGCCGCTTCACCCGGAATGGTCCTTCCGGGCCTCCCTTGGTGGCTCTGACCGCAGACGCGACGCAGGAATCGAAAAAAGCGTGCGAGGAAGCCGGTTTCGATGCCTACCTGACAAAGCCGGTGGAGGTGAAGAAGCTCCTCGAACTCCTCGACTCTCTGGTCCCGTCCGGGAGAACGATGCATGGCGCCACCACGACAGCGAATGCGACCACCGCAGAAGCACCCCCGTCGGGACAGGACGTGAGAAGCGAGGTCATCGATCCTGCCACGTTCAACGAACTGGCCGCGCTCGGAGGCGAGGAAGATTTCCTGGAGAAGTTGATCCAGATCTTCCTGGAGACCGGGGAGCAGAAGGTCGCAGACATCGAAAAGGCCCAGCTGGCCGGGAAATACGTCCTCGTTTCAGAGCTATCCCATGCCCTGAAGGGAAGCGCGGGGCAGATCGGCGCGACCACCTTGATGGAGTTGTGCAACCGGATGTCCCATATCGGCCCAGCGGGTCTGATGGAAGAGGGGAAACATCTAGTGCAGGTTCTCAAAGAAGAGTTCGAACAGGTACGGGCTGCGCTGAAGATGTCCGTGGAACAGGTAGAGGAGAAGAGTACCTCAGGCGTAACCTCTCTCCAAATTTTCCGAAACCGCTGATTCCGCACCAATCTTGTCCTGGGTTCTCACCAACCGCTCCATCAACTTCAGTTCTTTCTGATCCAGTTTCAATGCGGCATCCACCCAGATCTCCGCGACATCGATCATTTCATCATAGGTTATCGGAAAACAGCGCTGCCGGACCTTGAGAATTGACTGAAAGGCGTTCATTTTTCGCCGGTGCGCATTGATGTATGCGTATACCGCCTTCTCCCCTTCTCCATTTTCGGCAAGAACGTCCACGATACCCATCTCATGAAGCTCGGTTGCAGTATAGACCCGTCCGCTGAGAATCATTTTTTCGGCTCGACCGGGACCGATACGCCTTGCGAGGAGAGGGTACGCCCCCATGCCGGGGAACAGGTTGAACAGAACCTCCGGCAGGCCAAATCGCGAGTCTTTTTCCGCAATGAGCACATGATTCCCAAGGGCAGCCTCGAACCCTCCCCCGAACGCAGCCCCCTGCACAAGAGCAATGGTTACGATATCGCGGTGATAGCCAACCCAACAGGCATACATGGCATCGACACAGGCCTTTGCATACTTCGACAGGTCTTCCCTGGAATTTCCTCTTATCATCTGGATGAAGTAGGACAGGTCTCCTCCGTAACTAAAAACCCCGGGAATTCGCGAGGCTAAAACCGCGAACTGAATCTTTTCCTCTTGCTGCTGCCCAGTACCCGCATCCGTAGATTGAGAAATCATCTGGCCAAACTTTTTAAAATCGGCAAGTAAATCCATGGTGAAACACGGCCTGGGCCTGGGATCCATGGAATACCATTTCACCCCAAGCTCTGAATTTCTTTTCGTGATCAGTTGCTGATACACATTCTGGTGGATAGATAACGTCCCGACGCTCATACGCCACCCTTCTTTCCAGGTGTGAACAAACAGCTCAGTCTTCTACTAACAGAACCAACGGTTTTTACATAAATAAAACATGACGGAGTGTAACACAATTAAAAAAAATCAAGAAAGGAAATATAATCATTAGGATTATTGAAAAAGTTCAGGGCATTTTCCGGGCATTGTTTTATTCCCTCTGAATGCCCGAAAAGAGTACGATCCCGCCCATTCGGGGACTCCTGTTGATGAAAAACGGGAGCCTTCCCCTCGGAATAACCGTTGCCGTCCGCAATCCATGACCGACCTTCTTCCCGTATATCCGATGACGATCCGCCCAGGTGGATTCGCACTTCTTCCCTGCTTACCATTTGACAAAACCGGCGGGGCCCGTGAATATCTCCTACAACGCCATGGGACACCATCTCTCCGACTACCTCCAGGTCTTCCGCAGCCGCCGCATCGGCGTGATGGTGTTCGCCGGGTTCGCCTCCGGCCTCCCGCTCGCCCTGTCCGGAGGAACGCTGCAGGCGTGGATGACGGTGGCGGGGGTGGACCTGCGGACCATCGGGGTGTTCGCCCTGGTGGGGCTCCCCTACACGATGAAGTTCCTCTGGTCCCCCCTGATGGACCGCTTCGTCCCCCCCTGGATGGGCAGGCGACGGGGGTGGATGTTCCTCACCCAGGCAGCCCTGTTCCTCCTCATCACGGCGATGGCCTTCGGGGACCCGAAGGCGGCCCCCTGGGCGCTGGGGGCCACCGCACTTCTCGTCGCCTTCGCCTCCGCCTCCCAGGACATCGTGATCGACGCATACCGGACGGATGTCCTGCGCGAACCGGAGCGGGGCCTGGGAGCAGCCGTCTTCGTGACAGGGTACCGGATCGCGATGCTCGTCTCGGGCGCGCTTGCCCTCATCTTCTCCGAGCAGATCGGCTGGAGGAACACGTACCTTCTGATGGCCTCGCTGGTGGCCGTCGGGATCGCCACCACGGTTTTCGGCCCCGAACCGGAGATCCGCGTGACCCCTCCGAAGAGCCTGCAGGAGGCGGTGGTGGCCCCCCTGAAGGATTTCTTCTCCCGCCGGGCCGCGGGCGCGCTGCTCCTCCTGATCGTCCTCTACAAGCTGGGCGACGCCTACGCCGGGACGCTGACAACGGCTTTCCTCATCCGGGGCGTCGGCTTCTCCCCGACGGAGGTGGGGACGATCAACAAGGGCCTTGGGCTCGTCTCCCTCATATTCGGCGCGATGTTCGGAGGGACACTGATGGTGCGCCTTGGCCTTTACCGCTCCCTGATGATCTTCGGGATCCTCCAGGCGGTGTCGAACCTGTCGTTCATGGTCCTTTCCTGGATGGGGAAGAGTTACGCGATGCTGGTCGCAACCGTCGCCTTCGAAAACGTCTGCGGGGGGATGGGGACCGCGGCGTTCGTGGCGCTCCTGATGGCGATGTGCGACCACCGGTACACGGCCACCCAGTACGCACTTCTGTCTTCCCTCGCCGCCCTGGGGAGGATCTTCGTGGCGCCGACTTCCGGGTACGTGGTGGAGTCGGTGGGGTGGGCGGTCTTCTTCCTATTCACGGCGATTACCGCCCTGCCGGGGCTCTGGATGCTGTGGCGGTACCGCCTTGAAATCACGGGAATATCGGAAAGGCCGGCCGAGGCCGGCCGCTGAAATTTCCGACACGCGAAAACGTCTTCCCGTCCCCCCGGCTTAACCGTCCGGCCTCCGCCGGATCACTCGGAGTTTCCCGCCGCGTCATTACCCGCGGGCGCCGCAGGGAACGGAAACCGTGAATACCCGACCGATTCGGGGCCACGGACAACCGGCTTGCCCGTCCGGGCGACAATCCCGCGCAACATCCCCCGGAAGACGAAACGGTGCAGAGGGGACACCGCAGCCCAGTAAAGGATCCCCCCCAGGCCGCTCGGCACGAAATACGACCCCTGTTCCAGTTCCACCGTCTCCCGACCGGTACGCCGCACCCGGAACGACAGGACGGCGCATCCGGGGAGTGCCATCTCTGCGACGAGCACGAGATGCTCCCCCGGCGATGCGGTGCGCACCCGCCAGAAATCCACGGTGTCTCCGGGGCGATGATCCAGACCGGTCCCCCTTCCCTTCCTCATTCCGACACCACCCGCCAGACGATCGAGGAACCCCCTTACGCGCCAGAGCCAGTTCGCGTAATACCATCCCGTATCCCCCCCGATCCGTCTGATCGGCTCCCACACCTCTTCGGGGGTACCCTCGAGAATCACCCGGAGGCATTCGAAGAAAAAGGTGCCTCCCGCCCACTCCGCATCCAGGGGAAACGTGCTTTCCGGGACCCAGGACTCCGGCCCTTTTTCCCAGGCAGGCTCCACGATATCCCGGTGAGAATGTTCCAGGGAGAGCCGGATCGCCTGCCTGCAGGACAGCAGCTCCTGCGGAACGAGTGCATGGATCCTGTCGTCCTGGCATACAACGCGATTGCTCAGGCCCGCCACGAGAGGACGGGCAAGCGCGGCGGGCACCGGGGTAAACAAGTGGATCCAGTAGGAACTGAGAGAAGGGGACAGGACCGGTACCGGGAGGATAAGACGCCTGGGGAGCTTGGCCTCCTCGGCATAGATCCGCATCAGCCGCCGGTAGGTCACGATTTCGGGCCCGCCGATGTCGAACGTACCCCCTTCGGTTTCGGGTACCTCGAGACATCCGGAGAGATATGCCAGGACGTTGCGTATCGGTATCGGCTGGCACTCCGTGTTCACCCATCGGGGAGTGATCATGACGGGCAGCCGGTCCACGAGGTACCTGAGGATCTCGAAGGAGGCACTGCCGGAGCCGATGATCATCGCCGCCCGCAGGACCGTGACGGGGACCCTGCCGGACTGCAGAATTTTTCCGACCTCGTTGCGCGAGCGAAGGTGCTCGCTTAAGGCCGTGCCCTCTTCCCCCAATCCGCCGAGATAGATGACCCTTGCCAAGCGACCCTGTTCCGCCGCCCATGCCATGTTCCCTGCCGCCTCCCGATCGGCCAGGGAGAAGTCGCCCCGGCGGGATCCCATGGAATGGATGAGGTAGAAGGCGGTGGAACATCCATCACAAGCCTTCCGGAGGGCGTCCCGGTCGAACACGTCCGCACGCACGTGTTCGATTTCCGAATCCCCGCTCCAGGGCATCGCCTCGAGTTTTTCGGGATTCCGGGAAGCGGCGCGCACGCGCAGCCCCTTTGCCAGAAGATGCGCGACGAGGCGGATTCCCACATACCCCGTCGCCCCGACCACGAGAACCGGTTTTCGATCCATCGGAAGTGTCCCCGCCTGTCGCGAACAGGATCAAAAGCGGCAACGATCGTCAGAAATTGCGTGGTAATTCATAATAACGATTGACTGGAGAAAGAGAAAGTTTCCGTTCCCCGGACTTTGGCAGCCGCGGAACCGGAAGTGAGGAGATGACGCGCTACCCGA